>Ga0207664_10000135_pt1 | contig 63546 bp, 44 predicted proteins | sample LARL83metaG_FD_184349 | JGI IMG/M metagenome (GOLD analysis project Ga0207664, IMG submission 184349) | Corn, switchgrass and miscanthus rhizosphere microbial communities from Kellogg Biological Station, Michigan, USA - LAR L8-3 metaG... | ecosystem: Host-associated > Plants > Roots >...
CCTACCGCGCCGCCGAACGTCACCGCGCCGCTGCCGGCATTCACCGTGAGGTTGCGCGCCGTGGTGCTGGCGTTGTCCACCGTATTGCCGAAGCTGACGTTGTTGTTGGTCGTGGCCAACGTGACATTGCCGCCGAGTGTTACCGCGTCGTTGTAGGCTTGCGCGCCGCTGGTGGTGATGTTGCCACCCAGCACGGTGCTGCCGCCAACATTCGTGGTCAGGCTCGCTGCCTGCACCGCCGCGTTGAAGCTGGTGGTTCCTGTGCTGTTGACAGCGAGCGTCCCCAGCGCGCCGTTGGTGGCGTTGCCGCCTACCGCGCCGCCGAACGTCACCGCGCCGCTGCCGGCATTCACCGTGAGGTTGCGCGCCGTGGTGCTGGCGTTGTCCACCGTATTGCCGAAGCTGACGTTGTTGTTGGTCGTGGCCAACGTGACATCGCCGCCGAGTGTTACCGCGTCGTTGTAGGCTTGCGCGCCGCTGGTGGTGATGTTGCCGCCCAGCACGGTGCTGCCGCCGACATTCGTGGTCAGGCTCGCTGCCTGCACCGCCGCGTTGAAGCTGGTGGTTCCTGTGCTGTTGACAGCGAGCGTCCCCAGCGCACCGTTGGTGGCGTCGCCGCCTACCGCGCCGCCGAACGTCACCGCGCCGCTGCCGGCATTCACCGTGAGGTTGCGCGGCGTGGTGTTGGCGTTGTCGACCGTGCTGTCGAAGCTGACGTTGCCGTTGGTCGTGGCCAGCGTGGCGTTGGAGCCCAACGTCACCGCGCTGTGATAGGCCTGCGCTCCGGTCGTGGTGACGTTGCTGCCGATCCTGATGCCGCCGGCGGCGGTCAGGTCCAGGACGCCGCCCACGCTCACTACCGGCGCCGTCAGCGATGCCGTGGTGTAGTTCAGTGTCAGGTTGCCCGCGACGCTCGCCGGCAGGGTCAGGGTACCGGGGGCCGCGTCAGTGTTCTTCAGCGACAGGTTGTTGATCCCTGCCCCGGTACCTGCGGCAAACGTCACGCCATTCTGCAAACTGTTGTTCTGGCTGCCGAGGTCGATATCCTGCGTGGCACCGGCCGTGGTGCTGTTCTGGGTGAACGTGGCGAGGCCGGTCGCGCTCAGCACACCGGTCTGGCTCATGGCGCCGTTGCTGGTCACGCTCAGCGTGCCGCTCGCCGTCGTGGACCCCAGCACGGTCGCCTTGCTGTTCACCAGGCTCACGTTGCTGCCGGCCAGACCCACCGCACCGGTGAAGGAATTGCCGGTATTGTTCAACGTGATTGCATTGGATGCGTTGAAGCTGGCTGCACCCGCAGCCGACGCCTGAGTGATCGCACCGTTCTGCGTGATGCTGCCGGCATTCACCGTCAATGTGCCGCTGCCCACCGACGAAGTGCCCAACTGCAGCGCGTTGCTGCCGTTGTCCAGCGTCACGGCGTTGCTGCCACTGTTGTGGAGGCTCACCACGCCGCTGAAAATGTTACCCGTGTTGGCCAGCGATATCGCACCCGCGCCGCCGTCGAAGTTCGCCGCGCCGGCCAGAATGTTGCTGGCCCCGGCGGCTTGCTGGCTGATGCCTGTGCTGGTCACGCTCAGGCTGCCGCTGCCCGCGTTGATGCTGCCCGTGATCGTGCCGCTGCTGCCCAGCTGCAACCCGCCACCGGCATTGGTGTTGTCGCCGGTACGGATATCGACGTTGCCGCCATAGGTCGTAATGCCGGCGCTGGCGGTGCTGCCGATGACTACTTGGCAAGTTGCACAGACTGCGTTGCTCGAATAGGTGGTGCCGGCAGCGGCACCGCCATAGTTCGCCCACAGGAAGACGTTGAGCGGGCTGCCGGCATTCTTGCCGGTGATGGTGCTGTCGAGCAGGATGCTGCCGACGGCCTCCAGGTAGAGCGAGCCGGCGCCGATGGCGCTGATCGGCGCACTCAGTGTGATGTTGCCCGTTTCGGAACCGTTGGCGGCCGTGTTGGTGAACACGAATACGTTCGTGCCGCCGGTCAATGCCGCGCCAATTCCGCCGGCATTGACTACCGAACCGGTACCACTTGCCGTGTAGTTGGGCGCGGTGCCGGTATTGGCGTCCGCGCCGCTGCTGATCGTCACGTTGTAAGGATCGAGCAGCCAGATGCCGGCCTTGCCTTGCGGCGCCGACGCATCCACTCCGCCATGGACGTCCAAGCCGTAATGCGACGAGGTCTCGACCCTCCCGCCATTGCCGCCCAGTGCACCGCCGCGCGCGCTGATGCTTCCATAGAAGTTGTTGACGTCGTTGCCCCACACCACCACCGAACCGCCATCGCCGCGCTGCGTGGCGTCGGCCTTGAGCACGGCGCCCGGTGCCACATAGGTCGCTGCCGCGGTCTGCAGGCCTTCGCCCCCCTGCCAGCCGCCGCCCACGCGGATGTCGCCGCCGCCGAGGACGCCGGATGCGTCGATGCTGCCGCCAGTCACGCCGACATTCCGATCGGACAGCAATTGCGTACTGCCGCCATGCATGCCGGACACGTTGATGCTGCCGCTGCTCTCGACGTTTCCGCCGTTGCCGACCAGCCGCACCACGCCACCGTCGGTGCTGATGCCGCTGGCGTCGATGACGCCCGTGTTGTTGACCAGGCCGGTGAACAGGTCCTTCGTCGCCGAGGCCTGCAACACCACGGTGCCGTCTTCGGCGCGCAGGGTTCCCTTGTTGGTGACCGCTGCTTCGCGCTGGTCCAGGCGCTGCTTCAGTTCGCCGGTGATCTGGATATTGATCAGGCCGTTGCCGTCGAAATCGAGCACGGCATGATCGGCGCCGTCGAGGTTGATCTTGCCGTAGTTGGCGAAGATCAGCCCGTCGTTCAGTACGCTGCCGCCGACCAGGGCGACCGAACCGCCGCTGGCGGCCTGGATCAGGCCGTGGTTGACGATGCCGGCGCCTGCTCCGGTCGCGTTGAGGTTGTAGTGTCCGGCGAGGAAGTCGTTCGGCGTGAGGTCGAGCGTGCTGGCAAGCAGGCCGCCCACGTTCATCTGCGCGGTGGCGCCGAAGATGATGCCGTGGGTATTGATCAGGAAGATCTGGCCGTTCGAGCTGATGCGGCCGAAGATCTGGCTGGGGTTCTGGTCGAGGATGCGGTTCAGGGCCACCGCCGAGCGACCCGGCTGGTTGAACAGCACCGATTCGTTGGCGCCCACGTTGAAGGTCTGCCAGTTCAGCGCCAGCTTCTGCGATGCCTGGTTGATGATCGTGCTGTTGCCGCTCTGCGTGATCGAACCCGTGCCGCCGACGACCACGCCGCCAGTGGGACCACCGGCCAGCGCATCGCCGCTGAAGACGATCGACCCGACGGCCAACCCGACGCACAGGCTGATCGGCCAGGTCCTGCGCAAGGGCAAGGCCCTGCCCGACGCCAGGATCGAACGCGCGCACACGTTGGTGCGCGACTTGCGCTGGTGGGTGCTCTTGCTCATGGTCGTCATCCGTCAGAACGTGAAGCTGAAGCGGGAGTAGATGTGGTAGCCCTTGTGATCGGACGCATCCTGCGAACCCAGGGGTACGGCACCATTGAGATGGAACTCGAAATGGCTGAATCGCGGCAGCCGGAAAATCAGGCCGGCGCCCACGCCGCTGAGCGTGGCCGACTCCGGCTCGATGAACTTGTTGGCGCCCGCCGAATAGCCCTTGGCGTAGTCGACGAAAACCTGGAATTCGAGCAACTCGCGCCAGGGGCGGCCGTAGAACGGCGAGACCTTGTCGCCGAAGCCCGGTGCGTCGACGTGATATTCGAGCGATGTGTAATAGCCGCGATCGCGCAGGGCGTCGGCGATCGGATAGGCGCGGGTGCTGTCCGGGCCGCCCAGCGCGAACTGTTCGAGCGGGACCAGCGCGTCATTGCTGTACTGGCCGACGAGCTTGAAGTTGAGCCGCTGCGACTTGGTCAGGAACTGCATTCGCGTGTACGAGAGCTTGGCGACCAGGAAATTTCTCGAATGCTGCGGACTGACCAGATCGGGCTCCCTGGAGTCGTCATGGATGGACTTGCGCAGGCTGACCTGGAGGATGTCGACACCATGGAAACGGCGATCGGTATGGAGCATCCCGTAAGTCAGTTCGGCCAGGCTGAACTTCTCGTCCGACAGGTTGACGCCGAGGCTGTCGAGCCTGGATTCCTCACGGATGAAATGCAGCGTACTCAGTGCCTGCAGGTCGTCCCGGTTGATGAACTTCCAGTCCATGCCACCGTAGTAGAGCGAGCTGGGACCCTTGACGTCGAGCGCGGCGAACGAGCCGGAGTTGATCTGCAGCTCGTTGCGCGAGGCGCCGATCACGGCGCTCAGGCCAGGCACGCTTGGCGCCGGCGCACGGTAGGACACCGCGCCATACACGTTGTCGCTCGGGTCCAGCGCGTAGTCCACATTGACGTTGAAGGTGTCGCCGATACCGAGCGGATTGGCCCACTCGAGCCCGGCCTGCGCACGGTAACGGCCGGTGAGCTCGGTACCGTAGTTGTTGGCGCCAAGCGTGAACTTGTAGGGACGTTTCGCCTCATTGGCGATCATCACCAGGTCGGTGTCGCCGGTGTTCTCGCCCGGCTGGAACGTCGATGCCACCGTGACACCCGGCAGATCGCGCGCATACAGCAGCGCGGTGTCGACGTCGCTCTTCAGCAGCGGCTTGCCGCGCAGCTTTTCCGCCGATGCCGAGATCACGCCGGGGCGGTAGCGCTTCGTGCCCTTGACGATGATCTTGCCGATCTTGCCCTCCAGCACCCGGATCTCGACGATCTGGTCGGCGCCGACGGTCTGTGCCGGAAGAAACGCATTGGAGACGATGAAGCCGGCCGTCCGATAGCGCTCGACGATCTTGTCGGCAACGCCCTGCATCTCCTCGAAGCTCAGCTGCACCGGATTGCCGGCCTTGCCGGCCAGTTCCTGGTATTGCGCATCGGCCAGCGCCTGGATGCTCGCCGGCGTTACGCCGAGGTCCGCATGATCCGCAACGCCGATAACGCGAAAGCCGCGCACCGCAATCTTCTGCACGGGTGCGGCATCGCGCTCCCTCACCGGCGGCACGACATTGTCGGGCGCCTGCGGCGGCTTGGCGTTGGGTTCCGGTGATGATGTCGGGGGACTCCCGACTGGCACTTCGTTGCGGGAAGCCTGATCAGGCGAAACAACGCCGGCGTCTTGCGCCCCGGCAGTCCCGCCAGTCAACGCCAACGCCAACGCTGCCGCGAGGCAAACAGTTCGCACGATACATTCCCCCTGGTCGCATCATCATCCATTGACGGCGCGCCCCGAGACATCAGGGTCACGCCAACTGCGAAATTCCAAGCCCCCGGTAATCAGGCAATTGCTGCCTGTTGGCTCGTGTTACTTCTATCAGGATACACCTTTACGCGTTCAAAGGAAGCGTCGTTTGCGGTTACAAAAAAGCGTGCAAACCGGATACGCAAACGCCCGCCCATGACTTCCGGCAAACTGGCTTTTCACGTTTGCCAAGCTTCCGAGCGGTGCCGCGTGGCAGCTCCGGAAGTGGCTCCACAACGGGCTCCGCCGCGCGGGCGACCTGTCACCCCATCGCGCATCGCAGCCTATTGCACAGCCCCCTCTTCATTGCACCACAGTCATGCACAAGCGCGGACGGGCGGCAGGCAACCGGATACCTGCCATGGACAGGATCGGCTTCATGCGGCGACTGCGATGGCAGGTATCTTCAGCCGCCCAGAAACAACCAGCACGCCACCAGTATCAGCAACGCCGCACCGCCCAGAAATGCGAGCAAGGGTTTCCATGCCACTGCCGGCCGCATCGACAGCAACGTCGTCAAGGCATGCCCGGCATCGACCGACGTATCGCCGGACGGCATGGCATGGACACGGCGCGTACGCGACGTCGTGGTGGCCGATGGCAACAGGGTCTTGCGCGCGGTGACGACGCTGCTGCTGTCGTGCAGCGACTGCAGTACGCGGCGGCGGCGCGCGCGGTATTCGGCGCGCGATAGCCGCCCCAGCCGATGCGCTTCGTCCAGGACATGCAGATCCTGATTGATGGCACGTTCCCGTTCGGTCATTTCAGCTCCCTGAGCACCCGGAAACCCACGTCCCGCTGCGGCGAACCACCGTCGGCGCGGCTGGTGTCGACGCTGCAGTCCGACCAGTAGCTGCTGTAGCTGCCCCCGCGCACCATCACGCTGCCGCCGCTGACGACCCATTCCCAGACGTTGCCGGTCATGTTGACCAGGCCCCATGGGTTGCGCGAGCGGCCCCGCGCCGACACCGGCGCGCCGCTGCCGTCGCCGCCGCCGGCCGAAGGCAGCACGCAATTGCTGTCCTCGGCCTGCTTCCAGCCACCGCCACCCTTCGCCGCATGCACCCACTCCGCATCGGTGGGCAGGCGATAGGTGAATCCGCCACTGAGGTCGCTGAGCCAGCGCGCGTAGGCGCGGGCCTGGTCGAGGCTGATGTTGCTCACCGGCGCGTTGCCGAGGTCCTGGTCCGCGACCGTCATGGCGGCGCACTTGCCGCTGGCCCGGCAGAACTGATTGAACTCGTTGATGGATATCTCTGCGCGCGACATGGCATACGCCTTGCCGCCGCCGATACCGGGCACGACGACCAGCAGCGGTCCACGCGCACCGCTGATGCTGTCGGAACAGAACTTGCCCTTCCCGGCCAGTCCCGGCTTGGAGCACGAATCAGCCCCCGAGGGTGCCGCTGCTTCGGCAACGGCTGGCGGCTTGGCGCCCGGTGCGGCACCCGGCCTGCCGGTGGTCGTCGGCAAGCGCCCCGGGACCGCCGCCGGCGTTTCGGCGACAGGCGCGGTCACCGGAGCCTCAACGGACGGCCCCGCTGGCGCGGCGCTGGTGGGCTTGAGTTTGTCGAGCTGTTCGGCCAGCGACTTGGCGCTCAGCTGGCCGCGCATCTTCATGCTCGTCTCCAGCTTGCCAAGCTCCGTGGCGTCGGTCCTGCGGATGCCGTCGAGCTGCTTCTTCAACTGCGCATAATCTGCGCTGGCCAGCGGCTGCTTGCCCGCGGCCATGATCGCGGCGACCACGTCGTAGCGCGCCTTCGCCGCGCGCAGTTCCGGGTTGCCGCCAAGCGTGCCGAGGCCCTGCCCAAGCACGTCCGCCGCCCGCTGGTAGCGGCCTTTCTGGAACGTATCCTCGGCCTGGCCCAGATAGGCGTCGGCCAGCAGTTTCGGCCCCTCGGTCTTGAGGAACGGGTTGTCGGGCTGCAACGTCTTGATCCGCGCCAGCGACTGGCTGGCCTTGCCGACGTCGCCCGCGGCCACCGCGCTCTTCATCGACTCGATGCGCGACTTCACTTCGGCGTCGGTGCTCTCCTGCGCCGCCTTGGCCTGCAGCTCCTGCTGAAGTGCATCGAGGGCAGCAGCCTGTGCAATCAGCTGCGTCGACTTCGGCACGTACTTGAGGCCGAAATCCACCGCGAGCCTGGCTTGCGGCAGATGCTGCGGGTCGGCGAGCCGGGCCGCCTCGTGCGCGATGGCGGCACCCAGAGCGTCGACCACACGCCTGGTCTCGGGTGACGTGTCGGCACGCAGCGTGTCCATCGCCGCCGCCACCGAATGCTGCCAGTCGGGCGTCAGCGTCGGTTTCGCGCCCAACCCGGCCAGCGTCGTGCGCGCATCGGCGAGGGCCTGCGCCTGTTGCTGCAGATTCTTCTGCTGGGCGGCGTTGCGCGCGCTGGTCACGTCGGCCAGGACTTTCGCATGACCGGCTTCGGCCGGATCGAGTTGTTGGCCGGCCTGGCCGATGCGCTCGGCGGCATCGAGATCGCCGGCGGCGATCCGCTCACGCGCCAGCTTGATGAGGCCGGCGTCGACCTGGCCGCGCACCGCGGCATAGTCCGGAGAATCGGCACCGATCTGGCTGCGCGCGTTGTTCAACGCGCTCTTGACGTCCTGCAGCCAGACCACGGTGCCGAGCGGATTGGCCAGCAGGTCGGTGACCCGGCTCTTGGCCAGCGCATTGCGCTGTGCCTCGGTGGCTGCCTTCTGCGCCAGCTGGTTCTGCTGCTCCAGCAAGCTCTGTCGCGTCGCCGAGAGGGCCGAGTCGCCGGGAAACAGGTCGATGCCGAAACCGGCGATGCCGATCGCGCCAGTCAGGTCGCCAGCACCCTGTTTCTCCGCCGCCTGCGCCGCCAGCGCTTGCTTCAAACGGGTGGCCTGCGCCGCCAGCCGCGGATCGTCGCCGAGCAGCCCCACCGCGTCGTGATATGCCGTTGCCACCTTGGTGCGCCAGTCATCGGCGTTGCTCGCCTTGTCGAGCAGGCCGGTCAGGGCCTGCAGGCTCTGCTCGCGCTGCTGCTGCAACTGCTGCGCCTGCTGTTCCTGCAGCCGTTGCGCCGCCAGCGCCTTGCCCATTTCGTCCAGCTGCGCGCCGCGCTGCTTCAGGCGGGCGGAATCCGGGAACAGGCTGCTGGCCAGCTTGAGTTCGCCGGCCGCTTCGTCGACGTGTCCGGCCTCCAGCGACTTGCCGATGGCCGTGTCGTACTTGAGCTCCAGCTCGGCGTTCTTCAGCAGGCTGCTGTTCGGATCGATCGCGCGGATGTGCGCCAGCGTGGGAACGACGTTGTCCGGCTGGTTCTCGAAAATGGCGTTCGCATCGATCTGCTGGGTGAGCTGGGTATCCAGCGAATTGAGCAGATCGTTCTTCTGGTCATCCACGCTGCTGCGCTTGATGTCCAGCGCCGGCGAGTACAGCTTCAGATCGTCGCGCAGCTTGAATACCCGTTGCGCCCCGGCATAGTCGTAGCGATCCTTGGCGGGGTTCCAGTAGGCGTCGATCCGGCTCAGCAGGTAGTTCTGGATCAGCTCGCCCTGGTCGACGATGATGCGTTTGCGGTCGTCGTCGCCCAGCGTGTCCAGCGCCTGCAGCGCCTGGTTCTCGTTGGCGTAGTGATCCGGGCGCGCCGGCGTGAACCGCGCGATCACTTCGGCCACGTGGTGGCTGTGCCGGTAATTGGTCCACGCCCAGACGCCGCCGGCGATTACCAGGACGGCCGGCACGCCATACATGAAGTACGGCATGGCCCGTTCGCGCAGGCCGACTTCGCGCAAACCCTCGACCAGGTCGTTCGCGCTCTTCAGGCGCTGGCCCTTGGTGAAGGCGACGCTGGCGCACAACACCTTGTACTGGTGCTTGGTCAGGCCCTTCACCGGCGGTGGCTTGCGCCCTTCCTTCATCGCCACTTCGGCGCTGGCCTTGTCGTACGGGTGCTTGCCGGTCAGCAGCTCGAACGTCACGCAGCCCAGCGCATAGACGTCGTCGCTGGGCACCGGGTCTTCGCCGCGGATCATCTCCAGGCTGGCGTAGGCCGGGGTCAGCGCGCCCAGCGTTCCCGCATCGAACACGGTCTGTTCGCCGACCGCGTCGCCCATGTGCTTGCCGGCGCGGGCGATGCCGAAGTCGAACACCTTCGGCACGCCGTCGCGGGTGACCATGACGTTCGCCGGCTTGAAGTCGGAATGCACCACGCCGGCGGCGTGCGCGCGGCTCAGTGCCCGTGCCATGCCCTCGATCAGTGGCCGCGCCTGCGCCAGCGGCATGCCGTTGTAGGCGCGCTCGCGGATCAGCTGCTTGAGATCGGAGCCGTCGACGTATTCCATCGTCATGAATACGATCGTGCGGTCCTTGTCGAAATCGTAGACGCGCACGATGTTGTCGTGCGCCAGCTGCTGCGAGCGTCGCGACTCGCGCTGCAGCGAGATCAGCGAATCGGGGTGGCGGCGGAATTCGTCGTTCAGCACCTTCACCGCGACGTAGGGGTCGCGGTCGCGCGCCTCGACCTTGCGCTCGTCGCGCGCCTTGAACACCACGCCCATGCCGCCGCGGCCGATCTCCCGCTCGAGATGGAAGCGGCCCTTGAGCAGCGAGCCGACCGTGACGAAATCGCCGGCTTCCGCGTCGGCGATGTGATTCCAGCTGGAGCTGTTCATGCTGGAACTGGTGCCGGTCCTGCCCTGCTGCGTGCCTTGCGTGCCGGTGACGCCGGCGGTATGTCCGTCGGTCGGCGGACGCGGCGTACCCGAGGCCGGCTTGACGATCGTGGCCTCGTCCGTGACAGGCGGCGGCGTGGGGCGCGAGGTCGGCTTGACCACGGTGGCATCGTCCACGTCAGCCGCCGCCGGCGTGCCCGGACGCGAGGTCGGCTGCACCCGGGTGGCCTCGTCGTCGTTGCTGCCTGTCGCTGGAACCGATGGCACGGCCGGCCGCTGGGTGGCCGGCTTGATCATGGTGACATCGTCGTCGGGTACCGTCGGCACCAGCGGCACCTGCACCGCGGCCAGCTTGGCCAGCAGCGCCTTGGCGATCAGCGGGTCGAGCGCGCCTGCGTCGCGCTGCTGCTCGAGCCACTCGCGCTCGGCCTGGTACTCGGCCTCCGCCAGTGCACCACGCGCGCCCAGCGCATCGAATACGGCGGGAAGCTTGAGTTTGTCGGCCTGGTAGGCGGAGACCAGTTCGGCTATGGAATTCATGACTGGGGACTTTTCATCATTCTTGGATGCTGACGACGACGGCAGAAATGTTGTCCCGTCCGGCGCGGCTCATCGCCAGGTCGAACAGGCTGGCAACGAGATCCTGCGGCTGCGGGTTGCGGCGACACTCGTCGTCGAGTTCGGCATCCGACATTTCCTTGTTGATGCCATCGGAACAAAGCACGAAGGCCGTGCCGGGCCGGTTGCCGGCGACAACCCAGTCGACGAAAAGGCTCTCCTCGGCGCCGACCGCGCGCGTGAGCACGCCGGAGCCGGCTTGCGGCGGCGCCGGGGTGGCGCCGAAGTGGGTGACGTCATCGTCGCCGCCATGCACGTGGTCGCGCGTGATCTGGCGTAGCCGGCCATCCTCGAAGCAATAGGCACGACTGTCGCCGACCCAGCCGCACAGCATGAAATCGGCGTCGGACACCAGCACCACCACGGTCGAGCCGATCAGGTCGACGCCGCGCGTGGCGGCGGTCTGCAGCAGGTCGGTGTTGATCTGGACCAGGGTGTCCTCGATCGTTTCGATGAAGTCCAAGGCGCTGCCCGGCCGGGGCAAGGCACCCAGGCGCTCGACGATCATCGTGCTGGCATAGTCGCCGGCCGAATGACCGCCCAGGCCATCGGCGACGACCCACAGACCGACCTCGTCGCGTACCAGGATGGCATCCTCGTTGTGCTTGCGTACCTTCCCGGTCACCGTGCGCCCGGCCGAAACGTATCGAGTCGTCATGCGTCAATCTCGATGATCGCCAACGGCCACCGGGCCGCATCCGTGCCGAGACCTGCAGCGGTGGCAATGTGCAGGCGCGCGTCGCCGCAGGACGGCATCGCAAGGCTGCGGGCAAGGATGTCCGGCGAAAGCTGCAACAGTGGCTGGGTGGCCATCAGCAGCAGGCGGTCGCCGGCTTCGACGGCGCAGAGAACCTCGCCGCAAGTCGGCTGCGCCGTGGCGCCGAGCCCGGGCGCGCTCAGCGCTACCCGGCTGAACAGCAGGTCGTCGAAATCGTCATCGCCGCCCGCACCGACGGCCGGCGGCGTGCTGCTGTTGGCGAAGAAGGGCTGCAGTCGTCCACGTCGCCAATGCCAGGCCGCCGCGGCGCCGATCCGCAGCAGGCCGACCTGGCCGCCGGCAACACGCGCGGCGATCACCGCGCAATCCTCCAGCACGGGATCGATCAGGTCCTCGCTGGCCTGCCGCAGTTGCGGATTCAGCGCCATGATCTGCGCGCGCAGCGCCTGCATGCCGGCAGCCAGTTCGATGCCGGGCAGGTCGCGGGCAATCGCGGACACGGCGGCGACTGCCTGCTGCCGCCGGTCGGGATGTCCCGCCTCGGCTGCCACCAGGGTCAACGCACCATCCGGCCGATGCAACACCGCCACGCCGGCAGCAGGCGCCTCCGATACCACGCCCACGGCGACATGCGCGACCGGCGCCGCCAGCGTCGACGCCTCCGCTACCACGCCAAGGTCGGACAGCAGTTCGAGGTCGTCCGGCAGCCATGCCGCAGACGGCGCCGATGGCGACGGCGATGTGGCCACGTCGATCAGGCCGGTGGCCGCTTCCGGCATCGCATGCCGGCGCGGCGCGGCACCTTCGAACATTCCCAGCGACTGCCACGGCGCGACACTGCGACTGGCGTCGAGAAACCCCGCATACGCCGCCGGTTGCGGCAAGCCATTGGTGACCAGCACGCTCGCGGGCACCCGTTCGCCACCGGCCGTCCACCACAAACACCAGTGGCCGGGCGCGGCAGCCAGGCGCGTCCACAAGCCGCCAAGGAACGAAGCGGCAGCGGCGCCGGTCGGCAGCGGCAGGCGCCAGTGGCTCGCCGCATTCCAGTCGATGCTGCGCAGAAACTCCGGCACCGGTGGCTGCGACACGTCGAGCGGACCAGCCAGCGCGGCAACCTGCTCGTCGAACAGGTCCACGCCGATCGCAGCGTCGACCTGGGCGGCGCCGTGCACCTGCTCGGCGGCATCGAACCAGCCGCTGCCTTCGGTCAGTGCACGGGTGCAGGACGCGACATCGGCGGCGATGGGGGCGGCGATGACCATCGGAAAGCAGCGGCCGACCCGGTCCACGCCCGGCCCCATGATCCCGGCCCAGGCCGATTCCCCGCATACCCCCGGGGCGAGCAGGAAGCGCCACACCGGACTGGCGTGATAGGCCTCATGCCAGGCGCCCCCCAGTGCGCCGCGGCTCTCCGCCACCGCGTTCTCGAAATGGCGGTCCCACACGTCGACGAAGCCCGGCGGCAACCGTCGTTGCACGAAATCCCCGGCACTGGGCAGCTTTCCGAAAAAGCCGGCGGCGGGATTCGGCATGCGCTTATCCCCCGCACCGGAAACTGGACAATGCGTTGCTCAGGAACGGGTTCTTCAGGTTGTTGGCCTGGATCGTCACCTTCGCCACATGGCCGCCGAAATTGAAGCTGGCCACGAAGCGCAGGTCGGACTGCTTCTGCAGGTTCGCCGCCTGCAGCGCGCGGAAGAACGCCCAGTCGCCGCGATAGTCGAATGTCGTCAGCAGCGTGCCGGCCGGATCGTAGGCGGAGATCGAGACGCGCCCCGGGGTCGGCCCCGGCCATTTCATGCTGACGTTGGTCGCGCCGCCCGGCTGGTATTCGTACTTCTGGCCGTCGACCTCGATCACCAGCTTGCCGATGCCGGCATCGAGCACCGGCGTGAGCAGGGTGAAATCGACCTCGGGCATGTTGCCGCTGCGGAAGAACATCTGCTTGATCCGGTCGGCGCCCTGCAGTTGCGCCAGCATGCCGGCCGAGCCGCTGACCGCGCCGGGCCCGGTCTTCCATTGCCAGTTGCGGCCGCTGGCATCGATCAGCTTGCCGACCGTCTGGTTGTAGAAGCTGTCGAAGCGGCCGCCGTAGCCGAACATCTCGCCGAAGTTCTGCAACGGGATGTCGTTGTTGCTGGACGGCGAGAACGGATAGCGACCGCGGGTGAAGTCGGCGCAATCCTTCGCGACCGCCTGCTGGTACTGGTCATCCAGCGCACCCTTGGTGCCGCTGGCCACCAGCGCCTGGCTCTTGCCGGTCAGCGCGGCAAACCAGCCGGAGGCCGGCGCCGGCAACTGCGTGGCCGCCTGTTGTGCCATCAGCAGTTGCGGATTCGGCTGCCCCGCCGCGGAACTGAAATCGCCCATGGTCAGCAGGGTCTTGCTGAGATCGTCGAGCACCCTCAAGGTCTGGTCGATCGGCGCCGCGCCCGGGCCGCCCTCGCTGAGCTTGTTGATCTGCTCGAAGTGATCGCTGATCGCCTGCCCCGGCTTCTCGGTCGCCGCGTCCGCCCCCGGCGTGCCGGCACCCGCGCCGGCCTGGGCCAGCGCACGGGCCAATGCGGTCTGCGTGGCCTTCTTCTGCGCCAGCTGCTTGGCCACGTCCTCGGCCTTGTCCGTGGCATCGGCGGGCGGCGCGCGCATCAGGTCGTTGGTGTTGTCGCGCACCACCTTCAGCAACAGCTTCATCGGCGAATTGGGCCCGGCCAGCTTGGCCGCGATCGTGCTGGCATCCTGGATGTTGCCGATCGGCTGCAGTTCCAGGTCGGCCAGGATGCCGTCCCAGGCCTTGATGTAATCCTGCTCGTACAGCGCCAGCACCTGCTGCGCCAGATGGGCCTTCTGCAGCGAATCGATCTTGCTGGCGCCGAATACCCAGTCGTCCGTGGTGAACTGCGTCACCGCCTGCTCGATGCCCTTGTCGACTTCGTCCTTGAACACCGGCTGGGTGAACAGCGCCGGCAACGGATCGGACAGCGCCGCGCCGCTCTTGCGCCGGTACACGTTGCCGAGCAGACCCAGTTCCTTGTCCAGCCGCAACGGCGGATAGGCACCGTTGTCCGCGGTCAGCTTGATGTTGCCGTAGATCAGGCTCGGCAGGTCCGCGGTGCGCAGTGTGTTGCGCGCCTGCTCCACCAGGCTGCCGTCCAGGCTCAGTGCGCGCAGGCGCCCCTCATGTCCGACCAGCGCGTCGAAGTGCTTGGTCAGCGCCTTCTGCAGGACTGGATCGCTGGGAAACAGACGGCGCCACTCGATGCCAGCCAGGGCCACGATCTGGTCATGATCGAGATGCTTGGGCTCGCCCAGCATCAGGTAGCCCTTCAGGTAGTAGTACAGCATCTGCGGATCGGCGGCGTTCACCGCCAGACCGGCGCGGAATTGCGACGCCACGCCCGGCAGCAACAGGCCGTTGAGCTCGCGGAAGTACGCGTCACGCACCTCGTCGCCGACCGCGTTGCCCTGATACAGACCGAAGCGCATCGACAGCGGCACGTCGCCCTTGTGCTGGTCGGCGACATCCACCGCGCCGGACAGCGACTCCAGCCGCTCCAGGACCATCGCAAAATACGCCTGCTGGTTTGGCGCCAGCGACAGGTCGCTCTGCGCCGGGTATTTCTGCAGCGCGGCCTGCACCTGGGTCAGGTAACCGCCGTTGCGCCGGTAGCTGCTGGCCAGCCCGAAGACCAGCAGCGCGCACACCAGCAGCACGCCGACGTAGGACGCCGCCTGCAGCAGGATCTTCTGGCGCTCCAGCTTCGGATCGGTGCCAGCGAAGCCCGACTCCTTGAACAGCACGTCCTTGAGCAGGCGCTCGACGAAGAACGTGCGGCTTTGCGCACCTGGCACGTGCAGGCGCGACGCATCCAGGCCGAATGTGCGCGCCACCGCACCCATCATGCGGTCGATCGGCGTGCCTTCCTGCGTGCCCGAGGTGAAATAGGCGCCACGCAACAGCAGCGGCGAACCGTACTGATGGCCGGTGAACACGCCTTCGACGAACTGCCGGGTGATCTCGCGCAAGGCGCCGAGCTGCTGCGGGAACGACAGGATCGCCGCGCGCCGGGTACGGTCGCGCTCGCCGTGCAGGCGGTCGAGGATGCGCGTGTTGAGCCGGTCTAGCAGCAGGTTGAACTCGTCGAGGAACTGCTTCGCGGCGGTGCCGTCCATGGTCTTGTCGACCGGGAACGACATGCCCCAGACCTGGCTGCGCAACTCCGGGTTGAGGTCGTCGAAGAACTCGGTGAAGCCGGCGACCAGGTCGCACTTGGTGAACACCAGGTAGGCCGGCACGCCGATGCGCAGGTGCTTGGCCAATTCGTCCAGCCGCTGGCGAACCGCCAGGATGTGCTGCTGGCGGCCATTGGCGTCCAGCGTCAGCAGGTCGGACAGGCTCATCGCCACGATCACGCCGTTGATCGGACGGCGCTTGCGGTACTTGCGCAACAGGTTGAGGAATTCCTCCCACGCCGAGGCATCGGCGCCGCGGTCGGAATCCTGCGTGGTGTAGCGGCCGGCGGTGTCGAGGAACACGGCCTCGTCGGTGAACCACCAGTCGCAGTTGCGGGTGCCGCCGACGCCGCGGATGGCTTCCTTGCCGAACTTGTTCGACAGCGGGAAATTGAGGCCCGAGTTCTGCAGCAGCGTGCTCTTGCCGGAACCCGGCGGGCCGATCACCACGTACCACGGCAATGCATACAGGTTGGTGCCGCCGCTGCGGTTCTTGCGCAGTGTCTCGACCGCCTCCTGGAAACGGCCCTGCAGTTGCGCGCGCTCGTTGGCGGAGCGCTCGTCGCGCTCGCCGCCGCCGGCCGGCGCGCCCTGCTCGCTCAGGTCGCTGGCCATCTGCTTGGCCTTGCCGCGCACGCGCATCTGCTGGACTTGCAGCCACACCGCCCAGATCACCACGATCACGATGATCACCAGCAGCCGCACGATCGGGCTGGCCAGCGGTTGCGATTCGCCGAAGCCGAGATAGGGACCGCCAAACCAGATCAGCAGCGACAGCAGCAACAGGCCGACGAGGGTGATGAACAGGCGGGATTTGAACAGCGCAAGAAGCTTGCCCACGATGTTCAGTCCTCCGGGCTGTAAAGGATTTCGACGCGGCGGTTGCGCGCGCGATTGACCGGAAGATCGGCCGGCAGCGCGATCGGCTGCGATGAACCGGCGCCACTGGATTCCAGCCGCCCGGCGTTGTCGATGCCGTCGCCGAGAATCTGCAGCACCGAGCGCGCGCGTTCCGCCGACAGCGCGTAGTTGTCCTTGAAGCGCAACGAATGCACCGGCTGGTCGTCGGTATGGCCGACCACGATCACCCGCCCCGGCACCTGGTTCAGCGCCGCGGTGATCGCATGCAGCATCGGGATCTGCTTGGCAGCCACTTCCGTGCCGCCCGAGGCGAACATGGCGGCGGCGTTGAGGCGCACCAGCGCGGAGCCGTCCGGCTTCTCGTCCACGGTCAGCGCACCGGCCTGCTCCTGCGGCGCCAGCAACTGCTTCAGGCTCTTGCGCGCGACGGCCGGCGCGGGCTTCGGTCCGTCGCCCGGCGGCACCGCGCCGCGCAGGCCGATCTGCGCGACCTGCGCGCTGACCGGCGACGACAGCTCGTTCAGCCGCGTATAGAAGTACAGGAAGGCGCCGAGCAGCAGGCAGGCGCCGGCCGCCACGATCACCCACAGCGGCACGTAGCGCACCAGCGGGTTGCGCCGGTCCTCGAGGCCTTTCCAGTGCGGCGCCAGCTCCTCCGCCGCGGGCGGCCGCTGCGACTTGATGCGCCGGTACAGTTCTTCCTGGATGTCGGCCAACTTGGCGCGGCCGTCGGCCTCGATCTGGTAGCGCCCGCCGAAGCCGAGCGTGAGGCAGATGTACATCAGCTCGATCAGGTCGATGTGCCGCGCAAAATCGGCGCACAGCCGATCGAGGATGATGAAGAATTTCTCGCCGCCGTACGACTCGCCGTGGAAGACCACCAGCAGCGTCTTCGCCGCCCAGCCGCTCTGCTGGCCCCACGGCGTGTTCATCACCGATTCGTCGAGCGTCGAGCACAGCACGTAGCGCGCCGCGGTGACCGTCTGCGCGGCAATGCCGGCGGCCTGCGCGTGGCTCTCGAACTGTCGCACCTGCGCAATCACCTGCTCGCGCAGGTGGGCTGCATCGGGCTGCGACACGCTGTTGCGCAGTTGCACCGCCAGCAGCAGCAGCGGGCTCGCCGCCTGTACCAGCGCGTTCAGTCCGCCACCGAGAAAATCGCTGATCGCCGCCGGCGGTGCCGCGTCGGCACGCGATGCAGGCCCCCTCACCGGCGCCGCGCCCGGCCATGCGGCAGGCGCCGGGGCTACCGGAGCAGGGGCCGCTGCGGGAGGCGTCGGCGCTCCGCGCGGACGGACTACCGTGGCGTCGCGCAGGGGATCGTCGTCATGGGGGCCGTTGCTGCTCATGCGCTCAACCTCTGATCGCCCACAGTTGCAGGTCGAGACCGGCGAACTCGCCACCGAAATGGAAGGCAATGCCGCCCGACGTCTTCAAGGTCCGCCACATCGGCGAATTCTTGTCGAACTCGAAATACAGATAGCCGGAGTTGTATGGAATCTGGCGTGGCGCCACCGGCATCGGCGACACCGGAATGCCGGGCAACTGCAGGTTCACCAGGTCGCGGATCTTCTCGACCGGGCCGATCTTGGATTGCGCCGGCAACTGCCGGCGCAGGTCCTCGGACTTCAGGTCGGCCTTGGCCGCGAGCACGAACGCGGCGGTATCGATCAGGCTGAGGTCCGGCACCACCGCCACCCATACGCCGAACTTGCGCTGCTGCAGCGGGATCGGGATGGCGGTCTGCTCCATCACTGCGCTGAGGCTGCCGCGCAGCGCGACGATCAGCGGTTCGAAGCTTTCGTACAACGCCTCGTGCCGGTACGGCGGGAACGCCGGCGGCCGCTTGCCGGGTGCGGTGAACGTGGACAGCTCGCCAGCCATCTCCGTCAGCACCCGGTAGAAGTCTTCCGGGTGCAGGATCGGCGCAGCGGCCAGGTGTGCGATCAGCGGCTGATAGCGGTTCACCACCTGCAGCAACAGGAAGTCGGCGATCTCGGCGGCGCCGCCGCGGTCGGTCACCGCCACCCGGCTGGCCAGCGCTTCGCCACGCTGGTGCAGCAGGCCGAGCAATTCGGTGAGGAAGGTCGTCAGCCGCGGCACGGCATGGCAACTCAGCGCCGTCGGCATGAAGGCGTCTTCGAGGATCACACGCCGGTCGGAGCGGCACTCGACGATCCGCGCCAGCGGGATCTGCGCCAGGCCCTCCAGCGGCTGCGACTGCGGCAGCAGGCGGCTGTTGAGGCCGCCCACTTCCAGCGCGGTCAACCCGTCGACGCTGCCGGATGCGTCCCGCACTTCGGTTTCGCGCACGCGGAAGCGGAACAGTTTCTCGGCCGGTGCCTCGGGCCGGCCGCTGTCCGGCTGCGCCGGCGAGCGCAATGGCAGGGTCAGGAAGACGGTCTGGTCGCGCCAGTTGCCATCGACCTCCAGCGCCAGCGGCAGCGGGTCGTCGCCCGGCATCGCGAACGGCGTGCCGTCGGGGAACACGCCGCGCGCGCGCTTGATGCCCAGCTTGCCGATCGCCAGCAGATCGGTCTCCAGCTCCAGCTCGGAGAAGCCCCAGGTGTAGGGCCGCAGGCTGCCGGCGCGCAGTTCCACGAAACGCTCGAGGTAACGCTCCTGCTGCTGCAGGTGCTGGGGCCGAAGGAAGAGTCCCTCGCTCCAGACAACTTTGTTGTTATCCGTCATGCGTCGCGCCTGCCCCTGTGAGATTCCCCCGGCAGCGCTGCCGGGTATTCCGGTGTCGACGGCATGGCCCTCGACACGCCCCCTGGATCCATTCCCCAGCCCGCGGCTGCGGCGCCCCCTGCGCGCCTAGCGATGTGACTGCTGCATTCTCCGCGCCGATTTCAGGCGTGACAACTGTTCCTCGTAGGCCCGCGCGAATTCGTCGCCGAACAACCGGCGGAAGCATTCGTCCGGATCCCGCGACAGCCCTTCGAAATGCTCGCGATACTTGTCCCAGTACTTGCCCTTGCCGGCAAACGCCGAACGTTTCGCGCCATCGGTTTCCTGCTCGAAACGATCCGGATTGAAATGCACCAGCAACGATTCGAACGCGGCGCGCACGCCGGCGAGCATTGCCATCTGGTGGCAGCGGATATCGTCGAAGGCATCCTCGAACGCGGCCGTGCCCGACATGAAGGCGCCGTTCGACGGCGCCATGATCTTCTGCAGCGCCTCATCCGGGTTCGGTGCGAATTTCAGCGGATTGTTCTCGGAGCGCTGGATGATCGTGACCGGCAGGCGGAACGTGTTCTTGATCTCGGCGCGGGCGCGCAGCACATCCATGACGCCATCGACCACGACCCGGAAGATCTGGTCCACATCCGCCGGCAACGCCGTCGAACCGGCCGTCTCGGCGAATGGAGCCGCCGGCGGCGGTGCATACGGCGGATGCATCGCAGCAGCAGCTGGCGGCGGGGCCGCCGGAGCGGGCGGCGGCGGACTGGGCGGCGACGAGAAGTCGCCCATCGTCAGGTCCCAGTTTTCCGGCAGCGCATTCACGCTGGCCTGGCGCTGCCCGGTCGTCATGGGCGGGTGGAAGAAATCTTCCGTGCTGGCCGAATGGTTCCAGCTCGAGCTGGCGTTGCCGGTGGTCGCGCCGGACAGCAGACCGGATGAGGTGTCGGTCGGGCCGAGAAAGCTCAGCGGATCGAGCTCATCGGCGGAAGCCGTGCCGATCGCGCCGGGAATCAGCTCCGCGTCGAGCGGAATCCCCGCGGTCGGCGGCGGATAGGCGGGCGCGCGCGGTGCGGGATCCAGCAGGCCGAAGTCCAGCGGATCCAGCGCCGCTGCGGCTGGCGCAGCCAGGGGCTGCGGGTCCGACATACCGGGGGTGGCCAGCGCGCCTGCGGCATCCTGCAGGCGCACCTCCACTTCGAAGGTGTCGATCAGCAGCCGGTCGCCATGTTTCAGCGCGGAGGGATCACCCTTGATCAGTGGCGCGTCGTTCAGCAGCATGCCGTTGGTGCTGCGGTCCTCAATGAAATACATACCGTTGAGGTAACGAATCATCGCGTGCACACGCGAGACGCCGGAGGCGCCGAGCACCCAGTCGCAATCCTCGGAACGGCCGATGCTGCCGCCTGCGGCCTCGAATGCCTTGCTGCTGCGGCTGCCGAATTGGGCAGCCTGACGACCAGCAACGGCAAGGATCAGAGTCTGCGACGTCGGCACGCTTGTATTTCCCCTGCAACTGTCAGCCCATCAGGACAGCGATGATTGGATCGCCCGCACTCGTGAATCAGTATCCGGGTACGCGGAAAGCCGGCCTTGCTGATCGTTCGCGAGCAGCGCGCCTTGCCCTGGAGTTGGTCGAACGTGCAGATGATTCCCCCCATCCGCGACGGAGCATCCCACTCCCTGCCTGCATCCGTGATCCGGAACCCCTGTCGCCGATGACTGCCGCGCTTGGCGCTGCGCAGGTCCAACCCATCCCGGGGCAACGGAACCTCGCGACAGATTGGCTGATGAGCCAGTCGGGCGCGATCAAACTACCGTTCACAATCGTATCGCCCATCCGCGCAACGGGCAAGCCGGCAGGAACCGTGAACGAGCGGGTTCAGGCTCCGCCTGCAGCGGCTCCCCCCGCGTTGAGCAGGGTCATCGCCGGTTCGATGAAGCCGACGCGGCGAGCCTCGAACTTCTCGGCCACCAGTGCAGCCAGCATGTTGATCCCGGCCACCACCGCGCATGCAGTCAGGTGATCCGGCGGCGGCACCGGGGTTTCCTGCGAGGCCGGCGCCATGCTGCCACCGGACCATCCGGCGGCGGCGGCCAGCCACGCTCCGGTCGACTTGTAGCCGCCGGCATTGGCAAATTCGAACGCTGCACGTCGATTGCTTTCGTTCGGTTCGCGCACCCATTTTTCCGCCAACGAGGCACCGGCCCTGTCTTCGGGGTTCAACGCCTGGTCGCGCGCGCACTGGCATAGCCATGCCACGGCGTAGCGCTTTGGCAACAACCGGGCAATCAGCTTCAAGGCGTCCTGCACCTGGCCGGCATCGACCAGGGCCCGAACTGCGACCGGTGCCGTCATCTCCGACCGCAGCAAGGCATTGGCCTGCTCGGACAATTCCATCTGGATCGACGCCTGCACGATTCCTGACATCTGCGTCCCCTCCCGTTCAGCCAATCATGATCAGGCCGCCGGACAACTGCGCCATGCCGTCGCCCTTGAGCGTCAGCATGGGACCCTTCACGGTCGCCATGGCACCACCTGCCACCTCGAGCATGGCATCGGAGTGCATCTTCAGCGAGGCCCCCGCGCCAATATCCATCGTGGCGCCGGCCTTGATGCCGACTTCAACCTGGCCCTCGACTTTCACGCCCATGCTGCCGGTGACCTTGATGTTGACGCCCTTGATCTCGATCGTTCCATCGCTTTTCATGACGATGCTGGAGGCGCCGGTGACCAGTTCGATCTCGGTGCCGGCGCTGAGCTTGAATTTCTGACCGATCGTGGTCGTGCCGTTCTGGGTGACGTCGAGCTTGTCGTCGTTGCCGACCTTGGTCTTGCGGTCGTGCTTGACTTCCTCGGTCTGGTCGTTCTTGATCGTGATCGTCTCGTCGTGGTCGATCTGCACGAAGTGGTCGTTCTCCACTTCCTCGCGCATGTCCTTCTGCGCGTGCAGGAACAGCTCCTCGCTGCCCTTCTTGTCCTCGAAGCGGATCTCGTTGAAATCCGCCGCGGCGCCGCCCTCGTGGCTGCGGCTCTTGATGCCGCTCTGGGTCTTGTTGTCGGGCAGCGTGTACGGCGGCATGTTGTCGGCGTTGTAGACGCTGCCGATGACCAGCGGCCGGTCCGGGTCGCCCTCGAGAAAACTGATCACCACTTCCTGGCCGACCCGGGGGATGTGTACCGCACCCCAGTTCTTGCCGGCCCATGACGAGGCCACCCTGACCGGGCAGGAAATGTGCGCGTTCTTCTTGTCCGGCTTGTTCCAGTGGAACGTCACCTGGATGCGCCCGTACTTGTCCACCGCGATGTCTTCGGCCTTCTCGCTGCCCGCCACCACGGCCGTCTGCAGGCCCACGATCATCGGCTTCACCGCGGTCGGCATGGTGCGGAACGGCTGCCGGCTGCGGATCACCGAAAAATTGCAGAAGAACAACTCGCCGCCCTGCTGTCCGGACGTGCGCGCGGCATTCTCGATGTGCACGGTCGAGCCGGTGACCAGGTACTCCTGGTTCAGTTCGGCGCGCGGGAATTTCGTCAGCTTGAACAACGCGCCGGTCAGCAGGCCGGGGGCATTGGTCGAACCCGAGCACTGCGACTGGGATACGTTGATCGCCTCGAGGCGAACCTGCGCGTAGTGCTTGCCGGCATCGCCGGTCTCGTGATCCCCGGGGAAATCAAACGACTCGAGGCCGGGCACCGGATGGTTGTCGTCGGCATTGCTGATCGCCTCGGCCCCCAGCAGCGAGGTCTTCGGCTTCAGCGGATCGTAGTCGGTCAGCGAATACTTGGTCGTCTGCACCGAGCGCGCCGACGAGAAATCGGTGATCGAGACTTCCAGCGCCGCGCGGCTGTCCGTCGACTGCGGCCGGTACGGAAGTTCCTCATACCCTCCGGTGGTGGCGTGCGCGCCGAGCGAATCCGCCAGCACCATGGTGTGCACGCCGTCGGTGTGCTGGAAGAAATAATAGATGCCTTCCTGCTCCATCAGGCGACTGATGAAATTGAAGTAATCCTCGCGATACTGCACGCAGTATTCGCGCGGCGAATAGTTTCCGCTGAGGCTCAGCTTGACGTCGCCATAGCCGATTTCGGACAGCACGGTCTTGACGATATCGGGCACCGACATCTTGAGGTAGATGCGGCAATCCACTTTGTGCAGCAGCAGCCATGCCTTGGGCACCAGCGTCACCGCGTACTCGGCGTAGCGCTCTTCCTTGTAGCTTTCGAACCCGGTCTGGGAAATTTCCGAGACCATGCCGTTGAAGTGGCGCTTGTAGCCGTCCGACTCGAACGCCACCGTCATCGAACTGCCGAGCAGGGGAAGAAGCTTGACTTCGCTGTCCTTGCTGAGCAGCTTCAACTGGTAGGAAAAAAGCTTCCCGAGCTGCTCGCTGCCCGACAGGCTCGCAGGCAGCAATTTTTCACCGAGGTCTGACTTCAGTGTCATCCGATGCGTCATATCCGATCTCCCCCAGCGAGCCCGCGAAAGCGCTCATGCAATCCCGTCTGTTTATCACACTCGCGCCTTGCGCGGGAGGCCCCTCGAAGCGCAGTACCTGCCGCCGCGGCAGTGCCCCCTTCCACAATACTTCCATGCCCTTGGCCCGCCCCTCGCGCTGCACGGCCCGGGTTCCGATACGCCTTCATGCCTATCATCCGAGCCGGCTCTTGCGTGCGAGCACCACCCAACCGGCCACCGGCTTGCCCACTTCCTTGCGCAGTGCAGACGCGACAATGCTCACCTCCACGAAACCGGCCGCATCCAGCACGCGTTCGACGTAGCGGCGCGCATGCCGATAGCGGCCGCTGGAAGACAGCTCGGAACGATCCTCGTCGGCATCCATGGCCTCCAGCGTGAAAGCCACCCGACCGCCAGCCCGCAGCGCTGCGTGGGCCGCCGCAAGGACCTCCACCAGGTCGCCGAAGTAGACCAGCGTATCGGCGGACAACACGACGTCCCAGGTTTCCGGGTGATCCTGCAGGTACGCGGTCAGTTCGGCCGCCACGAGATCGTCGTAGCCGCCGCGCAGGCGGGCCTTTTCGAGCATGCCGCCGGACAGGTCCACGCCGTCCAGCCGGCGCGCATGCGGCCTGATCAGCGGACCGCACAGGCCGGTGCCGCAACCGGCGTCGAGCACATCAAGCGCGCCTTCGGCCACCCCAAGCACGCCGATCAGTGCGTCGACCAGGACCTGCGGCGCCCGATAGTCCAGGTTCTTCAGCAACTGCTCGTCGAAGCTTTCGGCAAACCGGTCGAACACCTCGCGCACATAGGCGTCGTCCGCCCGTGGCGGTGCCGCTTCGCCGCCGCAAGCGGCGAGCATGTGCCGTGGCACGGGATTGTCCGGCTCGCGGCCGAGCCAGTCACGATAGGCCCCGACCGCCTCGTCCTGCCGGCCAAGCATGTAAAGGGTGACACCGAGCGCGTCGAGAGCACGCACATTGCTGCCGTCGCAGCGGACCGCGTTCCTGAAGCAGGCCACGGCGTGCTCCAGATCCCCGATTTCGTTCACATGCCTGCGCAGGTACATGCCCATCAGGTAATGGGCGAGACTGAGTCGTGGCGCCCGTTCAAGCAGCTCGGCATAGGCCTCGAATGCTTCCTGGAAGCGCTGCTGCGCTTCCAGCACCAGCGCCAGGTTGCTCAACGCATCGTGATGCTGCCCGTTGTACGCCAGCGCCTGGCGATAGCAGGCCTCGGCCTCGGCGAGTTTGCCGGTTTCCTTGTGGATGTTGCCGAGATTGTTGTGCGCGTCGGCATGCAGCGGCGCGGCCCGCAGAGCCATCCGGATCAGCCGGATGCCTTCGTCGCTGCGCCCGCGCTGATGGCACAGCACGCCGAGAAAATGCAGCGCATCGGGCTGCCCGGCCTGCATCTGCAGCGTCCTGCGGTAGAGCGCCTCCGCTGCATCCAGTTGCCCGGCCTGATGCACCTCGACCGCCTGGCGCAACATGGCGACCACACCATGATCGACATCCGTCGCATGGCGCTTGTGCCTCGCCCGGCTGATCGACGCCCGCCTCACCCCGGCATCCGCAGGTCATTCATGATCGGCCTTCCAGCTGCCCTCATCGCCATCCTCCTTGCCGCCAGGATCAGTGTCCCGCGAAGTCGTTCCATGCCATACCGCCGGCACACACGCCGCCGCTCAGCTGATCAGTACCGTGGGACAACCCAGCACGATGCTTCCGCCATGCGCCGTCAAATCGCCCATGCGCGCCGCGGGCATCTTGTTGATGAGCACCTTGAACGAGCCCATGACGATGACATCGGGCGGCCCCACGCAGGTTGCCATGTCGCCGACCCGCGCAGCCGGCAAACCGCCGATCAGTACGGTAACCGCGCCCGGCGGCAGGATCGGACCACCCACGTGCGGCACCACGCCCGTCACCATCGGGCAGACATGCATGTCGGTGATTCTCGCTGCCGGGGGCATATGGGATCTCCTGCTGTGGATGAGCCTGAGACGACGGCTCGATGGTTTGTTCAGTGGCCTGCGACCAGACGGGCAGTCGCGGCATCTCCGCCGGACACCGGAAGCACTTCAGCTCAGCCCGATCTGCTTCATCGCCTTGCTCTTGATTCCCGCGAAGAAGCCCTTCTTGGTGTGCGTTCCCTTGTCGCTGCCCAACCCCTCCAGTTGCAGCCGCGAACTGCTGATGTTCTTGGTGGCGATCTTCAGCATGGGATCCATCTGTTTCTTCTTCATCAGTTCGACCTTGTCCATCCAGCCCGGCAAACCGATGTCGGCGATGAACATGTTGGCCACCGCCGACGTATCGGCACACGTCAGCAGGTAGCAGCCGAGGATCGGGCACTCGTTGAACACCGTGAGATTCAGCGTACTGGGCGCCGCCAGGCGTTTGTTGCCGGCACGCATGTCCTTGATGTCCAGGCCCAACCCGTAGAGCAGCAAGCCCAGGCTGGCCAGTGAATTGGCGACACCGATACCGGCCGTGGTGGCGGTGCCGAAATCCGCGAACAGCCCGCCGATCTTGGCGCCGGTGGCAAGCGTCTGCTGCCCCAGTTGCACCGAGTGTTTGGCGAGATCGCGCTTGATGATGAGCTGGATCGCCTCGGCCGCCGCGCTGGGATCACCCAGACGGAAACCGGCCTTGTAGTCGTCGCTCTTGTACAGATGGTAACCGTCCTCGGCCACGGCCTTGCCGGCCTTGACCAGCTTCACGCCGCTGGTCACCACCCCGAGGATCGGGGTGATCTCGTGCACCAGGTTCGCCAGCACTTCTCCGGTGATCGCCGCGATCACCTCTTGGATGTTGTCCACGTCGGCGCATTCGACGATGAAATCCTGCACCGCCTCCTTCATGCCCGGCAGGCTTGCCACCGTGCTGGCGGCCTTGCCGCCTTTCGCAAGCTTGCTGCCGGACGAGACGATCTTCTTGCCCGTGGACAGCACCTGCTTGGCCGTGGACAGCTGGCTGCTGGTGCCGAACTTCAGCTTGGTGCCGCCGAACATGTTGACGACCAGCTGCTGGCGCGCGCGCGCCAGCTCGCCCATGGCCTTGAACTCGCCCATGCTTAGTGGTTTGGATGGCATAGTCTGTCTCCCCCTGATATCTGTGCCGCGACTACCGCATGGATAAAAGTTCCGCTCCGACGGCAATGACACAAAGAAATTAAGTGAACCCGATTTCGCTTTTCTGCCGATCTACTCACGCATGCAGCGGGAATTGGTCCGGCCATAAGCGTCGGAGCTGGTTGCTGTAGCGGCCGGCACCCACGCCGATCATGTATCGGGCTGGCGATTCCTCCGCCAGCAAACCCTTCAGGGCCATGGATTGCCGCAGCGGTGCACTGGCGGAGACCACCCCGAAGAAGGTCGAGAAGCGTGACTGTGCCGTCAGCGCCATCTCGCCGGAACCCATGCTTTCGAAGATGCAGTCATAGACATCCGGGAAAGCCGCCGCGAAGCATGCCCGATGGTGTTCGTTGATCCAGTAGCTCTCCTTGCCGCCGCGCGTGTAGGTGTCCATCTTCGAGTGCTTGGCGAAATCGCGCCTGCGCAGACTGGTGGTGCCACCCATCAGACGTCCCATCACGCCCTTGGTCTCGTAGGATTTGTGCTCGGAAAGAGTCAGCACCAGCCGCGCATAGGCAATGCACATGTCCTGTGCCGTGCCGAGGTGGCCGTAGGGTGTGGCGTTGATCGGCGTACCCCAGTCGCGCAGCAGGCCACAGGCGAGATTGCGCGTGATGTAGGCCGCATCCGCAGGCGTCTTCACCATCACCTGCGCGTTGTGCACGCCCGGCATCGGCAGGAAGATCGCCGTCGTCGCCGGAGCACGGACGCGGCTCCAGTCCTGTGGATTGAAGGTGCTGCGCATTTCGTGCATGGCCAGAATGCCCACGTAGCGCTCCACGTTGGACTGCAGCACCTGGGTGTCCGCCATCTCCTTGCCGGCATCCGCGCCCGCCACCGGGTCAACCGCGAAAATGTTGCAGCTGATCTCGTCGCTGAAGACCTCGTACATCAGGTTGGCAATGCGCATGCAGGTCACCGCACCGCGACTCCAGCCGACCATGTTGACCCGGTCGATGGGCATTCCTTTCCCGAACTTCAGGTCCTGAATCAGGTTGACTGTGCGCAGCACATTCTCGTCCCAGCCCTGCCCGCTGATCACGCCCCGGAGTTTGGCCGCCACCTTGGGGCCGCCGGTGTTGCCGACCGCATGATCGGCAAAGGACGGCCCCTTGATCGTCTTGCCCAGCGACAGGTTCTGCTTCTGATTGCCGGTCATCGGGTTGATCTGCTGAGGCTGCGCCACCCCGTTGCCGCTGTGGCCCGGTCCCTCGTTGATCATGTAATCGCCGCGCGTCACCGCCGCACCGGCCAACTGCGCCTCGGCGCCATCGGTATGGTTGTGGAACCAGGCCACGAGTTCGTCGGACGATGAGCCCTTGATCCGGTTGAAGCCGGTTCCGTGACAGTAGACGGTAAACGTGCTCACGCTTGGTTTTCCTCGGTTTGCCTGTCGCCACAATGAGCATCAGGACTATAAGAATCGGGTCGGGATCTGACAAACCGATCACCCGGCCAAAACACTCGTCAAACCATACAGTCAGCTGACCTCGACGCGATTGCTGTTACCTCCAGCCTACCTTTTCACGGGAATATCTTTTCCGGCTGACCGAGTACCGCGGATTCCATCGTGAAATTCTGATCCGGGCCGCCGCCGAACTTGTCCTGCACCACGATCTCCACCTCCACAGCCGATTGGCAATAAAAGGCCCAATTGTTGGTGGCATCACGTACACCGAATACGAATGCGCCTGTCTTCGGCTTCAATTTCATCCTTGCGACTTCGAACTTTCCAAGCGCCTGATTGCCCGCCATCGTGTCAATGAAGCGTCGTTTCGCAGCAACAAGATTGGTGCTGTTCACCTTGCCGGCATAGTCGGATTTACGTGCAGTTCCGGACAAGCCGACTACGGCCGGAAGCATCGCGTTAATGGCGCCGGTCGCGACGGAATCAGCTCGCGCCTCGGAAAAGTCATGAGTTTCCTGTGGCGAAATCGCGCCGTTGGATAAGAACTTGGTCAGAACCGTCTCTTGGTGCTGATAAGCAGCGTTGTATTTCGCGCTGGCATTCGCATGGGTGATGGTTGGATTGGCCGCCGCACCATGAACCTGCACGGTGCAACCACTGAGCATTGAGGTCATGAAGATGCTTGGCCCCGCACCGCCTGCAGGAATGGTCATCTCGGTCGCCGCGTTCTGACACCACGGAAGAAAGTAGAGTGGAAGGCTTCCAACTTGCGCCGTCGTATAGACGTCCACACAAACAAGCGTCCGCGTGCCTGCCACCGTGCCCACAGTGAAATGCAAGGTGTAAGTTGCTGGAAGCAGCGTCTGACGCGTGTCCGCTGCGACAGCAGGTGCCAACACGCCGAGGTGCTCTTGAACGAGCACAACATAACTTGCAGCTAGTGCCTTGGCAGCAGCTTTGGACTGGAAATCTGCAGCAGATGGCATGGTGCGTCCGGTTACTGGGAGTTAAAGAGGCGGCATCAGGGAAGCGGAGAGTTTGATATCCAAAAGCTTCCGAACTTAAAACCCGTAGCTGAACTCACCGTCCGTCACCCCGACTCGCACTTGTGCGATCGCGTCGCCTTCCATCATCTTGGTCAGAAACGCGCGCGAGATGTCGGGCAGCATCGAATTGGTGAGGATCGCGTCGATCATGCGCCCGCCTGATTCGGTCTCGGTGCAGCGTTCGACCACCAGCTTCACCACGTCCTCGCTGTACTCGAACGGGATCTTGTAGCGTGCCTCGACGCGCTTCTTGATGCGGTTGATCTGCAGCTTGACGATCTTGCCCAGCATTTCCGGGCTGAGCGGGTAGTACGGGATCGTCACCAACCGTCCGAGCAGAGCCGGCGGGAAGATCTTCAACAATGGTTCGCGCAGTGCCTTGGCCATGCCCTCGTGGTCGGGCATCAGCTCGGGGTCTTTGCACAGGCCGGCGATCATATCGGTGCCGGCATTGGTGGTGAGCAGGATCAGGGTGTTTTTGAAGTCGATGGAGCGGCCTTCGCCGTCTTCCATCACGCCCTTGTCGAATACCTGGAAGAAGATCTCGTGGACGTCCGGATGGGCCTTCTCCACTTCGTCCAGCAGCACCACCGAATACGGCTTGCGGCGCACCGCCTCGGTGAGCACGCCACCCTCGCCATAGCCGACATAGCCGGGAGGCGCGCCTTTCAGCGTGGAGACGGTGTGCGCCTCCTGGAACTCGCTCATGTTGATGGTGATGATGTTCTGCTCGCCGCCGTACAGCGCCTCGGCCAGCGCCAAGGCGGTCTCGGTCTTGCCGACGCCGGAAGTGCCGGCCAGCATGAACACACCGATCGGCTTGTTCGGGTCGACCAGTCCGGCGCGCGAGGTCTGGATGCGCTTGGCGATCATCTCCATCGCGTGGTCCTGGCCGATGACGCGCGCGCCCATCAGCTTGGCCAGGTTCATCACGGTCTCGACTTCACTCTTGACCATGCGCCCTACGGGAATGCCGGTCCAGTCCGATACCACCGAACCGACTGCCTGCTGGTCCACCGATGCGAGGATCAGCGGATTCTCCCCTTGCAGCTCGGCCAGCTGTGTCTGCAGACCCTTCAATTCATCGAGCGCCGCAGCACGCGCGGCACCATCCAGCGGCGCCTCGCCCGCCAACGGCACGGGCTTCGCTTCCGCCTCCTGGTTCGCCGATTCCTCCAGCGCGCTGCCGGTACCTTCGACCGGTGCAGTCGAGCCGCGCAGCTTGGAACGGATGTCGAGAATCTTCTCGACCAGCTCTTTCTCGACGATCCAGTTCGCCTCGAGGGTTTCCAGACGCGCCTTCTGCGCCGCCAGCTTCTCGCTAGCGGCCTCCTCGCGCGCTGTGACGTCCACGCCAACATTCTTCTCGCGGGCGATGATGCCCAGCTCGGTTTCCAGCGCCTGGATGCGCTTGCGGGTGTCGTCCACTTCCGCCGGCACCGCGTGCTGGCTGATCGCCACGCGTGCGCAGGCGGTGTCGAGCAAGCTCACCGCCTTGTCCGGCAGCTGCCGCGCGGGGATGTAGCGATGCGACAGCTTGACCGCCGCCTCCAGCGCCTCGTCGAGGATCTGCACCTTGTGGTGCTTCTCCATCACGCTGGCGACGCCACGCATCATCAGGATCGCCTTCTCCTCGCTGGGTTCGTCGATCTGCACGGTCTGGAAGCGACGGGTCAGCGCCGGGTCTTTCTCGATATGCTTCTTGTACTCGGCCCAGGTGGTGGCACCGATGGTGCGCAGGTTGCCGCGCGCCAGTGCCGGCTTGAGCAGATTCGCCGCGTCGCCGGTGCCGGCTGCGCCGCCAGCACCAACCAGGGTATGCGCCTCGTCGATGAACAGGATGATCGGCCGCGTCGACGACTGCACCTCTTCGATCACCTGCTTCAGGCGATTCTCGAACTCGCCCTTCATGCTGGCACCGGCCTGCAGCAGGCCCACGTCGAGCACGCGCAGTTGCACGTCCTTCAGCGGTGGCGGCACGTCGCCGATGGCGATGCGCATGGCGAAGCCCTCGATCACCGCGGTCTTGCCCACGCCGGCTTCGCCGACCAGCATCGGATTGTTCTGGCGGCGGCGCATGAGGATGTCGACCAGCTGGCGGATCTCGTCGTCGCGGCCGACGATCGGGTCCATCTTGCCGCTGCGCGCCTGTTCGGTGAGGTCGATGGTGAACTGCGCCAGCGCCTCCTGCTTGCCCATCTGCGCCGGCGACATCGCACCGCTGGCATCGCCGGGCGCGCTGCCTCCGCCCATGCGGAAACCGTCGTTCGCATGCTGCCCGTCTTCCGGCGAACCGGCCACGACCTCGGCGAACTTCTCCACCAGCGCCTCGGGCTTGATCTTGTCGAACTCGGCCGAGATGTTCACCAAGGCGTTGCGCAGGTTGCGCGTGCGCATGCATCCGACGATCAGGTAGCCCGTGCGCACCTGCGACTCGCCAAACATCAGCGTGGCGAAAACCCATCCGCGTTCGACTGCTTCTTCGACATTGCTGGACAGGTCGGAAATGGACGAGGAACCGCGCGGAAGCCGGTCCAGCGCATCGGTGATGTCGCGCGCCAGGTTCGATGGGTTCAGGTTGAACTGCTTGACGATGCGATGCAGGTCGGAGTCCTGCAGCTGCAGGATCTGGTGGATCCAGTGGACCAGCTCCACGTACGGATTGCCGCGCAGCTTGCAGAATACGGTAGCGCTTTCGATGCCCCGGAAAGCCAGCTTGTTGAGCTTTCCAAACAGGGCGCCGCGACTGATCTCGGCCATGGTCTTCGATCCTTATGCAGTTGTTGTCGATCCAGCTGTCTTTTGTCGCAAAGTCATTCCAAAGTCCGGGTCGCGCGCGCCCCGCCGCCGCACTCCTAGCCGACCGGCTTCAACACCACATCGTCGGCGTCGCCATCGCGCTGCGGCTGGCCCATCCATGTACTCAGACCCATGCGGCCGCTCTGGCCCAGGCGGGTCGTGGGCACGTCGGCTTTTTTCAGCACCAGCTGCACGTCCCAGGCTTTCTCCTCGCCCACATAGGTCTTGACCGCGGCGATCAGTTGTTTGAGCGCCTCGCCACCGGGCAGGAAATTGTTGAACTCGGCCCGGCTCAGCGGCCCCAGCCGCAGACGAAAACGCTGCTGGCTGCCCCAGACGTACTCGCCGGCAACCGCCGTGAGCCCCAGTGCCGCCACCTCGCCCGATCCACCGAGCCGGAGATGGGAAGACGCGGGCAGCCGCATCCACTCGGCCACGAATTCGACGATGCCCACCGGAATGCGGAAGAATCGCTCGAGCAGTCCGCGCAGCCCTTCGGCATTGCGGGTCTGCTGCAGCAGGCGGCCGGCAAAGAAGCGCTTGAACTGGTCGGGCAGCGCATCGCGGCCGTCGAGGCCTGGCGTGGCCAAACCCACCAGCGCGCCCATGTACAGGCGGAAATGATCCTCGGCCGGACGGTCCAGCTCCACGGTGGGCTGCGAGTCGGCCCAGGCCCGGTAGAACAGGCTCATCATGCGGTGATGGAAAATGTTCGCGAACGCGGTGAAGGTGGTGTCCTTCGCGTTCAGTTCGCGATCCATCGCATATTCGGTGAGGTGCAGCGGCAGCGGCGCATTCGGCCCGAACAGGCCGAAGAACAGGCCATGCAGGCGCGCCGGCTTGCCGGTGCCGCCGGGCTGGTAGCGGTCGACCGTTTTCGGGGCGAACGCCAGCGACGGCGTCTGGCACAGCCGCACGAAATCATCCGCGGCCTTGGCCGAATGGCCCAGCCGCGGACGTTCGGAATAGGCGCACTCCAGCCGACGGGCCGCTTCGAAGAACTCGAAGGCCTCGGGGTGGTCGCGCAGCGCAATCTCCAGCGCTACAGCGTCTGCCGTGTTCCCAGCCTGGCGGGCCATCGGGCAACCTCGTTGCGTTCCAGTGTGCGCAGAACGGTTTCAGTGAAGGAGTTGACGGATACGTAACGCGCAAAGAACTGCTGCATCACCGCGCCGAGCAGGAAGGCGCCGGTGCCTTCGAATGCGCCGTCGTCGCAGGTCAGGGTGATTTCCAGGCCGCGACCGAAGGTGATCGGGCCGGGCACCGGGACGCGCCGCACGATGGGCTGCGAACTGACCGCCTTGACGCCTTCGATCTGGCGCAACGCGCTGGAGTCGAACTCGTCGCAGTACAGCGTCAGCATCTCGCGCAGCGCTGCGGCGCCTTCGCCCGCGTTGTTTTCGAGCAGCGACACGTAGTTAAGCTGCAGGTGACTGAGCAGACGCCACGCGGTCTCGCCGGTGGCCACCGATGCACGCGGCTTGGTCGGGCCGGCGACGCAGCGGATCGATTCCACCGGTGCACCGGTCTCCAGGGTGAAGTCGGTCTTCGACTTGCCCACCGGCATCTGCAGCGGCAGGTCGCGATTGGTGCACATCAGCATCATGCCGATCTGGCGCAGTTGGGTGGAGTAAGGCGCCTCGCTGGAGTCGACCAGGGAGATGAACATCTCGTTGCCGATGTAGCTGGACCGCGCGCCCTGCCGCTTCTGCCGCGACGAGATCAGCCGCGGCTCGCGACGAATCGTGTAGTAGGCCGAATGCTGACTGTGCCAGGTGCGCTCGTCACAGCCGTAGAACGGCAGGAAGCGCTGCTCCGGCTCCTGCTTGTCGCCGAAGCCCTCCACGCTGCCGATGCTGTGGACCTCGAAATCCATCGGCCGGGTGCGGTCGGCGAGGATGTGGTATTCCGTCTTGCCCTGCTGCAGGTGGATGCGGTCGGCGCGCCGCGGGAACAGGTTGATCGCCGGCGTGCAGAACAGCCGGAAGTTGTTCACGTCGACTGCGTTGTGCAGGCTGGCCACGCTGCGGTCGAACAGCACCACGATCTCGAACTCGTTGCCCTTTGAACGTGCCAGCACGGATTTCAGGCCGCAGAATTCGGCAAACAGGAAACGCTCGGGGCAGGCGAAGTATTCCTGCAGCAGCCGGTAGCCGCTGAACGAACGTCCGGTATAGGGAATCAGCGCCTCGTTCTCCTCGAAGCCCTTGCGATGGATGCTCGAGGCATCGAAATGCCGGCTGATCTCGCCGCTGGCGCCCTGCGTGCGCACGATGAAGCCCGTGGCGTTGCCCAGCAGTTGCTCGTACAGGCGCTTGGGAAGCTCGTCCGCGCCGGCGATGAATACCGGGAGGTCGTCCAGCGCCAGCATGTTCGCCTGTGCTCCGGCGGTTACCCGGAATTTCAACCGCAGGCCGGCACGCACCGGCTTGCCCGCCGGCAAGGTCACGCCTGCGGCCGCTATCGCAGCGGGTGTTTCAAGGTACTTCGCGTCGGTGAGCTCCAGCGGCCACAGCGTGACGTCGTGGGCCGTGCGGTATTCGCAGGCCGTGCGGTCGTCCTTGCCGATAAGGCTGCGCAATGCCGTATGGCGCTCCACGACGTGGCCGGCCAGCAGGCCGCTTTCCTTCAGGTCCGGCTGCATCTGCACCACCGCCATCGAAGGCACCGGTGCGAGGTAATGGGGGTAGATCATTTCCAGCAGGTGCTGGGTGAACACCGGGAACTGCGCATCCAGCTTGAGCTGCACGCGGGCGGCGAGGAAGGCGAACCCTTCCAGCAACCGCTCCACGTAGGGGTCGGCGCACTCGAAGCCCTCCAGCCCGAGTCGCCCGGCAATCTTCGGATACTCGCGCGCAAACTCGCCGCCCATCTCGCGGACGTGTTGCAGCTCCCGGTTGTAGTAACGCAGCAGGCGTGGGTCCATGGGCGATCAGCCGAAGCCCTCCGAAACCTTGAAGCTGCCGGTCTCCAGATCGACCTCGGTCTTCAGATAGAGATTCAGCGGAATCGGCTGGGCCCACATTTCCGACTCGATGTTGAACATCAGCGCCTGCCGATCCATCCGCGCGGACTTCGCGGTCGCCGTGACCCGCAGCGTATTGGCGGTAAGCCGCGGTTCAAAAGCGAGAATGGCATCCCTCACCTGCCGCTGCAGGATGTCCGAATTGATGCCCGATAAGGCCACACCAGTGAGATCGGGAATACCGAAATTGAGTACCGAGCCGGAGACTTCCGGATAATCGCCCAGATCGGTATCCACGCTCAGATTCACGCAATTCAACAGCCACGAAATATCGCGCGTGACGCAATCGCGCAGTCGTGTCGCCGAGATCACGCGCTTCTCGCGACTCTCCTCGAGCTTGCCCGGCTCGTCGTCGGTAAGTCGATCGAGCAGCGAAGGCTGAAGTCTCTCCTGGGTGGTCAATTCAGCCATGGCACGCTCACGCTCCGGTCAGTGGGTGTCGAACGTGATCAGCCTGGCATCGAGCAACGCGTAGTCGTCCGTGTCGGTCGCCAGCATCCGTTGGCCCAGGCCCACCTGAAGATCCGCACCGGCATCGATCCATTCCGTCTTGCGCGCCAGTACGAGGTCGTTGTCGTCGGCCCGCTCGGAGCCGGGATAGCGCCCGGGAATGAACCCGATCGCCTTGCCGCCGTTGGTCCACGTCACTTCCGCGGGCACCCAGATCTTGTCGCGAAGATCGGTCGGCGCCTCGAATTTCAATTCCCGCAGACGCGAGAACGGCACCCAGGAATAGCCGCCGTTGACGACGATTTCCAGACACGGACCCAACCGCGTGTCAGCATCCGCGATCCACTCGAATGGCGTGCCGTCGATGCTTCCGCTCACGGCGGGAGCCTGCTCGAAGGCCTGCCCGCGCAGGTCGGCAGCCTGTTCGTGGCGCCCCTCCGCGGTCAGTTTCAGCGCCTGCAACAACAACGCCAGCCACTGCTCCGGTTCGCCGATGACCACCGGCAGGCGTTTCCCCGCAAAGACATCGGCACGCACCTGCTCGCCCTTCAACGCCTCGGTATAGGCACCGACCACCATGGCGTTGAGAGGCTCCAGTTCGCCGCTGACGTTCAACTGATTCTGTGCTCGCTCCCACTGTCCAAGCAGAGCCAGCAACTGGAATAAAAAAACCCGACGCTTGGCATCCGCCGGGTTGTTGCGCACTTCAGCTGCAAGCAGCTGCAGCGCCTCGTCTGGTCGGCCTTCTTTGAGTTTGCTCTCGGGTGTCATTTCATCTCTCGGAGGCCAACCATGGGTCATGTCGTCGACACGCCCGGTACGGGAGGAATGCCTGGACCAAGGCGACCTCTGGACAAGCAGCCGGACGCGCAACGCCACGCCGGGCCAAACCCGTGCGTGATGTTCGCTGCAGGACCAACTTGCACAGAGATCCCCTGAAGCCAGGCCTCAATCGGATACAGCGAGGTGCCGGATCAGCTGGCCTTCACTTCCTCGACGCTGTAGCCAACGGTGCCCGCCGAAGCCACGGCACCCTTGTCGTCCTGCTTGAAGTATTCGATGTCGAACTTCGCGAAGCTGAGCGACACGTTCTCGGTGAGCATGTCTTCACCGCCGGAGCCGCCCGTGGAATAGCTGGTGACCATCGCGCTGGTGAGCTTGATGGTGAAGTAGTCTTCCTGCTTGCCGCCGGCCTTCGAAATGAACAGGGTCACGGTGGTGATATGCGCACCGGTCACGAGTGCCTTGATGAAGGCCGTGGAGCTCTTGTCGAGGTACTTGGTGAAGCTGATGTCCTGCACGTTCGCCTTGCCGGCGCCGCCGCCGGTGCCGTGGCCAAACGAACCGCTCTGCGACAGGCCCCACGACCAGGCCAGAAGCTGGATCTGATCCTTGTGCTTTTCATGCTTGGACTCGCCAGTGAAGGTGACACTGCCGCCTTCCAGTTTCAGGTGCATGTCTAATGCCATGAGAATTCTCCTTGTCTATTGGGATCAGTTGAGCCGGACGGCCCGCATGTTTCGCGGACCTGCCAGGCAATAACGGGTGTTGCACCTACTTTGAAACCAAGAACATCCGGACCGGATCAGCTCTTGGCAGCCGACGGCAAACGAGACACGAGCCTCAAGGAAACAGTCAAACCTTCCAGCTGATAATGCGGCTTGAGGAAAAACTTCGACGTGTAATACCCCGGCGCCCCTTCCACCTCTTCCACCACCACTTCCGCCGCGGACAGCGGCTTGCGTGCCTTGGTCTCCTCGCTGGAGTTGGCCGGGTCGCCGTCGACGTACTGATTGATCCACGACGCCAGCCAGCGCTCCATCGCGTCACGATCCTTGAACGAACCGATCTTGTCGCGCACGATGCACTTCAGGTAATGCGCGAAACGGCAGCACGCAAACATGTACGGCAGGCGCGCACCGAGAGCCGCGTTGGCGGTGGCGTCCGGATCGTCGTATTCCTCCGGCTTGGCCAGCGACTGTGCGCTGATGAAGGCCGCCATGTCCGAGTTCTTGCGGTGCACCAGCGGCATCATGCCCATCTTGTCCAGCTCCGCCGAACGCCGGTCGGTGATCGCGATCTCGGTGGGGCACTTCATGTCCACGCCGCCATCGTCGGTCGGGAAGGTATGCGCCGGCAGACCCTCCACCGCGCCACCGGACTCGATGCCGCGAATCCGTGAGCACCAGCCGTACATCTTGAACGAGCGGTTGATGTTCACCGCCATCGCGTAAGCGGCGTTCTGCCAGGTGTACTTGGACGAATCCGCACCGGCGGTGTCTTCCTCGAAATTGAACTCCTCCACCGGATCCGTCGCTGCACCGTAGGGCAGCCGGGCCAGCGTGCGCGGCATAGTCAGGCCGATGTACTTGGCATCGTCCGACTCGCGCAGCGAACGCCAGGCGGCGTAGTCCGGCGTGGAGAATACCTTGGCCAGGTCGCGCGGGTTGGCCAGCTCGTTCCAGCTGTCCATGCCCATCAGGGTGGAGCCCGCAGCCGAGATGAACGGCGCATGCGCGGCGGCCGCGACCTGCGCGATGCCGGTAAGCAGCTCGACGTCGGGCGGGCTGTGATCGAAGTAGTAGTCGCCGACCAGGCAACCGTAGGGTTCGCCGCCCAGCTGGCCGTATTCCTCTTCATACAGCTTCTTGAAGATCGGGCTCTGATCCCAGGCTGTGCCCTTGTAGCGCTTCAGGGTCTTGGCCAGCTCCTTCTTGGAGATGTTCATCACGCGGATCTTCAGCTGCTGATCCGTCTCGGTGTTGTTGACCAGGTGATGCAGGCCGCGCCAGGCGCTTTCCAGCTTCTGGAAGTCCGCATGGTGCATGATCAGGTTGATCTGCTCGCTGAGCTTGCGATCGATCTCCGCGATGTAGGCATTGATGGTCTGCGCGACGTCGTCGGAAACGATGTCGGACTTGTTCAGTACCTGCTCGGCCAGCGTGCGGACCGCCGATTCCACTTCCTCCTTCGCACGGTCGCTCTTGGGCTTGAATTCCTTGCTCAGCAGTGCGGCAAAATCGCCTGCATCCAGAGTCTGTACGGCACCGCCCTGTTCGGCGAGTTTTTCGGTTGCCATGCTTGCTTACTCCCCGTCTTTGTTGGTGTCGTCGGCGGGCTTGGGCGCCGATACCAGGGACTGCAACAGTGCCGGGTCCTTCAGCGCCTGCGCGATCAGATTCTCGGCGCCAGCCTTGCCGTCCATGTAGGTGTCGAGATTGGCGAGCTGGGTACGTGCCTCGAGCAGCTTGGCCACCGCCCCCACCTTTCTGGCGACCGCCGTCGGCGAAAAGTCGTCCATGCTTTCAAACGTGATGTCCACGGCGAGATTGCCTTCACCCGTCAGGGTGTTCGGCACCGCGAAGGTGACCCTGGGCTTCATCGACTGCAGGCGACTGTCGAAATTGTCGACGTCGATTTCGAGCGCCTTGCGCTCCTCGACCGACGGCAGTTCGCCGGCATTGGCGCCGGAGAGATCCGACATGACACCCATGACGAAAGGCACCTGGACCTTTTTCTGTGCGCCATAAACCTCGACGTCGTATTCGATCTGCACGCGCGGCGCACGGTTGCGTGCGATGAATTTCTGACTGCTTTGCTTGGCCATGCGATGTCTCCCAGTAAATGCTCTTCCGATGTTGAATGGAGCGACCAATTCGACGCGGCACGGGGCTGGCTTGCCGCGGGAAAGCGGGACGTCGGTGTAGCGGTCGTCAGGACGGCGCAATGAGCTGCGGCGCCGGAATGCCGTCGATCTGCTGTCGATGCCATTGACGACGCTGGCTTCGCCGGGGCTGCCGCGTGCCACGACTTGCGTGGGCCAGCGAAACACCCGGCAACACTCAGTTGGTCCGGTCAAGGCATCGACGGATATGCGTGTTCTTGAATGCCGCGATCAGTCGCATCTGGTACCGGACAATCCTGGCGTACGCCAAGCGGCCCGCGCGCCACGGATCAACTCCGTCGTCGCCAGATGTGTGCGTTCGCAAGCGTGATTGTCCCCCCTTCATTCCATGTGCTGGACAGGCATGCAGGGCATCCGTAACTCGCCCTACTTGAATCCTTGACCACTCCGCCGTCAGGTTCATCCCCACAACCTGACGAACACGCGCAACTTCATGGCGGCGAAGTGTCTTGCGGTCTTCCATCCGAACTGCCGTCACCGAAGTGCTGCCCGTTGCCAGCGCAGTTTCTGTGAAAAACGGTAGCCCCCAACTCTGATGCACGAAGCGCTGCGCCCCCACGCTCCGCTTGAATCCTGAACCAGGCCGGTTCATTCATTAACGTACATCTGCCAACGCCTGTCTGCAAGCTGAATTTGAATTTGCCGGCGCTGCCGAGGGCAGGAAACATGCATAACCGTTGGGAAAGCCGCAACAGTTACTGCCGCGTGACAGGATGCATCGACGAAGCGGGACGGCTGTCCGGACGATTCCCGCGTTAGCAGCTGACGGATTTCTGCAGGATGGGCCTGCCGGAAATGACGGCGCCAACCCACAAAAAAAGCCGCCCACGAAGGACGGCTTTTTCAGGCCTGCTGCATACGGCCGCGATGGCAAGATAAATGCCGGCGCCACCGTCATAAGGTGGTGGGCGGTACAAGGATCGAACTTGTGACCCCTACCATGTCAAGGTAGTGCTCTACCGCTGAGCTAACCGCCCGTATCACGCATACCAACTACGCGAGCCGCGCAGTATACGGGAGCTTCCGGCGCTCGACAATATCCCGCCGGGGATCGGGTTGCCGGCTCAGCGCAGGGCCTGCTCGCGCAGTTGGTGGATCTGGTCGCGCAGCCGGGCGGCGTCCTCGAATTCCAGGTTCTGTGCGTGCTTGTACATCTGGGCTTCCAGCTTCTTCAGCATGCCTGCCACCTGCGGCGCGCTGAGCCCGGCATAGTCGGCGGCCTGCTCGGCCACGGCAGCACGGCCGCGCGAGGACGACTTGTTGCCGCGGCGGTTGCCCGCCTCGCTGCGCGCGCCCTCCATGATGTCGGCGATGCGCCGCACGATGGTGGTCGGGGTGATGCCCTGCTGCAGATTCCACGCCACCTGCTTTTCGCGGCGGCGGGCGGTCTCGTCCATCGCCGCCTGCATCGAGCGGGTGACGTTGTCGCCGTACAGGATCGCCTTGCCGCGCACGTTGCGGGCGGCGCGGCCGATGGTCTGGATCAGCGAGCCGGTAGACCGCAGGAAGCCTTCCTTGTCGGCGTCGAGGATCGCCACCAGCGACACCTCGGGCATGTCCAGGCCTTCGCGCAGCAGGTTGATGCCGACCAGCACGTCGAACTCGCCCAGGCGCAGGTCGCGGATGATCTCGCTGCGCTCCACCGTTTCTATGTCCGAGTGCAGGTAACGCACCTTCACATCGTGTTCGGACAGGTATTCGGTGAGGTTCTCGGCCATGCGCTTGGTCAGCGTGGTGACCAGCACGCGGTCGCCGATCGCCACGCGCTTGTGCACCTCGCTGAGCAGGTCGTCGACCTGGGTGCGTACCGGCCGCACCTCGACTTCCGGGTCGACCAGGCCGGTCGGACGCACCACCAGCTCGGTCACCGCGTCGCCGGATTTGTGCAGTTCGTAATCGCGCGGGGTGGCGGAGACGTAGATCGCCCGCGGCACGCGTTCCTCCCACTCCTCGAAACGCAGCGGCCGGTTGTCCATCGCCGACGGCAGGCGGAAACCGAACTCCACCAGGGTTTCCTTGCGCGAACGATCGCCCTTGTACATCGCGCCGAGCTGCGGCACGGTGACGTGCGACTCGTCCACCACCAGCAGCCCATCGGCCGGCAGATAGTCGAACAGCGTGGGCGGCGGCTCGCCCGGCGCGCGCCGGGTCAGATGGCGCGAGTAGTTCTCGATGCCCTGGCAGTAGCCCACCTCGGCCATCATCTCCAGGTCGAAGCGGGTGCGCTGGTCCAGCCGTTGCGCCTCGACCAGCTTGTTCTCGCGATACAGCAGTTCCAGCCGTTCCTTCAGCTCGACCTTGATCGTCTCGACCGCGTTCAGCACGCTCTCGCGCGTGCTGGCGTAGTGCGTGCGCGGGTAGACCGTATAGCGCTGCACCTTGCGGATCGTCTCGCCGGTGAGCGGGTCGAACAGCGCCATGTTCTCCACCTCGCCGTCGAACAGCTCGATGCGCAACGCCTCGGTCTCCGACTCGGCCGGGAACACGTCGATGATCTCGCCGCGCACGCGGTAGGTGCCGCGGCGCAATTCCATCTCGTTGCGGGTGTATTGCAGCTCGGTCAACTGGTGGATCAGCTTGCGCTGGTCGATCCGCTCGCCCTTGGCCAGGATCAGCCGCAGGCTCAGGTAGTCCTCCGGATTGCCCAGGCCGTAGATCGCCGACACCGTGGCTACGATGATCGAATCGCGCCGCGAGAGCAGTGCCTTGGTCGCCGACAGGCGCATCTGCTCGATGTGCTCGTTGATCGAGGCATCCTTCTCGATGAAGGTGTCCGACGCCACCACGTAGGCTTCCGGCTGGTAGTAGTCGTAGTAGCTGACGAAGTACTCCACCGCATTGTGCGGGAAGAACTCCTTGAATTCGCCGTACAGCTGCGCGGCCAGCGTCTTGTTCGGCGCCATCACGATGGTCGGGCGCTGGATGCGCTCGATCACGTTCGCGATGGTGTAGGTCTTGCCCGAGCCGGTCACGCCGAGCAGGGTCTGTGCGGCCAGGCCGGCCTCGAAACCCTCGGATAGGCGCTGGATCGCCTGCGGTTGGTCGCCGGCGGGCTGATAGGGGGCGGCGAGTTGGAAGCGGTCAGTCATCGGCTACAGATGTGGGTGCGACAGGTCATTTTAAATCGCCCCTGCTGGCAGGACGCGTCAGCAGGAACCGACATCCGGATGGCAGCCGGACTGCTGGCCGGGCGATCGCAACGCCCTAGCATGAACCTCCCGGACCACGCAGGAAGCGATGCCGTGTCGGTTTCAAGGAATTCCAGGCCGCCGCACCGGCAGTGCGGAGTGACCCTGATCGAGCAGATCATGGTGCTCGCCATCATCGCAGTACTCATGGGCATCGCCGCCCCGCCCCTGCGGCAATTGTTGAGCCGCAACGAACTGCGGGTGGCCCAGACCGATTTCATCGCCGCCCTGCAACATGCCCGCGAGGCTGCCGTCATGAGCGGCAGGCGCACGTTGTTCTGCCCTACCCGGGACGGCAGCAGCTGCAGCGACGCCACGCGCTGGGAGAGCGGCTGGCTGCTCGGCCGCGACAGCAATCGCGATGACCAGCCCGACGGCGGTCCGCTGCACGTCGGCCAGGGCTACGCGGGGAAAGTGGCCATCTACAGCAGCGGCGGCCGGCACGTCGTGCGCTTCCACCCCGACGGCAGCGCCAGTGGCAGCAACATCACCTTGCTGTTCTGCCAGCCGTCCAGGGCGAGCGATGCGCTCGTCGTCGTGGTCTCCAATGCCGGCCGCATCCGCGGCGCCCCCGCCAACGCCGCCCAGGCCGCCACCTGCACCCAGCTGAAATGATTCGCTTCGGCGACATCGACGCGCCGGCATGACATCCACTTGACCCCGATCAATACCGGCTATGCCGGCGTGCACATGCTATGCCCCAATCCCCTGAGGAGGTTATGGCCATGGCAGATTGAGCGCGAACGCGTGTTCGGCGGCGCCACCCGACGCGTGCTGGAAGAAGCCTCCATCCGGTGCTGATGCAGCATCAGACCTGCACGTCCGCACTGGTCACGGACTCGTCAGCGCCCGGCGGACTCCATCGGCGCCGAAGCATCGCGCCGGCGGCGATCAGCCAGTCCTGGCGGTAGTGCGGTGAGATGCCGAGGGCTGCTGCCGCGAACAGGAAAAACGACCAGCAGCACCAGCGGAAAGCGGACTCCATCCAGCCTGGATCGATCGATCGTTCATGCCTGCCTGCGGTCCCGTCGTGCGCAACGCGTCGCGTCGATCATGCCATGCCGGCCACATGCATCCGCCGACAACCGCGACAATTCGCGCAGCGTGCCGTGGCGACCGCTTGACCTGCATCAAGATGGCCAGGCCGCACCTCGCCGAGCATGCGCGCATCTTCCAGGGAGATGCGCGATGAGTACCACCCGAAAACTCTGGCTGGGACTGGCGGCTTTGCTCGTCACGTCCTTCGCCGTGCTGCTGTGGGTCGGCAGCGTGGTCCACCAACAGGCGCCGCCGCTGCCCACGGCCGTCGTCACCGGCGACGGCCAGACGCTGTACACCAAGGCCGACATGGAAGAAGGCCGCCAAGTGTGGCAAAGCATCGGCGGCCAGCAATTGGGATCCATCTGGGGCCACGGCGCGCTGCTGGCGCCGGACTGGAGCGCCGATTGGCTGCACCGCGAAAGCATGGCGATGCTGGACCTGCTCGCCCGCGACGCAGGCCTGGGCCCTTACGAATCGCTGGATGCGCAGCAGCAGGCACCGCTGAAGGCGCGGGTGCAGGAAGAACTGCGCACCAACACCTACGACGCGGCCAGCAACACCATCACCGTCTCGGCGCTGCGCGCGCACGCGATGGAAGCCGTCGCGGCGCATTACATGAGCCTGTTCGGCAACGACCCGGCCACGCACAAGTTGCGCGAAGGCTATGCGATGCGGGAGAACACCGTCGCCGAGATGGAGCACCGCCGCGAGGTCACCGCGTTCTTCTGGTGGACCAGCTGGGCCGCCGCCACGCGGCGTCCGAACGAGGCGATGAGCTACACCCAGAACTGGCCGTACGAGCCGCTGGCCGGCAACGCGCCGACCTCGACCAGTTTCCTGTGGTCGGTCTTTAGCATCCTCTTCATGATCTTCGGCATCGGCCTGCTCGGCTGGCATCACGCGCGCCAGGTAAGCCATGAACCCTTGCCGCCGATTCCGGCGCGCGACCCGCTGACCGAAATGAAGGCAACGCCTTCGATGAAGGCCACCGGCAAGTATTTCTGGACCGTGTTGGCGCTGTTCCTGGCGCAGATCCTGCTGGGCGCCACCACCGCGCACTACCAGGTGGAAGGCCAGCAGGCCTACGGCTTCGCGCTGGCCAACTACCTGCCGTACAGCCTCACCCGCACCTGGCACACCGAGCTGGCGGTGTTGTGGATCGCCACCGCATGGCTGGCCACCGGCCTGTACATCGCGCCGCTGATTTCCGGCCACGAGCCGAAGTTCCAGCGCTTCGGGGTGAACTTCCTGTGGGTCTGCCTGCTGGTGATCGTGGTCGGCTCGTTCGCCGGCCAGTGGTTCGCGGTGATGGACAAGATGGGCCTCAAGTACAACTTCTGGTTCGGCCACCAGGGCTGGGAATACACCGACCTCGGCCGCTTCTGGCAGATCTTCCTGTTCATCGGCCTGATGTTGTGGCTGTTCCTGGTCGGCCGCGCGCTGCTGCCGGCAATGCGCGGCAAGAAGGAAGGCGCGTCGATCGTGGGCCTGCTGTTCCTGTCCGCCGTGGCGATCGGCCTGCTCTACGGCGCCGGCCTGATGTGGGGCGAGCACACCCACATCGCGATGGTCGAGTACTGGCGCTGGTGGGTGGTGCACCTGTGGGTGGAAGGCTTCTTCGAAGTGTTCGCCACCGCGGTGATCAGCTACCTGTTCGTCCGGCTGGGCCTGCTGCGCGTGAGCAGCGCCACCACCAACGTGCTGTTCGCCACCATCGTGTTCATGGCCGGCGGCGTGCTGGGCACCCTGCACCACCTGTACTTCAGCGGCACCACCACGGCGGTGATCGCGCTGGGCGCCAGCTTCTCGGCACTGGAGGTGGTACCGCTGGCGCTGATCGGGCTGGAAGCCCACGACACCTGGAAGAAGCAGCACGCCGCGCCGTGGATGGCACGCTACCGCTGGCCGATCATGTTCTTCGTGGCGGTGAGCTTCTGGAACCTGGTCGGCGCGGGCCTGCTCGGCTTCCTCGTCAATACGCCGATCGCGCTGTACTACATGCAGGGCCTCAACCTCACCGCCACGCATGGCCACACCGCGCTGATGGGCGTGTACGGCATGCTCGGCCTGGGCCTGATGCTGTTCTGCCTGCGCGGCATCAAGCCGGAAGCCCACTGGCGCGAAGGCTGGCTGCGCAGCTCGTTCTGGTGCCTCAACATCGGCCTGTCGCTGATGGCCGTGCTGACCCTGCTGCCGCTGGGCATCCTGCAGTTGAAGGCGGTACTGGAACACGGCTACTGGTTCGCCCGTTCGGCCGAGTTCATGGACCGCCCGCTGATCCACATGCTGGTGTGGATGCGCGTACCGGGCGACACCTTGTTCGCCGTCGGCGCCCTGCTGATATCGGTATTCGTCGCTGCGCTGTGGCTGGTACCGAAACGCCGGACGGCGCCCGCGGCGCTGCCACAGGCCGCTCGCGAGAACGCATGACGTACATCAGGGCGCGCCGCGAGGCGCGCCCTGATCCTTTGACCCCTCACAGAAGCGTTCCGGAAATTCCGTGTTCGAGTTCTATCCGCAAATCAAATGGGTGCACATCGCCTGCGTGCTGGCCAGCGGCTCGCTGTTCGCGTTGCGCGGGTTGCTGGTGCAGGCCGGCCACGCCGGTGCCGCGCAATGGACGCCCGTGCGCTGGCTCAGCTACGCGATCGACACCACCCTGCTCACCGCCGCGCTGATGCTGCTGAGCATCCTGCCCGGCGCGCTGTTCGCCAACGGCTGGCTCACCACCAAGCTGGTGCTGCTGGTGGTCTACGTGGTGCTCGCCATGCTGGCGCTGAAACGGGCGCGCACGCCGCGCGCGCGACTGGCCTTCTATGTGGCTGCACTGGCGACCTACGTCTACATGCTCGGCGTCGCCCGCATGCATCACCCGCTGGGCTGGCTGCATGGATGGCTGGCATGAGCGCGGCCCAGCCCTTTCCGGCGGAAGAGCCGCGCGACCACACCCTCGACGCCTGTTTCCTCGGCCCCTACGGCGAGAACGACACGCTGCTGGAAAAGCTGCTGGTCGAATTCCTGCGCGACCACGTGTACTGGCGGCGCAACTTCCACCCGGAGGACCCGCCGGCGATCGCCACCGCCGCCGCGCATCACCCGGACTACCTCGCCTTCGAATCGCGCATGCGCCGCGAGCTGCACCAGCTCTCCGCCGCGCTGAAGAAGTCGGTGCCGTTCCACAGCCCGCGCTACATCGGCCACATGGCCTCCGACCTGCTGCTGCCGGGACTGGCCGCGCAGATGCTCACCCTGCCGTACAACCCCAACAACGTCAGCGAGGACGCCGCCCCGGTCACCGTCGACATGGAAGTGCAGGCCGGCCTGCAGCTGGCGCGCATGCTCGGCTATCCGCACGACCCGGCGCAGGACGCCTGCGCGTTCGGCCACCTCACCTCCGGCGGCACTCTGGCGAACTACCAGGCGCTGCGCCTGGCGCTGGCGCTGAAGGCGTTCCCGGTGGCGCTGCGCGCGGCCGGTGTGCCGGAACTGGCGTTGCCGGCGGACGACTGGGCCGCCTTCAATCTTTCCAGCGCCGACGGCATCGTGCTGCTGGAGGCATGGCAGCACTGGCTGGCCGCGCAACCGCCGGCCGAACGTGCGTGCTGGCTGGAACGGGTGGAGGACGAACGCATCGAGCAGCGCGGCCTGGCCGGCTTCTTCGCCGCGCACCCGTCATTGCGCGTGCCGCTGGTGCTGGCGCCGGTCACCGCGCACTACTCGTGGAGCAAGGGGCTGAAACTGCTCGGCCTCGGCCGCAACCAGCTCGAACTGCTGCCCACCGACGGCATGCGGCTGGACTCCGCCGCCTTGCGCGACACGCTGGAACGCTGCGCGCGCGAACGTCAACCCGTGCTGATGTGCGTGGCGGTGCTCGGCGGCACCGAGTACGGCACCATCGACCCGATCGACGCCGTGCTCGCCGCGCGACACGACTCACGCCGGCACGGACTCGACTTCGCCGTGCACGTGGACGCCGCCTGGGGCGGCTACCTGGCCACGCTGTTCCGCAACGAGGACGGCTCGCTGCGTCCACTCGACGACGTGGCCGCCGACTACACGCAGTTCCCCACGCCCGCGGTGCACGCCGCGTTTGCCGCGCTGGGCGACACCGACTCGATCACCGTCGACCCGCACAAGCTCGGCTACCTCCCTTACGGCAGCGGCGCCTTCATCTGCCGCGACCACCGCGCGATGGCGCTGCTGGCCGAACGCGCCGACTACGTGTTCCACGCCACCACGCCCGCCGGCTACCTGGCGCGCTACCGCAGCCTCGGCCAGTTCATCCCGGAGGGCTCGAAGTCCGGCGCGGCGGCGGCCGCGGTGTACGTGACGCACAAGGTGCTGCCGCTGGACCACGCCCACTTCGGCCGCCTGCCGCGTGCCACCGTGCGCGCGGCGGAAACCTTCCACGCGCGCGCGCAACGCTTCGCGCTGGAACTGGCCGGCTGTGTCCACGCGCTGGTGCCGTTCGCGCCGGACAGCAACCTGGTCTGCCTGGCGCTCAACCCGCACGGCAACGCCTCGGTGGCGACGGCGAACGCATTCGTGCGCGCACTGCACAACGAACTGCGCTGCGACCCGCAGCAACCGCTGCAGACCAAGGAGTTCTTCGGCTCGGTGACCAGTTTGCGACCGGACATGCTGGGCCCGGCACAGACCGCGCGCATCTTCGCCGCGTTGGGCCTGGATGTGGCCAGCCTCGACCCGGACGAAGACTGCCTGCTGATCCTGCGCCATACGCTGATGAACCCGTACCTGATCGATCACGAGAACGGCATCAGCTACATCGACCGCTACTTCGACTTCCTCGGCCGTCGCGTGCGCGCCCTGCGCAGCGCCGCCGGTTTCCAACCATGATCACGGAGCCTTCGATGGACAGCGTCCTGCGCCTGGTCAACCCGCAACGCGAAACCGACCGCCGCTGGGTGCACACCGCGCTGGCGAAACTGGCGCAGGAAGCGGCGCGTTCGGCCGACACCCACCTGCTGAAGCTGAACTTCCCCGGCTTCCACGGCATCGACTTCTACTTCAAGGACGAGGCCGCGCATCCCAGCGGCAGCCTGAAACATCGCCTCGCGCGCTCGCTGTTCCTGTACGCGCTGTGCAACGGTCGGCTGCGCGGCGGCCAGGCCGTGGTGGATGCCTCCTCCGGCAGCACGGCGATCTCGGAGGCGTGGTTCGCGCGCCTGCTGGGACTGCCGTTCATCGCAGTGATGCCGGCCTGCACGGCGCCAGGCAAGATCCGCGACGTGCAGGCGCTGGGCGGCGAGTGCGACCTGGTCGACGACCCCGCGCAAGTGCACGCGCGCGCCGCCGAACACGCCGCATGCGGTGCCTGCCATCTGGACCAGTTCGGCCTGGCCGAACGCGCCACCGACTGGCGCGGCAACAACAACATCGCCGAGTCGATCATCGGCCAGCTTGCACTCGAGGCCGAACCCGAGCCGGCGTGGATCGTCTGCGGCGCCGGCACCGGCGGCACCTCGGCTACCATCGGCCGCTACCTGCGCTACCGCCGGCTGCACACGCAACTGTGCGTGGCCGAGCCGGTCGGCAGCGGCTTCGTGCACGGCTGGCGCACGCGCGATCCCCTGGCACGGGCCAGCCAGCCCACCCTGATCGAAGGCATCGGCCGGCCGCGGGTGGAACCGGGCTTCTTGTTCGACGTGGTCGACCGGGTGGTCGAGGTACCCGACGACGCCTCGATCGCCGCCGCCTGGCTGCTGGAGGAATTGTTCGGCCACCGCTATGGCGGCTCGTCCGGCACCAACCTGGTCGCCTGCCTGCAACTGGCCGCTTCGATGCGCGCCCGCGGCGAGCGCGGCAGCATCGTCAGCCTGCTGTGCGATCGCGGCGAACGCTACGCTCAGACGCTGTTCGATCGCGACTGGCTGGCCGCGCGCCGGATTGACATCGCACCGTGGAGCGCCGCGCTGCGCGCCAGCCTGGCCAGTGGCCGTCCGCCTCTCGCGGCATGAGCGCCACCGAGCCGCGCGATCCTGCGCAACCCGTCACGACTTTCGCCGTGCTCGGCTACGGCCGCTTCGGCAAAGCCTTCGCCAACCTGCTGTTGCAGGCCGGGCATCGCGTGCGTGTCTGGGACCCGCACGCCGATATTCCCGCCGCACTCGCCGCCGCGTCGATGCCGGCCGCCGTCGGCGAGGCGCGCTGGATCGTACTGGCGATGCCGGTGCCGCACATGCACGATGCCCTGCTCACGCTGCGTCCGCTGCTGCATGCCGGGCAGACCGTACTCGACGTGGGCAGCGTGAAGCTGCATCCCTGCGCGATGATGGACGAGCTGCTCGGTGCGGACGTTCCGCATGTCGGCACGCATCCGCTGTTCGGCCCGCTGAGCCTGGCCCGCGACGAACGCCCGCGGCGCACGGTGATCTGTCCCGCCGCGGATCATCCGCAGGCCGCCGCACGCGCCGGCGAACTGTTCCGCGACCTCGGCTGCGAAGTCATCGTGCAGGACCCGGAAAGCCACGATCGCGCCATGGCCAGGACCCACGCGCTGGCGTTCTTCATCGCCAAGGGGCTGATCGACCTCGGCGTGGACGACGGCTTGCCGGTGGCGCCGCCGTCGTTCCAGGGCATGAAGCACATGATCGCCGCGGTGCGCGGCGACGCCGGTCACCTGTTCGCCGCGATCCAGCGTGAGAATCCGTTCGCCGCCGATGCACGCGCGCAGTTGCTGGCGGAACTCGAACGGGTGCATCGGCAACTGCTGGCCGACGCGGACGGCGACAGCCTGGCCATCCCCGGGCCGCCCGCATGAGCTTCCACGACCTGCGCGGCTTTCTCGCGCATCTCGAACGCGAGCGGCAGTTGCTGCACGTGGCGGCTCCGGTCGATCCGCACCTGGAATCCACCGCGCTCAGCCTGCGCGCGTTGCGCGAGGGCGGGCCCGCCTTGCTGATGGAGCGGCCCGGCGATTCTTCGCATGCGCTGCTGGGCAACCTGTTCGGCCATCGCCGGCGCATCGAACTGGCGCTGGCCGGGCGGTCGCTCGCCTCGCTGCGCGAACTCGGCCAGCTGCTCGCCGCGATCAAGGAGCCGCGCTGGCCATCCAGCCTGCGCCAGGCGCTGGCGACCTGGCCGGAACTGGCGCAGCTCGCCCACGTCGCACCACAGCGTGTGCGCGAGGCCGCGTTCGAACACGAAACATGGCGGCGCGGCGACATCGATCTCGCACGCCTGCCGATCCAGCATTGCTGGCCCGACGACGCCGGCAAGCTGATCACGTTCGGCCTGGTGGTGACGCGCGGCACCAGCAAACCGCGGCAGAACGTGGCGATCTACCGCCAGCAGGTGATCGGGCCGAACCGGGTGATCATGCGCTGGCTGCCGCATCGCGGCGGCGCACTCGATTACGCCGACTGGTGCGCCGCGCATCCGCATGAACCCTTCCCCGTGCTGGTGGCGATCGGCGCCGATCCGGCCACGATGCTGGCGGCGGTGGCGCCGGTGCCGGATACCTTGTCCGAATACGAATTCGCCGGCCTGCTGCGCGGCCAGCGCACGCGCGTGTGGCGCAGCGAATTGACCGGCCTGGATGCGCCGGCCGGTGCGGAGATCCTGCTGGAAGGCTTCATCCATCCCGGCGACACCGCGCTGGAAGGCCCGTTCGGCGACCACACCGGCTACTACAACGCGCAGGACCACTTCCCGGTATTCACGATCGAGCGCATGCACCTGCGCCGCGACGCGATCTACCACGGCAGCTACATGGGCCGCGCGCCGCACGACGAACCGTCGGTGCTGGCGCTGGCATTGAACGACATCTTCGTGCCGATCCTGCAGAAGGTGTTTCCGGAGATCGTGGACTTCTATCTGCCGCCGGAAGCGTGCTCGTACCGCATCGCGGTGGTCAGCATCCGCAAGCAGTACGCCGGCCACGCGCGACGGGTGATGATGGGCGTATGGTCATGCCTACGCCAGTTCACCTACACCAAGTTCGTGATCGTCACCGACGACGACATCGACGTGCGCGACTGGTCGGCCGTGATCTGGGCGGTATCGACCCGCGTCGATCCGGCGCGCGACACGATGCTGGTGGAAAACACCCCGATCGACTACCTCGACTTCGCCAGCCCGGTCGCTGGACTCGGCTCCAAGCTCGGCATCGACGCCACCCACAAATGGCCGTCCGAAACCAGCCGCACCTGGAGCCGGCCGATCGTGCCGGATGCCACGGTGGAGCGGCGCGTCGATGCGCTGTGGGCAACCTTGCAGACAGCCCGAGCCAACCAGTAGATACCGAACTACCCGACAGCCGTAGGGCGGGCACTGCACCCTACGAAGCTGCGCTCCTGTGGCCTCACGGCTCGTCGTGCATCACATGCTCGACCGGGGCCGGCTGGTCCCAACCGGGGTCGTTGAAATACTGCGGATAGTGCGCGATCGCCGCACGCATGTCGGCCACCGCCCCAACCTTCTTCGGATCGGCCTTCAGCGCCTGCGCCGCGCTCAGCAGCGGCACCAGGATGCCGTGCAGTGCGGCATCGGGCTCGGCCGCCAGCTTGCAGTGGGCGAACATGTAGGTCACCGCTTCCTCGACGCTGGTGGCACGATCCACCGCCATCGGCGCGCTCATGTGGCCCATCTCGTAGTGGCGCAACTCGTCCACCGCGGCATGCGCGCGGCGCATCCCCTCGCTGAGCGGCGCATCCGGCGCCCAGCGCTGCGCCGCTGCCGGCGCGGCCGTCGGTGCGGCGGCGTGATGGTGATGCTCCTGCGCAACCGCCTGCGCCAATGGCGCCAGCGAAAACGCGCTCAGCAGGACGGCGGCGACAGCATGCTTGTATTTCATCGAATCGACTCCTCGGTGGGAAACAACACCATGCACGTGGCGGATGTGGGCATGGTAGCTCCGGGCAATGCGGGTCCAGCTGATCCACGTCAACGCAGGCACCGGCAACGACCGCCACGATGCGCCCCGAACTCCCAGCTTCGAGGTGGCTCATGCAACTGGTCTGTCCTGCCGGCAACCTGCCGGCGCTGCAAGCGGCGATCGACGCCGGCGCCGATGCGGTCTACGCGGGCTTCCGCGACCAAACCAACGCGCGCGCGTTTCCCGGGCTGAACTTCAGCGACGACGAGCTGCGCGATGGCATCGCCTACGCGCACCAGCGCGGCAGGCAGGTCTACCTGGCGCTGAACACCTATCCCGACAGCGCGCGCCTGCCGCAGTGGTACGCCGCGGTGGACAAGGCCGCCGAATTCGGCTGCGACGCGATCATCGCGGCGGAAATGGCCGTGCTCGACTACGCCACGCGCACGCATCCCGCGCTGAAGCGGCACCTGTCGGTGCAGGGTTCGGCGACCACCGCGCCGGCGCTGCGCTACGCGCACGAGCGCTTCGGCATCAGCCGCGCGGTGCTGCCGCGGGTACTGTCGATCCAGCAGGTCGAGCGGCTGTGCGAGGGCTCGCCGGTGCCGCTAGAAGTGTTCGCGTTCGGCAGCCTGTGCATCATGGTCGAAGGCCGCTGCCAGCTGTCCAGCTACGTCACCGGCGCCTCGCCGAACCGCCACGGCGTGTGCTCGCCGGCCAGCTTCGTGCGCTGGGAGGAACACGACGACGGCCGCCGCAGCGTGCGCCTCAACCAGGTGCTGATGGACCGTTTCGAACCGCGCGAACCGGCCGGCTATCCGACCGTGTGCAAGGGCCGCTTCGAGGTCGGCGGCGAGATCTTCCACGCGCTGGAGGAACCGACCAGCCTGAACACGCTGGAGCTGCTGCCGCGACTGGCGCAGGCCGGCGTGGCGGCGCTGAAGATCGAGGGGCGCCAGCGCGGCGCCGCCTATGTCGGCTCGGTCACCCGCACCTGGCGCGACGCGCTGGACCGCTACCGCGCTTCGCCGCAGGACTGGGCGGCGCAACCGCGCTGGCAGTCCGCGCTGTCGAAGCACGCCGAGGGTCACCAGACCACGCTCGGCCCCTACCACCGCTCGTGGCACTGACTTTGGGGCGCTGAACCGATGAACACGATGAAACTGAGCCTGGGCCCGCTGCAGTATTTCTGGCCACGCGAACACACGCTGGCGTTCTACCGCGAGGCGGCCGACTGGCCGCTCGACATCATCTACCTGGGCGAAACGGTATGCAGCAAACGCCGCGAGCTGGGCACGCGCGACTGGATCGCGCTGGCCGCCGAGCTCGCCCGCAGCGGCAAGCAGGTCGTGCTGTCGTCGCTGGCGCTGATCGAGGCCGAGTCGGAACTGGGCGTCTTGCAGCGGCTGGTCGACCACGGCGACTGCTGGATCGAGGCGAACGACCTCTCGGCGGTACAGCTGTGCCGCGAGCGCGGCGTGCCGTTCGTCGCCGGGCCCACGCTCAACGTCTACAACCACCACGCGCTGGCGATGCTGATGGACGACGGCCTGCGCCGCTGGGTGCCGGGTGTCGAACAAGGCCACGTCTTGCTGCGCGAATTGCGCGAGGCGATGCGTGCCGAACAACGCGAGATGCCGGAGCTGGAAGTGATCGCGTTCGGGCGGCTGCCGCTGGCGTTCTCCGCGCGCTGCTTCACCGCGCGTGCGCTGGACGTGGCCAAGGACCAGTGCGGCTTCCGCTGCATCGACTATCCCGACGGCATGCCGCTGGCCACGCGCGAGGGCCGGCCGTTCCTGCGCATCAACGGCATCCAGATCCAGGGCGAGGAGATCACCGATCTCGGTCCCGAACTGCCGCAGCTGCGCGAGCTGGGCGTGGACGTGCTGCGACTGTATCCACAGGCCGAAGGCATGGCCGAGATGGTGGCGCACTATCACCTCGCCCGCCGCTCACCGGTGGCGCCGCCGCGGGTCGGCGCGCGCAACGGCTACTGGCATGGCGAGCCGGGCATGCGCGCACCGGAAACCACTTGAGTCGCCTCCGCTAGCCGGACACGCCCGGCCGATCGAACCAATGCCCGTCGTGCGACAGGAACGCATCGAGGATCTGCGGATCGTGCTTGGTGCCCCTCTCGCTGGCCAGGATGGCCACCGTGGATTCATGCGAATGGGCCGCATGGTAGGCACGACGCTTACGTATCGCGTCGTAGCTGTCGATCACGGACAGCACCCGCGACGGCAGCGGAATGGCGTGTCCGCGCAGGCCATCCGGATAGCCGGTACCATCGTAGTGCTCGTGATGATGACGCACTGCCAGCGCGATCTCGTCACCAAAGGGCAGCTCCGGGTCCATCCGCACGATGTGCTCGCCATGGAGGCTGTGGCCCTTCATGATTTTCCACTCGGCGTCGTTCAGCGCCCCCTGCTTGTGCAGGATCGCATCGGGAACCCCGATCTTCCCCACATCGTGAAACCGGGCTGCCACATCCAGAACCAGCAGTTCTTCGCCGGCCAGGCCAAGATCTCCTGCGAACGCCAGGGCCAGCCGACCGACTCGCCCGCAATGGGTCGACGTGTGAACGTCACGCCGTTCGAGTGCAGCGCCCAGTACCGGCTCCACGCGCGAAAACCACGCTTCCATGTATTCATCGTTCACCACGGCCTCCGCTGCTGTCGCCGTGCCATGCCACCGACGTCCCCCATCCGGCAGCACACGCGCCCCGCCGCGATCCTATCGCGCCGACACCCCTCGGTATACCCCGGCCCCCATACCCCACCGACCGATGGCATGTTCCGGCTGCCGCTGCAGGCCAACCGGCTTGTCGGAAATGGCTGCCGCCGGCTCACACCTTGGCAAACACCAGGCTGCCATTGGTGCCGCCGAAGCCGAAGCTGTTCGACATCACCGTGTGCAGCTTCGCCGGGCGGCTTTCACGCAGGATCGGGAAACCTTCGGCGCGCGGGTCGAGTTCGGTGATGTGGGCCGAGCCGGCAGCGAATCCTTCCTTGAGCATCAACAGGCTGTAGATCGCCTCGTGCACGCTGGCGGCACCCAGCGAATGGCCGGTCAGCGCCTTGGTCGAGGACAGCGGCGGCACCGCCTCGCCGAACACTTCGCGCACCGCGTCGAGCTCGACGATGTCGCCCAGCGGCGTGGCGGTGCCGTGGGTGTTCAGGTAATCGATCGGCGCGTTGACCTTGGCCAGCGCCATCTGCATGCAGCGCACCGCGCCCTCGCCGGACGGGGCCACCATCTCGGCACCGTCGGAGGTAACGCCGTAACCGACCAGTTCGGCGTGGATGCGCGCGCCGCGCGCCTTCGCATGCTCGTACTCCTCCAGCACCAGCATGCCGCCGCCGCTGGCGATGACGAAGCCGTCGCGACTGCTGTCGTAGGGGCGCGAGGCGGTGACCGGGGTGTCGTTGTGATGGCTGGACAGCGCGCCCATCGCGTCGAACTGCGAGGTCATGCCCCAGTGTTCTTCCTCGCCGCCACCGGCGAACATCACGTCCTGCGCGCCGTGCCGGATCAGGTCGGCCGCGGCGCCGATGCAATGCGCCGAGGTGGCGCAGGCGGCGGAGATCGAATAGCTCAGGCCCAGGATGCCGAAGGTCGTGGCCAGCGTGGCCGACACGGTCGAGCACATCGTGCGCGGCACCATGTATGGACCGATCTTGCGCACGCCCTTGTTGCGCAGCAGATCACCGGTTTCGATCTGCCAGCGCGGCGATCCACCGCCGGAACCGGCAATCGCGCCGATGCGCGGGTCACGAACCTGTTCCGCGTCCAGTCCGGCATCGGCCATCGCCGAACGCATCGACACGTAGGCATAGCCTGCCGCATCGCCCATGAAGCGCTTCAACTTGCGATCGATCACCGCCTCCAGGTCGATGTTCGGCACACCGGCCACATGGCTGCGCATGCCGAGTTCGGCATATTCAGGCATCGCCCGGATACCGCTGCGGCCATCACGCAAGGCGCCGGTCACGGTCTCCAGGTCATTGCCCAGGCACGACACGATGCCCATGCCTGTCACTACGACGCGGCGCATCTCAAAAGCCCTCGGTGGACTGGAACAGGCCCACGCGCATGTCGCTCGCCTCGTAGATCAGGCGATCGTCGACGAAGGTCTTGCCGTCGGCGATCACCATCCGCAGCTTGCCGCGCATGACGCGGCGGATGTCGATCTCGTAGCGCACCAGCTTCGCGCTCGGCAACACCTGGCCGGAAAATTTCACCTGGCCCACGCCGAGCGCGCGGCCACGGCCGGGTTCACCCAGCCACGGCAGGAAGAAACCGCTGAGCTGCCACATCGCGTCCAGGCCGAGGCAGCCGGGCATCACCGGATCGCCGATGAAGTGGCAGTCGAAGAACCACAGCTTCGGATGGATATCCAGTTCGGCGTGGATCACGCCCTTGCCATACGCGCCGCCCTCGCTGGCGATGTGGGTGATGCGGTCGAACATCAGCATCGGCGGCGACGGCAACCGGGCATTGCCGTCACCGAAAAGTTCGCCACGGCCGCAGGCGCGCAGTTGTTCGTAGTCAAACGAAGAAGGACGTGTCATGAAAGACTCACAGGGTCGGGAGCCTATAGTTTGCACAGCTCCCGGCTCAATTGTCTTGATCCGGGTCAAACCCCTCGCGGCAGCCGCCGCACATGCCGCTGCCGCCAGGGCATATCGTGGCACTGCAGGTCGCCTTTTTCAGGCAGCGCAGCAGCGATCGTGACGGCAATGGGCGCCCAGGCTGTGCTTGCGCAGCAAGGCCGCGCGCAACAACGCCTTGGCCAGCCGCGCCTGCCATCCGGCATCCGCCGCCGCTGCACAGGTGCGCCATGCATCACGCAGCGACGACGCCTCGCGCACAGGCCCAGCCGTGCGCCACAGCAGATCGCCCAGCGCGGTCAGCTGCGGCGGCGACAGGCTGTCGCCACGCTCGATCCAGCGGTACTCGCCACGACGACCGCGCCGTGGTTCGGCAGCGGCCAGCACACGGCCAAGCCGGCGCCCGCACAACACACCTTCCAGCAGCGAATTGCTGGCCAGCCGGTTCGCGCCATGGATGCCGTTGCATGCCACCTCGCCCACCGCATGCAGACCCGGCATACCGGTTCGCCCGTCCGCGTCGGTGGCCAGCCCGCCCATGTGGAAATGCGCTGCCGGCGCGACCGGTATGGGGGCCAGCCGGGGGTCGAAACCGTGGATACGGCATGCCGCCAGCACGGTGGGAAAGCGCCGCTCCCAATCGCCCGCCACGCCCGTCGCATCGAGCCAGACCTGTCCGCCCTCGCCTTGTGCCTGCGCGACGCGTCGCGCCACCACGTCGCGCGGTGCGAGGTCGCCGAGCGGATGCACGCCAGCCATCAGCGCCTGCCCATCGGCATCGAGCAAACGCGCGCCGGCACCACGCAGCGCTTCGGTGATCAGCGGCAGGCAGTGTCCGGCGACGTCCAGTGCCGTGGGGTGGAACTGCACGAATTCCAGATCGCGCGGCGAAGCACCACCCGCCAGCCCCAGTGCCAAGCCCGCACCGTCCGCGCCCGGCGGATTGCTGGTGCGTGCAAACAGCGCACCGATGCCGCCGGTGGCGAGCACCACGGCCGCCGCCTCGATATGTTCCTGTCGCCCGCGTTCATCGCGGGTGCGCACGCCGACCACGGCACCGTCGCGGACCAGCAAGGCGTCGACGTCGACGCCGCCGCGCCACTGCACATGCGCCGCAGCCTGCGCCTTCGCGCGCAAGGCACGCACCAGCGCGGCCCCGCTGGCATCGCCGCCGGCATGCACGATCCGCGCGGCGGCGTGACCACCCTCGCGCCCCAGCTGCAGGCGGCCATCGGCATCGCGATCGAATAGCACGCCCTGCGCCTGCAGCCACGCGATGGCGCCTGGCGCCTCGCGTGTGAGCCACTGCGCCATCGCCACGTCGTTGTGATGGGCGCCGACCAGCAAGGTGTCGGCGGCGTGGGCGGCGGGGCTGTCGTGCGGATCGAGCGCAGCGGCGATGCCGCCCTGGGCCAGGGCGCTGGCACTGCCACTGCCGTCGTGCGCACGGCACAGCAGGCGCACTGGCGCAGGCGCAGCGGCCAATGCCGTGGCCAAGCCGGCCACGCCACCACCGACGACCACGATCGGCAGGCGTGCGTGTTTCACACGCTCTCGCGCCGCCCGATCGCGAGCATATGCTCCAGCGCAGCACGCGCACGCACACGGATGTCCGCGGGGACCTCCACCGCATGCTTCATGTCGCGCAGGCACGGGTAGATGTTCTGCAAGGTGATCCGCTGCATGTGCGGGCACAGGTTGCACGGCTTGATGAACTGCGTCGCCGGGAACTGCGACCGCAAATTGTCGGCCATCGAACACTCGGTGATCAGCGCGACCCGTGCCGGCTTCTCGCGTTCCAGCCATCGGCCCATTGCCGTGGTGGAACCGACGAAGTCCACCTCGGCGAGCACCTCGGGCGGGCATTCCGGATGCGCCACCAACATGGCATCGAACTGCTCGCGCGCATGCCGCACCTGCTGCGCGGTGAACTTCTCGTGCACCTCGCAGCGGCCGTGCCACAGCACCAGCTCGACCCGGGTCTGGCTGGCGACGTGACGGCCCAGGTACTCGTCGGGCAGGAAGATCACCTTGCGCGCGCCCATCGACTCGACCACCTGCACCGCGTTCGCCGAGGTGCAGATCGCGTCGGACTCCGCCTTCACCGCGGCCGACGTGTTGGCGTAGCTCACCACCGGCACGCCGGGGTGCTGCGCGCGCAGCGCACGCACGTCGGCGGCGGTGATCGACGAAGCCAGCGAGCAGCCGGCTTCCAAGTCAGGAATCAGCACGGTCTTTTCCGGCGCCAGGATCTTCGCGCTCTCGGCCATGAAGTGCACGCCGCACACCACGATCAGGTCGGCGTCGCAATCGGCGGCGGCCTGCGCCAGGCCGAGCGAATCGCCGGTGATGTCGGCCACGCCGTGGAAGATCTCCGGCGACTGATAGCTGTGCGCCATGATCACCGCACCGCGCTGCTGCTTCAGCTTGTTGATGGCGTCGATCCACGGCAGGTGCAGCGGTATTTCCAGGCACGGCACCAGCGGTTCCAGGCGCTCGGCCAGCGCGGCGTACTCGTGTTCGAGTTCGTCGCGCCAGACCGGCACGGGCAGCGTTGCGGAGGCGGTCATCGTGATCGCTTTTCAGTGAAGGGAAACGGGATGGCTCAGACGGCTTCGCCGCGGTGCGTGGCGCGGGCGGCACGGGCGAAGCGCGCGCCACGGTTCAGCGCGATGCGCAGGCCCAGCGGCACGGACTCCCACGGCAGCCGCTCCAGCAGGTTGCGCGCGGTAAGGCCCAGTTCGGTGTCGCCGGTCAACTCCAGCGCACGCTGGAAGAACAGCGTGTCGGCATCCTCCAGCCGGCCGGCCAGCAACAGCAGGTCGGTGGCGCTGCCACGCACGCTCGCCTCGGGCTCGGCGTCGACCACGCCGAGGCGGTCGCCGCGCAGTTCGAGTACCCAGCGCAGGCGCAGGTCGCTCACCTCGATGGCGAGCCGGCGGCCACGCATGAAATCCAGCGAACCGTCGCGCAGCGGCGTGGCCAGCACGCGCGCCATTGCCGCTTCCAGCAGGCGGCGCTGCCAGCGCGCCGGCAGCGCATGCAGCAACGGCGCCATCCGTGTCGGCGGCGGCAACAGGCGCAGCAGGCGCGGCGCAAGAGAGGGCGAAAATGTCTGGCTGGGCATGATGGGCGGCATCATGACGGGCGCGGACAACGGCACGCCTTGACCCAGGTCAACCGCCATGCCCTGCCGCTGACAGGCATCGGCGATCGCCAGATCGAGCAGCCGCTCGGCGGTGCTTGCGGGCAGCGCCAGCCGCTGCGCCAGCGCCTGCGTTCGCGCGCGCACCTGCTGCTCACGCAGCGAATCGCGCGGCGGCACACCGGCACGCCGCTTGAGCAGGCCAGCGGCAGCGGCCAACCGACGCCGCGCTGCGAACAACGCGACCAGGCCATCGTCGACGCGGTCGATCGCCGCTCGAACCCTGCCGAGTGCGAAACGTTCAGGCCCGGGCAGCGACATCGGCGGATTCCATCGTCAACAGGAAACGACTGGCGCGCCGGCGCACGCCGCGTAGCGCCCACCCCATGCAGCCCCAGGCCAGCAGCAATGCCAGCCCGGCCGCGCGGGCCAGCCACGCCGACGGCCACACCACGGCAGCCGGCAACAACAACAGCGGCACTTGCGCCAGCAGTGCGCGGGTCTTGTCGTGTGCGGGCAGCAGCCGCTGCACACCGGGCAGTTGCACGCCGCGACCGCAGCGCCGATGCAGTTCGATCCAGCCGATGAAGGGGACGATCTCCAGCATCATGCCGGCGACCAGCAGCGGCAACGCAATGCCCAGCCCCAGCGCGGCGGCCAGCATGCCGTCACGCACGCCTGCGGACAGCGCCAGTGCCGCCAGCGCCAGCACGATCAGGCCGGCGCGCCAGCTCCACAGCAATGGCCCGCGACGCAATCGCGGTGCGCGCCACTGCAGCCACAACGCAGCAACGGCGAACAGCAGCGCATGCGCGGCTACCGCGTCGGCCAGCCAGTCGCCGCCACCGGCCAGGCGCCAGCATGCCGCGCCGAGCAACATCAGCAGCACGCTGCCCAACCACACCGCCTGCATCGGTTCGCGCACCGTGCCGGTGCCCTGGAACATCGGCATCACCACCCGCGCCACGCTGGCCATCAGCACCACCACCCAGCCCAGCACGCCCCAGCTGGCATGTACGTCGGTGAGTGCTGCCAACGGCAAGGTCACGTATCCGGCGAAGCCCAACGCAAGCATGCCGCCAAGCAACGCGGTGAGCGCGGCGAACCCGATCGCCACGCCGAAGCCCGCACGCAGCAGGCGCTGCCCCGCCGCGGCCAGCAGGCCAGGCACGGTCATCGCCGCCAGCAAGACGAATCCCAGCGGCAACAGCACGGCGGCGCCAATCAATGCCGTACGCCAGCCCTGGTGCAATCCCATCACCAGCAGCAGCACGCCAAGGTTGAACAGGGCATGCAGCCATGGCCCGAACGTCGCACTGCCGCGCACCCGCACGCCGGCCGCGGCGGGCAGGAACTGCAGCACGCTGCCGAACATCGCGTTGCCCAGCACGCCCAGCGTGAACACGTGCGCCAGCGCCAGCGTGGCCGGGTTCCAGCGCATGCGCAGCGCGGCATCGCCGTCGACGATCAGCAGCGCGCCGGCCAGCATTCCCCACCACGGCGCACTGGACAGGAAGCGCCGCGGCAACGAGGGAGCCGGGCCCTGCTCAAGCCGAAGCTGCGTCATCGCCGCCCGGACAACGGATCAGCACGCGCGCGCCGCCGGTCGGCAAGGCGAACGCCGTCGCCTGCATGCCGCGCGATACCAGCGCGTCGAGCAACGGCGTCGGCAGCAACGGGGTGAGCACCTGCACCGCCTGCCCCGGCAGCAACGCGTCGGCAATCGCCAGCGCGCGCAGCATCGGCTCCGGCGACGGCAACCAGCGCAGGTCGAGTTCGGGAAGTACCGCGTCGTCGGCGCGGCGGTGGGGTGATGGCTGGGCTTTCATGGCGTCATCTCAACGCAGTCGCGGCGCGGGCGCGCTGACCTGGATCAACACGCCCGCCTGCGTTTCCGCTTCGTTCAACGAGCGCCGGCCAATGCCTGCTGGCCACGCCACTCCAGTTGCAGCCACAGCTTCGCGCTGTCGCGGCCGAAACCGTCGGCGCGATAATCCGCCACCTTCAACAGGCCGCTGAGGCCCTGCGCCAGCGGAAACGCCAGCGAGGCATCCCACTCGCTGCCGTAGCGACCGCCGTGATCGGCGCGGTAGTCGTGGTACGCCACCGTCCAGGCCAGCTTGCCGGCAACGCTGCCGCGACCGAAGTTGCCGTTGACGCCGACGTAGCGGTCTTCCAACCCACCGGCCGGGGTCACGTTGAACTGGTCGTTCCAGCCGTTGAACGCGTGCAGCGTGGCCAGCGGCGTCTGCAGCGCACACCGGCCGTTGCCGCCCAGGTGTTCCCAGCCCAGCTTCGCGGTGATCCCGGACTGCGTCCAGCTCGGTTCCAGCAGCCAGTAGCTGTGCGCGAAGTGCTGCGGGTTGTTGGCATAGTCGACTTGCCGCGCTCCCTCCAGCGTCCAGCCGAGGCCGCTGCCGTCGCGCAGCGCCTTGCCGTTCCAGCGCAGGCCGTAGGTGGCGCTGGAGGCGCTGGCCACGTCGCGATCCTCATGCAGGTAGGCGTAGCCGGCCCATTGCTGCGCGCCCCGGGTCCAGGCCAGGTTGAGCAGGTGGGTATTCAACTGGCGCTCGCGCGCCAGCGGGTTCAGCGCATCGCGGCCGGCCACCCGGTGCACCCGGTCGAGCCAGTCGTAGCGCACCGTCAACGCCGCCAGCGGCTGCCAGCGCAACTCGACTGCATCGAAGGTCTGCTCGTGCTGGCGCCAGCCGCTGTTGCCGACCCAGCGCTGGTTGTCCAGCAGCAGCCGCTGGCGGCCCGCGGTGGCGCCGAACCGGTCGCCCTGCCAGCGCAGCCAGTATTGGTTGAACTCGCTGCCGCGCGGGTCGGTCACCGCCGGATACAAGACGCGGCCATTGGCGCCGCTGTTGTAACGGTCGCCGGCACTGGCCACGCCGGCGCCTTCGGCCAGGCCGCTCCAGCCATGCCCTAACTCGGCATGCAGGCCGAGGCGCAGGCGCAAGGTGTCGGCATGGGCGTTGCGCGCGAACGCATCGTCGTCGACCTGCTCGTGGCGCAGGCGGGCATCCCATTCCAGCTGCCACGACGGTCCGGCCGATGCCGCCGGCTCGCTGATGTTGCCGGTTCCGTCGCCCGCCCAGGCCGGTGTGGCCAGGATCGCGAACAGGCAGGCTGCCGAAAGATAGTTGCGTGCATGGTTCATTGCGTTGCTCCCTTGTGGTCGGCGGCAGTCTCGAAGCGAGCGCACGTGCCCGACCTGACCCCGGTCAAGTCCCCGCCATGCAAGGTGCGGCTGTGACAACGCGCCGCGGCCATGCATGCCGCCGAAACGACAACGCCGACCACGAGGGTCGGCGTTGCGCGTTGCAGTGCTCCGTCTGGACGTCTTTACTTCCAGACATTCTTTTTCGTACCGCTCCGCATCAATGTTCCGCCGCCGGTGCGGGCGCGGCCGCGGCACGGGCCTTGGCCACCTCTTCCTTGCTGATCTGTCCACCCGGGTTGTCCCAGCTGTTCAGCACGTAGGTCAGGATGTTCGCCACCTCGTCGTCGTTCAGCTGCGCCATCGGCGGCATCACCGAATCGTACTCGTGGCCGTTCACCGTGATCTTGCCGGTCAGCCCGTGCGTCACGATGGTCATCGCCCGCTTCGGGTCGGCCGCCAGGAAGTCCGACTTCGCCAGCGGCGGGAACACGTTCGGCAGGCCTT
>Ga0207664_10000136_pt1 | contig 63496 bp, 60 predicted proteins | sample LARL83metaG_FD_184349 | JGI IMG/M metagenome (GOLD analysis project Ga0207664, IMG submission 184349) | Corn, switchgrass and miscanthus rhizosphere microbial communities from Kellogg Biological Station, Michigan, USA - LAR L8-3 metaG... | ecosystem: Host-associated > Plants > Roots >...
TGATGGAAACCCATCATACCCGCGTGCCTTTGTGGCGGGGCGAACCCGAAAACATCGTGGGGGTGATTTCCACCAAGCTCTTGGCCCAGGCCCTGGTCGAGCATCGCGGCGATCTTTCCAGCGTCGCACCGACCGGTAACGGGGCAGGAAGCAGTCGACGCCGTAGCCCTCGATGAGTCGAGCGACAGTCTTTTCGTGACGGGGGGCAGTATAGAGCGCATACCAATTTGCTTCGCCCGCTCCGCCGGGCCACGCCGACGACTGATTCGCCGATGCCGTTATAACTGTCATTCCGACCCTGACTGTGCTGCTGGATGTAGCTTCGCCCCCTCACTTACAGGGCTACTGTGAGCTAAACCCATTGCCTTCACTGCTATCTCAACGAACAACCGCATTCTTCTAACCGGCAGCTTTAGTTCTGAACTAAACCGACCAAAGCTGGCCGCTCGCGCACTGCCTTCAAAATGCCAGCTTCGGAACTCTCCAGCGACCGGGTTCGGATGTCGAGGATGGCCCAGTAAAAAAGGGCTCGATTCTTTTCTGGCGCCAGCGCCAGAATCCTCATCTCGGGGTAGCGGCCAAGCAGAAATCCACACTGGGCGCGATGCTTCTCGGGTTCGTCCATGGCGACAATGAGCACATCCGGTCGAGCTTGCTCGATTGCCTCGGTGAGGTCATCTTCGTTTCCGACTTCGCCGACAATCTCGATATCGGGTTGATCGGCGATCGTTGCCGTTATGAGTTCCCGCATGAGACGGGGTCGATTTGCGACCAGCACGCGAACTCGTTTCACATGGCTCTCCAGTTGGCTTGTCTAAGCTTTTGTAAGTTACGGCTTGCGCTTCGTCGGCACAAGGTTCAAAAGTGAGCTAGAAAGCCTCGCGTACTTTTCGTTGTGGATGTACCAGGCAGGAGCTGCGGCGAAGTACGGAGAGCAGTACCAAAATAGTACGACTCCGGTACTAGAGATCAACCTCGCTTCAGAATGGAACGGCGTCGCGACGCGCGGCGAAAAGCTGCGTCCTGAACCTGCTCTGTGGAACTTGGGGAGCGACTCGGGAACTGAGTCAGCGCTCAGCAGACACCGCAGGGAATCAAGCGTTGGCTGTGGATTTTACCGTTTATTTACTTCTCCCAGACAAATCACCATTGACATCAAGGTCTAATCCTCTTTCATCGGCTAACGCGTAGGGAGTACCGCATCGGAAATTTAGCCGGTCGAAGGGCCTGGAGAGGCGCAATGTCTAGGGGAATTCAATGAGTCCGCAGAAGGTCTTTGAAGTTTTCCTGTTGGCAGAGAATCGACTATTGCGCGAAGCTCTGATTCGTCTCTTGACTAAGAGAACCGATATCCGAGTGGTTGGGGCTACCTCGTATTCGCCCGCGGTGCATGAAGAGATCGTCTCTGCCCGCCCCGACATCATCGTTTTAGACTCCACTGGACTAGATCTTTCGAATGCGAGTCTGATCCCCACTCTTCATGCCGCGATTCCAAATCTTCGAGTTGTTATGGTGGATATGGACCCAGACGAGACCGCCTTCTTAATGGCGGTTCGCGAAGGGGTTGTTGGGTACGTTTTGAAGGATGCTTCTGCCGTGGAATTGACAGCAACAATCCGGGCAGTGGCGGCTGGAGAAGCAGTGTGTCCCGCGCAGTTGTCAATGATTCTGTTCCGTTCTGTCGCTCGGCACATGCGGGCATCTTCTACATTCTCGTGGGGAGCGGATCTGGGACTCAGTCGAAGGGAACAGCAGATGGTGGAGTTGCTGCGCGAGCGTCTTACCAACAAGGAAATTGCAGCGCGTCTGAACCTCTCAGAGCAGACGGTAAAGAACCACGTGCATCACATCCTTCGGAAGGTCGGAGTGCCAGACCGGCTCACCATTGTGGAGCGTTACGAACTGGGACGCTCTCGTCCTGACCCCGCCTAGGCCACCGAACTATACAGCTTGAAAGAGCGACGAAGAACGCTGGATAGAAACAGCGGTGCAATTGATCCTGAGCGCACTTAGCCTGGTTGCCCGTTGATCTCCCTCAGCGAAGGCCTTCCCATAGCGTTCGTGGGAGACTTCGAAGATGGAATGCGACGCGGGTGACGGAGTGTTTGAAAAATCTCGCATACGCCCGCAAAGACCATTGGCTTACGGCCTTCAACGGTGGAACCCGAACCGGAAACAGTCCAGACGAGAAGACGAACAGTCTATCCCTCGATGACTCAAGCATGTTCAAGTGCAGCCAGAGAGCGTCCTTGTTAGGCCGGACCAACGAATTGAGCGGAGAATCCGAGTACTTGCGAAACCACTCTCGCACTGATGTCGGTAGGCAATCGATCTCATTCTGCACTTCTGGCGATACCGAACAATTGAACCATTTGACCGCGAGGCAAAAACAAACAGCTTCGAGCCGGCGCAACGAGTCATCATGCAGATTGCGCCACCCGGCCCAAAAATCTCCATTATCCGCATGCGTGTGCAAGAAGTATGCGAGTTCGAAGACGTGATGCGGGATCAGTCCACCCATGAGATGGCGGAACACATGCAGTGCTGAATAGCCAAGGCTGTCAACTGTGCTAAGGGTTGGGAAACTTAGATTGTCGATTGATCGCCGGATCTGCCGAGTCCAAAACTCATCCAGGCCCTTCAGTCCCAGGCGCGTTGTCTTCTGATTCCAAAAGCGAAAGTGCAGTTCCACCGAAATCGGCATCTCCGGGTCAAAATGATTCCCGCGCCACGACCAGCTTGTATCTCGCCGCATTGTTGGCAAATGATCGATCGGTTGGTGCTCAACTCCCTGCTCGGCCGTGTAGCCGATACTTGAAAGCGCTTCGCGGGCGTCAAGAATCGATTCCGGGAGGCAGAAGAGATCGATGTCGGACTGCATGCGAAAGCGAGGATCATCCACAAAAGCCGGGCTCTGGCTAAACCCTTTGAGCACCAAGTGGTCTATTCCTTGCCTCCCGAGAGCGTTTGCCAACTCCAAATAAACGACCTTGATGCGCTCGTATCGTTCCGCGTTGTCGCAGATGTTTTGGTCGATTCGGGATTGGACCAACTGCGGAAGATCGTCGCCGCAATTCTTCCGAAGGGGAATGGTCAGGTGCATCATGTCGCAAAGGGGCAGCAGGGACTCCCACTGCGCATCGCTTAAAGATCGGAGCACTTCTGGTTGCGCGCACCGAAACTTTAGCGCTTCAATGACCTCGGCAACATGGGGTGGAATATCACGCATTTTCTCGTGTTGTCACACATTTACTCTGAACAATGAGTCTAGGGGCCCAGTCCGACAGAAACCCGCTCCTTCATTTCGTGCAGCATCAACAGGAAAGCGGGCAAGAAAGTTTTCCGGAAGCGTTGATCGTCCTGGATCAAGCTCCTCTCAATAAAAGAAATCCCGAGATTCGCCAGTCGGTCGCCGGCAATGAAACTCCCTCGGGCAAGCCGAATGAAGCTGAGGCCATCGTGTGCGAAACCCTGCGGAGTGGAGTCGTGGTCCGGCGCATCGTCCTCCTCGTCCACGACAATTCTCCATTCAGAAAGCCGTGCGTCGAAGCAATCATCTCCAATCGCATCACAGGACAGCTGCAGCCGATCCAGAACGAACTGATCGTTCGTGGCCACGCGCAATGTGATCCCGTCCATGCTCAGAGTAGCTGTGAGCGGTGTGGGAGTAAATCGTTTGATGAGATCGATTGGCATTTTCTAGCGCCTGCAAAATTCGGTCAATTTCTCGGCTAGGGCCTGCGGTTGTAGTCCATGTCGCAGAACCCTGCATTCCCGTTGTACCAGTTTGTCGATCATTTCCATTTGCCGGACGCGTTGACTCGCGATGCACGACGGCAGCAACTCGAGATCGGCGGCTAAACGTTGGGTAGCCTCAGCGCTGCTTATAGTCCGAAAATCGGCACCGGACTCCTGGGTTCGTTCAATAAACACGAGCCATTCCGGTGCACAACTCGAGACACGCGAGATCGCGAACTCATTCTCCGGATAAAACTCCAAAGCGAGTTCGCCGTTCAGCGATCGGGTTGGAGCGAGACCGGACAACCGGGGAAAAAAATTGACAGATTCGGGAAGCAGCTTCAACGGGGCCGACAAGCCCCAACACCGCAGTTCACCTTCCGACTCAGAAACGTAAGTGCAGTCGTCAGAGAGATACGAGAATCCGCTCAGTGACAGAGACAGAGCCAGAGTGGATTTGCCCGCGCCAGATTCTCCATGAATCAGCAGGCCCATGCCATCTTTCACCACACATGCACAGTGAACCGGCGCTACACCCACACATGCGCTCGTGATGCCAACCAAACATGGCAGAATCACACGTTTCCAATAACTCAGATCACGAACCATCGAAGCGGACAGGGACGCTACCACTCGACGGTTGAGCTGATCCACCAGCATCGAATCAGCCGGACCAAACGTCCCGTAGTACAGGTGTTCCATCGCGCGGAAGTGAGGGCGAACCCGCGTTCCGGGATCTAGAAACGCGGAGTCGACGTACAAGCAGAGCATTAGGTCCGGTTGAAAACGGTAATCATAGTTGGGCTGGAATTCATCCTGCATGAGCTCCAAGATGTCCGGCGAGTTCGTCGAGACCTCCCAGACCGCGCCCGTGACCGTGAATTGCGACACGAGCCGAAGTCGGCCGGGAACCTCGTGCGAGAGTGTGAGTTCGGAATCGCAATCCTTCATGTCGTCGCGGTTTCCCGGCAAAATCGACGAAAACGGCCGGGGCCTCAACACTGGCTAGCGTCCTACTGTGGTCTGCAGCGGCCAAACACACTGGCGCTCGAACAAATGGTAGGTGTGGTTTGTCCCGGACAGGTCACGGAGCTGTCAAATTCTTGTCAATTGACGTGAGGCAGTGATTTTACAAAGTCCCGAAATGCTATGGTTTCGTTGAAAATCAGATGACAACGCTTGCGGGCACGCAGTTGTTGAGTAAAGGACGAATCCCTTCCCTGGACGGGATGCGCGGCGTCTGCATACTGCTTGTTCTTGCTTCTCATACGGTTGGGTCAAGTAATTTTCAAAGGCTCTACTTTGTCGGCGGTTTGGCTGCCGTCGCTCTCATCGTGTTCTTTGTCCTTTCCGGCTTTTTGATCACCACCGTCTTGATGAGGGAACATAGCCGGTATGGAACCATCTCGCTGAAGACTTTCTATATCCGGCGCTTTTTGCGAATTTTTCCAGTCGCCTATCTGTACATTGCGGTCATAGGAGTGTTGAGTTTTCTTGGAATCATCGGCCTCCGGCCACACGATCTGACCTTCGCCGTCAGCTACTTGATGGACTTCCATCATGATCGCGCTTGGTATCTGGGGCACTTATGGTACCTAACGGTAGAAGAACAGTTTTATCTTCTCTGGCCGGCAACCGTCTTAATCGTGCGATTTCGCAAGGCCTTCATCTTAGCGCTGGCGACTCTGGCAATCATTCCACTCAGCAGGATTGCCATTCCGCGATTGTTCCCAGCCTTGCCGCCAACTTTCGGTATACCGGACGGAACCGCTTCTATTTTGACCGGTTGCCTGCTCGCTCTGAGCTTCGAACGAATGACAACAATACGTGTGTTGACTTCGAAGCTCTTCTCGGTGGCGCTCTTGGCCGCGGTCACACTCCGACTCTACGGCTGGAACCACGGGTATCCGTTCCATGGCCTCTCCTATGTCATCAACGTTCTCATCGCGCTCGCAGTCTTCCGGTGCATCTCGGTCCCCGACGATTGGATAGGTAGGATTCTCAATTCTAAGGCGCTCATGTTCGTTGGAGGGCTGAGTTATTCCATCTACGTTTGGCAACAGCTGTTTCTGCCCCCCAGTCCTCCCGGAAGTTCTTTTCCCGGTAACCTTCTGGCAGCGGTCGCGGCAGCGCTCTGTTCCTACTATTTGATCGAGCAGCCTTGTCTGAACCTAAAGAAGCGGTTCACACGAACCACCTTTGTACCGTCCCCGGAAGTTCGGGCCGCAGTCCTGACGGATAGAGTCGCGTAGAAGGCTGGGGTCCGCGTGGAAAAGAGGCTGGCTTTGTCGTCCAGGGTCGACAAAAATCAACGGCTCCCCAGTCTCGATGGTCTAAGAGCCATCTCCGTGACCATCATTCTCGCCTTTCATCTACGCTTTTTACCGACCTTGGGAAGGCCGCGCTGGGTGCGATTTGATATCGGTACGTTGGGAATGTCTATCTTCTTTGTGATTTCCGGATTCATCATCACAAAGTTGCTATTGGACGAACGTGAGCGGGACGGCATGATTTGCTTGCCTTCGTTTTACAGTCGGCGTTTTTTTCGTATCTTTCCGGCGCTGTTCGCGTACATCCTCGGATTAGCTTTGCTCACCCTACTTGGGCTTGCGAGTTGCTCTCCGCGTCAACTGTGGATGGGCCTTACGTTCTTGGGAAACTATCGATACAGTGGCTGTTTCAGCACTGCCCATTTGTGGTCACTCTCCGTGGAGGAGCAGTTCTACCTATTGTGGCCTTTTGTGTTGTCTCGGCTTTCCTCCAAGAGCGCTTCGCGATTGCTCCTGACGGTCATCTGCATTGTGCCTTTGATACGTGTCGCCCACCTGGTTCATGGTGCCGATTGGATGACGTTAGAGTGGCACTCAGAATCTGTTGCGGACGGCCTGGCCGTCGGCTGTCTTCTGGCGATCGTGCGAACAAGGCTCCATACCAACCGAGCGTATCAACGGTTCGCGAACTCGAGAGCTTGCTGGTTCCTTCCCATCGGTCTGCTTGCCGCAGGCTGGCAGTACTCATCGCTCTTCTACCAGGGACTCGGGAAAACGTTGATGCTGGTGGGAATTGCGATAGGAATCGACATTTCCATTCAGCGCTATAACACAGTGTGGGGTCGATGCTTGAATAGTGCCGCGTTCGTGAGAGTCGGTTTGTGGAGTTACTCGATTTATCTTTGGCAACAAGTCTTCATCGTACAGTTGCCAGGAACGCAACCGTACGCATGGTTTCCGCTCAACCTCATACTCTCGATCGGCGTGGCGATCGCGTCGTACTACCTAGTTGAACGGCCTGCGCTCCTCTGGGGTCGACACTTGATCGTCCGACGGCAAACGTCGGCCGCCATGGCGATTCCAAAAGCGGCTGCATGACGCCCTGAGACATCAATCGTTGACTTCCCAGATTTCATCGCCGTTCGAAAATCTCTGCGCCACGTGATAGTGGGCCTGCAAATACGCTCGCAAGGGAGCGAGATGGTCGCCGGCAGGATCGAACGTCTCATCTTCCAGACCCGCATACCAATTTACGAATTTCACGTGAAGTCGTGCCAATGCCTGGACGGCATCCTGAACCTGCTCCGGCCTCGTGTAGTCGGTAGGTCGCAGGAACGGCACTCGGCTCGGATCTCGTAGCCGAAGCGCAAAGCAGATTTGAGGATCGTCCATGAAGTAGTCGCCTGCCTTGGTTCGTTCCGATGCCCATTTGCACTTGCTATAAAGCACAGGGTAGCCCGCAAAAGCTGTGCGCCCCGTGGGAAGATCAAGGGATACATTCCGCCGGACTTGCGTAATCACTGGTCTTGCAACTGCGAGCACGATGATCGTTGCCCACAGCCCCCGCAACAAAACTTTCTCAGGCTTGAATTGTGCCTTCAGAAACCATGACAGAAGGATTAGCGCTGGCAGGGAGATCGTATGCATCCTCATGAACCCAGCCGCATGAATCACGCTCAAGAACAAAAAGAGTCCTGTAAGACTAATCAGCACCAATCGGTCCCAATGTTCTTCTGGATGCAATCGTGCCTCGCGCCAATAGCGCACAAAAAGCAAAACGTAAACCAGAGGAATGACTAAGTGAATCAGCAGAAAAGCGGCAACGTTAGGCCATTGCGAGTAAGCGTGGATCGATGGCATGTCTGCCATATACACTCGCCACTGGTTGAAACTGTCGGCGTCGTAGTACTTCGCCAGGAATACTACCGTATCATCCAGAAACCGTTTGAGTCCAACCTTCCAAATGAAATAGGCGTTGAACGCCAATACGGTGGTGATCAGGCTGCCAATGAAGAAGACCTCATTCTGCAGCAACGAGTTTGCGCGCGGCTCTTGGTATCGGTGCTCCCAGAGAAGGAAAACCGCCGTTGCCATGGCTCCAATCACTGCTGATTGTGCAAAGCACGTCGCGATTCCCCAAAGCAAGCCCGACCATGCCAGTCGAACCGGTGTTCTTTTCTCGAGAGCAACGAGTAGGGCCGCTGTTCCGGCAAGCGTGCTGTACCAGTGATGGGTGGCGTCCAGGAAGCCGGCGAATGGCAGCGTTAGAAACAAGAGGCCCGGCAAGAACACGATGGGGCCGCTCATGATGTTCTGGGAAATTCTGATGCTGAGCCAATTGATGGAAACACCCAACACGATGAGCATCGTGGGGGCAATCCAAGCCCGAACTCCAAACAGTTTGAATAACACCAGGTAGAGCACATCGGTTCCCGGAAGCGGGAAATGGTCGAAGTCCCGATAAATGAACTGACCGTCGAACATTCGGGCTGCCAATGATAAGTGAATGCCCTGATCGCCGTTGGCGATCAAGGGCACACCGGGGAGCATGAACGTCTGCAAGAACAAGAATAAGCCAGAGGCGAACAAGATCGCGGGGACGAGCCATCGAGCAGTCTGGACTCGGCCTTCCTTCACTCTTATTTGTGTCGGCTCTACTTGGTTTGCAGGCGAAGGCATCATTGAATCCAGGCACTGAGGTCGCGATCCAGGAGGTCCGACAGTTTTTGAATGTCTTCTCGGTAGTAGTCAACAAGGAATTGTCTATCTTCTTGATTCATGGTGAGCGACCGTCGTCGCCGAGAAGCCAGCGTCCGAAGGTGCGGGACAAGTACATTCGGGCTCCATTCTTTCAGGCGTTGCGATATGCCATATCGCCTCAAGAGCCGTCTGATCGTGAAGGATCTGGGTATTTGAGGTCGCATGTGTCTCACCAACGTGTTTGGTTCAAACGCAGGGTTGACCCCAAGGAAACGGAAGATGTCGATCATCGACTGCTTCTGATTTGTCCGATATCCCTCGTACAACAAGATGCATACTTTTTCTCTGGGAAACCCTTCCAGAAATCGTTTCACTTGCTCGTAATAGAGACCGAACTCAAGGAAAGGATGCATGGGCTCGAACTGGCCGCGCCAGGGCGCGTCGGCGTGAATCTGTTCGTGGAACGAATTGTGAATCCGCTCGTTCCCGAGATTCTCCAAATACAGTGAGAAAGCCGTCTCGACCGGGTTCCTCAAGATCATGATGATGCGAGCGTCAGGTATTCTGGCGCGAATGTTCGCTGCTGCAGTGACGGACCAAAGGTAAGTCACGCTCGCTTCCCCAATGGCCTTCTCACCATTGACGTTGCAAAATAACTTTAAATAGTCAGCCCAGTCAGTCACTAAGGCTCCAAAGCGCTTTTCGAGCATGGTGCCGCGGAGGTAGTCCTGAAGGGCGATCTCATCGCGGCGGATTTGCTCCTGTAAGTTCCCGCCCAGGATCTGCGGTCGAACTTCGGACGCGAAGTAGTTGGTCTCCTTGATGGGACTCATGTAGATCTCGGGGTGTTGGTCGAGATAGTGGTAGAGGCTGGTCGTTCCCGCCTTCGGTGCCCCGACGATGAAGAAATTGGGCAGAACTGTCGCGCTATCAAGATTTGGCATTTCGGCTAGCCGACCTAACTCGCTTACCACCACAAACCTATGATGCGGAGGCATATTCAACAATGTCGCCTCGACGTTGAACCACCTGTTGATAGAGAGCCTCGAACTGGGCGCACGTCCAGTCAGCGTTGTAGGTTTGAGCGAAAGCCTGTGCGGACCGCGCCAGAGACTCCCTCCGCTCGGTGCAATCGAGGAGTTCGACGATGCCTCTAGCTAACGCTTGAGGATCTCTTAGCGGCACGGCATGAGCTGCCAGCGGAGCCATTTCCGCAACGACTCCGACATTTGTGCCCACGGTCGGCACGCCCGCCGCGGCCGCTTCCATTACCGCCGCACCCATGCTCTCATGCAGCGAGGACTGTATAAACAAGTGAGCTTGACGATAAAACGGCAGGAGTTCAACGAGCGGGCGGAATCCATGAAATACAACTTTGTCGGCGATCCCCAGGGTCTGAGCCAATGCTTGCATCCGGGAACTGAGCGTGTCGCCGCCAACGCAGTCGAGACGGGTCTGGGGATGCGACTGCAAGACAATTTTCAGGGCCTGCAGCAAGGTCATTTGGTCTTTTACCCGATTCAAACTAGCCACGTGTAGCAGGCGCCAAGGTGGTCCGACGGAGCGCGCGATGACACCGGACATGACTCGCGTTTCGACTCCGAGCGGTAACCAGCGAGCGTCATTGCGGATTTTCTTTATCGGACAAAGAGCGTAATGGCTGCCCGCCGTGACCGCAATCGCCCGATTCAAGGCTAGGGAGATCGCAACTCGTTTGTGCCAATTGAGCTGTCCACCGTAATCGATCTCGGGGAAACGAACCATTTCACCGCCGCCGACGCTGATTACGACTGGTGTACCGAGATGGACGCCCACGGCCACGGCCATGATTCCCGGCGGTTGCGCCCAAAATGCATGCAACACATCGAAATCACCGCCGTGCGACTTCAGAACACTGAGGAGTTTCTTGAGCCGGTAACCCCACTTGATGAGCGGTGGCTTAGTCGACGACCCAAGGTTGATCACATGCGCACCCAATAGATCGTATTCGCAAGCTTGCGGCTCCTGATCAAGCGCCACTACCAGCACTTCGTGACGGTGGGCGAGACGCTCCACGAGCGCAAGGAGCACGGGAATCACGCGCCCATGTCCGCTGCGGTCAACTCCACCCGGCACGATCATGCCGATCTTCATAACGCCCGTCCGGTTCTCGTGAAAATGAGTTCCCGATACGCATCCATCGCGGCACGTGCAATCGCGGGATAGCTCAAGTGCTGATCAAAAAAATGAATCGCCTGCGTCGCGAGTGCGCCGACAGGTTTTCGCAAAACCTCGAGAAACACGCTCGAGAGTGAGCGGCTTTCCCCGGCGGTCCAACAGCCGCCGATACGCCCATCGTCGGTCATCGCCCGGAAAGAACAGATATCAGTCACAACCGGCACGACACCGCAAGCCATTGCTTCAGCCAAGGCAAACCCACTGCCTTCGTAGTGGCTGCCCAGCACGAAATAGTCAGCGCTGTTGTAAATGTCTTCCAGTTGAGCGTGAGGCACGCCGCCTAACAGCATGACTGCTTTGCAAAGCAGCGGACTCCCCGCGATCCGGCTATGGACCGCATCGAGCAAGTCCGTGCCACGGTACGCCATGTAAAGCCGCGCTTTCGGAACTTGCTGCACAACTTCCTCGAACCCGGCGAGCACGGTGAGCGGGTCTTTGTTGGCGGTGAGATTTCCCACCCATAATACGGTGGGAGATCCGGCCATACCGGTGCGCGAGCGAGCCGCCACCCTCTCTTCGTGATGAAAACAGTTGGAGCCTTCCATCACTTCAAATACGCGCTGCCGGCCCGAAATCAGACCTCGCTCGGTCCATCCCACTGCAAGATCCTGCGCGGCAAAGAAGAATCCGTCAACCGCGCGCAATCCCCACCTTTGCACAGGGCGCAGTATGGTTCCCCATGGCCGTTCGGCGTGGTGTTGCGCCACAATGGCGCAATCGGAAGGCAATGCGCTCCTCAAGAACCGCATTTGCACTGGATGGAACATTCCGTGCACATGTACTACTACAGAACATCCATTCCGCGACGAACCTGGTTTACATATTTCCCGCACTGTGGAGTGTAGCGAGAGTGGAACCTGCCATTTCCTTAACTTTGGGTCACAACGATCCATGCAAAACCGAAACTCAATGCCGTCTTCGTTGAAGTTGCAGCTCTCGCGAAATCGTTGAAACAAAGTTACCCTGGCGCCAAGATTGCGCAGAGCAATGGCGATCGGCTTGAGTGTCGAGTACCGCGCTAGTAGTTCGTGCGGCGTCCGAAGATACGGTGCATAGAAATAGTCCAGGAAAATTACGTGTAGATCCTTCGTTGGAACGGACGAGTGCCCGCGCTCGACGGCTGGAGCGGACCGTCCACCGCTTCTATCCAGGACTCCCACAGTCATCGACGTCTGAACCGACAAAATAGCACCGCGGGGACCCTTGAAATCTGGTCAAACATCTCTTCCTTCTTCGCTCGGATGAAGATGTGCCTCTCGGCTTCACCCAGACAGAGAGAAACCTGCGCGAGACACTCGAACCCTTCGGCCTGAAAAACGCCGACGATCTCTTCTGGCACACGCCCACGAGCTTCGATCTGAACCGCAGAATGGTCGTCGCGAAAGCCGGTGCGCCATCCCCGGGCATAAGCCTCGGGATGAAGATCGCTGACAAGGACTTCCCCGCCGGGTTCCATGACCCGGGCGAACTCGCGGCCCATTCTCGGTAAGTCCCGGATGTGTCCAATCGCAAACGAGCAGATGCCAAAATCGAAAACGGAAGAGGTGAAAGGAAGATCGAGACAGTCGGAGCGAACGAGTTTGCCGCGGACCGACGACTTTGTGTCCGCAATTCGCAGCATCGCACTAGAGACATCCACTCCCGCGCCACAACGTGCCCCGCCGCCAAGCAGTCGCTCCAGCCAGCGTCCGGTGCCGCACGCCAGATCGAGAACCTTCTTGCCGCGTACGTTGAGGAAGAGTGATTCAACGTATCGCTCTTCACGCGCAACCACCGGATTTAGGGCTCGGTCGTAGCTCGGCGCCCAGCGTTTGTAACCCTCTTCGACTCCAAGCAGCACGGGGACGCCCGACGGTCCAACTGTACGGCCAGCTTCCGGACTCGGTGGGCTGCTCACAAACTCTCCTCTTTCGGTTTGCGAAGAGCGATGAACTGCTGCACCCATCTCAGTTCCAGCGGCGCAGTGTACACACCCCACTGATAGCGCCAACTGCTGAGGGCCTTGAGGGCCAACCGTCCCCAGCGAGGAAGACGCAGGTCTTGCACCGTTGGCCAGCGCGACGAGACCACAAGCTCAAAGTTATCGATCAGTTGCTTCGTGCGTGGCCGCAGCCAAGGTGTCTGCGGATCTTTCTGAGTAGCGAATCGTTGCCAGTGGTCCGTCGCCCACTCGTCCGGGGTCGTGGGAAACTGCACCTTGTCTTCCACGTTGCCATACATGCGTGCACGCTGCGGCACGGGTGTGTAGTGTTCCACGATGATTTCGGAGTCGGGATTCAAGCGCTTGAGTTGGCGGATGAACTTGATGCAATCCCGTGTATCCCCTTCGGGGTCTTTGGGATTTCCGAAGATAATCGAAAATTCCGGAATAATGCCGAAGCTACGAATGCGCGATGCCAGGGCCAAGGTGTCTTCGGCGCAAAGGTCCTTGTTCATTTCTTTCAGGTTTTCGTTCGACCCTGATTCCGCTCCGAAGAAAATCATGGTGCAGCCGGCGCGTCGAATGGCCTCAAACGTTGCGTCGGAGTATTTCATCATGATGTCGATGCGGCCTTCGCACCACCAGCGCATCTTCAGGGGAGCCAGCCGATCGGCCAATTCACGCGAGTGGTCCTCGCGCAAGAAAAAGTTGTTGTCGTAGAACTGCACTGCGTCGACGCCATACTTCTCCACGAGGTGCCGTAGCATGGCTTCCGTGCGCGCGGGCGGTTCCATCTTCTCCCGGCTACCGGAAAATGTAACGACTCCGCAAAAATTGCATCGATAGGGACATCCGATGCTCGCTTGATGAACCGCGGTCCTCTTACCCAGAAATGTCGGCAGAAGATATTGATCCACTCGCACCGCATGGTACGGATACCAGGGAAACTCACCCGGACTTCGCATTGGGCGCTCGGGATTGTGGCGCACGACTCCGTCGGAGTCTTTGTACGAAAGCCCGTTGATCGTTTTCAAATCGCGATTTCCGCGGACCGCCTCCAGCAGTTCGACAAACGTGTGTTCGCCCTGACCGCGTACGGCATAGTCCACATACTTGGCATTGAGCGCAGCCGCCGTGTAGTTCGAGGCGAAATATCCTCCCCAAACGATCGGCAAGTTTGGGAAGCGCTCCCGAATTTCGCGACAGCTTGCCACGGCACCGACCGTCTGGGGGCCTGGCATCACCGTGACGGCAAGCAATTCCACTGTGCGCTCTTTGAGTAGAGTAAGGAGACTTTCGGTCGGATGTGGATCGAGGTTCCCATCCACAATCGCGTACTCTTCTTTCCCCTCCAACATCGCCGCAATCGATAGCACCGACAGAGGCAAGCGCCGGTTGCGGTGCCTTGTAGCCTTGGGGTTGTAGAAGAGAATCATGGCAATTGCCGAACTTGCTGTTCCCTCTAACCGACAGTCAGCCCGCTTGAAGGATTGGGAACGCAACAACGTAGCATCCGCTCGGAGCCGATTTGTAACCAGTTTGTCAAAACAGTGCAAAATCCCTCGGTTCATTGGGAATGTCACTCCGCGAAGTGACACAGATTTAACAATTCGCTGACAAATCTTCGTCCCCATCAACCTAGAGTTGCCGAATCACAGAGCCCGCAAGAACCGGAACAGTTTGGCAACGAACCCCAAGGTCGTTCTGTTTTACCCGCCCTACGATGGGCCGCCACTAGGTGCACCGCTGGCTCTCCTCAGCCTTGCGGGTCCGCTGGTACAAGCCGGATTTCAGGTTCGGCTGGCCGACAACTATCTCGATCCCGACTTCGAGAGCGCCATCCTGAAGGAGACTTCCGATGCCCTTTGCCTGGGCATCTCGGTCTTGACTGGGCCGATGATTAGCGGAGCCATCAGGGTTGCAAGCGCGGTCAAGAGGGCTCGTCCGAATCTACCGATCATCTTTGGAGGTTGGCATCCCAGCCTTGCGGTCGACCAGACGTTGCGCGAACCCTATGTTGACGCTGTCGTGCGCGGCCAAGGTGAGCTTACATTCCTTGAGTTGGTCCAGAGAATCGCTCACGGGGAAGGTTGGCACGGCATTCGAGGATTGTCTTTTAAGGAGGCAGGCGAAATCCACCACGAACCGGAAAGGCCTGTTGCCAACATTAACGATCTGCCTGCTCCTGCGTACGACCTTGCAGATCATGGCGTCTATGCGGCGGTTTCCGGAAGCCGGCAACTAGCTTACACCAGCAGCGTCGGGTGCCCTTATCAATGCAATTACTGCACCGACCAGGTCTTCTACAAGCGCCGCTTCAATGCGTATCGTCCGGAGCGAGTGGTTTCTGATCTTGCCGAACTGGTTCCTCGCTACAACATAGAAGACGTTCCGCTGTTCGATTCGAACTTCCTGGTCGATCGAAAACGCGCGGTGGCGATCGCGCGCGGCATTATTGACAGTAAGGTCAAGTTTCGGTGGGACTTTCAGGCTTCCACGGATTTTGTAGCCAAGATGAGCGATGACGACGTTGCGTTGCTTGCCGAAAGTGGAGTGTGGCACATCGGTTTTGGAACGGAGTCGGCTTCTCAGGACGTCTTGAATCTCATGAACAAGCGTTTCCAGACTGTCGAGCAAATGATGGAAACGGCTCGCAAGACCGACCGCGCTGGCATTCACGCAGTGTTCAACATCATCCTTGGATATCCCGGCGAGACTGAGGCAGACCGTCAGAAGACGTTTCGGATCATGAGTGACATGGCCAGAGAATACCCGGATCTGAGCTTTTCACCGAATATCTTTACGCCTTATCCCGGGCTTCCGATCTGGCCGCAATTGAAAGAACTCGGCGTGCGTGAGCCTCAGTCTCTCCAGGAATGGGAGACGTTCGCGCTCGGCGTCAACGTTCTGCCCTGGTTGCAAGGCGAAGAGTTACGGCGTCTGCGGCGCAGCCTCGAGTACTTTCTCCTGAACAATCAGATTCGGAAAGCGACGAAGAAACTTCCGTGGCTACGGCGAAACCTCCGCAGAGCAGTCTGCGCACCCGTGCGCTGGCGCATTCGAAAGAATCAGTATTCGTTTCCGTGGGAGCTCTGGGTTTCGCGAACAGTGGAAAAGATAGTAACTCACCGGTCCCTTCTCACCGGCCGGGCCCTGACGGAACGCACTCAGGAAGTATGTTGAGGATGTAAATCGAGACAACGAGGCCAAAAGTGGCTGATGTCCTGCTGACGCATTCTTATCATCTCTACTACGACCGCAAGCAAACGCGGAAGATGCAGCCGTATGCTCCGCTGGGCACCCTCTACGCCGCGGCCCTTCTGCGCAGCGCAGGCGTCTCGGTCGCACTCTTCGACACGATGCTCAACGACCCAGACGAACACTTTCAGGAAGCTCTGAGACGGCACCAGCCAAAGGTCGTGGTGGTTTACGAGGACAACTTCAACTTCCTCACCAAAATGTGTCTAACCCGCATGCGTGACGTGGCTTACCACATTCTCGAACTTTCTCGCGCCGCCGGTGCCACTGTCGTGGTGAATGGATCCGATGCTTCCGATCATACTTTGGAGTACTTGCGCGAGGGATTCGACCACGTGTTGTTAGGCGAGGCGGAAGAGACACTCCTGGATTTGGTTCTTCATCTGCTGAACGACAAAGACCCGGCACTGCAATCCATTTCCGGATTGGCTTATCTGGATGAAGCAAACTCTGAGGTCGTGCGAACGCAACGGCGTCCTCTCATGCGGGATCTCGACGGTCTCCCTTTTCCCGCTCGCGATCTCATTGATGTCGACCAGTACCGCGACGCATGGGAAAAGAGCCATGGATGCTTTTCTTTGAACATCGTTGCCAGCCGTGGCTGCCCCTATCGTTGTAACTGGTGCGCGAAGCCGATCTATGGCGACTCGTTCGCAGTCCGCTCGCCGCGCAGCGTCGCTGAAGAGATGCGCCAGTTAAAACACGAATTTGGCGCCACTCACTTATGGTTTGCCGATGACATTTTTGGGCTACGTCCCCGTTGGGTCTGCGACCTGGCGGACGAAGTTGCCAGGCTGGACGCAGTCGTTCCATTCAAGATGCAATCGCGCGTTGATCTGATGACGGCCGGAAATGTCCACGCTCTGCGTCGTGCTGGATGCGCCGAGGCCTGGCTTGGGGTGGAGTCGGGATCGCAAAAGATCCTCGATGCTATGGACAAAGGAACCCACGTCGAGCAAATTGCAAAGGCTCGTGCCAACCTGCGTGAAGAGGGCATCCGCGCCTGCTATTTTCTGCAGTTCGGATATCCAGGCGAGACCTGGGACGACATTCAAAAGACCGTCGCACTCGTGCGGGAGACTCGCCCTGACGATATCGGAGTCTCCGTGTCCTATCCTCTGCCGGGCACAAGATTTTACGAGCGTGTGCGCGCTCAGCTCGGGACCAAGACCAACTGGTCTGACAGCGACGACCTTTCCATGATGTTTCAAGGTGCCTACACCGACAAGTTCTACCACGCGCTGCACGACGCTTTGCACGCGCAGGTGGACTCGTGGAAGTCAAATGGGGTTTCGGACAGGAAAGAAGCGCAGTCCAGCGCTCGAGAATTGTGGAATCGCGTAGTCGCTCTGGAAAAGACTTGCCGCAATTCCTCTCCCACAGTCCTGCCTACGCCGTCCGACGGTCTGGTGCGATTGCAGTCTCAATTCTCCAGTGGCGATGAAAGCCGCGGCGCTTTCGGTACCTAAGCACATGGACATCCTTCTAACTCACGGCTATTTCCTGTACGAGGACCCCAAAGAGCTTCAGATCATGAAGCCCTATCCTCCGCTGGGTATCCTCTACATCTGCTCGCACCTGCGACAGAAGGGAATTCAGGCCGAAGTTTTCGATTCGACATTCTCGTCACGCAAAGATTTGTTTGCCCTACTACAGCAGGGACCACCGTCAGTGTTGGGCGTGTACGCCAATCTGATGACTCGGCCGAATGTGGTCGAGATTCTTCGCGTGGCCAAGGATGCGGGCTGGCAAACAGTTGTAGGTGGTCCCGAGCCGGGCGCGTACGTCGACGAGTATCTCGCCGCCGGAGCCGACATCGTCGTCGTCGGAGAAGGAGAACTCACCCTGGAAGAATTGGTCCCGGTCCTGCACTCGCAGACGCCGGAGACTTGGCACCGGGTCGCAGGCATTGCTTTCCGTGCCCCTGACGGATCTATCGTTCGCACTCCGTCGCGCGAGCAGATACGCGACATCGACGCTCAGCCGTGGCCTGCCCGCGAGACCATCGATTACTCACAATATCTCGATGTTTGGCGCAAGCACCACGGACAGGGTTCGGTGTCGCTCATCACCGCGCGCGGCTGTCCTTATCATTGCCGATGGTGCAGCCACGAGGTCTTCGGGAAAACTCACCGCCGCAGGAAACCCGCATCGGTTGCAGATGAACTCGCCTGGCTGATCAATCGCTACCAGCCGGAAATGGGTTGGATGGCCGATGATGTTTTTACGATTCACCACGGCTGGCTTTTCGAGTACGCCTCCGAACTCAAGACGCGCAACATCAAGTTACCCTTCGAATGCATTTCCCGCGCCGACCGGTTGAATGCCAAAGTAGCGGAGACTTTGGCGGAAATGGGTTGCTTCCGCGTTTGGATTGGCTCCGAGAGCGGTTCCCAGCGGATCCTGGATGCAATGGAACGTGGCGTAACCGTGGAACAGGTTCAACAGTCGGTGGCGCTCTGTCGCTCCAATGGAATACAAACTGGAATGTTCCTGATGTGGGGCTACCAGGGCGAACAGCTTTCCGACATCGAAGCCACCGTCCAACATGTCAAGAAAACCGATCCCGATATTTTTTTCACCACTGTCGCGTATCCGATCAAGGGCACGCCCTACTTTTCCGAGGTAGACGGCCGGGTCGAGGACTCCAAGCCGTGGCACCTGAGTTCCGATCGGGAGTTTCGGGTTCGCGGCCGCCATTCCCGCCGATATTACGGCTTTGCCGACCAACTCTTGCGAGGTGAGGTCGAACTCGATCGGTTGCGTCGCAAGTCTGCCGGCGATGCTTCTGCCATCACGGCGGTCGAGCGCAAAATCGCCGACGCCCGCGCTGGACTCCATGCCGCCACTGCTGAGATGGAGGCTTGAACAGATGTCGAGTGCCGGCTCACAAATCTTTTCAGCTCCATTCGATGGAGTCGCCGACAGCTACGATGAAGTCTTCACGACCTCGAGCATCGGGCTCGCCCAGCGTGCTTCCGTCTGGCAAGAACTTGAGAAGACCTTTCACGCGGGAGATCGCGTACTCGAAATCGGATGTGGTACCGGCGTGGATGCTTGCTTCTTGGCAGATCGCGGCGTTCATGTACTCGCTTGCGATAGCTCCCCTCGAATGATCGCGGTCACAACACAGAGGATCACCAACCACCATCAAGGCGCACGAGTTCAGCCGCAGGTGCTGGCCGCCGAAGAGATCGCGACACTGCAAAAGGACGGGCCCTTTGATGGACTATTCTCCAACTTTGGCGCTCTCAATTGTGTGCAGAATATGGCGGCGTTGGAAAAAGACTTAGCCTCCCTCGTTCACCCAGGGGCTACAGCATTGCTGTGTTGGATGGGACCTTGCTGCCTTTGGGAAATTTCCTGGTATCTTGCGCAAGCCAAGCCGGCCAAGGCGCTGCGGCGTCTTCATCGCGGAGGAAGCTCAGCGCGACTCTCCGGGGGCGGATACGTGCATGTGCACTATCCTTCGCTGCATTCACTGCGACGTGCTTTCTCGCCGGAGTTTTCTCTTGAATCGATCAAGGGTATCGGAGTAGCCGTGCCACCCAGTTACATGGAATCCGCAGCCAACAGGTTTCCGCGTCTCTTGCAAGCTGCCGAGTTGGCGGACTCGTTCCTAGGACGATGCCCTGGAATTCGCATGCTCGCCGACCATGTTTTAGTTAAATTCAAGCGGACGGAGGCCCGAAGAACAACGTCGCTACGAATTCCATGAACACTCTTATCTCCATCTCGGGCCGTTCCTCGATTTCGGCAGATTCGTCGGGGATGTCCGTCCATCGGATCAGCGCGCTTCCGGTTGTCGTCATTGCACCTCACAACCAATGCAACTGCCGCTGCGTGATGTGCGACATCTGGAGAATCAAGGAATCGCAAGAGCTTACCCCTGCTGACCTCGACCGACAAATGGATTCATTTCGTGAACTAGGAGTTCGATGGGCCGTATTCACAGGCGGCGAACCGCAACTCAATCCAAAATTGTTCACGCTTGCAAGGATGCTTCGTGAAGAGGGAATTCGTGTCACTCTTTTGACAGCTGGCTTGCTCCTGGCGCCTCAAGCTCAGGAAATCACAGGTACCATTGACGACGTAATCGTCTCGCTTGATGGTCCGCCTGCAGTTCACAACCATATACGGCGGGTTCCGGACGCTTTCGAACGAATTGCCGCCGGGGTGAAGGAGTTACGCCGGTTGCGGCCCAATATCGAAATCTGCGCGCGCTGTACCGTGCAGAAGGAGAATCACCGGCAGCTTTGCGCCATCGTCACGGCAGCCAAACAAGTCGAATTAAATTCGATTTCGTTTCTGGCGGCGGACCTCACGTCCTCGGCTTTCAATCGCCCCGATGGGTGGCCGCCCGATCGGCAGGAGCGCGTTGCTCTGAATACTGAGGAGGTCGCAGCCCTGAATACCGAGATCGAGAATCTCATCCGCCTGCACAAAAATGAGACGGATTCCAGGTTTGTGGTGGAGTCAGCTGACAAATTGCGTCGAATCGTCCACCATTTCCGTGCTCATCTGGGTTTAGCCGAGCACGTGGCTCCGCGGTGCAACGCTCCTTGGGTTTCTGCAGTGGTCGAAGCGTCGGGCGATGTGCGCCCGTGCTTTTTCCATCCCGCCATCGGAAACACGCACCAAGGGACGTTACAGGAAATCGTCAACGGTCCTGCGGCATTGCGGTTCCGCGCCACTCTCGATGTCGCGACTAATCCCGTATGCCGTTCGTGCGTGTGCTCATTGCACGTCCCGCGTGAACACTAGATCCATCCCAGAGCACCACCCGATCACTGCTTGAAAGTGAAATCCAGATTCGAGCTTTGTCCGGCAGTCACCGTGATCTTCTGGCTCTTCGTGCCGAGTTTCTCTTGCCATGCACTGATCGTATAGGTGCCCGGCGGAAGGTCCTTTACTTCGAAGTGGCCGCTCTTGTCCGTCACCGCGAAATAAGGATGCTTCAAGACTGCAATGTAGCCCTTCATCCACGGGTGCACATTGCACTTCACCGGGATGGCGACCTCTTGTCGCGCAAACGTCTGTTCAATTGGAACTCCGTGAGGCTGTGTCGTGTTCCATTCGCGATTGTTGGCGGGGCTAGGATGAATATTGTGTGTCGTCAGATCGTCATTGACTACGTCGAGCTTCTGATTCGCCTGCAGCGCAACGACATGCGGCACATAGACGCACCCTTTCTGTTCCAGGACTACCGGCTGCGCCGGAGGTTGGAACCTCTGATTTCCCAGGCCATCCGCCACGTAAACAACCACATTGGCCAAGCCCCCATTCGCGCCCGTCACGACTTCCTCAGTAACAGCGGGAGTCGGATGTGCCTTCGCACAGTTTGGATCGAATGACATGTTGATTTTTGTCGGCGTTGGCGGAGTTCCTTCGAACTTTACGGTGCCTGAGAGGGATGCTCCGGTCTCTGCTTCGACTGTTCTCACTGCTGTTCGCGTCATGAGAAACAAAAGGACCACTAACGGAATTATGCTGCTGAAGTACCTCGTCTTCATATAAGTAACTTCCTATTTCATTATTTTGCGATGGGTTCAATGCTCGCTTGCTTCCGGTCGCCTTTCCCTGCGGTTCGAACCGTTGCAAGGTAGTGGACGATGTCCCACATTTGATCGGGTTTGAGGGCATCGGTGAAGGACGGCATCGGTGTGCCATCCAGACCGGTTGAAAGGTCGCGGAAGATTCCTTGGTCGGAGTCGCCGCACTTCAGATGGGTTCCGCTCGTTAGATCGAACGGCCTGATCGGGTTGCCCTTGTTGTCAGTCAGGGTTGCAGCCGACGGACCGTCGCCACGCCCTTCCTTACCGTGGCAGAAGACGCAATTCATGCTCTGAAACAAGTCGGCGCCCCGTTTCACACTTTCGGGAGAAGTAGGTGGCTCAGGAGGGATCTGCACAACTGCGCCCGGTTTTTCTTCCGTGAACTTCGCGGAGAAACTCCTTACATATGCCACCAGATCGACTCGCTCTTGTCGCGTCAGAGGTTTCCATGATGGCATGCCGCTGGAATGGATCCCGCGACTGATGGTGTCGTAGAGATCGCTATCCAGAGGAAGGCTTCCGCTGGGAGTGGAGCGGCACTTGAATACGCCCAAGGTAAAGTCACGAGGCTTGGGATCGATGTAAGGGGCGCTATCCCCGCGCCCGTCGCCATACTTGCCATGACAGAAAATGCAGTAGCGCTGATACAGTGCCTTGCCCCGGTTCTCTTTTCCGATCATTTTGCCAACGTGGCTTTCCTGGCCAAAACTGGCGCCACTACCCGCAAGCAACATGAGGACCGCGGCGCTCGTCGCCAAGATGTTCTTTCCGCGCATTGCATCTCCTCGCGACTCAGAAGTCAAAATCGAAACCCATTAAGAAACTGTTGGTAATGTTGTCTTTTCCAGAAAGCGGCGCAGCGCCGGAGTTCAGAAGGTGCCCGTACTCCTGCACCCAGGCAAGACCCGCGCGCGGATTCATGATCGGATACCAGCGATAGCCCAAGGTCCAGCTGTCGAGATTTCCTGCGTCGCTGCGAATACTCGGGTTAGCCTGGCGAGACATCCGAACCAGTTCGTATCTTCCCGTCAAGATGAATCGCGGATTGTAAGCGAAGTGAGTCTCGACGAACCCTCCGTTCCATGACGGTCCAACCGCTCCGAGGGGCAAACTCGCAGGTTGATTCGCCGGCACCGAATTGCCCAGAAACACGTTGTCCTGACCATGCATGAAGAAGGTTTGAAAATCGAACTTGCCTACATACCATTGCCCGTAGGCTCCGGCGCGATAGAAGCTGCGATTGCCTGTGCCTGTTCCGAGGATAGGTCTGCCTCCACTAGTCTGAAAATACGTTGGAGACTGGCCGAAGTAACCATAGACCCCAATTCTCTGCATGCCGAGTCTCGGCACCTCGAAGGCTTGATTGAAATTGGCGTAGACGTCGTATGTGCTGTTGGAGGTTAGCCCGGGCGTACCGTTGTTGCTGCTGAGCACCGAGACGGAATAACGGGTGTAATCGTTGCTGGAGTGACCCAATAACTCTACACCGAGTAGATTTCCCCCGATTCCAGTAAACACATTGTTATCGCCGAGGGGAGTGAAGAAGTAGTTGTAGTAACTGCCTCCGTTGACGTTGAGGGTTAGAATCCTTTCCTGAGAAATCACTTCATCCAGCTCAAACTTTCCCATCTTCAAGTTCAGCCAGGGCGACCCCGCGAGGTTGTCCAGTCGAACCCACGACTGAACCAAAGCACTCCTCCCGCCGGCATTTATGAATGGCTGAACGAAGAACGAGATGTTGTTGGAGAGCGTACCGGCTGTGATGATGTCGAGACCAGACTGATCGAAGCCCGACGTTGTTACGGAGCGTTCCACCAGTCCGCTGGTGGTGTCCCCGGGAACCAAATCGACTGCCTTCCGATTGTTGTTCTCACGATGCCAAATCGGCGTCGTACGAAACATGATCGGCCAGTAAGATGGATCCTGATAAACCGGAGAGTCCTTTCCGTTTCCCAGTTGATAACCGTTGTCCTTGAACGTCTGACCAAAGTTGTTGAGCATGGGCCATGCTTCGTGGCAAGCGGAGCAAGGCATGCCGTATTTCCGGGCGAAGGAGGGAATTGCATGAGCGGCTTGTATGCCCGCCAGGAAAATTACGAGCCCCAACAACTGCATGCCGATTTGTTTCAATTTCACCATTCCCCTGTCTCCTCCCAACACTTCTTCGCTCAAGAAGCTCCGCCAGAAGGTCTTGTCGCTCCTGGAGAGACAACTTCGAGCCTGTGGTACCGCCGAAATTGGTTCAGTCTTAGGGAACGAACTTGTAACCGACCCCGTGAACGGTTCGAAGATAGACTGGACACTCAGGATTGCTCTCGATTTTCTGGCGCAGTTTTGCGATGCAATTGTCTACCGTGCGGTAACTAGCCCGCTCCCGCCTTGGCCATACAGCGCTTATGAGTTTCTGCCGCGAGACCACAATTTCCGGTCGCGCAACAAAGAACTTCAGCACTTTGAACTCTTGTAGAGTCAGCCCAATAGGGTGATCGGCGCGCGAGAGTTCCATTTTTCTAAAATCCAAAACAATCTCGCCGAACTTCGCTCCCTCACTAATTCTCTTGACGATCAGATCGGCCATATTCAGCTTCGTCCGTTGAAATGGAATCGATGCTGTCGCATAAGTTAGCGCGGCCGACCTGGCAGGCTTGTCACAGAACTGTCACATTCTTGTTAAATCGGCGGACTTGAAATTTCCGCGCAAGGGGTTGGGTGGTGGTGAATTCTAAATGAAGTAAGGTTTCGATTCGAGGAACTTGCCACCGTTCCCGGATCGTGCTTTCGGACTGAGCGCAGGTTTTTTTACCCGGCTTCGCCCATCGATTCTTTCCACCTTTAGCGCGCTTGTCGTGATTCTTCAGCAGCAACTCCCAATCGCGGAGGAGGCGTTTATGGGCAAGCAGCTTCACGCCGTCAATCTCCACCGTTTACAACTTGACTAGCACCGCGTCTCTGTTCTTTAGTCAGACCTTCGGACCCCGCGTCGGGGAGAAGCCAAAGCTGCTTGTCGTCGTTCGGCAGATAGGGGCGCGTTGCGCAGAAAATGCCCTCGACGAAGAGCGCCCGGAAAAATCCCGGTGGCTGGTTTCCTGAGCAAAAGCTTTCCGTCGCTGTGGCGTTTGATAATTACAACAAAGGATCGGCATACGCCGAATTCCAGGAGAGCGAGAAAGATTCGATCACGATCGGGAAGTTCGCCGATGGTCCTGCTCAGCGATGACCTGTTCTGGATTGCCTCAGAGAAGATCCGCGACGTCCGAGTTCTAAAAATGTTTGTGGGAGAAAGAGTGGTCTTCTATGTAACCGCAGCGGACGGCATATGGAAGTTACTGGTCGAGTCGTCGGCGGTCAGGAAGCAATTTGAACTGGCATGCTAGGGTTTGTCCCGCGATGTCGGCATGGCAGATCAATTCCGAACCCTGTGCAATATCCCAGCAATCCAGGAAGAAAGTCGAAGATTTCGTGCATGGTGATCTTTGAGTCCTTACTATTCCATCTCTAGCAACGCTGCCATTGTCTCCACACCTTCCCACAAATTCTGCAGACGGAGATTCTCATTGGCGGCGTGTTGGTTGTCGTCATAATTGGCGACGGGCACGGTGATGGTGCGCGTTTGCGCGGCACGTTCCATCGCACCCAGCGGAACACTTCCACCCATTGTGGGCAAGAGCACCACAGGACCACGCGCGCTCTCCACTGCCCGAATGACTTCCTTAGCGATGGGCAAGTCCATGGGAGTGCGCACTGCGTTGTAGCTTGCGAGATCGCGCACCACCATCGCAACCTTGGCATGCCCGAGCAGCGTTTCCCGTGTGGGTTCGCTCTCCACGACGAAGTACCCGCGCGACCGAATATAGTCAGTTACGCGTTGCTGTTGGTCCCGCCAATCGATCCCGACTACCAGCCGCAGGTCAAGATCGGCAGTGGCAGTTGGTGGGATAACGTTAGCGGAATGGGCCCCAGTCTGGCCGGAAGAGAAGCCATTAATATTCAACGAAGGCTGGTTGATGAGATCGAGTAGATGCGCGCCGGAGCCCTCGATGTGCCCTAGCCAAAAGGCGTCCATGAGCATCGGATCGTTGACCGGCGCACGGGCCAGCGCTTCCTTCTCTTCCGGCGTGAGTGGCGCAATGCCATCATAGAAATGCGGCACCAGGACGTGGCCCTCTTCATTCTTCATTCCGGCGAGCAATTGCGCCAGCATCATCGCCGGATTCGGAGCCCAATTCCCATAATGGCCGCTGTGCAGCCCATGATGCGGACCGTAGAGGGTGATTTCGAGATGCGCATCACCTCGTGCTCCGAAGACTACCGTTTGCTTCCCGCTCTGATCTACTGGACCATCACACACCAGCCACACATCGCCGTGGACTAGGTCACGATTGGCCTCAAGAATTTTCTCCAAGTGCGGAGATCCCGCCTCTTCCTCACCTTCCCACACGAAGCGAATATTGGAGCGCAAAGGAATCTTGGCCGCTTGCAGTGCGTCGAGCGCAGTGAGTTGGGCAAAGATGGCGGCCTTGTCATCCCCCGCCGACCTGGCATAGATCCGCTGAACTCCATCTCCCTCGCGAATTACTGGCGTGAAAGGCGAGCCCCCATCCCACTCCGTCGGAGTGACAGGCTGTCCGTCGTAATGTGCATAGAAGACGATGGTATGTTTCGCGCCAGGCACATTGATTTGTCCGAAGACGATCGAGGGGGAGCCAGGGAAGGAGAGCAACCGCGCACCGACGCCTCGTTTGGTGAGCATCTCGACGAGCACGTCGGCATTACGCTTCAGATTCGCAGGATCCGCCGCGACGTTGGGTATCGCTAGGAACTGGCTAAACCGCTGCACCAACTCGGACTTCTGCGCCGCCGTGTATTCGCGTGCAGCCTCCACCGGCGTCTGCGCCGCAAGCGCTGGTGTGAACGACAAAAGGCACAGCAAGAGACCTAGTGCGACAAGTCTAAGGGGCGAAATCATGGCCACACTATACAGCCTTCGGCTCGTCGTTAACGTGGCCCACCCCTTGGCCGATACATGGCGCCTCCTCGAAGATCGAGAAGCCGCCCACACCCGTGAATAAACCGGAGTCTCTTCGGCTGACGGCCCCTGATTTACCCGACCTCAGACGAATACTTCGGGTTTGGGTGTACTCCATTCCTATCCTTGAACCCGCACTCATCGATACAATCGTTCGACGCCCCGATGCCTTACTGCCGGAACTTGGTTAAATCCGAACGAGATTATTCCGCCACATGGCAGCTGACCTCAATTGCGGTATTTCGCAGCTTCGATTTCCATTCCTGGAGGACCTGGATGCAACTTCGTGGGTTAACACACTCTTCACTGGCGCTGGTCGCGTTTGCGTCTTTTGCCTTTTGCCTCGCTCCGCTGTCTGCTGCTCAGCAGATGAGTGGTGGTGCGGGCGCGGTTACTGTCACGGACTACCAGCGCGCTGAAAAATTCCTGCCATACAACACCCGCCCCCTTGTATTCCATGAAGTGCGAGCCACGTGGCTAAAAGGGGATCGATTCTGGTATCGCGACACGGGTCCAAATGGAACCGAATTCGTAACCTATGACGCCGCGCGTGGCACTCGCCAGGCGGCATTCGATCACGCGAAGGTCGCTGCGGCGCTATCTGCGGCGGCGGGAAAAAGCTACGACGCGGACCATCTGCCTTTTATGAGCTTTGAATTCTCCGATGACGAAAAGTCGATCTCGTTAAGGTTGCTCGGACAAGATTGGAAATGCGATCTGCAGACCGATCACTGCGCGGCAGAAGGAAAAAAACGCGAACCTGGGGATAGGTCTAATCCCGGTGTGAAGTCTCCCGATGGCAAGAGCGCTGCGTTTATTCGAGACTGGAACCTCTGGATGCGCGACGTGCCCAGCGGCAAGGAGACACAACTCACCACAGATGGCGTTAAAGATTTCGGATATGCCACCGACAATGCGGGTTGGATTCATAGCGACAACGCGATCCTGCTCTGGTCGCCTGATTCGAAGAAGATCGCAACGTTCCAGCAGGATCAGCGGGGCGTCGGAGAGATGTATCTGGTCGAAACAAAAGTGGGTCATCCCAAACTGGAGGCGTGGAAGTATCCTCTACCCGGCGATGAGGTTGTGACCACGATTCAACGAGTCGTGATCGATCTCGATGGCCCAAAGGTCACTCGCTTGCAACTCCCGCCGGATCAGCATCGCTCGACACTATGCGACGACTTGGAGTGCCACGGTGGCGAGTGGGCCGATGTGGAGTGGAGTCCGGACGCAAAGAATCTGGCATTTGTGTCGACCTCACGCGATCACAAGCATGAGCAATTGCGGGTCGCCGACGTCGCGACCGGCGCGGTGCACGACGTGCTGGAAGAAACCGCAGCGACTCAGTTCGAATCAGGTCAGGGCCGCGTCAACTGGCATTATCTGCCGGCGTCAAACGAGGTGATCTGGTGTTCGGAGCGCGATGGATGGTCTCATCTGTATCTCTACAACCTGGCGACCGGTAAATTGAAAAATCAGATAACGTCGGGCGAATGGGCCGTGACGCAAGTATTGAGGGTCGATGAAAAAAATCGCTTGATCTACTTCCAAGCAGACGGCAGGGAAAAAGGCAATCCGTACTTCAGCCATTTTTACCGCATCGGATTTGATGGCAAGAACCTCGCTTTGTTGACCCCTGAAGACGGCAACCACGAAGTCGTGATGTCGCCTTCCGGACGCTTTTTTGTCGACAGTTACTCTAAACCGGACAAGCCGTCGGTCACCGTTGTACGCGACGAAAGCGGCAAGGTGATCTCGTCGGTCGCAGCGGAGGACGTCTCGCACCTGATTGCCGCTGGATGGAAGCCGCCTGTTCCGATCACTGTGAAAGCTCGGGATGGAATCGTCGATTTATACGGATTGATGTTCGAGCCAACGAATCTGGATCGCAGCAAAAAGTATCCGATCATCAATAATATTTATCCCGGGCCGCAGGGCGGAAGCGTGGGGAGTTGGTCATTCTCTGTGGCGAGGGGCGATTGCCAGGCCCTGGCGGAGATTGGATTCGTGGTCGTGCAGATCGAGGGGATGGGCAATCCGCTGCGGTCCAAAAAATTTCACGACTTCTACTACGGCAACATGGCCGATAACACCCTGCCAGATCAAGTGGCCGGGATGAAAGAGCTAGCCGCGAAGTATCCATGGATTGACATTGACCGTGCGGGAATCTGGGGCCACTCAGGAGGCGGCTATGCCACGGCGGACGCGATGTTTCGCTATCCCGACTTTTTCAAGGTGGGAGTCTCCGAATCCGGCAACCACGACAACCGTGAATATGAAGACGACTGGGGCGAGCGTTATCAGGGATTGCTGGCGAAGAAAACAGATGGCACCACTAACTACGACGATCAGGCCAACCAGAGCGTGGCCAAGAATCTCAAGGGTCACCTGCTGCTCGCGCACGGCACAATGGACGACAATGTGCCGCCCTACAACACGTTGCTCGTGGTGGACGCCCTGATCAAGGCGAACAAGGACTTCGACCTTCTACTGCTGCCGAACCAGCACCACGGGTACGGTGCTGAGAATTATTACATGATGCGCCGTCGGTGGGACTATTTTGTGCGCTACCTGGCCGGCGTAGAACCCCCACACGAATACGAGGTGCATCCGCCAGCGTCTGCGCTCGGCCCGCAGTAAGCATCGCGAGCGACTCGTTCGGCTTTGCCGGCTGCCTTCATTTGTATCGATGGACCAGAACCTGCCGGTCGGAGTGTTCAGGTAGCGGGCGCGGTTGTAGTAGACGCCGAGCGCGGGGGCGAACTGTTCGCCGGCGAAGAGGTAGTTGTTGGGGGTTGAGCCCGAGGAGTTGATGAGGTTGCCAAAGGTGTCGTAGTCGTATCTGTCTGTCACTACGCCCGTTGAGCTGGTCAACTGGCGAACTGACCCTTGGCCGTCGTAGCCGTAGAACCTTGTGGTAGTCGTTCCGTTGATGCTCTGCGTTTCGCTGATTCGTTCCAAGCCAAACGAATACGTACGAGAGACGGTGCCGTTTTGCAGTTCATCCACGACCTGTGCGTAGCCGGTCGAGTTCGCCGTGTCCACTAGGTACTTCGTCGTCACCCCGCCGACGGTTTCGGATACGCGATTGCCGTCGCCGTCGTACACAATCACAACGGCGCCTTTCTGAATCATGTGGTTTTCGAAATCGTAAACATCGGCAACTCCGCCCGACAGAATTGTGTTGCCATTCGGGTCGTAGTTGTCGCTGCTGAGTCGGTCGTCAGCATCATAGCTGTAAGCCATACCGCCGACCGGAGCGAGTGTCGAGGAAATCTGCTAAACGCATGTCAGTCGCTTGGCATCGGGGCAACCTTAGGTTGCCTGGGCTGCCCGCGACCAAACCAGACGGCCGACGAGAGAGCTGCAAATCCAGGAATGAGGATCGCTGGACGACTAGGAATTCTCCACCAGAACAGCCAAATCCACAAGGCATAATGAGTAGCTAGGATGAATCCAAGGTGCCAGCTGGCCCTTCCGAGTTTTCGAGGCAGGTAAAAAATACTGAAAATACTGAAAACAGTCTCCAGCAAAAGTAGGATGTTGACATGTACCGGATAGTCAGGCCCCACTGACAGCCAGCAGACTAAAGGTGTGCCGCACAGCAGAGCGAGAGATCCGATTCCAAGGAAGTTCCGGGTGAAGGAGGTCCGAGCAGAAACGTGAAGGAGTAGGAGTAAACATCCGGCGTAAAAACCACTAGTTATCAAGAAGGCTAGTTCAGACGCGGTGCGCAGTTTGTTCTGGACCGAAAGGGTGCGAATCAGTACATCGTTAATTGGCACGAATGGCCACAAGATCAGTTCGCGAGCTAGAACGAGTTCCGCAACTCCGAATCCTAGCGCTAGTGAAACAAACACCTTATAAGGGCTGATCTTCGGCACTTGTCCTAAGGATGCGCCCATTATTTGTTGGCTCCTAACTCGGACTGAAGCTCACTCTGTGATTGCTCAGTCCACAACAGTTGCCTTGCAGGAAAAAGGCGCGTGTCGCACCGTTGTGCTCGTAGTATCCCTCGCTAGCGTTGTGCATCTGTGATAAGGCGAATTGATGCCCGATCTCATGCGCCGACGCATTACCAATCCCGTTCCCGGTCGCCAATGCGAGGCCGTTCAGATCGGAGCTTCCCACGACGGCCTGGGCGTCGTCTGAGACGTTCGGGTAGTGAATGTAGCTAACTTTGCTTGCACCGGGGATATTTGTATGGCCATCAGCCTCGGAAGTACCGACGACAGTTCTAAAATTGTCAACGTAAGCTGTGTGTGAACCCTGACGACCTTCTTGGACCGTAACGAGATAGGGAGCAAAGGCCAGCTTGAGGGATTGCAACGCCTGGTTCTTAATCTCCTGAATCTACGAAGAGCTGAATGAGGCCGAAGGCTGGTTTCCCATCGTTTTCGAGAGAGGCGCTGACCAGTCGATGTTGGGGTCCCAGACAGCCCGAAGCGTTCTCGGAAATTGCCATAATGGATGATAGCAACAGTGCATAGAGCGATAACTGCAAACGTTGCGGCCAACGCCACCGCGAGCATCTGATGTCCGCTGGGGTCAACGTGATCAACGGGGTCGCCCTGATTGTAGAGATATTTGTGGAGAGATGCTGGCGATTGTCGATCGCCCTCGTAAGTGTCCATGGACCAGAAGCGGCCGGTCGTCGTGTTGAGGTAGCGTGCTCTGTTGTAGTAGAGGCCTAGCGCGGCGTCGTAGGCTTCGCCGGCGAACAAGTACACATTCGGCGTGCTACCGGTGGAAGAGATCAAATTTCCAAACGCATCGTACGCGTACGAATCGGTGATCGTACCAGTACTGTCGAAGAGTTGTCTTACGCTGCCGTGGCCGTCGTAGCCGTAGAAACTCGGTGTCCACGTGCTGCTGATGGTTTGGTTCTCGCTGATACGCTCTAGGCCGTACGCATAGGTTCGCGTCACCGTGCCGCTTACGAGTTCATCGACTACCTGCGCGTAGCCCGTCGGGTTCTGCGTGTCGACCAGATAATTTGTTGTGACGCTGCCCACGGTTTCACTCACTCGGTTGCCGTCGCCGTCGTAGACGATAGTTACTCCACCGTGCGTGATCAGATGGTTTTCGAAATCGTAGGCGCTGGCGACGCCGCCGGAGTTCGTGGTGTTCCCGTCGGCGTCGTACTGATCGGACACTAGACGGTCATCGGTGTCGTAGTTGTAGGTGTTGGCGCCTACGGGAGCCAGCGTTGACGTCAGTGTCTTGCGGTTGCCGACGCTATCGTACGTGTAGCTGACCACTCCGTTGTGATTATTTGGATCGGCGCTCACCGTCTCCGAAGTCAGCCGGTAGAGCGAGTCGTAGGCGTAGGCCACGGTGCGTCCGCTCAACTCGGCCACCGACGTGCGATTGCCCGCCGCGCCCAGCGTGTAGGCATAGTTTGAGATGGACGACGCATTCTTCGACGATCCCATCTGCGTCGGACGATTCAGCGGGTCATAGCTGTAAGCGTGCGTCACCCCGTTCGGATACACGAAATTCTGCAAGTTGCCCACTGCGTCGTAATTGTACGTGGTCACGCCCGATGTGGCTCCCAACAGAATCTTTGACGAAAACGGGTCCAATGTGTAGCATCGCGTCGAGCCGGGCAGTCAAGGGAACGTCCGGTATCCATCATCATGTCCATCGAACGCATGAGCCGTCGGCGATTCCTCTCGCGCAGCGCCGGCGCCACGCTGGCTGCACCACTGTTTTGGACGTCCGCCATGCGCGCAGCCATGCCGCAGCCCGCTGCCGCAACTCCCGTTGAAAAAGAACTCGATGGCTACATAGCCGGCTACATGGCGGCCATGAACGCGCCGGGGATGACGCTCGGCCTGGCCGACTCGACCAAGACCCTCCGAACTGCCGGCTACGGCTTCGCCGATGTGGATAAGCGCATCGCCGTAAATGAACGGCACCTGTTCCAGATCGGCTCCATCACCAAATCTTTTGTTGCCCTGGTGATGTTGCAAATGCGTGACGAAGGCAAGCTCGATCTGCAGACGCCGGTGCTCGATTATCTGCCGGAGCTGCCGATCAACGCGCGCTTTGGCACGATCACGATTCACCACCTCCTGACTCACACCTCAGGATTGCCAGACAACCTGGGTGTCTTTGTTGGCGACCCAGATGCGCGGCTCGCGCAGGGCTTCAAACCGGGCGAACATTTTCACTACTGCAATACGGGCTTCGGCATTCTCGGGCTACTGGCCGAAAAACTCGACGGCCGTCCGTGGCGCGAGTGCGTTCAGGCGCGGATTTTCACGCCGCTCGAAATGAGTCAGACGGTTGGCGTGATCAGCACAGCATCACGCGGCCGCTCGGCAGTCGGTTACCAGGCATTCTGGGACGACCAGGTGTATCCGCGCCAGGGAAGGCTCTCGCCAGCGCCGAACCTGGTGATGGACGATACCGCCGGGTGCATCGCCTCGACGCCGGGCGACATGGCGCGATATGCTCGCATGCTGCTGAACCACGGACAGGGTCCGCGCGGTCGCATCGTGAGCGAACAAAGCTTCGCGCTGATGTCGACGCCTTACATCAAGGCGCCGGAGTTCAGCGAATCGGCAAGCTACGGCTACGGCATCGCGGTCGACACGCTCGATGGACACAAGATTCTGCGGCACACCGGCGGCATGGTTGCCTTCGCATCTTCGATTCACGTTGACCTCGACGGCGGCGTGGCGGCGTTTGCTTCGATCAATGCCATGCAGGGCTACCGGCCGACGGCAGCCACGGAGTACGCGGTGCGGCTGCTTCGCGCCGAACGCGAGGCGAAGACACGGCCTGCGGCGCCGACGATCGCCAATCCGCTCCAGGTGGACAACGCGGCGGATTATGCGGGCGTGTTTACGGACGGCAGCGGACGGAAGTTGGATTTCGCCGTCGAAGGCAAACAACTCTTCCTGGCAGACGAAGGGAAGCGAGTTCTTTTGCAACACTCGGACGGCGACAGCTTCATCTCCACAATCGAAGGCGTTTTCGCGAATCACACCTTCAACTTTGGCCGCGCGCGGGCGGAGAGCGCAAAATTAGGAGCGCAGCCCGCGAGGGCTTCCGGTGCCGGCGCCGTCGACGCCCGGGAAAAGGCCGGGCCGGTGGTCGAAGTCAGCTACGGCCCGGACTGGTATGTGAACGGCAAGTATTCGGGACCGCGCACCTTCACCGCGCCGAAAGAATATGAAGCCTTCACCGGCCGATACCGCAGCGAAAGCGCGTGGGGCGGTGACGCGCTCGCTTACGTGCTGAAAGGCCAGCTCATGCTCGATGGCAACACGCTGCATCGCATCGGCGGATCGCTGTTTCGCGTGGGCGACGAGGAGTGGATGCCAGACACCGCAGAGTTCCTCTGCGTGTTCGAACGCAGGTCACGGATCCTGCGGTTTGCCGGAATGGATTTCTGGCGCGTCGAAATCGATTGATCCTTCTTCCAATCCTTCTGCCGTATCTATAGAAGAGTGCACCTTCATCTGGGAAGAATTTTCCTTACGGTCAGCGTTCGCAACGCATCTGTGAGGCTGGAAGATTCCACCTATAAGGGAGTCTACCTCTATGCGCCGGACGCCCAACGCCCAATGCCGCGAAGGCCCTCCGACGCTCGGATATAATGTGTAAGCAACGAAGACCCGACCAAGGAGTCCGCAGAATGGCAATTCAGAAGACCGACAAGATCTGGCACAACGGCAAGATGATTAACTGGGATGACGCGACGATTCATGTGATGTCGCACGTCATCCACTACGGCTCTTCGGTCTTTGAAGGCATTCGGTGCTACGAATTGCCCAGCGGGCCTGCGATTTTCCGGGCCAACGAACACATCCAGCGGCTGCTGGATTCTGCGAAGGTTTACCGCATTGACGTCCCATTCACGCGCGACGAGATCGTCAAAGGCATGCTGGCGACGGTCGGGCACAACGGCGCGTGGCCGTGCTACGTGCGCCCGATTGTGCTGCGCGGATATGGCGAGGCGGGGGTGAATCCGTTCAACTCGCCGACCGAGGTCTACATCATTAATTATCCGTGGGGGAAATATCTGGGCGGCGCTGACGAGGGTGTGGATGTGTGCGTCTCGTCGTGGACGCGGCTTGCGCCGAACACGCTGCCGGCGATGGCCAAGGCCGGCGCGAACTACATGAACTCGCAGCTCATCAAGATGGAGGCCATCGTCAACGGCTACGTTGAGGGCATTGCGCTCGACGCCAACGGCCTGGTCAGCGAAGGCTCGGGGGAGAACCTGTTCCTGGTGCATCGGGACAAGCTGATCACGGCTCCGCTGGGAAGCTCGGTGCTGCCGGGAATTACGCGCGACTCGGTGCTGACGATTGCCCGCGACCTGAACATTCCGATCGTCGAGCAGACGATTCCACGCGAGATGCTCTACATTGCCGACGAAGCGTTCTTTACGGGGACGGCGGCGGAGATCACCTCGATCCGGTCCGTGGACAAGATCAAGATCGGGAAGGGGTCGATTGGCCCGGTGACCAAAGCGCTGCAGAAGGAGTTCTACGCCATCGTGCGCGGGGAGAAGAATGACCGCCACGGCTGGCTGACGCCGGTGCCGGTCCGCGCGAAGCAGCCGGTCGGCGTATAATTTGCGACGGATTCAAATGAGTGTCATCTATGCGGAGGGGCGTGAAAAGCGCCCCTCTTGCTAGTTTTGAACCTGTTTCGTTGAACCTGTTCCGTTAAATCCGGATAACAAAACACCCTTCCAAGGAGGAAAGAATGTCCCAGCAACCTACTCCTGAGTTCGTCCTCGGCCTGCGAGCAGTTATGCTCGACGGCTTCAAACGTGAAGCAGAAACCACCAAGAAAGTGATTGCCGCGGTTCCCGATGCCAAGTCGGACTACCGGCCAGATCCGAACGCGCGCACGGCGAAGGAATTGGCGTGGCACATCGCGAACACCGACGTACAGTTTTTGGACGGCATTGCCGATCTGAATTTCGCGATGGCCAACCCGGAGACCAAGCCGCAGACGTCGGCGGAAGTCGTGGCGTGGTACGACGAGAATGTGAAGCGCGCCGTCGCGAAGGTTGAAGCCATGACGGCCGAGCAACTGCTCACGCCAGTCGGCTTCTTCGGCGTGTTCAACCTGCCGTCGGTCTTCTATCTAGGGTTCCTGAACAACCACAGCATCCATCACCGGGGCGAGCTGACGACGTACCTGCGGCCCATGGGATCGAAGGTGCCTTCGATCTATGGGGGCAGCTACGATGAGCCGTTCAATCCGCCGGTGGCGGAAGAGACGGCAGCGTAGTTGTTGTCTGATGCAAGGGAAGCCGCCCACGCCGGGCGGCTTTTTTCATTTTCCGCACCAGACGATATCGACGGCGTACTTGGCGAATTCACGATCGGCTGTAAGGATTGTCATCGGTTCGAGCATGGCTTGCGCGATGATGAGCCGGTCAAAGGGATCACCATGGTGGCGGGCGAGGTCGTACACTTTCAACGCGTGGAAGTAAGTTACTGAAAGGGGCCGAATGCCCTGCTCGGCCAATCGCTTGGGGACATAGTGGCTAGGTGCGTCTGGAAGTTTGAACTTCCCCAACTGGGCTTTGATTGCTATTTCCCAGGTGCTCGCAGCGGACAGATAAATCTCCTCCTCGCCGCTGGCCAGAATCTCCAGTCCCTTTTTGCCGATTTTTTCAGTGGGCCCGACACTCCACAACCACACCATGGTGTCGAGGAGATATTTCATCGACGCTTCCGGCTTTTCTTTGCAGGCTGCAACGGGGGAAGTTCGCCTCCGTAGAAGGTCTTGAGCAGGTCATCGGGCAACGGCGCGTCAAAGTCGTCAGCGACCCAAACCTTTCCGCGATCCATCCCTAACGGGCGAATCTTCCTCGGTTTCGGCACGACGGCGATCAGGCGAGCGATGGGGACGCCGGCGCGGGCGATGGTGACGTCCTCTCCCGCAGCTACTCGTTGCAGCAGGCGAGAAAGGTGCGTTTTGGCCTGGTGGATGTTGACTTCCATGAAATCAAGAATGGACTAAGTCTGTGGACTAAGTCAATGGTAATTTTTCTTTCGGACATTCGATCGCTAGGGCTCGGGGTGGACCGCAGGTCAGTAGTTTCAAGGATGGGAATCCCCGGGCGACCTTTGATAACATCTCGCAGGAATTGAGTGCCTTTGGAGGATTGATGACTGAGAAGAAGATGATTCGCGAACGAGAATCCGCCTCCGATCTGCAGCCCAGCTCGCGCCTACGGGTGCTGGGCATCGTACTGGCCGGGGGTAAAGGAACCCGGCTGCATCCGCTGACACGGGAACGCGCCAAGCCTGCGGTTCCCTTTGGCGGCAAGTACCGGATCATTGACTTCGTGCTGAGCAACTTCGTCAATTCCGGGATCAATTCGATCTACGTGCTCACACAGTTTCGCAGCCAGTCGTTGCTGCAACATTTGAGCGAAGGATGGCAGTACGGCGGTCTGCTAAAGAATCACTTCATCACCAACGTGCCGGCACAGATGCGTTCGGAGAAAGAGTCGTGGTACCAGGGGACGGCCGATGCCATTTTTCAGAACATCAACCTGATTGAGCAGTCGGATCCGCACCTGGTAGCGATCTTTGGGGGAGACCACGTCTACCGGATGAATGTTGCGGGCATGATCGACTTTCATTTGGCGAAGCAGGCGGAGGTAACGGTGGCGTCGATCCCTGCTCCGCGGCACCAGGCTGTCGAGTTCGGAGTCGTGGAGGTCAATGAAGAGGGGCGCATCCTGGCGTTTCATGAGAAGAAAGCCAACGCGCCGACGATGCCGGACGATCCCATGCGAGTGTATGCGTCGATGGGAAATTATATTTTTTCGACGCGGACGCTTTTGGAGCTGCTAAAGGCCGATGCAAAGGAACCGGGCAGCCATCACGATTTTGGCTTCGACATTTTGCCCAAACTCGCCGGCAGCGCCCCGATGTTTGCCTATAACTTCGAGGCCAACCGGATCCCAGGCGAAGTGGACGATACCGCGCCCTACTGGCGCGATGTGGGGACGATCGAGGCGTACTACGAAGCCAATATGGATTTGAACCACGTGAAGCCCGCGCTCAACCTTTATAACCGCGAGTGGCCGGTGCGAAGTACGAGCTATCCTGATCCGCCGGCGAAGTTTGTATTTGATGAAATGAATCGGCGGGGAGAAGCTCTCGACAGCATCGTGTCCGGAGGATGCATTCTGTCGGGCGGCATCGTCAAGAAGTCCGTGCTGGGACGCGGAGTGCGTGTACACACGGGAGCGCTGGTTGAAGGCTGCGTCATCATGGACAACTGCGACATCGGGCGCCACGCCAAAGTGCGCCGCGCGATCCTCGACAAGAACGTGCGGATTCCGGCGAACACGACGGTTGGCTACGATCTGGAGGCGGACCGCGCGCAGGGATGGCACGTAACCGATTCGGGCATCGTGGTCATTGGACGGCAACACAGCGCGGTGCCAATGGCGGAGATGTTCGCGTGAGCGTTCGGAGTGACTTCGGAGGATCGGGTCTCGTAAATAACTTCAGCGGAGTACAAAAAGATTAGAGCAACTGGTACTGCAAAGAGGAGGCGCGTATAGGTCTCCAAATTCGAGAAAACGGAAGAATGGCGATTGATGCGAGCCGACCTCGAAAATGGACTCATGGCGGATGAAGCGTTGCAAGTAGTTCTTACGGAGAAGGATAAAGAGCGGTACAAAATCAAGAATCGCCGAACCGTAGCACGATTCGTGAGGAAATACATCGAATCGAAGAAACTTCCGTACGTCGTTAAGAGCTTTCATCGCGACGACATGGGAGATGTCCTTCTTGTGCACCACCGTGTCTACCGTTCCGGTTGACGGGCTAGTGCTCAAGCTCCGGCTGCAGCACGAAATCAGTTTGGCCGCGACTGTCTAACGGCCGATCATCCATTCCTATTTCGAACCAACACACCAATACGTGCTGTTGAGGGCCCGCTGGGCGCAAGAATTGTGTCTTTTACGAGCCAAGGAGGAAACCTCTATGGCTCGCAAAGTTGGCAAAATCATAGCAACGAGGCGACCCTATTGCGCAATCTTGAGTAGACAAACCGGCTGTTGGGCAAGTGTCCGGAGGATCGGGAAGCGCTTACTCGTTCCGCTATACGGACTTTCTACTCTTTCTGGTGGTAAGGGCCGGGGTAGCCCGTCCCATTCCGGAAAAGGCGCTTTGTCCTTTCGCCGGCCATTTATCGGACGCGTCACGCGTTGACGCTTTATGATCGCTGCGGTATCGACCTGGAGGCCGTCCAAACTCACGTTTGAACGCCCGGTTGAAGGCAGCCTCCGACTCATACCCGACGTCGCTGGCGATTTCTGCGACACCTCGCGAGGTCCTTTCAAGTGATCGCGCGGCCATCTGAAGCCTCCAGCGCGTTAAGTACGCCATCGGTGGTTCCGAAAGATATCGGGTGAAGCGCTGTACCAAAGCTGATCGTGAAATTCCCACTTCATCCGCGAGACTCGCGATCGTCCACGGGTGGGCGATGCGGCGATGCAACAAGCCCAGGCTTTTCCCCACGATCGGATCGCGCGCCCCGGTCAGCCAACCCCTTTGCTTTTCGGGTAACGCGGCAACGTAACGCCGTAACGTGTCAACGAACAGCGCCTCCGAGAGCTTCGCCAGCATAGCTTCACTGCCTACGCGTCCCGAAATCGCTTCGTCGACCAGGTGCAGAATGGAACTTTCCAGCCACTGCCCGGATCGATCTGTCCTGATGTTGACCTTAAAGACAGGTGGCAGGCCGTTCAGTATCGGCCGACTGATGTGGGGATCACAAGTCATATATCCACAAACGAAACGCGAGGTCTCGCCGCCGCCGCCGGCATGCAAAGGGCTCAAGTCGCGAGCCCTGATCTTGTCATTGATTCCGTAGTTAGGGAAGGGTCGCTGCGCTCCCTTACTGCTCATGTGATGTGCGTCCCCATTCGGGAAAATCACGACATCTCCAGAGTTGAGATCGAGGGCGTTCCCATCCGCCATTTCGATAACGGCACTGCCCTCGATCACCAGATGGTACAGCAAAAAATGCGCCGCTCCGGGAGCGAGCGTATCCGCCATGTGCTTCTGCGCCGAGAATCCCCAAGGGGCCGAGAATTCAGCGGTGAAGAACACGGCGCCGTTCAGTTTGACCCCACTCAAGATTTCGGAGAATGCGTCCATTCTGTCCAGAGGACTCTCTGCAAAGTTAGCTGGCCTCCGCGCAAAGGAATCTGCGCCCGCAAGCCGTTCGAGCAAATCAAAGCGACGCTCGAGCATGGTCGTTCCCGTAGAGTCGCCGCACAATTGTAGTCGTGATGCGGATCAATGCCAATCGGGAGATCATCCAATGAACCTCAAAGTCATGGAAACGAACACAGCCCCAAATGGGGCCGGGACGAGTCCGAATCAAGCGTTATGGGAAAAGGGCGACTTCACCGAGATCGCCGCTTTCATGAGGCAATCCGGAGAAGCGGTCGTCGAGTCGCTTGGCGCTACGCCGCCGCTGCGAGCGTTGGACCTCGGCTGCGGAGACGGCACGACAGCACTCCCGTTAGCGCTTCTGGGCGCCGATGTAATGGGAATCGATATCGCCAGAAACCTTGTGGAGGCCGGCAACAAGCGCGCAGCGGAGGCGGGCCTCTATCGGCTGAAGTTTCATGAGGGCGATGCTTGCAATCTGGAAGGAGTCGCCGACGATTCGGTTGAATTGACCCTCTCCGTGTTCGGCGCTATGTTCGCACCTAAGCCTTTCGACGTCGCTAAAGAGATGGTGCGGGTCACGAAACCCGGCGGCCAAATCGTAATGGGTAACTGGATTCCGAACGATCCGACGTTCGTCTCGCAGTTGCTCAGAATAAGTTCGGCGTTCACCCCTCCGCCTCCGGAAGGGTTCGTCAGCCCGATGACTTGGGGTGTGGAGAGTCACATTCTTGAGCGCTTTGGCCGGGCCGGCGTACCCAAGGAAAACATCTCCATGGTGACGGACACTTACTACTTCGCGCATTCCGAGAAAAGCCCGACCGAGTTCATCGAGTTGTTCGAGAGGTTCTACGGACCGACCATGAATGCCGTCGACGCAGCTCGAAATAATGGGAGAGAAGAAGAACTTCACCAGCAGCTCGTGGAACTTGCGAATGCGCAAAACAAGAGCAATGCCGGCACGTTCATCCCTGCGACCTTCATGCGGATCACTGTTAACGTCTAAATGAAAAAAGGAGACTTCCACAATGTCTATGTTGCATCCCGATACGACTTTCTATCCTTCACCTAAGGCGGCCATGCACGCTCCGCCCGAACGCCTTGCTTACGTAGCCCTGCTCAACGACGGCAAGAACGGAAAGCATGACAGTATGGGCGTGATCGATCTGGATCCCAGTTCGACCGCCTATGGGCGAATGATTGGCCAGGTGGATTTTGGCCGTGGCGACAATGAACTGCATCACTTCGGATGGAATGCGTGCAGCGCCTGCCTCTGCCCGCAGGCCCCGCACCCGCACATGGAACGCCGTTACCTGATCGTCCCAGGCATTGGCTCATCCCGAATTTACATCCTGGATACGAAGCCGAATCCAAGGCAACCGAAGATTGTGAAGGTGATAGAGCCTGAAGAGTTCATAAAAAAGACCGGCTACACGGCGCCCCATACGTTTCATTGTGGACCGGACGCCATCTATGGGAGCGCTCTCGGATCGGCGAGTGGAGACGGTCCGGGCGGCATTTTCCTGATGGATGCGAATACGTTTGAACTGAAGGGGCCTTGGGAGAAGGATCGTGGGCCTCAGCAATTGGCTTACGATTTCTGGTGGCACCTGGGACACGACGCCATGATTACGTCCGAATGGGGCACTCCGAACATGGTGAAAGATGGGGTCAACCCGGAGTTGTTGCTGGCTGGCAAGTACGGACACAAGATTCACGTCTGGGACTTGGACAAGAGGCGTCACTTGCAGGAAATTGACCTGGGTGCGGAGCAGCAGTGGGTGCTCGAGTTGCGTCCCTCTCACGATCCCAATAAGACTTACGGTTTCGTCAGCGTGGGCATATCCCTCAAGGACCTTTCCGCGTCGATCTGGATGTGGTATCGGGAAGAAGGCGGCAAGAACGGCAAGTGGGCAGTCCGCAAGATAATCGAAATTCCCGCCGAACCGGCTGATCCGGACCAGCTGCCGCCATTGCTCAAGGGTTTCAATGCGGTGCCGCCTCTGATAACGGACATCAACCTGTCGCTCGACGATCGCTTCCTCTACGTTTCATGCTGGGGGACTGGGGAGTTCATCCAGTACGACGTTTCCGATCCCGCCAATCCGAAGAAGACTGGCTCGGTCCATCTCGGCGGGATTGTGCGCCGCGCGGCTCACCCGAACAAGCCAACCCAACCACTCAACGGCGGTCCCCAGATGGTGGAGATCAGCCGTGATGGCAAGCGTGTCTATTTCACCAACTCTCTCTACTCCCCGTGGGACGAGCAGATTTATCCCGATGGCTTGAAGAGTTGGATGGTGAAACTCGACGTAGACCCGAACGGCGGAATGAAGCTCGACGCGAAATTCTTCGTCGAATTCGACGGGCTGCGAGGCCACCAGGTGCGGTTGGATGGTGGAGACGCCTCATCAGACTCTTACTGCTACTCGGAGGAGAAATAATGCACGCCGAGATGAGCTCGACGGCGTTGTGGCTGATGCTGCTCCTCGGTGCCTACCACGGAATCAACCCCGGGATGGGGTGGCTCTTCGCGGTGGCACTGGGGATGCAGGAGCAGAGAGGGAGTGCCGTAGCAAAATCGCTTGTCCCAATCGCGCTTGGCCATGCGCTTGCGATTGGCAGCGTAGTAATGGTTGCCACATTTCTCGGCACGGCGCTTCCGCTGCTGAGCATTCGCTACTGCGTCGCCGCCCTTTTGGTTGGTCTCGGAATCTTCAGCCTAGTGAGTCACTGGCACCCGCGATGGGTCCGCATGCGCGTGGGATTCCGAGACCTTACCACTTGGTCGTTTCTGATGGCCTCCGCGCACGGGGCAGGTTTAATGGTATTACCGCTGTTGCTGGGCAGCAGCACGGTCGAAGCACAATCCCATATGGCTGGCCACTCTCACATGTCTGCGACCGCATCCCCATTAGCAGGAATGCTCGCAACGGGAGTCCACACGGTCGGCTACCTTGCCGTCACAGGCCTGGTTGCGTGGGCGTTCTATCGCAGGCTCGGCCTCGCAATGCTCCGTAAGACTTGGTTCAACTTCAACTTGGTCTGGGGGGCTGCGCTCGTGGCCACGGGCCTGTTCACGCTGCTGTAACGTGAGGTTTTGGCAGGGGTAGGCCGCTCGGCCGCTGTTCGTGCTCACGGTAAAATGTGTGCGCGCGCCGACCATGCCAGCGAAAAACGGTCGAGACAGAACCGCGGCCGTTTCCGATATAGTTGGCCAGGAGAAACCGTGACTGACACGACCGATTATCTCAGTCTGCAAGTAAGAAAAACCGAGACTTTAGACGGCCCGGCGACAGGCGCGCTTCGGCGAGCTGGGTTGGATCCCCACCGAGTTTGCGAAGGCCGTCTGCCAATGAGATTCCGTTTCGCACGCGACTGCGATCGCTGGGCTGCGGCACACGTGCAGCCGACCCACTGCCCGCAAAGGTGTTCTCCTCATCCGCCTAAATCGCCGGTGTCGGAATGTAAATGGAGAATTGCGTAGGCGAGGTTTTGTAGAACATCATTGCTCGGCAGTCCCCTTTACCATGAGTGCGATGGATAGGTCCTCGCCTGACACGAGTTTAAGAGAGGCCGAAAAAATCCAGCGGTCTTGGTCGTCCTTGGCTACCGTTCCGGGTGATGGCTTGTCTGCTGGAGGCAAACTTAGAGGAGCCGGGTGTTTTGTACCCGCCGTCTTTTCACTCATACTCACTAGCTCTTGATATCTGAACGTGGCGTTGGGATCGGCGTCCGCTTGCGCGGGAATCACTAAGACGAAATCTCTGTTGGGAGCCACTCCGAGATGATTGCCGTCGTCGGGAAGAAGTTCGTATCGAACGGTGTAGAAGCCAGGGGGAATGGGATGTCCTCGAAAATCGGCTGCCGCTTCCGGGAAATGTATTACCCCTAACAATGTAGACTCAGCAAGCCGCGGATAGGCGAGCTCCGTGCTCTTGTTGGCTTGCGCAGGAACGCTCTTTCGCAGCCAGAGTTCGCAACAAGGTCTGGGGGCATCGAGAGTGAGACGATATCCTTTTGCGTCCAAACTCTGACGTACCTGCTCGGAAACTGCGCTGTCTGTCAATGGCCCTATACTCTCTACTTTGCCGCTCTGCGCGATGCACAACGGGCAAAGCATCAGGAGTACAGCAATCGTAGCCAGCGACGCTTTACGCTTCTGCAATTTGTGTCTCGTTTGCTATCGAGCGAATGTACCTACAAACGCACTTCGCTTGCCGTGAAGGTCCCATGAAACACCAAGGCCAGGACCCGAATAAGAATCAGTCAACGCCACCGCTGGCATGGAGTGCGCAGTTTCAGTCAACGGCGGATAGAAGGTTACTTCATTACCGCAAAGATGATCCTTATCGCCAATGCCTCGCGTTTGGATAGTAGCAAACTTGCCTGCGCGCAGCATGGCAGCTCCGTGGTGTTCAGCGTTTACTACCAGTTCCATCTGAGTGGGGATCACCTGCGCCACGTTCTTCAGGAGTTCTCCGCCCATGTGCTGGGCAAAATGCACCAGCGCCGCCCGTTGCTGTTCAGAAGCCTGGTCGTCCACTAGCAGCACGGCCTTTGCGGGATAAGGGCTCTCGTAAGGATCGCCTAGCGTCCCATTCGCCCGAACGGCCGCCGCAACGGTTAACCCTTCGAGTGGGATTCCGTCCCAGCTTCCGGTACGAACATGCCACGCCAGAATGGCCTGGTTGCCGACCAGGTTTACCTCTCCATTGGCAAAACATTGGCCGGTATATACATCGGCGCTTCGCGTCTCCAAATAATCGCCCCGAATTTCCTGCGCCGCCATGGAGATCGAAAAGAACTCAACGAGACAAGCAACCATCAACAAACTTGCGAATCGCATAATGAACCCCTCACTATTTCAGATGCAAGCCTTAAACAAAAGGACGCGCAAAACGTGGGTCGGATTCTATCCGCATTTTCCAGTACCGTGGCAGGCGCGGCTTTTCGAGCTGCAATTGCCGGGCTCGGCCACTTCGCCATCAGGTCCAATGCAGGTCTGCGTATGCAGGCACCAGAACAGGCCATCGTTGCAGGCAGGAACTGTAACATCGGGCTCTGCGAGAATGAACTGCCCCTTCCACCTGAGCGCCGCGCACAGGTGCGGATGATTTGTGTTGAAGCGTTCTGATTCCTTAATCATGCGGTACCTCCCGCCGCTTTCAAAATCGCTCGAGCAACGGCGACTTTGGCCAGCTTCACTTTGTACGCGTTGTGACTGAGTGGAGAGGCTTGCGCAAGAGCAGCATCGGCGGCTTTCTGTGCGGACTCTTTATTTATAGGTTTGCCCGCTATTGCCTGTTGTGCTGCTGCGGAGGGCCACGGAACCGGGGCGACGTATCCCAGAACAATCTTCGACGATTGCACGTTCGAGCCCTGCAATTTCAGTGTCACGGCCGCAACCGCAAGCGGCCAATCAAAAGCTTCCTTCTGCCGGATTTCGTAATGAGCAGCTTTCAGATCGGTCGCGGGCGGGATTACGAGTTCCGTCACGATCTCGCTCGGTAGCAAATCGTGTTCGCGCTCGTTTTCGGTTTTCGGAATCACAAAGAATCTTTCCATCGGAAGCTCGCGTTTTCCTTTCGGTCCCTCGAAGCGAATCTTGGCCCCGTAGGCAATCAGGATGGGCACCAGGGTTGAGGGACTGACAAATTTCGCAGCTCCCTGGTTGCCGAGAATTGCGTGGTAGCGGTTTTCGCCCGCTGCCACTAATTCTTTGCCGCTCTCGTCTTTGGGCAATAGACCCATTCCGTTGCGGAAATACCAGCAGCGCGGTCGTTGGCAGAGATTCCCGCCAATAGTCGCCATATTGCGAATCTGCGGGCTGGCAGCTTCGAACAATGCCTCCGACAACGCGGGATAGCTCTTCTTCACGTTCTCATCGTTTGCCAACTCGCCCAGCGTGGTGAGAGCACCGATCCGCAGCCCTTGCGGGTTGGAAGAAACTCCTCGTAGATCCGCAACGCCTTTAAGATTGACAATACGTTTCGGAGTGACAACCTCATCCTTCATCAACGCCAGCAAATCGGTTCCGCCCGCAAGGACCTCTGTATTTCCCCACGTTGCATCCAACAGGCTGATCGCCTGCCTTGTGCTGTTTGGGCTTACATATTCAAATGCCCGCATCAGACACGTCCTTTCTGCTCGAGCGCGGTGAGAACACGGTCTGGCGTGAGCGGAAGGAATGGCACTCTCACTCCAATAGCATTGGCAACCGCATTGGAGATGGCAGCGCCAGGCGAAATTACTGGGGGCTCACCGAGTCCGATTACGCCGCGTTCGTCATATCCCTTGCCCGTCATCATGTGAACAGTCAATTCAGGGATGTCGCTGAGCCCAGCCAGCCGATAGAACTGCATATCTGGATTCAGCATCCGCCCCGTGGTCTGGTCCATCACTTTCTCTTCGAAAAGGGAATAGCTGATCCCCATGATCAGGGCACCGTAGCATTGACTCTCAGCTGTCCTGAGGTCGATGACCAAGCCACAGTCTTGCACTGCGACCATTTTCTTGACCTTGACGATACCGGTCTCAGAGTCGACCTCCGCCTCCGCCATCTGGACGCCGCCCACGCCACTATTGGTAAGGTCGGGCGGCTTGCTGCGGTCGGGATTCTTGCCTCGCACCGTAAGTGGCATCGCACCGAGTTTGGAACAAGCTTCCTTCCAACTCAACGCTCGGCTCGGATCTCCCTTCACACTCACCCGGCCATTCTTGCATTCCAATTGGTCGGGCTGAGCGTTGAGCGCTGGCGCAACCCTGGCAAAGAGCGCGTCACGTGCATCCACGGCCGCACGACGGGTCGAGGAGCTTACACCGCCAATCGTCGTAGAGCCGCCCGATCCTCCTGAGGGCGGATAGTTCGTATCGCCGATCAAAAGCTGAATTGTCTCCATCGGGATCCCGAGAGTGTCCGCTGCGACGACGAGAATGCAGGTGCGCGTTCCGGTGCCGAGATCCTGTGTGCCCATCTTCAGCTCGACGGAACCGTCGGGATGGATGGTGAGGTCACAATCACTGGCATGGCCGCGGCCTCCCCAGGTGTGAAATGACACACCCACGCCGCGCACAATCCCATCGGCCTTCCGAGGACGCGGGTGCCACTTCTCTTTCCACCCCATCAGCTCAGTAGCGATGGCCAACTCTTCGCGGTATGTGTTCTCGCGAGCCCTGGTGAGATTTAGATTCTTGCCGAAAAATTCCACCGGGTCCATGTTCAGTTTCGCAGCAACGTCATCCAGCGCGCACATGGTGAGCACGGCCGCTTGCGGGTGATTCGGAGCGCGCCAGGCCCGTGCTGGACCGATGTTATTGCGGATGGCGGTATGTTCCAGGCGCGAATTGGGAAAACTGAATACATAAGGAATCGGTGGCATTCCCCCGCCGCCCGGGCCGCCCGTTCCCCAGGAGTTGGACTGCCATACGGTCAGCGTGCCATCTTTTTTCGCGGCCACTTTGACACGGGCATAAGCAGAAGGCCGAGCCCCTGCGACCTTCAGTTCCGCGTCGCGCTCCAGCATGTAACGGACAGGTTTACCGTCCGCTTTCTTGGAGACTTCTGCGGTGAAGATTCCCCAACGATCCGGAGAGAACTTACTGCCGAAGCCTCCGCCGACATTGTCCTGGTGAACACGAATATTGGTTGCGGGAATTTTCAGGGGTTCGGCCATCTGTCCGGCAATCCCGGAAACGTTCTGCGTGGAGATATGCGTGAAAAGGTGATCTTGATCGGTCCACTCGGAGATCGAGCCGTGGCTCTCGAGGCAACAATGCGTTATGACGGGAATGCCGTAGAGACCTTCGGAGACAACGTCCGCTTCGGAGAACGCTTTGTCCGGATCACCCGTGGTTTGCGCTGCCGCTTTCTGATAGTTCGATGGCGGCCTATTACCAGCTTCGGGATGGGCAGTGGCATTTCTTAAAGCCGCCAATACCTCATCCGGCGCCCCATCCTCTTTCAATCCCTTCAGCACGTCTTCGCTCGGCTTTGCTGTGACGCCATACCGCTGAATCTGGTTAACCATTTCCCGTGCTGGCACTTGGTTGTCGAGCATGTCTCCAAGGTCGTCGATGCTGAGCGGTCCTTGCTCCTGGGCACTTCCCGCTGGCGGCTCGGCATCGCTGACCATGTGCGGCAGTTGCTGATATTTCACACGAATGGCACGAATTGCATCTTCCGCGGCGCCTTCGTCGACGGCAGCAATGGCAACGATCTCATCTCCCTCCCAGTGAATGTTCGCGCCGGGACCCTGCACAATGTACACGGCTTTGACCCCGGGCATTTTTTCCGCCACGCTAGTGTCAACGCTCACGATCTTGGCGCGCGCATAAGGACAGCGCAGCACCTTGCCATAAAGCATTCCGGGACGATGCACATCGTACGTATATTTCGCTTCTCCGGAGACCTTGACGGGAGAATCAACACGCACCGTGCGCTTGCCGATTAAGGTGCGGTGTTCAGCATCAGGCCACGCGTAATCTGGCATAAATCAGGCTCCCTTCTGCGCAACCTGCGCGATCGCTTGGCGGATGCCTGCATACGTACCACAGCGACAGAGATTGCCACTGAGGCCACGTCGAATGTCTTCAGCCGTAGGATTCGGATGCGCATCCAGCAACGCTTTGCAGGAGACGACGAACCCAGGCGTGCAGAAGCCGCATTGGGAAGCATCATTGTCGACGAACGCTTGCTGCACTGGATCCAACTTTCCTTCTGCCATGAGAGACTCAACCGTGGTAATGGCCTTGTGCTGTGCCTCAATCGCAAGCACGGAACAGGCATAAACGGTTTTGTTGTCGATCAGCAGCGTGCAGGCTCCGCACTCGGCACGATCACATACCCGCTTTGCCCCGGTCAGCTCGAATTGATCGCGCAGCGCATCGAGCAGCGTCACGCGCGGCTCCAGTTCGGCTTTGTAATTCTTGCCGTTAATGGAGAACTCCATCGGAACCTTGCCCGGGCCATGCACGGGAACTTCTTGTCCCGCCGCCATCACTATCTTCGGACGAACCACCAACGGAACCGCCGCAGAAATACCGGAGATTTTGAGGAAGTCGCGTCGCGAGACGCCGGAATGATCTGGATTGTCTTTTTCCAAGGAATTATCGCGGACTAAGCTTTTTCGGGGACCATCATCACGCATTTCGTAACCTCCACGAGGTAGGAGATTTGAGTTGCGCCGACCTTAGGCAAGTGATCAGGCGAGTGATACATCAGTTCGGGACATTATAACGAAGCTGCCGTTGTTTTGGGGCGCCACGCACGCGGATCTGCCTATCCGAGCACTACTGCCGAAGACGGACGGAACATGGTTCCTGTCCGATCGTGGCCGAAGATTTTCCCGACGTGAAGCGAAGATTCTGAACAAAACCGGCCATTCCTTCCGTTCTGTGCGCGACCTTTGTGTCTTTCGCAGTGAGATTCCCACAGGATGATCCCCGTCTGCGGCGTTTGAGAAGAAGAACGCTGCCGCTTCGGGCCATACTCCACCTAACGCTCGAATGAAAGAAGGGGGCGCCTGAGGAAAATTACACGGTTTTCTTTGCAGCCTTCACCCTTGCCCATCTCGCCTTTTGCGCGGCGGCGATCTTCCTCCGCGCAGCTGTCGAGAAACGACGTAGGTCGAATGTTACCTTCGATTGGTTTTGCCCTCACATGCGAAATCGTCGACCTTGGATTACACCGTATGCTGTAACTGTGTGGCCTTTTCCGATGAGATTGGCAGCCGTGCTCCTTCTCCTTTCTGGTATCCCGGAACTGAGTTTGGACAAAGGCCAAGTGCCCTTTCCCCCGCTCCAAGCCGATGAGAGAAGTTGGCCACAAACGACCTTAGGCTCACTCTCAACGGAGGAGAAGGTTGGGCAGCTCTTCATGATTCGTCTCCGAGTAGGCCGCCTCCGCGAAAACTCGGAGTACTTACGGCTAGCCGAGGAAATTCGAAAATATCACATCGGGTCGTTGGCGATGTCCGCACCAAGAGGAGGTCCAGGTGTCCGACGCGACCGCCGCTACGGGACGGTTACGGTTCTGAATGGGTTACAGAGAGAATCGAGGCTGCCGCTTCTCGTTGCAGCAGACTTTGAGCAGGGGGTTCTGCCCGCTGGTTTGTTTGGCACAACGGTATTTCCTCATGCGATGGCTTTCGGTGCCGCAGGCAAGCCGAAGTATGCCGAGGAGTTCGGCAGGATCACGGCCCAGGAGAGCCGAGCGATCGGCGTTCATTGGAATCTCTTTCCCGTAGCAGATGTGAATTCCAATCCCGTCAATCCGATTATCGGAACTCGTGCCTTCGGCGCCGACCCCAAACAAGTAGGAGACTTGGTTGCGGCCTACATAACAGGAGCGCGTGCAAACGGATTATTGACGACAGCAAAACACTTCCCTGGCCATGGCAACACGAAGACCGATTCACATCTTTCTCTCGCTAAGGTGGACGACGATCTGAAAACCTTGACCGCCGTTGACCTGCCTCCATTTCGCAGAGCAATCGAGGCTGGGGTGGACGCGATCATGACCGCCCACGTTCGCGTGCCGGCACTCGATTCGAACCCCGACCGTGTAGCCACAACCTCGCCCAAAGTTGTTACGGATCTACTCAAGAACCAACTCGGGTTTAAGGGTTTGGTAGTCGCAGATGCACTGGACATGGCTGGCCTGACCCGTCTCTATCGTACAAATCCCGGACGAGCTGCCGTGGATACATTTAAGGCGGGGAATGATGTGCTTACAATGCCCGCCAACTTGGATGAGAGCTACCAAGCCGTTCTAGCGGCTGTCCGCAGTGGAGAAATCTCCCAGTCGCGTCTCGATGAGTCTGTCCTAAAGATATTGAGAGCGAAAGCGTCTCTGGGACTCGCCAAGAACCGTTTTGTGGCCGTAGCTGCAATTCCCGGGTTGGTTGGCATACCAAAGAATGTCGCGATCGGCCAGCGGATCTCGGACGACGCTGTCACCTTGGTGCGCGACAATAGCAAGTTGCTTCCGCTACCTGTAGCGCATCCACCTGCACAACACTCCGATCATAGCTTGCTTGTGATCGTTCTTTGCGATGACATCCGAACTGATGATGGACTCGTTCTGGAGCGCGAAATCCGGGCTCGCAGACCTGATGTGTCCTTTATATATGTGGACCCTAGCATCGCGTCCCGGCGGTCGGCTGAGGTCCGAAAAGCTGTGGGTCACGCACGAACGATTGTTGTTGCGGTGTACGTCGTACCATCTGCAGCCCGATCCCTGAAGGTGGGGCGCAAGTCGAATCACCCGGCATCTCTTCCAGATTTAACCAGTGCGTTGTTCAACAAAATTCTCGTGCGGGCTAGTTCAAGGACAGTCGTCTTGGCCATGGGAAGTCCTTATCTGACTGATGATTTTCCGGCTATACAGAACTATCTTTGCACCTTCTCCAACGCGACAGTATCGGAAGTCAGTGCAGCCAAGGCACTGTTCGGGGAAATTTCGATCCGTGGCCATATGCCCGTGCATCTTGCGGGCACTGTCGCTCGTTAACTTCCCCTACTGTTTCTGAGTGGGCGTCGGCTTCGGAATTCTCAACGTCCACGAACCGCTGAACACGAAAGAACGGCCCTCAGGACGAGCCTTGGCGGAATATTCGTCGTAGTACTTGAAGAAGAGAACGATGTCCTTCTTGGGGAGAACAAAATTGGACTGAAAACCAATTCCATGAACTGAGTAGTAAGGAATCAAGCTCGCAGGGGCAGGGATACCGGCCACAATTACCGTGCCGCCATTATTCGTGACCTGCCATTGGTCATACCCAACCAATCCGAACTGGAGCAGCCTGCTGAAATCCTTCTTCAGGGGAAGAACCTGACCAATTCCCCACTCAATAGTGAAGGCCTGGCAAGCGATTTTCGGCGATCTGTTCCAAGTTGTTCCACGTTTTGGAACATGGAACAAGAACACGGCTGCAAACTAGAAAAGCCATGCACACGGCTCAGACTCGCAACTTGAAGAATCCGGGAGACTTGCAGGTATGAATCGCGGAGGAAGTTGGTTGCGGGGGGTGGATTTGTTCCCCAGTCGCTAATTGATTCTTCGGAAGTTACTGATTCTATGATGGTCGCGAATGCCGAAAAAGGCCAAAACGGCAAGTTCGTCATTCAGTTTTCATTCAGATTCCAGCTTTCGTCGTTCCAAACGCGATCTTGCGTGCGGCCCTCCTAAATCCTTCCGGCCAGCGCTTATTTCAGTTCATGTGTGACAAGGGGAATACGCTTTTCACGAGCATTGCGAAAGGACAGAGCTTTGCCCGCGATCAGGCCGAACCCATTCTTTCTCGCGGAATTCTCTAAGCTGAACGATTCTGCTCGCGCCGCGACCGACTGACCTGATCTGTTTTTCAACTCCGCAATGGCTAGCCGCGCTTCGAGCTCAAGCCCCAACAATTGATGAGAATGAGCGTTTTTAGAAGTCCTCTCTAGGTCTGCACTCGCCAACGTAGAGTGGCCTGCCAATCCCTCGACACGAGCAGACACAATTTCAAACTGCAAATGGAGTATCGTGTTCGCACTCTTATCGGCCAATGATTCTGCTTGTTCCGCCTCAACCTCAGCCTCAGAAACCTTGGATTCGGACAGGAGGGCATCGATCAGCACAATGCTGGCGGCCAATTCGTCGTCGGCCTGTTGGTCTTGATGAAACTGCTCTTTGCATTTGCGGATCACTGTTTCGGCGTCCGCAGCATGACCTCCTTCAATTGCCAGGCGTGCAAGGGCCAGCTGAGTTTCTGCTGCCGTTTGCTTCTCGCCAGTTTGTTTACGAATCGCCAGCGCTTCCTCATACGATTTACTGGCAGCGACCAAATCGCCGCGATCGGTGAGCACATCTCCTCTTCCGGAAAGGACATATGCCATAGCACTCTTATCATCAGCTCCCTGAGCTACTGCCTTGGCTTGCTCGAAGATTCTTAAGGCCTTGTATAGCTCTCCTCGACGCCGGGCAACTTCCGCAAGATCGTTTAGCGTAAGGGCTACGCCATCCCGATCGCCCATTTCGTTGTAGCCTGGAAGCGCGTCGGAAAGGGCACGTTCTGCGCGAGCGAGATTCCCGCGCGCCAGAAAGACATCGCCAAGATTGTTGGAAGCCGTTGTAATCCCGTCGATAGCACCGATTTCGCGAAACATTGTTAGGGCCTCGCGAAACATGTTTTCCGCCTTATCTATCTGGCCCATTTGATAGTAAAGTCCGGCAAAGTCGTTCAATGTACGCGCTTCATTGTTGCGATCGCCAGCCGCCGCATAGCTTTGGCGCGCATTCTGGCAGTCTCGGACGGCCTGCTCAGTGGAGGTACCATTTGCGCCGGCCTGGCAAAGAATTCCATAGGCGCGTGCGACGAGCAAGTGAGCCCCTTGTGCGTTGCCCTTTTCAACCGCCCGCCGTCCCGCCGCCTGCGCTTTAACGTAGTCGTTGTTCATCCATGCGCGGGATTCGATCATGTCAATCCGTGGATCGCTAGCAGCGGGGCCAGGCAGGCGCCGAAGAGCCGCCAGAGTTTTCAGCGCATCTTCAGAACTCACTCGGCGCTGCTCATCCGCCAAGCGAAGCCCGTAATTGAGGTTGTCTGGAAACTGCGCAAAAAGCTTCTTGTAGACCTCAATCGCCTTACTTGTATCCCGCAGGGACGAATAATACTGACCTTCAATCTGGAGACGCTCTTCCACGCCCAGATGTTCAGAAAGCGCACGTGCATGCTCGGCCTCGTCGCGAGCCTTCAAGTCGTATCCCAGATGATCCCACGTATCGGACAAAGCGGAGTGTGCCAGAGGAAACTCCGGTTCGACTGCGATCGCCTGGACGAGCAAATCGCGAGCACGGATGAAGTCGAATGCCCACAGACGAGCCCGGCCTTCCGTGTAGAGGCGTACGGCCAATGGCTTCGCCGGTAGGGCAGCTCTGGTTTGTGCTGCGACTTCGTCCGAAACTAGTGTGGCGCCCAAGCTCTGCCGAAGGGACGCTCCGGCCTGACCTACAAGTTCGAAAAGGTCATCTTCACTTCCTACAAAAGCCTGTTCGGCAATGGTTTCGCCGCGTGCGGTGTCTTGGAGCCGAACGTCCAGACGAATCCGTCGATATCCCTTTCCCGGCAATGGCGTGTATGAGCCAAGTACGACCACGTCGGCTCCAGGATTCGTATGGAGCCGCTCAAGGGTCTCTTTCGCCAGGCTGTCCTCGTCGCTTAATGGGAGTTCCCGTTTGGCGCGCGCTACGTCTTCGCCTGAGACCATGCGTAAAGCGCCGTCAGCAGCAAGTTCGGTGCTGAGCATTTCCGCAAAGGCTGGTGACAACCAGTTTTCCTCGGGACGTCCAGGCAGATTGCGAAAGCCCATTACGGCTACAGACCGTCGCACGTGTACCGGAGGAAGGTTGATCTCGGCCGCAGCCTGGGTTTCTGTCCGAGAATGCTGAAGGCGAAATCGATAGGCGACGCCGCCGATCACAAGCACAATGAATGTGGCCAGCGCGATATAACGCAGTCTTCGGTCCGAAATAAGAGGAAGCTTTCCTTTGCCGAGCAACGAAGACTGGGGTCTTGCAGCTTCACCTGTAGCGGACCGATGCAGATCTTCCGCTTCTGTAGCGGTTGTGACCGGCGCTAAGAACCGATAGCCCCGCCGAGGGATCGTTTCCACATAACAAGGTGCGTCGGCATTGTCACCGAGCGCGTCGCGGATCTTCCGGATGGCTACTCCCAAGCTGTTATCGAATTCTACGAATGTGTTCTGGGGCCAAAGGCGTTGCCGCACTTCCTCGCGGGAAACGATCTCCCCTGGCCTCTCCACAAGAACAACAAGCAGGCGGTACGGCAGATCTTGCAACTTCAGCTGGTTGCCGTTCCGTGTGAGCGTAGTGTTGCCGGTATCAAGCTGGAACGGACCAAACCGGTATACGGCCTTCTTCGAAGATTCCCCGGACAACAACGCGGTTTCCTCTGGCCACAGATGGTAGCACAGGGCAATTAAGAAGAGTTCCTAAACCAAAGAAGAGATGGGGCTTACGAGTTAAAGCAAGTTTAAAGCACAGTTTTATTGACCCATTCCAGAAGTTCCGGCAGATTGACGCTCGCAGGGCAGCGATTCACCGGTAATGATCGAAGCCTGCTCGCAGTACCAATCGACCAACAGGAGGAAGTGGCATCGGGGGGATGCCAACTTCCGGCTGGGGTCTTCGCCAGCTGGCAGCAGAGGTAGAAGTTCTGAACGAAATGAGGAAGTCCATGTTGAGCAACCGAATGCAGGTTAGTACCTTCTTGTTTGTGCTTTGCCTTGGCGTTTCCATGGTTGCCGGGCAATCGACCACAACCGCAACCAATCCTGTCGTTCCCACCCTGGCTAGTTTCAGTGGGGTTCTCACTGATGTCGACGGCAAGCCGCTGACCAGCGTGACCGGCGTTACTTTCTCTTTGTATAAGGACGCCGACGGCGGGGCTCCGCTCTGGATGGAAGTGCAGAACGTACGGCCCAACAAGGCCGGGCACTACACCCTAACGCTCGGTTCCACCACCAGTGAAGGATTGCCAACCAGCCTTTTTGCCTCCGGGGAAGCGCGTTGGTTGGGGGTGCAGCCGGAAGGCCAGGCGGAGCAGCCGCGCGTGCTGCTGCTCAGCGTGCCCTACGCCTTGAAGGCCGCGGATGCGGAGACCGTGGGGGGGCTTCCGCCCTCGGCCTTCATGATGGCGGCACCGTCGTCCAACGCCATCAGCTCAACCAACAGTTCCACGACAACTGCGTTTTCTGCAACCACGGGTGGCAAGATCACTGGGGTCACGGCAGGCACTGACCTAACGGGCGGCGGCACCAGTGGCAACGTCACGTTGAATCTCGACACCACCAAGGTTCCTCAACTCGCTGCGGCTGCCAACAATTTCGTGGGCAACTTAAACGTTGGCGGCGGATTGGGTGTTGGTACAACATCGCCCGGTTACAAGCTGGAGGTTGATTCCGGCGATGCTCTGGTGCGCGGCGTGAATAACTTCCAAGCCAACGCACAATCCGCCAATCTCTTCGTTGGTGATAACAATCACGTTATTAAGGCGACCTTTGGCGGCGGTTTTACGTTTGGAACGTATCTGTCTCCAAGCGCTTTCTTTATCCATGACGTCGATGGACATACCGCCGTTGGGTACTTAAACGCATATAACTCCGCGGCCCAGTTAGCGGCCATCGGTAATGTGGCAGGTGACGCCGCAATTTATGGACAAGGATTCGGAGGCAGTGGCGCCGGTGTTGGAGAAATCGGAGAACCAAACCCCAACAATGGCTTGGCTGGGGCCGGCGTAATAGGGTGGGGTGGCGGCGGCTTGGTGAACGTGGGAGCGCCTGGGTTAATCGGATATGGCGGCAATGGTCTCGACTTTGACGCTGCCGGCGCTGTCTTCCATGGAGGTAGCGGCGGCACGAACGGCGCCGGCGACGGTCTCGACGCTTTTGCCGGCTCTGGCTTTGCGGGCGTTTTCAGCGGGAGTGTTGAGGTGGAGGGAAACCTTTCCAAGTCCAGCGGTTCGTTCAAAATCGACCACCCGCTTGACCCCGGCAACAAGTATCTCTATCACTCGTTCGTCGAATCGCCGGACATGATGAATATTTACAACGGCAACGTCGTCACCGACTCTAGCGGCGATGCCACTATCCCGTTGCCGGAATGGTTCGAGACCCTCAACCGCGATTTTCGCTATCAACTAACGGTAATTGGCCAGTTCGCCCAAGCCATCGTTACCGGTGAAGTTGCCAATCATCAATTCAGCATAAAAACCGACAGGCCAGGCGTGAAGGTTTCCTGGCAGGTGACCGGGATTCGGCAGGACGCGTGGGCTAATGCACATCGCATTCCCGTGGAAGAGCAAAAGAACGCTCGCGAGCGAGGCCACTACATTCATCCCGAACTCTACGGCGCACCGCAAGAGGCAGGTATCGGCTGGGCCCGCCATCCCGAAATGATGAAGCGCATGAAAGACATACGCCGGCAAAGCACGCTGCCTGCATCGACGGCCAGGGTCGCGAATCTGGCCGTGCCAGTCAAGCGTTAGAGCGCTTGGCTTTACCTCTATTAAGTCAGGCCACGGAGTCCGCAGGGCGGCGAGGATTCTCTTGGTGCTTGAATCACAGCCGAGGCACCGGGGGTTCAGTAGAAAGAATCTTGGAAAACTTTGTCAGCTGTTTCTTGAACTCATTTTGCGCCCACGACTGGTGGCGGTGGTCACGCAAAAGGCAAGCACCTTTTTCGTGGGTTCCACCGAGGATGGAGAGGGTATGAGCATGTTTTGTGGAAATTGCGGTGCGCCGCTCGGGGAAGGAATTCAATTCTGTTCAGACTGCGGAAGTCCGACCGGACAAACGCCGAATTCTGGAGACGCAGGAGCGGGCGGTATTGCGCCCGTGACACAGCCTGCCGTGGGGGCACAACCAAAAGTTATGAGCACCGCCGTCAAACTGGCCATTGTTGCGGTCGTGATCATCTTTGTCGGCGGGAGCCTGGCGGTTGCGGGGATGTTCTACGCCGCACATCGGGTAAGCGAAAAGTTCCACGAAATCAAGGGCGGAATCACTGGAAATACCACCGAGGACGGTTCCACGAGTTCCAACTCCTCGACAAGTTCGACTTCGGTCAGCGGCGGAGATCCTTGCCGTTACCTCAGCAAACAGGATGTAGGCCAAGCGATCGGAGTGGAAATTGTTGGAACGCGGATTGAGGGCGAGTCCTGCAGTTACCTGGCGAAGGGTAGCGCCGGGGACATGGCGGCAAAGCATGCGTCGGCCATACTCGGGTCGAAGGGTATCGACCCAAACGCACAAAAGATGTTCGAACAATTCAGCAAGACGATTTTCAAATCCGTGCCGCAAGACCGACAAGACGCCGGCAGCGATGGTTTGGAGAACGTGCCTGTCCTGTCTCTTTCCGTGTCCGATTCAGCCAGCGCCATGGCGGAAATGAAGCTGAATGCAAAGGTGATGAAGAACCTAGGCGGAAGTGGAAACGCCGCAACGGGCGAAGACCTGGACATTGGCGACCAGGCGTTTGTTTCGAGCGACAGCGTGATCATGGTCCGCAAGGGAGGCAAGGTGATCCGAATCATGTACATGACCTGCCCGTGCGGCACGAAGGAAGTCATTCCGCTCGCCAGAAAGCTGGTTGAACAACTCTAGGGCGCCTCGGAATTCAAATTTGAGGAGGAGTTTATGGGCTTCTGCAGATCATGCGGCAAGGAATTGGCGGAGGGGCAAAGATTCTGTGCGGGGTGCGGTACTGCTGCTGGAACCAAACTTGTGTCTGCTCCCATGGCCGCGTCGAGCCCTGCTGCCGCAATGGATGGAACAGCGGCGGTACCGGCAGCGTCCCCTATCGAACCTAACGTCGCAGGCGCACTCGCCTATATTGCAGGTCTCATCACCGGAATTATTTTCCTGGCAATCGATCCTTATAAGACGAATTCCTTCATTCGTTTTCACGCCTACCAATCGATTGTCTTCAATGTGGCTTGGGTCGCGTTTTGGATTGTCTGGACAGTCATCTCCGCTATCCTCACTCCGCTCACCGGTGGAATCTTCGCGGTCATCGACTTGCCGTTGATTCTGCTCTTTACCTTGGCTGGATTCGGCTGCTGGCTCTTCCTCATGTATCAGGCCTACCAGCAGAAGCTTTACCGGCTGCCCATCGTCGGAAGATTCGCGGCGCAGCGCGCAGGTGTGAGTTTGTGACCCGCTTCGTGGCCCAGCACGACAAACGTTGTCCTGGAGGAGTCATGCGCGCGTATCTCAAGAAATGCCTAGTTCCGATCGTGCTCGTGGTAGTCTTCGACGGCGCGTGCCGGAAGTCCAATACGCCTGAAAGCGTCTCCCCTTCGCGAACTACTTCCGCCCCTTCTTTCGGGGCAGGCTTCATGCAAAGTAACGCTCCGGTACTGGTGGGCCATCCCATCAAATTAAGCGATCTATCAGAGAGCGAGATACGTTTCGGAATTGCCCCGAAGCGAGGACCGGGTGTGACTTACCAGGACAACATCATCCTAATGGAGCAAGGCGATAAGGCGATCCAGTCCTTTGCGTCAGATGGCATGTCCTGGACCTTCGATGCGAATGCTCCGCAGGTCAACGAAATTCAAGAGGGCAAAGTACTTTTTGCAACCGACCGTTGTGCAGGCAAAGTTCTCGCTGTCCAGCGCAGTGGAAGCGGCGTCTCCGTTGTGCTTGGCCCCGTGCAACTGAACGAACTGGTCAAAGAGGGAAACTTCGCATACGACCAGCCTTTGGATCTCAACAACGCAATTGCGGTCGTTGCGCCGGATTATCCGGGCGCGCTGGGCTCGAAGGCGTTGCAGCAGGAAATCCAAAAGCCGAGCACGACATCACGCAACGGCAGCGGGCACAGCTACCAGCGTTCTGTCAGCTATTACGTCGTCTCCAACGACGGCAGGTGGACGCCGATGCGCACGGCCACAGCGGGTCAGCCGAATCTGCGCAACGCGGCATACCATCCAGTCTCTCCTCCCTTGACGCCAGCGGCTTTTCAAGGACAAGTGCCCATCCCCGGCGGGACTGGATCGCCTGTACCCAACATCGGGGGCGTAGCGGCTCCTCCTCCGATTCCCGTGCCGCATCTGAAACAGCTCACCTTCAACAACCTGCAAGCCTATCCATGCGCCCTCGACTGCGGAGGCATTGGGGCGAAGGTATATCAGGAAAAAGACGGCGTGAAGGTCTGGGTGTCCATCGTTTTCCACCTAAACCATCCGCATATCGTTTTCGGCGCTTCGGTGGGTGGCAGCGGCGTGAATGCACATGTTCAGTTGTTCGGCGGAGCAGGTGTGACGGTCACGGTCGATGCCACTACGGGCAGTGACTTCACGAATGTCCAGGCCAATATTAAAGAGCTCGGATTGATCCCGGCGGAAATCAACATACCGATCGGGGGCCTCTACGTTCCCCTTACTGCGAAACTCAGCCAGGCGCTCGATCTCACCACCGGGTTTAGTGCAAAGACATCCGTTCTTCACGGCGAGGGCTCCGTTGATATTGATGGGGAGATCTCGGCCTCCTACCAGACTGGCAAGGGCTGGGACATCCCCAAGCCCACGGCAACGGTGACGAACAATCTGGCCGGATTGATTAGCGGCGTATCCATGGGCATCAACTCCTTCGTATTTGCTTTTGATCAACGCCTGATGGTCGGTGTCGGCACACTGGGTTTCGCAGCCGGGCCGTACGCCGATCTCCTTACCACGCTCACCGCGCTGAAGCAGACCTCGGCGAGCACGTTCGATTGCAGGCAAGCCACGTTTGAAATCCAACTAGGCGCCGGAATTGGCTACAGCATGCCGAAGGTTGTAGCCAGCGTGATCAACGCCGTACTCGGACTCTTCGGTGCCAAACCGATTCCACCGTGGGGCAGCATCGTCGCTCTTCCGAAACGGGTGGAAATAGTGGGCAGGAGAGATTCGATGCCCGCTTATTGTGCCGGTAAATCGTGAATGGGACTTCCAGTGAAGCCAACTACTGGACCTTCTGGTCCAACGAGTCTATCCCGTTTGTCGGACTGGGGTATCGGGGCGTTCGGTCAACACCGGCGTATCCATCGGTATGCGGTTCGATGGAACGCTGTAGCGGCAGAGTGACGTTGCTCCGCTCTGCAGGCAGACAATGATCGAGGTTTACATGGGTTCAGGCGTCGGATACTCGATACCAGGCTCGGTTGCTGACGTGATCAACAACGTCCTGAGCCTCTTCACGAAATACCGGACCGATCGTGTCGGCACACTTCTGAAGGGGCCAATCGTTTCGATTGTTCAGTGGCAACACGCAGGTTCCCGGTGGATGCGCAACTTCCAAGAGTGGCGGGGGGGATTATTGCAATGACATTTTGCACTCATTGCGGCGCAAAGTTGACGGGCGGCGCGTCATTCTGCATCAACTGTGGCGCAAAGACGGATGCTCAGGAAGGCATGCGTGCTAGTGTACAGCCCGTCGCGAATAGTGGACGGGAACTGGTTTCGCAAAGTACGCAGCGAGAGCCGGTTGCTGCAGCCGTGAATTCCTCGGCTCCAGGTCGAATATTTTTGTGGATCGGAGGAACGATTCTGATTCTTGCTTTCGCGGGAATTGTGGGAGCCGTTTATGTAAGTCATCGCGTAAGGGAACGAATCTCCGCTGAGATTCAGGGGAGCACGACCGGGACCGAACGAACGCGAAAGGTGCCGGACAGTGGCGATGGACATACGACCAACGCTCCGCCTTTCGGTGGCAAACACGACGCGCCACAAAACGATGGCGGCGATCCCAATGTGGCTAAAGGTCTCGATGCTATCGGCGGCCTGATGGACCGAATGGGACTTGGCGATCGGCCGGCGAATCCCTATCAAGAGTTGCCTGTAGTGGAGTCCGACACGATCAATAAAAACCTGTGCGATCCACATGATGAAGCTAAGGAGTTGCCGGAATCCGGGGCCAAGCCGGCCGGCCCTAGCGGAATACCTATGGTGAAAGGATTGATGCTCGTCCATGCGTGGGGCCGTAAATTCGGCGACTCGGAAGCAATGGATAGCGTTTCCAAAATCACAGACAAGTATGTGGAAGTCTCGAACAACGGAACATTTTTCCAAAATCCCGATGACGAGCACGGACATCCGGATTCAGCCTTGCGTTACGTTTGCACGGATGACCTGCAAACCGCGCACGGCCTTTCGACGGGATTCGACACAAACGGACCGCGCACCTTGCCAGGCACGACCACCATCAATCTTTCCCAGACGCTGTTCCATGAACTAAAGGAGAGCGGGAAAATCGATTTTCGCTACCTGGATTATTACCGTATGCAGGATCTGCCGGAGGGAGAAGGATACCTGCACTGGGCAGGGGGCGTCCTGACGCGCGTCGAGTCCGGAGATGTTTCGCTGCAAGTCATCGTCAATGGGGCGCCTACCACTTTGCCAGCCATTCACGCGTCGGGGACCGTGCTCGTCGAGAGCAAAAAGGCACGGGAATTGAGCAAATCTCCTTCCGACCAGCCGCTCGCTACCGAACTCTACGTTCTCGACGACTCCGCCAATCCGCTGGTTCTTCTTTTTAAGCAGAACATCAACAACTTTCGTATCCAGGTCACGGAAATTCATTTTCCACTTCCCAAACCAGAAACCACAATTGAACAGGATCTGCTGAAAAACAAGAAGGCGGTCGTGTACGGGATCTATTTCGACTACAACAGCGACCAAATCAAGAAAGAATCCGAGCCCGTGCTGCGAGAGATCGCCGAAGCCATGAAGAGTAATCCGGATTGGAAGCTCACCGTGGACGGCCACACCGACAGCATTGGCGGAGACGCTTACAACCTGAGTCTCTCGAGACGCCGAGCGGCCGCAGTCAAGCAAGCCTTGGTCGATCGTTTCCAAATCGGCGGAGACCATCTTTTGACCGACGGTTTCGGAATGCGGCGTCCCGTAGACCATAACGATACTCTCGAAGGACGAGCACGCAATCGTCGCGTGGAGCTTTCGCGTGAATAACAGAATTTGCAATTCACAGTTCACACAATGGAGAAATTCAATGAAGACTACTTTGCTGATTGCCGCGACTCTTGTTTTCTGTTTAGGGAACGCCGTCGGCCAGGGAAAGCTACTCACGAAAGACCCGCTGACAGATCTTCCGCTGACTCCTGCAACGGATTCAGGAAAGCATTTGGCCAACGTGTCGTACACATACAACGAACCCACAAAAATGCCGGACGGCCAGGTCTGCAAGAGCAAAATGAAGGGCAATTTCTATCTTCTTTACAACATTAAAGTGGAGGCAGCGGCTGCGTGGTATTCCTTGCACCTTTCCGGCTTCAAGAAGGTTAGCGGATATGAATCCCAGCGTTCGCAAACCGCGTTCTACAACTCGGATGGGACGATCGTGGTCATTGTGACGGGAGACTCAGGTGCTCAGGGAGAGAACGTGAACGCATATTCCGTCGCATATGAACGCTATCAGCCCGGCATCTCCGAGAAAACGATCAACTCCCTGACGCGAGGAAAGATAGTTTGCCAATAGCCGGCCCAAAACGTGCGCCTCATTTCGGTTCTTAAACCGCAAGAGAAGTCAACACAGGAGATAACCATGAAGAAGCAACCTTGGCGGGGGAGAAGTCTTTTTTGTTCCATCAACTTTCTTCTTGCTCTCGGAACACTCATTTCCCTTGCAGCGTGCTCTTTTCGGTCCGGGCCCAAGCAGGCTGCCAAGGACCACGATATTGCGCGCTGCGTGCATGGTTTTCGGTTTTGTCTTGCTGATACTAGCTGTAATATCCGCGCCCAATGCGGCAGCTGCGAATCCTTGTCAACCGTTGGAGGATGCCATTGGGAAGCTATCCACGACGCCGACGCATATTTATTCAGCGGTCTCCGATGGTCTTGATAACAAGCCCGCAGCGATCGAGATGATCTACGTCAGGGGTGCTGTTTACGCAAAAATAGCCGATAAGTGGATGCGCACCAATTTTACGACCCAGGAAATGACTCATCAAAGCCTCGAACAACAGAAACAAGGTTCGTGCCATTACGAGAAGGATGAATCGGTCGGTGGACAAGCGGCTGCGGTGTACACCTCGCAGAGTCAAAGCGGTGCGGCGAAGGCTCAGT
>Ga0207664_10000137_pt1 | contig 62759 bp, 50 predicted proteins | sample LARL83metaG_FD_184349 | JGI IMG/M metagenome (GOLD analysis project Ga0207664, IMG submission 184349) | Corn, switchgrass and miscanthus rhizosphere microbial communities from Kellogg Biological Station, Michigan, USA - LAR L8-3 metaG... | ecosystem: Host-associated > Plants > Roots >...
GGCCGGGCTCGGCGTAAGGATCAGGCCGGGGGGCACCGTCGTAGCCCGCTTCGCGGCGATCCCACGACTCATGCGACGGCTGCCGGTAGGACGCGATGCCGCCCGGGGACGTCGGCGCGGAGTACCAGCTGCCCTCCGGCTCGGCCACCGAGCCAGCCGGCTGGGGCAGCGGGTCGAGCCGGCCGGCGGAGTACTCGTGGCCCCGGTCGCGCCAGCCATCCTCCTGGCTGCTGCCGTAGGAGTCCTGCCAGGGCGGAGCCGCCTGGGAGTCGTGTCCGTGACCGTACGAGGAGCCATCGGAACCGTTCGCGGGCTCGTCGAGCCGACCCCGGTCACGGGTATGCGAACCGCGGTATGACCTGCTGTCCATGGAGTAAGAGCCCGGTTCCGAGAACGACGGGCTGGTCAGCGGGTCCTCCGCCCATGCTCGCGAGTCCTGCGCCGCCGGCTCATCCCGGCCTGGCGCCTGCCACGCGGCCGTGTCGTCGCCTGAGTCCTGCCAGGGGCCTATGCCGATGCTCGGATCGGTGTCCACGCTCCCGGTGCTCGTCGGGTCGCCCCAGGGCCCCGGGGATGTCGCAGGCTCCGCGCCCGCGGCCGGGCCGGCGAAGGCGAACGGCTCGGGTGGCGCCGGCCGATCCGCCGGCCCGGAAGACAGCCGGCCCGGCCGTGCGGACCGGGAGGGGAGGCTGAACTGGGCGGTGGACGCTGCCGCGGCGGCCATGGTCGGGGCCGGTTCCTGCGTTGACCGGTCCGCAGCCGGGTCGCGGGGTGCCCAGCGGCCGCCCGTGTCAGCCAGATCCTCGTCTGCCCCTGCGCCCCAGGCGGCTGCGTCCGGATGCGCGCCGCCCGCGGCCTGAGCGGACCGTGCGGTGGTGGCGAGCGGCTTGTCGGCGGAAAGCTCCGCCCAGTACTGCTCGTCCGAGACCGCGCCCCAGTCACCGGCCATCGAGTCAACACCGGACTTGCCCCGGCCGCGGCCGGCCATCCGGGACGCGGATTCCTGCCGCTGCCTGCGCCGGGCGTCGGCCCGCTTCTCCGGCCGCGCTCGGCGGCCAGGATCCTCGTCGTGCTGGTGGCCGCGCGGTCGCGGCAGCGTACCGGGCGCCTGATCGTGCTCTGGCTCGCCGAAATCAGGCACGTCGCTGGCCAGCCAGTCATCCTCGGCTGGCCCGCGCCTGGCCGACTCCCGCCCGGCCTCCCCGCGGCGTGGGTCGCCGCGGCCCGCTCTTTCCTGTCCGGCCGAACGGACCGGGCGAGCGCTGACCTCCTCGGCTCGCATGGACCGGACGCTGAGGAATACGACCACGAGGATCACGAGCACGATCACTACCAGGCCCGCCACGAGGAGAAGCATTCCCACCACCCAATACGCCATGGCCGCACGGTTGGCGCCAGCGAGGCACACGCGGCCACGGGACGCGAGCCTTCCCCCGTATCGCCAGCACCCTGGATACCTCCAGGGCTGATCACCCAACCGCTGATTCTGGCCTACCGGTATGGGCGTTGTCTTGCGGTTGAAGAAAAATTAAACAACCTGTTTACGCTACGAAGTTGATTGATTACACTACGAAGTAGGATGATTACGGCCGGGCAATAACGGTGAGTCTGCCGCGGGCGATAGCGGCGCGGGCGATGGCCGTCCAGGCAGACATCAAAGCAGCGCGGTTTGGCAGGGAAAGGGCCGAGCGAAGCGCATAAACAGTGAATCTGTAGGAGTGCGCATGATGGCTGGGACACAGCGGGTCATAGGCGGCGCGACCAGCGCTGTTCCTGGCCTGGCGGGCACCGGGGGGAAGCTGGCCAGCCTGAATGTCGGTGGTCGACGGGTTGATATCGAACACGATCCAGTAGATATACGGAGTGATTGGCGCGTCCGAGTCATCAACGACAAGGGCAAGCGTTTTCGTACCGGGGGGTGCCCCGGACCAGTGAAGAGGCGGGCTATGTCCTGCTCCGTGGCACGTGTAACGATCCGGAATAACGCCCTTGACGACCACCGGGCTGGTCACGGTGATTTTGACCGGCGCGTCCCCCGAGAATGTGATCGAGGCGCTTAGCAGGCTGCATCCGGCCTGCGCGACGACGAGCAGGCACCCGGCCGCGGTGGCCGCCACCCGCCTGGCCAGCCGCCGGGATGTGCGAGTACACCGGTACACGCGTTGCTGCATCCTTTCCCGCCTGCGGCGCTCCGCGCGCGGCCGACACCCGGGCCGTACCCGAGCGCAATCATCGCCGGCGCCTCCCGGTGAGGCGATCCTATGCGAGGCGGGCTCGCCAGGCCGTGGCTAGTCGCGGGGACGCGTGCTGCCGAACATGATCTCATCCCAGGACGGGACCGGTGCGCGCCTGCTCCGGCCGCCGGCCGCCCGCCGACCGGTCTGCGTCGCGGCGGGCGCACGTCCGGTCTCCCCGCGGGACTCTTCCTCCGCAGCCGCCGGCGGCTGGCGTGACTCCGGCTCGGCGGCCGGCTTGGAGTCCGGCACGCGTTGAGCCGGCGGAGCCGCCTCGGTCCTCCTGGACGGCGCCTCGGCCATCCGGCGGGCCGGACGCGCGCCCGGCGCCGACGCGGTGCTGAGCCTCGGCTGGAGCGGAGTCACGGTGGCCTGGCCGCGCCGGTGGCCCGGATCGGGCGGAAGATCCGCCTCGGGCAGGGACAGCATCGCCGCCCCCTCGTCTATCGGCGTGGCGTGCCTGCGCCGCGGATCGTAGATCCACTCCGCGGTCCGCACCTGGCCGCCGCTGCTGAACACCAGCTGGACCTGCCAGCTACCGTCGCCGCGCTTGGTCGAGTCCCACTGCGCGTCGTCGGCGGTGGTACCCAGCGCTTCGAGCCGCTCGGTGACGACCTCGGCCAGTCTCGGGCCGGGTCCGGAATCGCCGGGCCGGCGCACCATGGCGGACTGCGCCTCCTGGGCCTTGTAGGCCCGCTCGGCCAGCACCGGCCCCTCGAACCAGCGGACCCGCTCAATCGGAACGCCGGCCGCGTCGGCGATCTCGTCCGCGCTTTCTCCGGCGCGGATTCGTTCCTGGATCTCCTTGGGTCGCAAGGGACTCTCCACCTCGATCTCGTACTGGGCGAGCCGGGAGAACTGTCCGCGCGCCACCGCCCTGAGCCGATCGTCCATTGGCAGCGAGAAGCGACCGCCTCGGCCCGGGACCACAAGAATGGCGTAGGTGCCATCCTCGCTCACCGCGACGAGGCGCAGTTCGTGCATGGGCGTCCCTTCCGCGCGGGAGAGCGCATAAGCCTCCCCGCATGAGTGTTGCGGCTCCGGGCAGGTCTGGCCAGCACCGCGCCCGGCATGTCCCGCAGTTTCCCGAGGTGATCCGGCTCCGGGAAGTCTAGAGCGCCGCGCGGTGGCGCAGGGTCAGAACGGATACGGCGTGATGTCGCCGCGGATGGTGACCCAGCGGGTGTCGGTGAACGCCTCCAGGTTGGAGGCGCCGCCGAATCGCGCCCCGGTTCCCGAGCCCAGCACGCCGCCGAACGGGATGTTCGGCTCGTCGTCCACGGTCTGCTCGTTGATGTGCACGATCCCGGTGGGGATCCGCCGGGCCAGGTCCAGGCCGCGCATCACGTCGCGGGTGAGGATGCCCAGCGACAGGCCGTACTCGCTGTCGGCGGCCAGCTTGGCCGCATCGTCGGCCGTGGCGAAGGACACCACGGGGGCCACCGGCCCGAACACCTCGCTGGCGTAGGCCGGCATCTGCGGCAGAACGTCGGCCAGCACGGTGGGCTGGTAGAACAGCTCCTCGTAGCGGCCGCCAGCTGCCAGCCTGGCGCCGGCGTCCACGCTCTCGGTGACCAGGGCGTGGATCTTGTCCCGCTGGCGTGCGTCGATGACGGGCCCCAGCGCCACCTGCCCGGCGGCCGGGTTGCCCACCGGCAGGCCGGCCGCCTTGGCGGCCAGCTTCGCCACGTACTCGTCGTAGACCTGCTCCTGCACCAGGTGCCGGCCGGTGGTCATGCAGATCTGCCCCTGGTGCAGGAACGAACCCCAGGCGCCTGCCGACGCCGCCAGATCCAGGTCGGCGTCGTCCATGACGATCAGCGCGGAGTTGCCGCCGAGTTCCAGGTGGACGCGCTTGAGCAGCCGTCCGGCCAGCTCGCCCACCCGGCGGCCGGCCGCGGTGGAGCCGGTGAACGAGACGATGCGGACCAGCGGCTCGGCGACCACCGCCTCGCCGGTCTCCGGCCCGCCGGGTAGCACGTGCAGCAGGCCCTCGGGCAGCCCGGCCTCCTCGAAGACCCGCGCGATCGCCACCCCGCCGCAGACCGCGGTGCGCGGGTCGGGCTTGAGTATCACCGCGTTGCCCAGCGCCAGCGCGGGGGCCACCGACCTGATGGCCAGGATCTGCGGGAAGTTGAACGGCGCGATCACGCCGACCACGCCCGCGGGTACCCGCTCGGCGAAGCTGAGCCGCGGCTGCTCGCTGGGCAGCAGCTCGCCGTAGGCCCGCGACGGCAGCGTCGCCGCCTCGAAGATCTCCTCGGTCGCGACGTGCGTCTCGAACTGCACGGCCGGGGGGATCTTGCCGCCCTCGCGGATCCCCCAGTGCTCGATCTCGGGGGCGTTCGCCAGCCACAATTCGCCCGCCCGGCGCAGCAGCGCGGAGCGCTCGGTGTGCGGGCGCGCGGCCCATCCCGGCTGTGCCTGTGCCGCCATGGCCGCGGCCCTGGTCACGTCGGCGGGCGAGGCCAGGCCGGTCCGGCCGATCTCGGCTCCGGTGGCCGGCTCGATGACCGCGGCCTCGCCGCCCGATCCCGGCGTCCAGCCGCCGCTGAATACCCTGCCGCTCCAGGTGGACTCGTCCAGAAATGCCACGGCCGCTCCTCGGTCCGGGGCCGGAGGTCAGCGGGTACGAGCCCACGCGGGCGCGGCCGCTAGCGATCGGCCGAACTCACTGCACCCCGAACAGAAGTTCTGAGCGCGAACACGGCGACCCTAAGATGTGCCGGCGCCGCGTGTCAACGCGCCGGCCGGTCAGTGCGCGGTGGCGAACTGGGCGGCCTCGGTCGAGCCCTCCAGAGCGACCGTCGAGGACTTCGGCGTGATGGCTGAGGCCACCAGGTCGAAGTAGCCGGTGCCGACCTCGCGCTGGTGCCTGGTCGCGGTGTAGCCCTCCGCCTCCGCGGCGAACTCCGCCTCCTGCAGCCGCACGTAGGCGGGCATCCCGGTTTCCTTGTACCCGCGAGCCAGGTCGAACATGGAGTGGTTGAGCGCGTGGAAGCCGGCCAGCGTGATGAACTGGAACCTGTAGCCCATCGCGCCCAGCTCGCGCTGGAACTTCTCGATCGTGTCCTCGTCGAGGTGCCTGCGCCAGTTGAACGACGGCGAGCAGTTGTAGGCGAGCAGCTGGTCCGGGTACACGGCCTTGATCGCCTCGGCGAAGTGGCGAGCGACCTCCAGGTCCGGCGTGGACGTCTCCATCCACAGCAGGTCGCTGTGCGGCGCGTAGGCGAGGCCGCGGGCTATGCACGGCTCGATGCCGTTGCGGACCCGGAAGAAGCCCTCGGCCGTGCGCTCCCCGGTCACGAAACGCTGGTCGCGCTCGTCCACATCGGAAGTGATCAGGGTGGCCGCATCCGCGTCGGTGCGCGCCACGATGATCGACGGCACCCCGCACACGTCGGCCGCGAGCCGGGCCGCGGTCAGCGTGCGGATGTGCTGGCCGGTGGGGATGAGCACCTTGCCGCCCAGGTGGCCGCACTTCTTCTCGGAGGCGAGCTGGTCTTCCCAGTGCACGCCGGCCGCGCCGGCCGCGATCATGGACTTCATCAGCTCGAAGGCGTTCAGCACCCCGCCGAACCCGGCTTCCGCGTCGGCCACGATCGGGGCCATCCAGTGCGTGCCGGACGTCTGGCCGGCCTGCGCGGCCTCGGACCAGGCGATCTGGTCGGCTCGCAGCAATGCGTTATTGATCCGCCTGACCACCTGCGGCACCGAGTTCACCGGGTACAGGCTCTGGTCGGGGTAGGTCTGGCCGGCCAGGTTGGCGTCCGCCGCCACCTGCCAGCCGGACAGGTAGATGGCCTGCAGCCCCGCGCGGACCTGCTGGACGGCCTGGTTGCCGGTCAGCGCGCCGAGCGCGGCCACGTAGCCGTCGGAGTGCAGCAGCTTCCACAGCCGCTCGGCGCCGAGCCTGGCCAGGGTGTGCTCCTCCTGCACCGAGCCGCGCAGCCGCACCACGTCTTCGGCGCCGTAGGTGCGCTCGACGTTCGCCCAGCGCGGGTCTTCCTGCCACTGCAGGCGCAGCCGCGCGGCCTTGTCGCTGATCGTGCAGGGCCGATGCGGCTCAGCCGAGTGCCCGTTAGCCGACGAAACTCCGCTGCCCTCGAGGCGACGATCCATCACCGGTCATACCCCTTCCAAGTCGTCCCCGGGTCGTGTGTCCTAATCTGCACGCCGGGCCCGGCCGTGACCATGTTCAAATAGCAGAAAAACTGAAGAAGTTCACATATGATGAAGTCGTGACGGAGTTCGTCAATGAAGACGCGTCATCATTCACCGATTCGCCCGACCCGGATCGCCTGACGTTCGGCCGCAGGCTCCGCCACCTGCGCCGGGCGCGCGGGCTCACGCTGGCCGAGCTCGGCGCGCGGGTGGGCCGCGCACCGTCGGCGCTTTCCATGCTCGAGAACGGGCGCAGGGAGCCCCGGCTGTCGCTGCTCAACGCGCTGGCCGAGGCGCTGGAGGTGTCGTCGCAGGAGCTACTGCGCCGGGATCCGCCCAGCCGCCGGGCCCAGCTGGAGATCGCGATCGAGGAGGCGCAGCGGGATCCGTTGTACGGGCAGCTCAACCTGCCGCACCTCAAGGTCACCGCGAAGGTGCCCAACGACGTACTCGAGCATCTGTCCGCGCTGTACGCCGAGGTGCGCAGGCAGCGGTCCAAGCCCACCGCCACGCCCGAGGAGGCCCGGGAGGCCAACGCGGAGCTGCGGCTGATGATGCGGGAGCGGGGCAACTACTTCGCTTCGATCGAGGAGGTCGCGGCCGCCGCGCTCGCCGCGACGGGCTACACCGGCGGCGCGCTATCGCAGGGGCTGCTGCTGTCCGTCGTGAGCCATCACGGCTTCTCGGTCCGGTACGTCCAGGATCTGCCGCGATCGGTGCGGTCGCTGACCGATCTGCGCAGCCAGCGAATTTACGTCAAGCAGGAACCGGTCGGGATGCATTCGGCCCGCGCGGTCCTGCTCCAGGCGCTCGGGCACTTCCTGCTCGGGCACTGCGAGCCCCGGGACTTCGCGGATTTCCTGCGCCAGCGGGTGGAGGCGAACTACTTCGCGGCAGCGGCGCTGATGCCCGAGCAGGCGGCGGTGCCGTTCCTCGCCGCGGCCAAGGACTCCAGGGACCTGTCCGTCGAAGACCTGAGGGACGTCTTCTCGGTCTCCTACGAGATGGCCGCGCACCGGTTCACCAACCTGGCCACCCACCACCTCGATGTGCCGTGCCACTTCGTCAAGAACGACGAGAGCGGAGTGATCTACAAGGCTTACGAGAACGACGGCCTGGTGTTCCCGGCCGACCCGTCCGGCGCGATCGAGGGACAGCGAATGTGCCGGCTGTGGTCGGGGCGGCAGGTATTCGCGGCCGAAGACCGGTTCTCGCCGCTGTATCAGTACTCCGACACCCCGGCGGGCACCTACTTCTGCGTCGCGCACGTGGACCCGGGACGGGAACGCGGGTTCGCCGTCACCCTCGGCGTGCCGTACGAGCACTCGCGGTGGTTCCGCGGCCGGGAGAGCACGGCGCGGCGCCGGTCGGCCTGCCCGGACGGGGACTGCTGCCAGCGCCCGCCCGCCGAGCTGGCCGCCCGGTGGGAGGGTCAGGCCTGGCCGTCGGCGCGGGCGCACTCGCACGTGCTGTCGGTGCTGCCGGCGGGCAGCTTCCCCGGCGTGGACGAGACCGACGTGTATGAGTTCCTCGAGCGGCACGAGCAGGGCTAGGGCACTCGCTGAGCGGTCGGCCAAGTCCGGTGCGGGCTCGTCCGCACCGGCGCGGCGACACGCCGTAGCACCCGCATGCCGATAGTGCTCGCCTGGTAGCTGGCACAATCGGTGGCTTCCGGTGCAGCGAGGGGACGGGGGAGGGTTCATGCCGGCCAAGCGCACCGCAGGACGATTGGCGGCGATCGCCGCCGGGGTCATAGCCGTGGCTTCCGCGGCCGGTGCCGTCTCGGCCACGGCGCTCGCGCTGACCGCAGGATCGCATGCCGCCCGGACGGCTGCCACGCGTCACCCCTGCAGGGCCAGCGCGCTGAGGCTGCGGCTGGCCGGAACCGATACCGGCGCGGGCTCGACCGCGCTGACCGTCACGATCACCAACCGCTCGGCGGCGGCGTGCTCGCTGCAGGGCTACCCGGCGCTGCGCCTGGCCCGCCCCGACGGGTCTGTGGCCCCGGCCAGGATCGCCGCCGGGCGCGGGCCGCTGTTCGCCGGGATGTCCCCGGCGGAGGTGCGGCTGCGTCCTGCGGGACAAGCGTCGTTCTTCCTGGTCTACCGGGACTTCAACGGGAGAACGGGTCGGTCCGGGCCCGCGATCAGCGCGCTGCGGGTCAGGTTGCTCGACGTGCCCGGCCGGTTCACGGTGCCTGCGCGGTTCGCTCCCTTCGGAGCGCTCTCGGTGTCCCCGGTCCGGCCCGGCGCCCGCAGGGAGTGAGTGGTCGTGACGACTCGCACCGCCCGGATCAGGCGCCGCGGCGCACCGCCCGCCCTGATCGGCGTGCTCGCGTCGCTGATCCTGCTGGCCGGGGCGAACGCGCCAGCGCCCGCGTTCGCCGAGACCTCCGGGTTCTGGTACGGCGCAGACAGCGGCGCCCCGGGCCCCTCCAACAGCAACCCGCCGTACAACGAGCCGTCCTGCGGCACCGGGCGCAGCTACGGCGGCTACATCGGCAAGATCGGCGGCGCGGATCTGGTCAGCTCGTCGAACCCGTCCGGCTACGGTCCGGGGAACACGTTCGCGTGGAACTCGGGCTACTCCGCGTCCGCCGACACCAACCACTTCCGCTACGGCCGGGGCGTCGGCGCGGGCGGCTACTGGTTCATGTTCGGCCCGGACAACACCGACGGCACCAACCTGGCGCCCAAGGACTGGGGCCGGCAGCAGGCCGAGTGGGCGCTGGCCGACTGGCAGAGGTGGTATGGCGAGGGAGCGCACCGGATGCCGCTGCGCATCCTGTGGATGGACGTCGAGGTACCTGGCAGCTACGGCTGGGGCAGCAACGGCGCGGACAACCGGGAGGTCTTCGACGGGTTCTGGGACTACGTGACGCATGCCCACGAGGGCATCAAGCCCGGCGTGTACTCCACCAACTACCAGTGGGGCGTCATCATGAGCGGGCACACGGGCCTCCTGCACACCTGGGAGTGGACCGCCCAGATCTCCGTGGCGAGTTCTCCCTCGCCCTGCCCGACCACCTTCTCCGACTCGCGGCAGTTCGCCGACTTCTACGGCGGGCAACGGGAGGCGAGCCAGCACACCGCGATATGGCAGTGGTCGCTGGGCAGCGCCGATTACGACCAGATCGACACGAACAAGGCGCTGCCGCTGACCATGCACTGACGGCTCGCCGGCGGCAGCGGGTGCGGCCGGCCGGGCCGCCGGGCCGCGAACCGCTAGCGCGCGGAAGGGAAGTCCGGCGGGCGCCTGGCCCGCAGCGCGGTCACGCCCTCGCGGAGATCGGGGCCCATGAAAGTGAGCATCTCGTAGGCGGCCGACTGGTCGAACAGCGGTCCGGCGTTGCGCAGCCAGCCGTTCAGCGCGCGCTTGGTCAGCCGGATGGCCAGCTGCGAGCCGGTGGCGAGCGTGTCGGCCACCCGCAACGCCTCAGCCAGCACTTCCTCGCGGGGCACGCACTTGCTGACCAGGCCGATGCGCTCGGCTTCGGTCCCGGTCATCATCTCCCCGGTCAGCAGGTAGTAGCGCGCCCTGGCCATGCCGCACAGCAGCGGCCAGAGGATGGCCGCGTGATCGCCCGCCACCGTCCCCAGCTTGACGTGCCCGTCGCCCAGCCGCGCGTCAGCGGCGCAGATGCTCACGTCGGCGAGCAGGGCCACGACCAGGCCGGCGCCCACCGCGACGCCGTTGATCGCCGACACGACCGGCTTGGCGCAGTTGATCATGTTATAGACCAGGTCGCTCATCTCGGTGAGCATCCGGGTCACCTTGTCGTAGTCGCCGGCCATGCGCTCCACCATGGCGAGATCGCCGCCGGCCGAGAATGCCTTGCCCGCCCCGGTCACCACCGCGACCCGGGCCTGGTCGTCCGCGGCCACGTCGTTCCAGACCCGGGCCAGCTCGGCGTGCATGATCTCGTCGGCCGCGTTGTAGGAATCCGGGCGGTTCAAGGTGATCAGCAGCACGCCATGGTCCCGGCGCTCGAAGAGCAGGTGCTGGTACCCGCCGTAGTCCATCCGGTGCGGCTCCTTCCGTGTCGGTTCGGCCCGCCGGGGTAGCCGGGCGGTACGCAAGGAAACTATCGCGGCGACCCGGGGCCGCCCACTGGGCCGGCACGCCGTTCCGGCCCTAGCCACCGCGTGCTACTGTCCAGTAACATACTCAGCCACCGCCCGGAACCGGCCGGCCGGCGCCCCGCGCTGCCGCCGCGAGCAGCAGCAGGACCGCGACGATCGTAAGGATCGCGAGGAGAGCAACATGAGCCCTGACGCCGGCGCCGACGCCGCGTTCTCGATGGACCTGAGCGCCGACGTCCGCGAGATGCGCGGCTGGGTACACGAATTCGCCGCGGAGAAGATCAGGCCGGCCGCCGCCGAATGGGATGAGCGGGAGGAAACCCCGTGGCCGGTCCTCGAAGAGGCGGCCAAGATCGGCCTGTACTCGCTCGACTTCTTCGCCACCCAATGGCTGGAGCCGAGCGGCCTCGGGATTCCGGTCGCGTTCGAGGAGCTGTTCTGGGGCGATGCGGGAATCGGCCTTTCGCTGGCCGGCAGCGGGCTGGCCGCCGTCTCCGTGGCCAGCAACGGGACGCCGGAGCAGGTGGGTGAGTGGCTGCCGCAGATGTTCGGCGCGCCGGGCGAGGTGAAGCTGGGCGCGTTCTGCTCCTCCGAGCCCGATGCCGGCAGCGACGTGAGCGCGATCAGGACCCGCGCCGTCTACGACGAGGCGGCCGACGAGTGGACGCTGAACGGCACCAAGACGTGGGTGACCAACGGGGGGATCGCCGACGTGCACGTAGTGGTGGCCTCGGTCGAGCCGGAACTGAAGGCGCGCGGTCAGGCCAGCTTCATCGTGCCGCCCGGTACTCCCGGGCTGGCCATGGGGCAGAAATTCCGCAAGCATGGCATCCGCGCCTCGCATACCGCCGAGGTGGTGCTCGACAACGTCCGGGTGCCCGGCCGGTGCCTGGTCGGCGGCAAGGACAAGCTCGACGAGCGGCTGGCCCGGGTGCGCGAGGGCGGCAAGGGCGGCGAGCAGGCGGCCATGCGGACGTTCGAGGCTTCCCGCCCCAGCGTCGCCGCGATGGCCGTCGGGGTGGCCCGGGCCGCGCTTGAGTACGCCAGCGAGTACGCCGGGCACCGAGTGCAGTTCGGCCATCCGATCGGGCAGAACCAGGCCGTGGCGTTCATGCTCGCCGACATGCAGGCGTCGGTGGACTCGGCCCGGCTGCTGACCTGGCGGGCGGCCTGGATGGCTCGCCAGGGTCGGCGGTTCAGCCACGCGGAGGGCTCGATGTCCAAGCTGGTGGCGGGGGAGACCGCGGTGCGCGTCACCGAGCAGGCCATCCAGATCCTGGGCGGCAACGGGTACACCCGTGACTTCCCGGTGGAGCGCTGGCATCGCGACGCCAAGATCTTCACGATCTTCGAGGGCACGTCCGAGATCCAGCGGATGCTCATCGGCCGCGCCGTCACCGGGCTCGACGTGCGCTAACAGTTCGCGTGCTCGGGCCGGCACCGATCTGCGTCCGTTAAGGCGAAGACTTAGCAGCTATCACAGCACTAACGCTCGGCGTTGGCGCATGATCAATACGGCTATAAATGAATGGGAGTCTGTCGGTACCCGGAGGTAGGGTAATTACGTAACAGCTGGGTTCTGAGGGATCGCTGAGGCGTGAGCCAGCAGCGGGGGTGGTGAACCAGGAATAGGCGGCGAGACCCTCGCCGTTCCACTAGAAAGCATCCGTCGCCGCCCAGACCCTGCCGCGTCGGCGCTGGCTCGGCGGTGGCCAACCGAAGGCGAAGCCGAGGCATGGCACGGTGGTTAGACGTTTCCGGTACGTAGCTAGCCTGTCCGGAAGGATGCTGCCGCGCCGGGGGGAAGCTCCGGTGCCGGACGCGGTCAGTGGCGCTGACGCCCCGCTCAGCGCCGTGCCGGTGGCCTCAGCCAGCGAGCCCGCCCTCGTCGCGGAGGGCTTCTGGCACCATCGGGGGCTGATAGCGTTCTCGGCTAGCTGCACGGTGGCGGAAGCGGCCGTGCTGACCGCGTTCGCCCCGGCCGCCAAGTCGCTCGCCCCGCAGATCACCGCGCTGCCGCCGCTGGCGGTCTACCACGACCTGAGGTGGCTGTTCGGCTATAACCGGTCGTGGCTCGAATTCGCGGCCGGCGTGGTCATCTTGCTGCTCGGCCGGTCAACGCTGAACACCATCTTGGTCCGGCTGTCCTGGCCGCGCGACTTGCGCGCACCGCAGCCCGCACTGACGTTCGCGGTGAGCGTGGTCTTCACGCTGGTGGCCGGGATCCTGATGCTCCCGGTCGCCACCTTGGTGTTCGGCGTGGCGGTGCTCCCCTTCTCCTGGCCCTTCCTGGCCGCGGTGCCCGTGCTGCTGGCCCTGGCCCTGCCGCTCAGCCACGGCGGCGTCTCGCCCACGTGGTGGCGACGGCTGCCGCCGCTGCGCGCGGCGGCCTGGGTCCTCGTCTGCTTCTTCGAGTACTCGCTGCTCGCGGTGGCGATCACGCGGCTGCCCCCGGCCTGGATCGTGGTCGCGGCCGCGCTGGCCGGTGTCGTCAACGCTCGCGCCTGGTATGGCCTGACCGCGGCCGTGGCCAGGCCGTCACGGGTGCGGGGGCATCCGCTGATCGCCTGGATCCCGATCGCACCGCTGGTCGCGCTCAGCATCTTCGCCCTGGCCATCGGGGGGACCCGGCTGCTGTTCGACATGGCCGCGGGCTCGCCCCGGTCCGGCCTGGCCGCCGCCTCGGCGGGGATCGCGGCGGCCGCCAGCCAGGCCCGCGCCCAGGCCGGACCGCTGAAGGCCCACGTCAGGCGGCCACCCGTACTGGTGATCGCCGGGTTCGGGTCGACCTGCTGTCACGCGGCCCGGAGCCTGCAGCGGGTGGCTCCCGGGATGTTCGTCGAGCAGTTCTCCTACCTGGGCCTGACCGCGCGGGGCCGGCCGATCCCGCAGGGGCCGGACGCGAGCAACCTGTCGATCCAGGAACTGGGCGACCGGATCGCCGCGCAGGTACAGCACCTGCACGCGCTGAGCGGCAGGCCGGTGAGCCTGGTCGCGGAGAGCGAAGGGAGCCTCGGCATCTACGCGATGTTCGCCCGGCACCCGGACGTCCCGGTCGGGTCGGTCGTCCTGCTCAGCCCCATCGTGGCTCCCGGCCAGGTCAGTTTCCCCGACGCCGGGCATGAGGGTGCGGGGGTGGCGTCCGGGTACGCGCTGGGCATGCTGAACCGGTTCGTCGGGGCGCTCTCCCCGTTCGGCGAGGCCGGAGCGGGGCGGCTGCTCGACTCGGTGAACAGCGTGGGCGCGCGGTACGCGGCCGCCACCGCCGAGCTCGGCACGTCGCGACGCTGGCTGGCGCTGGTCCCGCTGGCCGACGCGGTCACCCTGCCCGCCTGCACCCTGCCCTCGAACGTGCTGTTCGTCCCGGCGTTCCACGGCGGCCTGCTGGGTGACCACGCCGTGCTGGGCACGGTGCGCAACTTCCTGAACGGCCGCCGGGTCAGCGGCCCGACGGACCTGCGGACCGCGGCCGAGATCCTGTCCTCCGCGGCGGCGGCCTGGCGGATGCCAGTATCCTCCGCGCCCTCCCCGCCCTGCCGCGGCTGACGACAGCGCCGGTGCCTGCCTACCGCGTGCGGGGCAGGCAGGCTCCCGGGCCGGCGACTCAGAAATGTACGGCGGGTGGCTCGTCGGCGCCCTGGGCGGACCGCGTCGCGCCCGCCTGCGCGCCCGGCACAGTCGCCGGGGTGAGCGGCCCGCGGCGCAGCAGCGTGCCGCAGATCACCGCGCCCGCCGCGAAGATCGCTGCCGACCACCAGAACGCGGTGGTGTACCCGTGCACCAGGGCCAAGCCGGTCAGGTGCGGGCTCGGGTGGCCGCCGGCCAGGGCGCCGGGCCTGATGTGTGCGGTCAGGTACGACGCGACCGCGCTGGCGAAGATCGTGTTGAGCAGCGAGGTGCCGATCGAGCCGCCGATCTGCTGCCCGGTGTTGACCGTGGCCGACGCCACGCCCGCGTCCTGCGGCGCCACGCCGAACGTCCCGGTGTTGATCGACGGGGCGATCGCGAGCCCGAGCCCCGCGCCGACCACCAGCAGCGGCCCGAGCACCGCGCCGGCGTAGCTGGTGTGCAGCCCGATCCCGGTCAGCCAGGCCATGCCGCCCGCGGCCAGCAGCATGCCCGCCGTCACCAGCGGCTTCGGGCCCACCCGGGGGAGCAGGATGATCGTCGACAGGTTGGCGGCGAGGGCGATCAACGCAACCATCGGCAGCACGGCGCAGCCCGCCGTGACCGGGGAGAAGCCCAGGGTCTGCTGCAGGTAGTAGGTGAGGAACAGGAAGATGCCGAACATCCCCGCGCCCAGGATCAGTATCGCCAGGTAAGAACCGCCGCGGTTGCGATCCAGGACGACCCGGGGCGGCAGCAGCGGGTTGGCCGCCCGGGCCTGCCGCCAGCCGAACGCGATGAGCAGCAGCACGCCCGCGGCCAGGAAACCGTAGGTGGACGGCGTGTGCCAGCCGTGGGTGGCGGCGTTGGAGAATCCGTAGACGAGGCAGAACATCGAGGCTGCGGCCAGCACGACGCCCAGCATGTCCAGCCTGGGCCGCTGCCGGGACGAATGACCCTGAAGCAGCAGGGCCCCGCCGACGACCGCGAACCCGGCGAGGAACAGGTTCACGTACAGGCACCAGCGCCAGGACAGGTACTCGGTCAGCAGCCCGCCGAGCACGAGCCCGGCCGCGGCGCCGCTGCCGGCGATGGCGCCGAAGACGCCGAACGCCTTACCCCGCTCCTTCGGATCGCTGAACGTCGTGGTGAGCAATCCCAGCGCCGAGGGCGCCAGGAACGCGCCGAACGCCCCCTGGCACGCGCGCGCGGCGACCAGCATGCCGAAGCTCGTCGCCGCGCCGCCGAGGGCCGACGCGCCGGCGAAGCCGATCAGGCCGCCCAGGAAGGTGATCTTGCGGCCGATCAGGTCGCCTACACGCCCGCCGAACAGCAGCAGGCTGCCGAACGCCAGCGCGTAGGCGGTCACCACCCACTGCCGGTCCACCGTGCTGAATCCCAGCGACTGCTGCGCGGTAGGCAGCGCGATGTTCACGATCGTGATGTCCAGCACCACCATCAGCTGGGCCAGCCCGACCACGCCCAGGATCAGCCATCTGCGGGGGTCGGGGCCCGCCGTCTGGTCCGGGGCGCCGCCGGCGCCTGTGCTGACTTCACTCATGACTCTCATCCAATCTGGAGGTAGTATCTCCGCTTAGGCAGCTACAGTACGATAAGCGGAGGAGAAACCTCCACTCTTTTCGGGAGAAGAGATGGCCCAGCAGGCCGGGGAACACCGGGTGCGCCCGCTGCGCCGGGACGCCGAGATGAACCGCCAGCGGATCCTGCGCGCCGCGTCCCAGGTCTTCACCGCGCGTGGCCTGCAGGCCACCCTGGATGACGTGGCCCGCCAGGCGGGGGTCGGCGTGGGCACCGTCTACCGGCGCTTTCCCGACAAGGAGGCGCTGGTCGACGCGCTGTTCGAGGACAAGCTGCAGACGCTGGTCACCGAGGCGGAGCGCGCGCTCGAGGCGCCGGACTCGTGGGCCGGCCTGGTGACCCTGCTGGAGCGGGCGGGGACGATGCTCACCCGTGACCGCGGCCTGGTCGAGATCCTGATGTACGCCACCTACGGCCAGGACCGGGTGAGTCAGGCCCGCGCCCGGATGCAGCCGGTAGTGACCCGGGTGGTCGAGCGCGCGCAGCGCGACGGGAAGGTGCGGGCCGACTTCCGCCCCACCGACGTGCCGTTCATCGAGTTCATGCTGAGCGCGGCGGCCGAGTATGCCGCGCAGACGCAGCCCGAGGTCTGGCGCAGGTACCTGACCCTGATCGTGGACGGCTTGCGGCCCAGCCGGGCGGAAACGACCCCGCTGCCCACCGGCGCGCTCACCCCCGAGGAGATGGTGATCGCGATGCGGTCGGTTTCCCAGCGGCAGCGCTGAGCGGCCCGGCCGGCCCGCACCCGGCCCGAGTCAGGTCGCCGGCCGGGGTCAGGTCCCCGGTCGCACGACCACCTTGAGTCCATCGCGCCGGGCCGCCGCGGCGAACGCGTCCGCGACCTCGGTCATCGGCGCCTCGCGGGTCACCAGCGACGCGAGATCCACCCGGCCGGAGGCGGCCAGCGCGATCGCCCGCGGGTAGGCGTCGTTCATCCGCCGGGACATGGCGATGGTCAGTCCCTTGCGGCGGGCCACCGACGCGCGGAAGCTGGTCCGGTCGCCGCCGCTGGGAATCCCGGCCAGCACCACCCGGCCGCCCGGCCTGACCATGGTCATCGCCGCGTCCACCGCGTCATCGGTGCCCGCCACCTCGAACGCGGCGTCCACGCCGTCGCCGGCCGGCTCCAGGCCGACCTCCTGCGCGCCGAACCGGGCCGCCGCCCGGAGGCGGTGCGGCAGCGGATCCGCGGCCACCACCCGGGCCGCACCCCCCGCCAGCAGGAGCTGGATCAGCATCAGCCCGATCGGCCCGCAGCCGATCACCGCGGCGCTCTGGCCGAGCCGCAGATGGCCGAGGTCCAGCGCGTGCAGGGCCACGCCGAGCGGCTCGAGCAGGGCGCCGTCGGCATCGGACAGTACGTCGGGCAGCGGGTACAGCAGCGACGTCGGCCAGGCCAGGAATTCGCTGAGGCCACCGTCGGTGACGCCGTGCCCGGCGAACCGCACCTGCGGGCACAGGTTCCGGTACCCGCGTCGGCACTGCGGGCAGGTCTCGTCCGGGATGGCCGGGTCGATGGCCACCCGCTGGCCACGGCGCGGCCCGTCGGCGAGTACCCCCGCGTTCTCGTGGCCGAGTACGAGCGGGTGTTCCAACTGCGCGTCGCCGATCCCGGCGTCGTCCCACCAGTGCAGGTCAGAGCCGCAGATGCCGACGGCGGTGACCCTGACCAGGCTCATCGACGGCCCGGCCGCCGGCGTCGGCTCCTCGGCCAGCCGGATGTCGCCCGGCGCGTACAGCCTCGCCGCCTGCATCTGTTGCCTCCCGGTCCGCCGCCACCATCATGCCGCCGCAGCTGAGGCTGGCCGCGTCCGGATGGTTCAAACCTGGCACGGCGCAGCCGGTGCCGCTAAGCTCGCACCGTGCGCACGAACCCTAGCCTGCCGTGGTGGCGCCGCCGGCAGGGCGGCTAGGTTCGCGCAGCGCGCAGATTCCGAAGCGATCGCCCGGAGACGGCGGTCGCTTTTCTGGCGGCCGCCGCCGGGTCCGAGCCTGAGGGGACGCCGTGGATCCCGGACAGATGCACGACCCGGGTGCCGAAGCAGCGCACGCGCAGTTCGTGACCGCCGCCGGAGTGCGGATAGCCAGGACCGCCTCGCGGTTCGACCCCGCGCTGCTGACGCAGATCGCCGCGCAGGTCGATGGGCGCCGCGGCGGGGTGCTCAGCTCCGGAATGGAGTACCCGGGCCGGTACAGCCGCTGGCACCTGGCCTACGTGGACCCGTGCATCGAGATCGTCGCCGCGGGGCGGCGGATCGCGGCCCGGGCGCTGAACGAGCGGGGGACGGTGCTGCTGCCGGTGCTCGGCGCCGCGTTGCGCCGCGCGGCCGGCGATCTCGGGCCGGGCGGCCCGGAGCCGGGCCTCCCGGGGCCGGCCAGCTCCGGGGAGGTGGCGGTCGTCATCCCCGAGCCCGACGGTGCCTTCACCGAGGAGCTGCGAAGCCGCCGCCCCACCGTGTTCACCGCACTGCGTGAGGTCGTGGCCGCGTTCGCGTCGCCGGAGCAGCACCTGGGGCTGTACGGCGCGTTCGGCTACGATCTCGCCTTCCAGTTCGAGGCGATCAGGCCGCGCCGACCGCGCCCGGACGACCAGCGTGATCTCGTGCTGCACCTGCCGGACGAGATCTACGTGCTGGACCGCAAGCGGGAGACCGCCGTCCGGTACGGCTACGAGTTCGAGGCGGGCGGGACATCGACCGCGGGACTGGCCCGGCGGACGCTCCCGGCCGCCCCCGCCGAGGCGGCCGCCCCCGCGCCAGCCCAGCCGGTTCCGGGCCGCTACGCGGCCGTGGTGGCCGAGGCCAGGGAGCGGTTCGCCCGCGGCGACCTGTTCGAGGTGGTGCCGAGCCATACCTTCTACGGCCACTGCGATTCCCCGGCCGGGTTCTACGAGCGGCTGCGACACCGCAACCCGGCTCCGTACGAGTTCTTCTTCAACCTGGGCGAGGGGGAGTACCTGGTCGGCGCGTCGCCGGAGATGTACGTGCGGGTGACCGGCGACCGGGTGGAGACGTGCCCGATCGCGGGCACGATCGCCCGCGGCGTCGACCCGCTCGGCGACGCCGAGAACATCCGCACGCTGCTCACCTCGGCGAAGGAGGAGTCCGAGCTGACCATGTGCACGGACGTGGACCGCAACGACAAGTCCCGGATCTGCGTGCCGGGCAGCGTGCGGGTCATCGGCCGCCGCCAGATCGAGATGTACAGCCGGGTGATCCACACCGTGGACCACGTCGAGGGCCGGCTGCGACCGGGCTTCGACGCGCTGGACGCGTTCCTGACCCACATGTGGGCGGTCACCGTGACCGGCGCGCCCAAGACCTGGGCCATGCAGTTCATCGAAGATCACGAGGACGCGCCGCGGCGGTGGTACGGCGGCGCGGTCGGCACGATCGGTTTCGACGGCTCCATGAATACCGGCCTCACCCTGCGCACGGCGCACATCCGCGACGGCGTGGCCGCGGTCCGGGCCGGGGCGACGCTGCTGTTCGATTCCGACCCGGCGGCCGAGGAGCAGGAGACGCAGATCAAGGCGCGGGCTCTGCTCGAAACCCTCGCCATGTCCGAACGGCCGGCGGCCGGACCCCCCGCGGCGAGCCCGGACCGCCGCGGCGCCGGCCAGGATCTGCGGGTGCTCGTGGTCGACCACCAGGACTCGTTCGTGCATACGCTCGCCGACTACTTCCGGCAGCAGGAGGCGGAGGTGACCACGCTGCGGGCGGGCTTCGACGCCGCGCTGCTCGGCGAGCTGGACCCGGACCTGGTCGTGCTGTCTCCCGGGCCGGGACGGCCATCGGACTTCGGCTGTGACGCGCTGCTGGCCGAGCTGGACGCGCGCCGGCTGCCCGCGTTCGGGGTATGCCTGGGGTTGCAGGCCATGGTGGAGCACGCCGGCGGCGCGCTGTCAGTGCTGCCCGAGCCGTCGCACGGCAAGCCGGGGGTGGTGCGGGTGCGCGGCGGCGAGCTGCTGGCCGGCCTGCCGGGTGAGTTCACCGCGGCCAGGTACCACTCGCTGTACGCGCCGGTCGCCGAGGTCGGCGGCGGGTTCGCGGTGACCGCGACCACGGGCGAGGTGGCCATGGCGATCGAGGACGCGGATGCGGGCCGGTGGGCGGTGCAATTCCACCCGGAGTCGATCCTGACCGCGGCCGGCCGCACCGGGCACCTGGTCATCGCGAACGTGCTGCGGCTGGCCCGGTCCTGCTCCCGTGGTGCCGTCGGCCCCGCGGTGCGGTGAAGGCGGCGCGCTGCCTGTATTAACACCGAACTCACACCCAATCTGCGCAGCGCTCTGACGCCGACCGCCGATGCTGGATCCCGGGAAGATCGTCCGACCACGGTGAGGGCGGGTTCACGATCAACGACAAGAACGACAAGGGGTCTACCGCGCTGGCCTGGCATGGTCGGCGGCGGGCGGGGGTGCTGACCGCGGCCGTGGCCGGGCCACGCTGCTGGTTATCGCCTGCGGCGGGGCCTCGGCCGGCGCGCTTACTGGCCATAGGCCGGCTGTCCGCGCGGCCCGGTAGTGTGCCGTGCCATGAAGAGCGTGCAGCCCGAGGTGTTCCTCGTCGCCCGTCCCGAGATCGACTACGAGCGGCTGGCCGCGTACCTGCGCGAGGTCGGCGGGGAGAGCTGGCTGGAGCGACTCGACCGCGGCGAACTCGACAACGACGCGCAGAACCTGGCCGAGTTCGCAGGTCGGCTGTGCTACGACCCAGAGACTGAGATCTTGACCGCGGGAGGCTGGAAACGGTTCGAAGATCTCGACCAGGACTCGGACCGGGTACTGACATGGGACCGGACCGCGCACCGAGCGGAGTTCCAGCCGTTCGTCCCGGTTCAGTTCGATTACGAAGGCTTGATGCTGCGCACCGCTCAGCGCGGGCTCGATCTCCTCGTCACCCCCGACCATCGGCTGTGGACCCAGAAAATGACGGAGGGCGGTGGCTGGAGCCCTTGGCATTTTGCCACAGCCGAGACTGTGGGCACGCGCGGGATATGGCGGTTCCGGCGCAACTCGGTACCTGTCACCGGCACCCGCGAGGACGCTGAGGTCTTGATTCGAGGACGGTCTTACCGCTCCGGTAAGGATGGAAACATAGTTCGCGCTACGCAGGAGCGGCGCCTGCCGGTGCTGGCTTATGCGAGGTTTCTCGGGTATGTCCTCGCGGAAGGCCACACGTGCTTCCCTCAGGGACGCGGTAGCCCGTACGTGGGCATCACACAGAGCAAGGGACCGGTGCTGGACGACATCCTCGCCGTAATTGACGAGCTCGGACTCCCCTGCCACGAATACCCGGATCCCCGCAAGCCGCAGGTAGTAACGGTCCGTGTTGGCGGCGGTGGTGATTTCGTCCGCCGGGTGCTGGAGGACACCGGCAGCGGAGCGCCGAACAAGCGCGTCCCGCGCTGGCTCATGGAGCACAAGGACGTGCGGGTCCTCGAAGCCCTCTGGGAAGCCATGTGGGCCGGCGATGGCAGCATGTCCGGGCAGTCACGGACCTATGCCACCGTGTCTGAAGGGCTGGGCGCGGACGTCCAGGAACTGCTCCTGCGGCTAGGCAGGGCATCCTCTGTTACCTGGCATAGCCGCGGTGATCGCAAGCACTATCGGGTGCGCGTACTCCGTAGCGGGACTATCGGCAGCGGCCCTACAGCGAGATCATGGGTGGCTTACAAGGGGCCGGTCTGGTGCGTTTCAACGGCTAACGGGATCGTGTATGTCCGTCGCAATGGCAACGGCGTCTGGTCCGGGAACTGCTACCGCTCATGGGAGCCCGGGCTTAACCCGAACGTCACCAGGATCCGCACCGAACAGGATCCTTACCTGCAGAACATCCTGGCCAGTGCGCACGGGTCGGTGCTCGAACACGTCAGCTTCACGTTCGTGCTGCACAACGTAAGCCGGGTATTCAGCCACGAGATCGTTAGGCACCGGCCAGGCACGGCGATCTCGCAGGAGTCGCTGCGGTTCGTGCGGCTGGCCGACATACCGTTCTGGTTCCCGGACTGGGCCCAGGAGGACGCTGAGCTGATGAAGCGGGCCTCCGCCTTGCTGGAGCAGATGGAGCAGTTCCAGCACTGGATGGCGGAGCACTTCGGGCTGGACGACGAGGGCGTCAAGTTCGGTGAGAAGAAGCACAAGACGTCGTTCATGCGCCGGTTCGCCCCCGACGGGGTGGCCACCGGCCTGGTCTGGACCGCGAACATCCGGACCCTGCGGCACACCATCGAGGCCAGGACCGACCAGGGCGCCGAGGAAGAGATACGCCTGGTGTTCGGCAAGATCGGCGAGCTGATGCGCGCCGAGGCGCCCGCGCTGTTCGGCGACTACACGGTCACCGACGGCACGTGGGTGCCGCGCTGGCGCAAGGTGTGAGGGATCGCGGGCATGCCTGACGCCTCACCGGCCGACTCGGTGCCCGGGTACCTGGCCATGCCCTCCGGGCTGGAGCCGGGCGGGCCGACGCAGACCTGGCCCGGGGTCGTGGTGGTACACGATGCGTTCGGCATGACCCCTGACCTGCGGCGCCAGGCGGACCGGCTGGCCGTCGGCGGCTACATCGCGCTCGCCCCGGATCTCTGGCACGGCCGGGCCTGGCCGCGCTGCCTGCGGTCGGCGCTCCGTCAGCTGATGGCGGGATCGGGGCCGGTCTTCGACGAGATCGACGCGGCCGCGACGTGGCTGTCCGGCCTGGACGCGTGCACCGGGAGGATCGGCGTGATCGGCTTCTGCCTGGGCGGCGGGTTCGCGCTGCTGAGCGCGCCCAAGCCGGGCTTGTCCGCCGCCTCGGTCAATTACGCGCCGGTGCCGAGGGACGCCGGCCGGCTGCTCGACGGCGCGTGCCCGGTGGTGGCCAGCTACGGCGGCAAGGACCCTGGCGCGCGCCGTCAGGTGCCGCGGCTCGAGCAGGCCCTGACCGAGCTGAACGTGCCGCACGATATCAAGGTGTACCCGGGTGCCAGTCACGGGTTCATGAACGAATTCGAAGGCGCCAGCCGCGTCCTGACCAGGGTCATGGGCCTGAGCTACGACCCGGTGGCCACCTCCGATGCCTGGCGGCGCATCTTCGCGTTCTTCGACGAGCACCTGGGCGCCGGGCCGCCGCCGGGCACCGCTCCGGCGGGCGATGGCTAGCCGGGCAAATTCAGCGAGCGGGCGTCCCGGTCAGGCGCGATGCATCATCATGGGGCACATGGCCTTCGATGGGGGACAGAGCGCCCGCCCGCTCATCGGCATCACCGGCTACCTCGAGCCCGCCCGATGGTCCGACTTCATCCGTGAGGCCGTGATCTCACCCGTCACATACAGTCGGTCGGTCGAACGCGCGCGGGGCATTCCCGTGGTCCTGCCGCCGGTCCCCATCGACTCGGTGCCGCGCCTGGTGGCCGGGCTGGACGGCATCCTGATCTCCTGTGGTCCGGACATCGACCCGCGGCTGTACGGGGCGATCCGGCACGAAGAGACCACGCCGCCGGACCGGCGGCGCGACACGTTCGACCTCGCCCTCGTCCGGGCGGCGGTCGACGCCGGGCGCCCGTTCCTCGCGGTCTGCCGCGGCCTGCACGTGCTCAACGTGGTCCGCGGAGGCTCGCTCATCCAGCACCTGCCCGACGCGGTGAGGCACGACCGGCACCGGCCCGATCCGGTGAAGATGTCCTCGCACGACGTCCAGGTGAGCGCCGGGAGCCGGCTCGGGAAGGTGCTCGGCCCGCACGCGTCGGTGCCGACCCGTCATCACCAGGGGATCCAGCGGCTCGGCACCGGGCTGCTCGCCGTCGCCTGGGCCGATGATCATATCGTCGAGGCGGTCGAGCTGGACGGGCACCCGTTCGGGATCGGCGTGCAGTGGCATCCCGAGGAAGATGAGGACCCGCGGCTCATCCAGGAGCTCGTGGCGGCCGCATCGGCTGAATGATCATCAAGGGCCGGGCGGCGTCTACCATGAGGCGGTGGCTTCGGACGGGTACCTGCGCTTTCCTCATCTGCACGCCGACCTGCTGACCTTCGTCGCTGACGACGACGTGTGGCTCGCGCCGGCCGATGGCGGCCGGGCCTGGCGGCTGTCCGCGGACCGCGCCCGGGCCAGCTACCCGCGGCTGGCGCATGACGGCCAGACGGTCGCCTGGACCAGTCAGCGCGACGGCGTCCCGGATGTGTGCCAGGCGGATCTGGGCGGGGGAGTGGCCCGCAGGGTGACGTTCTGGGGCGACGAGAGTACCCGGGTCACCGGCTGGTCCCCGGACGGCGAGCTGCTGGCGGTCACCGCGTACGGTCAGCCGTTCTCGCACTACACCTGGGCACACGCGGTGCGGCCCGAGGACGGGGCGTTCCAGCGGCTGCCGTTCGGCCCGGTGAGCGATCTGGCCATCGAGCCTGCCGCCGTGGCGCTGCTCACCGGTCGGCATCGCCGGGAGCCCGCATTCTGGAAACGCTACCGCGGCGGGACCGCGGGCCGTCTCTGGGTGGCCAGGAGGGGAGCCGGCTCCGGCTCGCCGGGCGACGAACCGCTCCGGTTCGCCCGGGTGGCCGAGGACCTGCCCGGTCAGCTGGCCGGCCCGATGATCGTCGGGGGCAGGCTGGTGTTCCTGGCCGACCACGAGGGCACGGGCAACCTGTACTCGTGCGCGCTGGACGGCACTGGCCTGCGGCGGCACACCGACCACGACGGGTTCTACGCCCGCAATCCGAGCACCGACGGTCGGCGCATCGTCTATCACTGCGCAGGTGACATCTGGATTCTCGACGACCTCGATAGCCAGGCCCGGCCGCTCGACGTCAGGCTCGCCTCGCCGATCGTGGGGCGCAGCACGCGGCTGATCTCCGCCGAGGATCACCTGGGCGACCTGTCCTGTGACCACACCGGCCAGGCCAGCGCGGTAGAGGTGCGAGGCACGGTGCACTGGCTGACCCACCGCGACGGCCCGGCCCGGGCGCTCACGGTGACACCCCGGGCCCGGCTGCCCCGGGTGCTGGGCCGGTCCGGCCAGGTCGTGTGGGTGAGCGACGCCGACGGCGAGCAGGCACTGGAGATCGCGTCCGCCGACGGCATCACTGCGCCTTCCGCGCCCGCCGCGCCCGCCGGGCCTGCGCGGGCACAAAGCGCGGTCGATGGCCCAGCGCCTCCCCGGGAGGGAGGGGAAGGGCACATCGACCACAGGGAGTCCGGGGGCGCGCCCAGCCTGACCGCCGGGGCGCCGCGGCGGCTGGCGGCCGGGCAGCTCGGCCGGGTCACGGACATCGCGGCCGCGCCGGACGGCATGACCGTCGCCGTGGCCGCCAAGGACGGCCGCCTGCTGGTCGTGGACGTCACCTCCGGCCAGGTGACCGAACTGGCCGCGTCGGCGGACGGCGCGGTGACCGGGCTGGCCTACTCACCGGATTCGGCCTGGCTGGCCTGGGCCCAGCCCGGGCCGCGGCCGCTATCCAGGATCCGGATAGCCCGGCTGTCCGACCGGATGATCGCCGATGTCACGGACGGGCGGTTCACCGACACCGAACCCGCGTTCACGGCCGACGGGCGGTACCTGGCCTTCCTGTCCAGGCGAAGTTTCGACCCGGTCTACGATGCCCACTTCTTCGACCTGTCGTTCCCTCTCGGCTGCCGGCCGTACCTGGTGCCGTTGGCCGCCGGAGCGCCGTCGCCGTTCGGCCCGCTCCCGGAAGGCCGCCCGGTCAGCCGCGACACCGCGGGCGATGACCGCGACGAGGCCGAGACGGGGCCGCCCGTGGTCACCGTGGACACCGAAGGGCTGGCCGGGCGGGTGGTCCAGGTACCCGTGCCCGAGTCGCGCTACTCCTCGCTGCGGCCGGTCAAGGGCGGCCTCGCCTGGCTGCGCGAGCCGTTGTCCGGCGCGCTCGGCGAGGGGGCCGCCGAGCTGGACGGCCGACCGCCGCGGGCCGCGCTGGAACGGTTCGACCTGGACCGGCGGCATACCGCGGAGCTGGTCGGTGAGCTCGACTGGTTCGAGGTCAGCGGGGACGGGACCAGGCTCGTGGTCAGCGACCAGGGCGACCTGCGGCTGTTCGGCTCAGGAGCGAAGGATGACGCCGAGGAGCCCGCCGACCGGGCCGCCGTCGACCTGTCCCGGGCCCGGTACATGGCCGACCCCGTGGCCCTGTGGCGGCATGCCTTCGAGGAGGCCGGCCGCATCATGCGGCACGACTTCTGGGTCGGCGACATGGCCGGGGTCGACTGGGCGGGGGTGCTCGACGACTACCGGCCGCTGCTCGGCCGCGTCGCGGGCAGCGAAGACTTCGCGGACCTGCTGTGGGAGGTCTTCGGCGAGCTCGCCACCTCACACGCCTACGTCAGGACGGCTGCCGGCGGCGGCGGCGACGGCGGGCCGGTTGGCCTGCTCGGCGTGGACCTGGAGCGCGGTGAGAACGGCAGCTGGCGGATAGCGCGGGTGCTGCCTGGTGAGTCATCGGATCCGCGGGCCCGCTCCCCGCTGGCCGCGCCCGGTGTGGTCGTGCGGCCCGGGGACGGCCTGCTCGCGGTCGACGGCCAGGCGGTGGACCCGGTGACCGGGCCGGGCCCGCTGCTGGTCGGCGCGGCCGGCGTCCCGGTGGAGCTGACCGTGTCCTCGCCCGGCGGTGACGACATCCGCCGGGCCGTGGTCGTGCCGCTCGATGATGACAGCAGGCTGCGCTACCAGGACTGGGTGGCCGGCCGGCGCCGTACCGTCCGCGAGCTGGGCGGAGGCCGGATCGGCTACCTGCACGTGCCGGACATGATGGGGGCGGGGTGGGCGGACTTCCACCGCGACCTGCGCCTGGAGATGACGCACGACGCGCTCATCGTGGATGTCCGGGGTAACCGCGGCGGCCACGTCTCCGAGCTCGTCGTGGAGAAGCTGGCGCGCCGGGTGCTGGGCTGGGACGTGCCCCGCGGGCTGATGCCCGCGACCTACCCGCAGGATGCCCCCCGCGGCCCGGTGGTCGCCCTGTCGGATGAGTTCGCCGGGTCGGACGGCGACATCGTCACGGCCGCGATCCGGGCACTGCGGCTCGGCCCGGTGGTGGGCGCGCGGACCTGGGGCGGCGTCATCGGCATCGACGGAATGGGGCACGTGCTGGTGGACGGCACGACGATTACCGTGCCCAGGTACGCGATATGGATCGACGGGTACGGCTGGAAGCTGGAGAACCGCGGGGCGGAACCGGATGTTGAGGTGCTCAACTCGCCCGGCGACTGGGCGGACGGGCGGGACGCGCAGCTGGAGGCGGCGGTGCGGGTCGCGCTCGAGGCGCTGGAGGCCAGGCCGGCGGCGGCCGCACCGGACACCGCGCTGCGCCCGTCCAAGCGCCGTCCCCCGCTGCCGGCGCGTCCCCCGCACTGACCGGCCGGGACCCGCGCGGACCGGCCGCGGGCGCCCAGGCTGACCGGCCGGGGCCCACGCTGACCGGCCGGGGCCCGCGCTGACCGGCCGCGGCGCCCGCACTGACCGGCCGGCGCCCACGACGGCCCATCCGCGGCCGCGGCTCGCCTATGTCGCGGCGTGCCGGGTCAGGTCGCCGACCTGCTCGGCGTACCAGGGCGCCCCGACGTGCTCGGCGATCTCGCGGATCGTCCAGTGCGACCCGCGCGGCTTGTCCCACTCCTGCGGGCCCGCCGCGCTCAGCCGGTGCAGGTAGGCCTGGCCGATCCGGCGCAGGCGCTGCTCGGCTTCGTTCAGCTCGGCCTCGGTGAACCGGGCCCAGTCGCTGGCCAGGGTGACGTTGCTGGCGTGCCAGCGGTCCGGTTCGGTCGGTGCCCCGGCCAGCAGCGCCTCGATCTCGGCCAGGTGGTCGATCAGATGGTCGGCGTGCCGGCGGATGGCCTTGTTCGGGGTGTAGACGCGGGCGCCGTCTTCGGCCACCCGGGGCGTCCCGTCCCACGCCAGCCAGGTGCGGGCGAGTTCGAGTACCCGCTGGACGCCGCCGGTGACCACCGTGCCCGGGTTGACGGCGGCCCGGTCCGTGGTAGCTGTCATCAGGCCAGGCTAGGCGGCGGACCGTTCGACGCCGGACGAAGCATGTCCGCTGCGGCGCGGCCTGGTGACCGGCCGGACACATGAGATGGCCCGGAGCGGCAGCCGTGCTAGCCTCGGCCCGTGCCAGCAGTCTCCTGGAATGCCGCCCGCCCGCGGCTCCCGCGATCCGCGGAAACGGGCCAGGGCAGTCTCGTCAGCCGCAGCCACCGCGAGGTGGCTGACTTCTGACCGGCGAGGGCGCGTCCTGACCGGATGCGCCGCCCGGCGCGGCGTGCCGTGCCCCCTTTACCCGGCCATCAGCCCGGGCTTTTCCGCCGCCGGTTGACGTCGGCCCGCACCTCGCGGTCCCCGGACCAGCTTTCGTTTCCTCCCTGGCTCGGAGATCGGCATGACCACAGGCAACACCCGCGCTCCCGGGCTGCACATCGACCTGCGTCCGTTCCGGACATCTGGGGACTTCCGGGTCCTGTTTGCCAGCCGGACGATCACCCTGGCAGGCAGCCAGGCCACCGAGGTCGCGCTGCTCGTGCAGGCCAGGCGGCTCACCGGCTCGCCCGTCGACGTGGGGCTGCTCGGCGCGGCCGAGCTGGTGCCGCTCGTGCTGTTCGGCCTGTACGGGGGCGTGCTGGCCGACCGGCTCGACCGGCGGCGGCTCGCCCGCTGGTCGGAGGCCGGGCTCGGCGGCATCGCCGTGCTGCTCGCCATCAACGCCGCGCTGCCCCGCCCCGCGGTGTGGCCGCTATACGCGCTCGCCGCGGCGACGATGGCCCTGGCCGCCCTGCAGCGGCCGTCGCTGGACGCCTCGGTGCCGCGGATCGTGCCGCGCGACCAGCTGGCGGCGGCCTCGGCGCTGCTGTCGCTGTCCGGCAATGCGAGCATGATCGCCGGGTTCGCCGCCGGCGGCGCGCTCGCGGCCGGCCCGGGGCCGGTGACCGTCTACGCCACGGACGCGGTCTCGTTCGCCGCGTCCTTCGTGCTGCTGGGCCTGCTCCGCCCGCTGCCCACGCCGCGGGCGGAAAGCGCCGCGGAGCGGCCCCGGCAGGCGGGAGTGCTGGCTGGCCTGCGGTACGCGCGCGGGCGCCAGGAGCTGGTCGGCTCGTACCTGGCCGATCTGGCCGCGATGACGCTCGCGTATCCGGGCTCGCTGTTCCCGTTCATGGCGGCGCAGCTGCACGCCCCGTGGGCGGTGGGACTGATGTTCTCCGCGAGCTCGGCGGGGGCCATGGCCGCGTCCGCGGTCAGTGGCTGGGCGGGCCGGGTACGCAGGCACGGCCTGGCCATCGCGGTGGCCGCGTCTGCCTGGGGCGCCGCGATCGTGGGGGTTCGGCCTAGCGCCCGGCGTCGGCGCGGTGCTGGCCTGCCTGGTCGTGTCGGGAGCCGCCGACATGCTCAGCGGCGTGTTCCGGGACACGCTGTGGAACCGGACCATCCCGGACGCGCTGCGCGGTCGGCTGGCCGGCGTGGAGGTGCTGAGCTACGGCCTCGGCCCGTCGGCGGGCCAGCTGCGGGCCGGGGCGGTGGCGGCCATCAGCACCCCGAGGGTTTCGCTCTGCTCGGGCGGCCTGCTGTGCGTGGCCGCCGTGGGGGTGATCTGCGCCGCGCTGCCGGGGTTCCGGGGCTATCGGGCCGGCGCCGCGGCCCTCGGGGGCCCGGGCGGGCTAGATCGGCGAGGAGTAGCCGCTGATCCAGTGCACGCGGAGCCAGTTCATCACGACCGTCCAGGCCCCGCTCACCTGCAAGATGCCCACCACGACGAGCAGGCCGCCGCCGATCTGCATGATCAGCCGGGCGTGCCGGCGGGCGAAGCCGAAGCCCGTCACCCCGCGCTGGAACAACAGGGCCACGATCAGGAACGGCACGCCTAGCCCGAGCCCGTATACGAAGAGCAGGATCGCGCCGCGTCCCGCGGTTCCGGTGGCCGCGGCCAGCCCGAGCACCGCGGCCAGCGTCGGTCCGATGCACGGGGTCCAGCCCAGGCCGAACAGCACCCCGAGCAGCGGCGCGCCGACCAGCCCGGCGCGCGGCCGGACCGAGGGCCGCAGCAGCCGGCCGGCGAAGGAGAACCGGTCGAAGACCCCGGCGAACAGCAGCCCAAGCAGGATTGTCACGCCCCCGAGCACCTGGACCAGCCCTCGCTGGTGAGACAGCAGCAGCCCGCCCAGCCCGCCGAACGCGGCGCCGTAGGCGGCGAACAGGACCGAGAAGCCCAGCACCAGCAGGCCCGCGCCTGCGACCGTGCGGCCGCGGCTCGCCCGCTGGTCCGGCCCGGCGGACTCGGCCTGCTGGGCGTCGGCTCCGGACATGCCCGTCACGTAAGAGAGGTAGCCGGGGATCAGCGGCAAGCAGCACGGGGAAAGGAACGTGATCGCCCCGGCGGCAGCGGCCACGGGTATGGCCAGGATCAGCGGACCGCTGGCCATCAGGGTTCCGACGCCGCTCATGTGGTGCTCCCAACCTCCTGCCCGGCTACAACTTATCCGGAAGCGGGCGAGAGCGCGCGCCGGGCCGTCGGTGGCCGGCCAGAGCCAGGGCCGCCGACGGCGGGCGGCCCGGTCCAGGTCGGCGGGTGACCCGGACCGGGCCGCTGGTGACCCGGACCGGTCTGGCGGGGACCCGGACCGGGTCGTCGCGGTGCTCGGTGAGACGCGCGGAACCGGGCGTCCCGGATGTCAGGCGCGGCGCGGCGTCAGGAGCGCTGAGCGGGCGTCCGCACCAGGTACAGCGCGATGGCGTAGCACAGCATGGCCACCCCGGTGGCCAGCGCCATGGCCAGGGATGCCGCGTTCGTGCCATCGCTGACGAAGCTGAACCCCTGCGTGGCCGCGGTCGCGATGGCGAGCAGCCCGACCACCGCGGCCGCGATGACCGGCCCGTGCCGGGCGATGATGGCCCGGACCAGCAGGCCGATCGCGGCCACAATGAGCAGCAGGCCGACCACTACGTGCAGGGCCAGCACCGGTCCGTTGGAGAACGCGTCGCCGGCGCTGCCCTTGGCCGGCAGGCTGGTGTACAGGTTGACGCTGATGCCCAGGCCGAACTGCACCACGAGCATGACCAGTGCGCCGAGGCTGGCCCGCCGAAGGCCGGAAAGCCGTTGTGCCTGCAGTGCGGGAGCGGCCCCGGCCTTTGTGTCCAGGCTCGTTATGCCCGCCATCAGCGGTCGCCCTGCGCTCCGCCGCTATGCTGCGGCCCGCCGCCACGCAGCAGCCTGCGGGCGCTGAAGATCGCGATCGGGATCAGCCACCAGGAGAACCACCAGAGCGCCCAGCCTGCGTGGCCGCCATGCGCCCGTCCGGCCACGCTCGCCACCGCCATGAAGAGGACGAGGAAAGTGATCGGGACCAGCGGGAGCGGCCAGCCGGCCCGCCGCCGCGCGGTCGGCGGCGGCGCCGGTTCCTGGCGCGGGAGATCGGCGAGCAGCCGGTCGAGGTCGCCGCGGGTTTTCGCGGTGACGGCCTGGCCGACGCGCTCGTCAAACTCGGCGGTGTCCAGCCGCCCGTCCTGCAGGTGCTCGGCGAGCTCGGCGGCCACCGCGTCCCGCTCTGCATCAGATACGCGCAGGCCCGCGCCGCGGGCGGTCATTCTGTCTGCTTCGGTGTTCCCAGCCACTGGACTATGCCTCCTCCCGGGCCGCCGCCATCGGGTGCCGCGACCCTGAACCATATATAACGATAATAATCTCACTCCGCAAGCATTTATTTCTGTGATAATCTTCAGCCCCGTGACCAGCGATGCGCCCCCCAGGCCACCCGGAGACGACGGACCCGGCCTGGGCCGGCTCCTGGTCCAGCTGGGCTTCCTCGCCGCACGTACGTTCGGCGAGCTTCTCGCGCCCCTCGGCCTCGAACAGCGCCAAGCCGGCCTGCTCATGGGGCTCGCTGCCCACGAGGGCACGTCGCAGCAGGCGCTCGGAGAGCTGATGGGCCTCAACGCCACGCGCATGGTCTTCCTGGTGGACGAGCTCGAACAGCGCGGGCTGGTCGAGCGGCGGCGTAACCCGGCCGACCGGCGCTCGCACGCGCTCTACCTGACCGACCGCGGCCGGGACACGCTGCGGCAGACCCAGCAGGTAGTGGCCGTGCACGAGCGAAGCCTCGGCGCCGCGCTCACCGAGACCGAGCGCACGCAGCTGGTCGGCCTGCTGCGTAAGGTCGCGGCCGAACGGGGCGTGTCGCCCGACAGCCTGCCCGGCACGCAGAAGCCGGGCTCCCGGCCCGGCTGATCCCGCCGCCGCGCCGCGGGTTCGGCCGATGGCGGCGGTGCTGCGTACGCGCATGATCGCCTCCGCTACGACGGGCCCGGCCGTCCGGGCCCCGGACTGCTCCCGATACTCCGATCATCGCGGCCGGACCCGCTCGCGTCGTCGGCCCGGCGGAGCATTCAGCAGTCCGCCGGGAGAGGTACTGGACGCTCCGTGAGTACATCCGCGGGCGTAGGAGCCGACCCGCGTGACGCCGGAATGTGGTCGATTATTGACGGATTGCCATCGACGCCCCTGACGTCCGAAGAGCCGGCCGCGCCCGGGCAGCGATAATGGAGCGGGCCGGGGCCGGCCCGCACCGTCGCTGGATAAGGACGCCTGACCATGGATGCTGCCGACACGGAAGCCGCCGCGGGCGACGGCTCCTTGCGGCGGGCGGGTTACCGGCGATCGGCCGGATCGCCGCGTGGCGAGGCCAGGCGCCGGGAACTACTCGACCGTGTCGCCGACGACCTCGCGGTCAACGGCCTGGTGGACTTCTCGCTGCGGCGCGCCGCGCGGGCGGCCGGCACCACGCACAAGGTGCTTCTCTACCACTTCGCCGGGGCCGACGACCTGCTCAGGCAGGCGATCCTCCAGCTGCGCGAGCGGCGGATCGACAACGCGCTGGCCGCGGCCGCCGCCGTCACGCCGGGGCGCCGGACGCTGGCGGCCCGGGTGCGGGCGATCTGGCCGGCCCTGCTGGGCGAGGAGTCGCGAGTGCTCGACCAGGCCATCGGGCTGACCATGTACGATCCCGGCCGCCACGCCGAACTCGGCCGCGGGGCATCCCAGCAGTACCTGCCCTCGCTGTTGTCGATCTGCCCGGAGCACTGGTCTGAGCAGCGCAAGCTCGAGGTGTCCGAGATGATCCTCGCGGCCCTGCGCGGGTTCCTCATCGACCGGCTGGTCAGTGCGGACAACGCCGGAGCCGAGGCCGGGCTCGAGGCTCTGTGCCGCGCGCTGGAGCGGGAGGAGGCGGCCGGCGAATAGCCGCTCCCGCGGACCCACTTAATCATTAGGAGCTTTGCGAACCGCGTGGTTCACTCCTTCTGAAGGGTGCGTCTCGTCCACTCGGAGGTCTACATGCGGGTTCCGGCACAGCGAGAGAAAGTCCGATTCGCCAGCGGCGGCGCCGAGTGCGCTGCCTGGTACTACCCGGGAACCAACGGCGCCTGCGTGATCATGACCGGGGGCTTCGCCGTGACCAAGGAGCCGGGCACCGACCTGTTCGCGCAGCGGTTCCACGACGCCGGATTCACCATCCTGGCCTTCGACTACCGCCGCCTGGGCGAGAGCGGGGGGCAGCCGCGCCAGGTGGTGCGCATCCGCGACCACCTGGCCGACTGGCAGGCGGCGATCGGGTTCGCGGCGACCCTGCCAGGAGTAGATCCGGCCAGGCTCGCGGTCTGGAGCTTCTCCGTTCCTGGCGGTTATGTCTTCCATCTCGCGGCTCGCGACCCGCGGCTCGCCGCGGCGATCGCCCAGACGCCCAACGCCGACGGGCCGGCCGCCGCGCGCAACGCGGCGCGCTACCAGAAGCCGCTGGCCATGCTGCGCCTGGTCGGCCGCAGCGCTCTCGACGCCGTCGGCGGTCTCGCCCGCCGCCCGCCGCGACTGGTGCCGCTCGCCGGTGAGCGGGGGACCGTCGCCCTGGTCACGACGCCGGACTCGCTCGACACCGGCCGGGCGCTCAACCCCGGTAACAGATACCCGGACTGGCAGCAGGCGGTGGCCGCCCGCTCCACGATCCGGATCACCTCCTACCGGCCGGGCCGGTACGCCGCGCAGGCGCGATGCCCGCTGCTGGTCCTGGTGTGCGACCAGGATCAGACCGCGCTGGCCGGCCCCGCCGTCCGGGCCGCGCAACGGGCGCCGCAGGCCGAGCTGATCCGGCTGCCGGGTGGGCACTACCAGCCCTTCCTGGCCGAGCACGAACAGGCGGTGGCGGCCGAGCTGTCCTTCCTGCGCCGGCACCTGCTCGCGGGCTCGCCCGCCCGCGGCCCCGCCACCGAGCCCGCGCGGTCCTCCCGGCACCTCCTCGCGGGCTCGCCCGCCGACGGCCCCGCCAGCGAGCCCGCGCAGTCCTCAGGGGGGCGGGCATGACGAAGATCGAGCTGTCCGCCGGGCCGATCGAGTACACCGACACCGGCGGCGACGGGCCCACGCTGGTGCTCGTGCACGGCCTGATGATGGACGCTTCGCTGTGGGAGGGGTCCATCGCCGAGCTGGCCGCCGATTACCGCTGCCTGGCCCCCACGCTCCCGCTGGGCGCGCACCGGCAGCCGATGCACGCCGACGCGGACCTGTCGCTGCCCGCGATCGCCCGGCTGGTGGCCGAGTTCCTCGACCGCCTCGATCTGCGGGACGTCACCCTCATCGGCAACGACACCGGCGGGGCGCTGGTCCAGCTGGTCATGTGCGACGGGGCGGCACGCGTGGGGCGGGTCGTGCTCGCCTCGTGCGATGCGTTCGACAACTTCCCGCCGGGGCTGACGGGCAAGACGCTAGTGCTGGCCGGCAAGCTCCCGCCGCGGCCGTTCGGGATGTTCATGCAGCAGATGCGGCTTCGGGCGATCCGGCGGCTGCCGGTCGCGTTCGGCTGGCTGACCCGGCGGGGAGACGCCGCCACCGCCCGGTGGATGAGGCCGGTGCTGACGCAGCCCGGGATCCGCAGGGACACCGTGCGAACCCTGCGCGCGGCCGGGGCCGACACCCAACTCCTGGTCAGGGCGGCCGAGCGCCTGCCCGGCTTCGGCCGCCCCGCCCTCGTGGTCTGGGCCAGCGAGGACCGCGTGATGCCCCCCGAGCACGGGCGGCGCCTCGCCGAGCTTCTCCCGCACGGGCGGCTGGTCGAGGTGGATGACAGCTACACGCTCATCCCGCTCGACCAGCCGGCCAGGTTCGCCCAGATCATCAGGGAATTCGCCCGCACCTCGGCCCCCGCCTAGCCTCGCCCCTGAGATCGGTCCCGCCGCGGCCCGCGGGGCGCCCGGGTGCCCGTCCCGGGGCCCGCCGGAACCCCGGCAGGTAAGGTCGCGGTCAGGGAGGTGGGCCGTCACGTGCCTGAGGTGACCGAGCCAGCGCAGCACGCAGACCGGGTCCTGACCATTCCGAACGCGATCAGCGTGGCCCGGCTGCTGGGGGTGCCGGTCTTCCTGTGGCTGGTCCTCGGCCCGCGGACGCCGACGGCGGACGCCTGGGCGGTCGGGATACTGATCGCGTCCGCGGCCTCGGACTGGCTGGACGGCAAGATCGCCCGCGCGCTGCACCAGGAGAGCAGGCTCGGCCAGGTGCTCGATCCGGCCGCGGACCGGCTCTACATTGCGGCCACCATCGTCGCGCTCGCGGTGCGGGGGATCATCCCGTGGTGGCTGGTCGGCCTGCTGGCCGCCCGCGAGCTCGCCGTGGGTATCGCGCTGGCCGTGCTGCGCCGGCGCGGGTGGCGCCCGTTGCAGGTCAGCCTGGTCGGCAAGGCCGCGACGCTATGCCTGCTCTACGCGTTCCCGCTGTTGTTCATCGGCGCGCACGCGGGCCCGGTGGCCACGTTCGCCCGGATCGTCGGCTGGGCGTTCGCGGTCTGGGGCACCGCGCTGTACTGGTGGTCGGGTGGGCTGTACCTGATCCAGGCGCGCCGTCTGCTCGCCGGGGGGTGGAGCCTGGAGTCGGCCAGGAAGGAGCTTCAGCCGCCGTGAAGGCCGTCGTGATGGCGGGCGGTGAGGGGACTCGGCTGCGGCCGATGACCGCCAACCAGCCCAAGCCGATGCTGCCCGTGGTCAACCGCCCGATCATGGAGCACGTGCTGCGCCTGGTCAAGCGGCACGGCTTCACCGAGACCGTGGTCACGGTGCAGTTCCTCGCCTCGCTGGTGCGCAACTACTTCGGTGACGGCGAGGACGTGGGCATGAGCCTGCAGTACGCCACCGAGGAAGAACCGCTCGGCACCGCGGGCAGCGTGAAGAACGCGCAGGATGCGCTGCGGGACGAGCCCTTCCTGGTCATCTCGGGTGACGCCCTGACCGACATGGATCTGTCCGAGCTGGTGAAATTCCATCAGCAGAACGGCGCGCTGGTCACCGTCGCGCTGAGCAGAAAGCCCAACCCGCTGGAGTTCGGCATCGTGATCACCGGCGACGACGGCCGGATCCAGCGCTTCCTGGAGAAGCCCACCTGGGGCCAGGTGTTCTCGGACACGGTAAACACCGGCATCTACGTGATGGAGCCCGAGGTGCTGGCCGAGGTGCCGCCCGGCGAGGTGGTCGACTGGTCCGGCGATGTGTTTCCCCGGCTGCTCGACCGGGGCGCTCCGCTGTTCGGCTGGGTGGGCGACGGCTACTGGGAGGATGTCGGGACCCACGAGAGCTACCTGGCCGCCCAGGCCGACGTGCTGTGCGGGCGGGTGGCGGCCGATATCGACGGCTTCGAGGTCTCGCCCGGCGTGTGGGTGGCCGAGGGCGCCGAGGTCGATCCCGAGACGGCGCTGTCCGGGCCGCTGGTCATCGGCGAGTACGCCAAGGTTGAGGCGGGCGCGACGCTGCGCGAGTACACGGTGATCGGCAGCAACGTGGTGGTGAAGGAGGGGGCGTTCCTGCACCGCGCGGTCTTGCACTCCAACGTGTACGTCGGCCAGGGGGTGACCCTGCGCGGCTGCGTGATCGGCAAGAAGACCGACATCATGGCCTCGGCGCGGATCGAGGAGAACGCGGTGGTCGGGGACGAGTGCATGATCGAGTCCGAGGCCTACCTGTCGGCGGGGGTGAAGGTGTACCCGTTCAAGACCATCGAGGCCGGGGCGATGGTCAACACCAGCGTGATCTGGGAGTCGCGCGGCGTGCGCACGCTCTTCGGCCGGCGTGGCGTCACCGGGCTGGTCAACGTGGAAGTCACGCCCGAGCTGTGCGTGCGCCTGGCCAGCGCTTATGCCAGCACGCTGCGCAAGGGCTCGACCGTCACCACGTCCAGGGACGCCTCCCGGGCGGCCCGCACCCTCAAGCGGGCGGTGCAGGCGGCGCTCAACACCAGCGCGATCAACGTGGTCGACCTCGAGGCCCAGGCGCTGCCGGTGGCCAGGTTCGAGACCGCGCGCAGCGACTACAGCGGCGGGATCGCGCTGCGTACCACGCCGGGCGACCCGCAGTCCATCGACCTCGTCTTCCTCGACGAGCGCGGCGCCGACCTGTCCCCGGCCGCGCGGCGCAGGCTGGAGCGGGTGCTGCACCGGGAGGAGTTCAGGCGCGCCTTCCCCGGCGAGATCGCCGAGCTGACCTACCCGCCGCGGATCATCGAGTCCTACACCAGGGAACTGCTGCGCTGCATGGACATGACCGACGTGCGCGAGGCCGGCCTCAAGCTGGTGGCGGACTGCGCCGGCGGCACCGTGTCGCTCGTGCTGCCCGGCCTGCTCGGCCTGGTCGGGGTGGACGTGCTCACGGTGAGCAACCGGCTGGACGAGGTCTCGCCCACCGAGACGCTGGCCCAGCAGCGGGCGGGGCTGCAACGCATGTCCGAGCTCGTGTCGTCGTCACGGGCCGCGTTCGGCGTCCGGTTCGATCCGGTGGGCGAGCGGATCGCGCTGGTGAACGAGAAGGGCCAGATGGTCAGCGATGAGCGGGCGCTGCTCGTGGTGCTGGATCTGGTCGCGGCCGAGCGCAAGTCGGGACGGGTGGCGCTGCCGGTGACCACCACCCGGGTGGCGGAGCGGGTGTGCCAGTCCTATGACGTGCAGGTGGAGTGGACCGCGACCTCACCGGACGTGCTGGCCGAGGCCGCCGCGGCCGGCGACGTGATCCTGGCCGCGGACGGCCGGGGCGGGTTCATCGTGCCGGAGTTCTGCCCCGTCATCGACGGCATCGCCGCCTTCACCCGGATACTCGGCCTGGTGGCGCGGGCCAGGCTCACGCTCAGCCAGATCGACGCGAGGATCCCCCGGGCGCACTTGCTCAGGGTGTCGCTGCCCACGCCGTGGGCGGCCAAGGGCAGCGTGATGCGGGCGGTCGTCGAGGCGGCCGCAGACCGCCCGCTGGACACGACCGACGGCGTGCGCGTGGTCGAGGAGGGCCGCGGCTGGGTACTCGTGCTGCCGGATCCGGCGAGCGCGCTCACCCACGTGTGGGCCGAGGGGGCCGACGACGATGACGCCCAGTCGCTGCTGGACGAGTGGTCAGCGGTCGTGGAGCGGGCCGGCGGCTGACCCGGCCGGTAGCGCAGCGTGCCCGGCCGGCCCGGCCCGGTTACACTCCGGCCGCGGTGCTGCGCCACGTGAGAGAATCCTCGTTCATTGGGGAGCGGCAGCCGTCGGAGGTTTCACTCATGTGGCAGAGGCGCCGCGGTACGGCCGCGGCCGGGGTTCAGCGCGCTGGGACGTCGCCCGGGGACGGCGCCCGCCGGGGCCGGGGCGGGCGTCGTGCGTGGCGCATGGACCGTCATGCCACGACCCGAGTAACTTTGACACCATCACCTGAGTTCATGCCGCGGACCAGCCACGTCGGGCTGGGTTCCGAACCGACCGCATGGCCGATGAATGGGAGGCCGGGCGAAGTGATGCAGAGCGTCCACTGCAGCCAGTGCGGTCGCCCGAACCCGGAAGGCGCCCGTTTCTGCGCGCACTGCGGCAGCCCGCTGCCGCGGCCGGCAGGCGGGGAGCGGCCGGGTGAGTCCACGTCCACGATCTCGCTCGGCGGCTGGGAATCTACCGAGACCGAAGCCGCCGATGAGCCGACCGCCGACGCGACGGCAACTGAAGCGCTGCCCGCTGGCACGGCCCTGCTCGTGGTCAGGCGCGGGCCCAACGCCGGCAGCAGGTTCCTGCTCGACAGCGAGCTCACCACGGCCGGGCGGCATCCGGAGAGCGACATCTTCCTGGACGATGTGACCGTGTCCCGCAGGCACGCGGAGTTCTACCGGCAGGGCGAGAGGTTCACGGTGCGCGACGTGGGCAGCCTGAACGGTACCTACGTGAACCGGGAGCGCATCGAGGAATCCGGCCTCAATGCGGGGGACGAGGTTCAAGTGGGCAAGTTCCGGCTGGTCTTCCTCACCAATCCGCGTGAGGAGCCGGGCAACGGGGGCGCACGGGACGACGCATGAGCGCTCAGCCTGCGCGAGCCTATTACGGCATCGGCGAGGTGCTGGCCCAGCTCAGCCCGGAGTTCCCGGACGTCCGCATCTCGAAAATCCGGTTCCTGGAGTCCGAGGGGCTGATCGAGCCCGCGCGCGCACCGTCGGGATACCGGCGGTTCAGCCGGCACGACGTGCAGCGGCTGCGGTACATCCTGACCGCTCAGCGCGATCACTACCTCCCGCTGCGCGTGATCAAGGAACGGCTTGATTCCCCGGACGGGACCGCGGAGCTGGCCTCGCCTGCGGGCAGCGCCGCGGCGCGCGGCAGCACCCTGCTCAGCCGGGCCGAACTGCTGGAGGCGGCCGGCCTGGACGCGGAGCGGCTGGCCGAGCTCGAGGAATTCGGCCTGGTCCGCCGCCGGGGGCGGCAGTACGGCCAGGATGCGCTGGCCGTGGCCCGGCTGGTGGCCGAGCTGGGCGCGTTCGGGGTTCGGGCCAGGCACCTGCGGGCGATCAAGGCCGCGGCCGAACGCGAGACATCGCTGATCGAGCAGGTGGTGGCCCCATCGCTGCGGCAACGCAGCCCCGGGGCAACCGAGCGGGCGGGGCAGACCGCGAGGGATATCGCGGCGCTGTCCATCCGGTTGCACGCCGCGCTGGTCGAGGCCGAACTCGGCGAGGCGGGGCTCGCCTGAGCAGGGTTCGGCAGCCCGCGAGGCGGCTATCAGAGCCGGGGCCGAAGTCTGGACCGGCCCGAGAGCGGGTGTACTTTGGCAAAGGAAGCGCCCCGGATCAGGGCCGCGGGCTGACCGAGCGAGGAGCCGCCGTGAGGCAGATGGAGGTCGTCGGCGTCCGGGTCGAGATGCCCACGAACCAGCCCATCGTCCTGCTGAAAGAGATGCAGGGCGAAAGGTACCTGCCGATTTGGATCGGCGCGGTGGAGGCCACCGCGATTGCCTTTGCCCAGCAGGGTATGGTGCCGCCACGCCCGCTGACCCACGACCTGCTCCGCGATGTGCTGGAGGCGCTCGGGGTGCAACTGCGCACGGTGAAGATCACCGCACTGCGGGACGGGATCTACTTCGCCGATCTCGTCTTCTCCAACGGCAAGGAAGTGAGCGCGCGCCCGTCGGACTCGATCGCGCTCGCCCTGCGGACCGGAGCGGAGATCTACGCCACCGAGGAGATACTCGACGAGGCGGGGGTGCCGATCCCGGACGAGCAGGAAGACGAGGTCGAGAAGTTCCGCGAATTCCTGGATCAGATCACGCCGGAGGACTTCGGCCGCTCGACATAATTGGGGGGCGCGATCGGGGCCTCGCCGCAATTGGGGTCTGTCTCCCGACGCGCCGGGGGGGATCGTTGACGGGTGGTGCCCGTCGGCCTAGCGTGCGGGTACGGGTAGCCCGTCGGAGGTGGCCGTGACGGCGACAAAGGGTGACAGCGGGACGTCTGGTGACCGCACCCGGAGCACTGCGGCCAGGCAAGCCGGCGAGCAAGGCCTGCTGTTCGGCGAGGAACTGGCCTCCGGGCCCGAGGGTGCCGAGGAGACCGGGTACCGCGGTCCGACCGCCGCCTCGGCCGCCGGAATCACCTACCGGCAGCTCGACTACTGGGCCCGCACCGGGCTGGTAGAGCCCAGCGTGCGCCCGGCCCACGGATCGGGCTCCCAGCGGCTGTACGGGTTCCGCGACATTCTCGTGCTCAAGGTGGTGAAACGGCTGCTCGAGACGGGGATCTCGCTGCAGCAGATTCGCGCCGCTGTCCAGCACCTGCGCGAGCGCGGCACCGGTGACCTGGCCCGGGTCACGCTGATGAGCGACGGGGTGAGCGTTTACGAGTGCACATCCGCCGACGAGGTGGTGGATCTGGTACAGGGCGGGCAGGGCGTTTTCGGGATCGCGCTCGGCCACGTCTGGCGCGAGGTGGAGGGCACCCTCGCCGAGCTGCCCGGGGAGCGCGCGTCAGACAGCGCACCGGTGCCGGGGTCGGACTCCGACGAACTGGCCGCCCGCCGGGCCCGCAAGACCGGCTAGTCGGCCAGTCGGCCAGTCGGGCCAAATCCTGCTCGCGGCCAGACAGTAAACCCCTGCTCATTGATCTTCGACCAATTTCGCCGCCGCTGGCCGCGGTGTTTGCCCGGGGGCCCGAGCCCCCGGAACCCCCACGAGCGCGGGTGTGGTCCTTGCCGGACTAGCCGGAGCATTAGCCCAGGACTGCCATAACGCCTAATGTTTCGCGTTGACGGATCCCAGGTCGGGTAGGCTCGGCAGGGAGCCGATGACCTCGCCCGGGAGAGATCCCAGGCAGCCAGCCAGGGACGCCGAAGGGGCAACATCCCCGGAACCTCTCAGGCCCAAGGACCGGACGAGACAGGCCGCTCTGGAATCGCCAATCCGCGGTGACAGAGGGGGAGTCCGGCGGCCGGATGCGGCCGAGGCTGATAGCAGTCCGGAGGTCCCCATCATGAACTTCGCGCAGCGGCACATCGGTCCGTCCCCTGCCGAGCAGGAGCGGATGCTCGGCACGGTCGGCCGCGACTCGCTCGACGAGCTGGCCCGCGCGGCGCTGCCCCCGCAGCTGCCCGGCGGCGGCCCGCTAAGCCTGCCTCCGCCGCTGTCGGAGGCCGGCGCCCAGGCCGAGCTGCGCAGGCTGGCCGGGAAGAACCAGGTCCTGACGTCGATGATCGGCTTGGGCTATTACGGCACCATCACCCCGGCGGTGATTCGCCGCAACCTGCTGGAGAATCCCGGCTGGTACACCGCCTACACCCCGTACCAGCCGGAAATCTCGCAGGGCAGGCTCGAGGCGCTGCTGAACTTCCAGACGATGGTGGCCGATCTCACCGCGCTGCCGGTGGCCGGCGCGTCGATGCTGGACGAGGCGACCGCGGCGGCCGAGGCGATGACGCTCGCCCGGCGGGCCGTCGGCCGGGGCAGCATCTTCCTGGCCGACAGCGACAGCCTGCCGCAGACGCTCGCCGTGCTGCGCACCAGGGCGGAGCCGCTCGGCATCAGGCTGGTGGTGGCGGAGGTCACTCCCGAGGTCATCGCCGCCCAGCCGGAAGGCGAGCTGTTCGGCGTGCTGCTGCAGTACCCGGGGGCCAGTGGCGGCGTGCGCGACCTGGCGCCCGCCATCGACGCGGCGCATGAGCGCGGGGCGCAGGCGGCGGTGGCCGCCGACCTGCTCGCGCTCACGCTGCTGCGGCCGCCCGGCGAGATGGGCGCCGACATCGCCGTCGGCACGACCCAGCGGTTCGGTGTGCCGATGGGCTTCGGCGGCCCGCACGCCGGCTACATCGCGGTCAGGGACGGCCTCAAGCGCCAGTTGCCCGGCCGCCTGGTGGGCGTGTCCGTGGACGCCGACGGACGGCCGGCCTACCGGCTCGCCCTGCAGGCCAGGGAGCAGCACATCCGGCGGGAGAAGGCGACCAGCAACATCTGCACCGCGCAGGTACTGCTGGCGGTCATCGCCGCCATGTACGTGGCCTATCACGGGCCCGACGGGCTGACCGGCATCGCGCAGCGGGTGCACCGGCGGGCCGCCGCGCTCGCCGCGACGCTGCGCGGCCGCGGCCTGGACACCCCGGCCAGCGGGTTCTTCGACACGGTGCGGGTGCGCTGGCCGGGGCGGGCGGCCGATGCGGTGGAGCGAGCCCGGACGGCCGGCTACAACCTGTACCTGGCCGACGCCGACACGTTCCAGATCTCGTGTGACGAGACCACCAGCGAGCAACAGCTGGCCGAGGTGGCCGCGGCAATCTGCGGGGACGGGCCGGTGGCGGAGGCCGCCGAGGCCCTGCCCGCCGGGCTGCGGCGCACGTCGCGGTTCCTGACCCATCCGGTGTTCGCCGAGCACCGGACCGAAACCGGGATGCTCAGGTACCTGCGCCGCCTGGTCAACTTCGACATCGCGCTGGACCGATCCATGATCCCGCTGGGCTCGTGCACGATGAAGCTGAACGCCGCGGCGGAAATGGAGCCGGTCAGCTGGCCGGAGTTCGCCGACCTGCACCCGTTCGCGCCGGCCGTCCAGGCGGGCGGCTATGGCGAGCTCATCGGCGAGCTCGAGCGGCTGCTGGCCGAGATCACCGGGTACGACGCGGTCTCGGTCCAGCCGAACGCCGGCTCGCAGGGCGAGCTGGCCGGCCTGCTCGCGATCCGCGCCTACCACTCCTCGCGCGGCCAGCCGGAACGCGACACATGCCTGATCCCTGAGTCGGCCCACGGCACGAACGCCGCCAGCGCCGTCCTGGCCGGGCTGCGGGTGAGCGTGGTCAAGTGCGGGGCCGACGGGGCGGTCGACGTCAATGACCTGCGGGCCAAGCTGGACTCGCTGGGGGAGCGGGTGGCCGCGATCATGCTCACCTACCCGTCCACGAGCGGGGTGTTCGAGGAAAACGTCACCGAGGTCTGTGACGCCGTGCACGCCGCCGGCGGCCAGGTCTACATCGACGGGGCCAACCTGAACGCGCTGGTCGGGCTGGCCCGTCCGGCTGAGTTCGGCGCCGATGTTTCTCACCTCAACCTGCACAAGACCTTCTGCATCCCGCACGGTGGCGGCGGCCCGGGGGTGGGGCCGGTGGCGGTCCGAGCGCACCTGGCACCGTTCCTGCCCGGCCGCGGGGCCGGCGATGTGGCCGCGGCGCCGTTCGGGTCGGCCGGCATCCTGCCGATCTCGTGGGCCTACATCAGGATGATGGGACCCGAGGGCCTGCGCCAGGCCACGCTGGTGGCGATCCTGGCCGCCAACTACGTGGCCACCAGGCTGGCGCCGCACTACCCGGTCCTCTACACCGGCCGGGACGGGCTGGTCGCGCACGAGTGCGTGATCGACCTGCGGCCGATCACCCGGGACACCGGGGTCACCGTCGAAGACGTGGCCAAGCGGCTCATCGACTACGGCTTCCACGCGCCGACCATGTCGTTCCCGGTGGCCGGGACGCTGATGATCGAGCCGACCGAGAGCGAAGAACTGGCCGAGCTCGACCGGTTCTGCGAGGCGATGATCGCGATCAGGGAGGAGATCGCGAGGGTCGCGTCCGGCGAGTACGACCCCCAGGACAATCCGCTGAAGAACGCGCCGCACACCGCGGACATGGTCACCGCGACCGACTGGAAGCACCCTTACCAGCGGGAGGCAGCGGCCTACCCGGGACGCGGCGATCGGCGGGCCAAGTACTGGCCTCCGGTGCGGCGAATCGACCAGGCCTACGGGGACAGGAACCTGATGTGCTCCTGCCCGTCGCCGTCCGCGTTCGAGGACGCCGGCAGCGGCTAGCGGGCCCTCCGCCCGGCCGGCCGGGGGAGTACGGCCGGGAGTACGGAACCGCCGGACCGCGGGCCGCGTCAGAGGTACATGAACAGGTTCAGCCGACTGGGCCTGCTGGCGGCGGCGGTGGCCTCGCTGACCGTGACCGGCTGCGGAAGCGTCAGCGGCACGAGCACGGTGGCCCGCACCGGCCGCCCGGCCGGTACCGCGACGGCCACCGCGGCCGGGCTGTGCGCGGCGGTCAGCGAGGTCGACGCGCTCACCGTCACGCGGGTCGGCGCCTGGCCGCTCAATCACCTCCGCTTCCGCTTCCCGCGCCAGATCATGGTCACCCGCCCGCAGCAGGCACAGGCCGTCGCGCGGGCGGTGTGCGCGCTGCCGCCGATGCCGCGCGGGGTCGTTGCCTGTCCCGCCGACTTCGGTAATCGCTACCGGCTGGAGTTTGCCGCGGCCGGGCGGCGCCTCGCGGTGGTCACCGTGGATCCTGGCGGGTGCGAGCGGGTCGTCGGAGCCGGCCCGGCGCGGTGGGCGGAGAAGTCGGCGGGATTCTGGACGGTGCTGAGCCGGGCCGCCGTCGTGCCCTGGCCACGGCCGGGGCTGGACGGGTGCGGCGGGGTAGGCCTCATGTGCGCACAAGGCGCGCCCTAGCGCCTGGGGTGAGACGGCCGGCCGCCTAGCCGGGCCGCCGTGATTGGCTCTACGCTTCCGGCATGACCGCTGAGGGTGAAGCAGGAGCGGCCGCGGCGCCGGAGGCGGGCCTGCCCGCCGCCGATCCGGTCGAGGGGGAGCCGCCCGCCGATCCGGTCGAGGGGGAAGCGCCGAGCTACCCGGTCGAGGGGGAAGCGCCGAGCTACCCGGTCGAGGGGGAAGCGCCGGGCGATCCGGTCGAGGGGGAAGCGCCGAGCTACCCGGTCGAAGGGGAAGCGCCCGCCGAACTGGCCGACGCCGAACTGGCCGACGCCGATCCGGCTGGGGAGGATGCGGCCGGCGCTGACGCGCTCGCGGCCGACCCGGCCGCCCGGGTGGCGGACGGCATCGCGCACCTGGAGCAGGCAATAGCCGTGTTCGCCGAGGCCGCCGGGTCCGCCGACTCCGACATCGTCCCGCTCGCCGTCGAATTGCTCGCCAGGACCCTGCCGCTGCGCGAGCGCGACGAGGAATCGGCCTGGGCGTGGCAGCACGGACTCGAACACCCGGACCCGGCGGTGGCCGCGGCGGTGCGCCAGCGGCTGCGCCGCGCGTTCGGCAGCGACGAGGCGTCCTGGTGGGAAGGATTCGTGGAGTCCGCCGTCTGCCACAGCACCCTGCCGCTGCTGACCAATGAGGTATTCGGCGCGCTCGATCACATGTACGCGCTGGCCGCGGTCCCGCTGGCCCGGGGCGGGGCCAGGACCAGGGAGCTGCGGGACGTGCTGGCCCAGGCGGTGCGGGTGCCAACCGGATACGCCTGGGGCGATGAGCTGCTGGCCAGCTTCCGGGCGCGGTTCCGTGACGTCACCGGAAACAACACCGAGGCGTTCCCCGCCGACTGGCCCGCCAGCTAACCCCTCCTCCCGCCCCAGCGCGCGTCAGAACACCCCGTAGATGTGCCATCGAGCTGAATATGACGCCCGCGAGGTGCGCGGCGGGAGCGCCTTCACTGCATAGAGTTGCCTTGTGGCAGATCCGCACGACTATCGGCCGGCCCCCGGCTCGGTCCCCGATTCCCCCGGCGTCTACCGGTTCCGCGACGAGCGGGGCCGGGTGATCTACGTGGGCAAGGCCAAGTCGCTGCGGTCCAGGCTTAACTCCTACTTCGCCGACTTCGCCACCCTGCACCCGCGCACCCAGGGCATGCTGCGGGCGGCGGCCAAGGTGGACTGGACCGTGGTCGGCACCGAAGTGGAGGCGCTGCAGCTCGAGTACTCCTGGATCAAGGAGTTCGATCCTCGGTTCAACATCAGGTACCGGGACGACAAGAGCTACCCGTACCTCGCGGTCACCATGGACGAGGACTACCCGCGGGTGATGGTGATGCGCGGGGCCAAGCGGCGCGGGGTCAGGTACTTCGGGCCGTACTCGCACGCCTGGGCGATCAGGGAGACGGTGGACACGCTGCTGCGGGTATTCCCCGTGCGGACCTGCTCGGCCGGGGTGTTCAAACGGGCGGGCCAGATCGGTCGGCCCTGCCTGCTCGGCTACATCGGCAAGTGCTCCGCGCCGTGCGTCGGGCGGGTCAGCCAGGCCGAGCACAGGCTGCTGGCCGAGGACTTCTGTGACTTCATGGCCGGGCAGACCGCCCGCTTCATCCGCGCGCTCGAAGCCGAGATGCGCGAGGCCGCGGCGGCTGAGGAGTTCGAGCGGGCGGCCCGGCTGCGCGACGACATCAAGGCACTGCAGCGGGCGCTGGAGAAGCAGGCGGTCGTCCTCGGCGACAGCACCGACTGCGACGTGATCGCGCTGGCCGAGGACCAGCTCGAGGCCGCGGTCCAGGTGTTCTACGTGCGCGGCGGCCGGGTGCGCGGCCAGCGCGGCTGGGTGGTGGACAAGGTCGAGGACAGCACGACGGCCGAGCTGGTAGAGGACTTCCTGGGCCAGGTCTACGGGGACGCCCGGACCGGCGGCAGCTCCGCCGACGCGAGCGGCCGCGGCGGCGTGCCGCGCCAGGTGCTCGTCCCCGTGCTGCCGCCCGGCGCGGATGCGATGCGGGACTGGCTGGCGCTGCGGGCGGCCCGCCCCGGTGGCCGGGTCGACCTGCGGGTACCGCAGCGCGGCGACAAGAGGGCGCTGCTTGAAACCGTGGCCCGCAACGCCGCGGAGGCGCTGGCGCTGCACAAGACCAGGCGGGCCAGCGACCTGACCACCCGCAGCCGCGCGCTGCAGGAGATCCAGGACGCGCTCGCCCTGGACGAGGCGCCGCTGCGGATCGAGTGCTACGACGTGTCGAACCTGCAAGGGACGCACGTGGTGGCGTCCATGGTGGTGTTCGAGGACGGGCTGGCGCGCAAGAGCGAGTACCGGCGATTCAGCATCAAGGGCGCCGACGGCACCGACGACATCTCGGCGATACACGAGGTGATCACCCGCCGGTTCCGCCGCTACCTGGACGAGCGCGAGCAGACCGGCGAGCTCGACACGCTCGGTGACCGGGAGGAAGACGGCCTGGCGGCCGGGCTCATCGCCGATCCCAAGCGGAAGTTCGCCTACCCGCCCAATCTCGTCGTCGTGGACGGCGGGCCCGCTCAGGCCGCGGCCGCGCAACGGGCCCTGACCGAGCTCGGCATCGACGACGTGGCGGTCTGCGGACTGGCCAAGCGGCTTGAGGAAGTGTGGCTGCCCGGCGAGGACGCACCGGTTATCCTGTCCCGCACGAGCGAGGGCCTCTACCTGCTGCAGCGGGTACGAGACGAGGCCCACAGGTTCGCGATCACCTACCATCGGGCGAAGAGGTCAAAGGCGCTGACCGCCAGCGAACTGGATGGCGTGCCCGGGCTGGGGCCGGCCCGGCGGGCCACGCTGCTGCGCCACTTCGGCTCCGTGCGGAAGTTGGCGGCGGCCAGCGCCGAAGAGATCGCCGGGCTGCCGGGAATCGGACCCAGCGTGGCCGAGGCGGTCATCACCGCCCTGCGGCCCGGGTCCGCGCCGGCCGGCGAGCGAGTCGCGGCGGACGGGGGAGAACGGTGAGGAACGATCAGGACGACGCCTACCGGGAACCGGACGCCCCCAGCATCGTGATCGTCACGGGGATGTCGGGCGCGGGGCGGAGCACCGCAGCGAAGGCACTCGAGGACATGGGCTGGTTCGTGGTGGACAACCTGCCGCCGGCCCTGCTGCCCACCATGGTGGACCTGGCCGCACGGTCGGGCGGCGCCGTGTCCCGGGTCGCCGCGATCGTTGACGTGCGCGCCCGTGCGTTCACCACCGACCTGAACGCCGCTCTCGGCGAGCTGGCGCGACGCGGGACCCCGCCCCGCGTGGTGTTTCTCGAAGCGGGTGACGACACGCTCATACGCCGGTTCGACAGCGTCCGGCGGCCGCATCCGCTGCAGGGCGACGGCGGGGTCAGCGAGGGCATCGCCGCCGAGCGCGAGCTGCTGCGCGGCGTGCGGGGCGAGGCCGACCTGGTCATCGACACCTCCGGTCTCAACATGCACGAGCTGCGCGCCAGGATGCAGGGCTTCTTCGGCGGGGACAGCGCGCCCGGAGTGCGCGTCAACGTGGTGTCGTTCGGCTACAAATATGGCCTGCCGGCCGACGCGGACATCGTGGCTGACTGCCGGTTCCTGCCCAATCCGCACTGGATCGAGGAGCTGGCCCCGCTCACCGGGCAGGACCCGCCGGTGCGGGACTTCGTCCTGGGCCAGACCGGGGCCAAGGAGTTCATCGATGCTTTCGCCGAGGCGATGCGGGCGGCCCTGGGCGGCTTCGAGCGTGAGGGCAAGCGCTTCCTTACGCTCGCCGTGGGCTGCACCGGGGGCAAGCACCGCAGCGTCGCGGTGGCCGATCAGCTGGCGGCCAGGCTCGCCGAGGCCGGGGCGGGCGTTCAGGTCACGCACCGGGACCTGGGGCGCGAGTGAGGACGCTGCCCGCGAGTACCGGGCCGGGAGAGGGACCACGGGTGGTGGCGCTGGGCGGCGGCCACGGGCTGTTCGCTTCGCTGTCAGCGCTGCGCCGGGTCAGCGGCCGGCTGACCGCGGTGGTGACGGTCGCCGACGACGGCGGATCCAGCGGCAGGCTGCGCCGTGACTTCGGCGTGCTGCCACCCGGTGACCTGCGGATGGCCCTGGCCGCCCTGTGCGGCGACGACGACTGGGGAACCACCTGGAGCCGGGTGGTCCAGCACAGGTTCGGCGGCCGCAGCGAGCTGTCCGGGCACGCAGTCGGCAACCTGCTCATCGTGGCGCTGTGGGAGCTGCTCGGGGACACGGTCGAGGGACTGGACTGGGTGGGACGGCTGCTCGGCGCGCAGGGCCGGGTGCTGCCCATGGCCGCGGTGCCGCTGGACATCACCGCCCAGGTGGAAGGGGCGGATCCGGCCCGGCCCTACGCGCTGAGCACAGTCAGAGGCCAGGTGGCCTGCGCCACTACCGCCGGCCAGATCCGGTCCATAACGCTGGAGCCGACCGCACCGCCGGTCCGCCCGGAGGCCGTCGCCGCGGTGCGCGAGGCGGACTGGACGGTGCTCGGCCCCGGGTCGTGGTTCACCAGCGTGCTGCCGCACCTGCTGGTGCCCGGTCTGGCCGACGCGATGCTCACCACCCGGGCCCGCCGGATCGTGGTCCTCAACCTCGCGCCACAGGACCGGGAGACCGCGGGCCTCTCGCCGAGCACCCACCTCGAGGTGCTGGCCGACCACGCCCCCGGCCTCGCCGTGGACGTGGTGCTCGCCGACCGGCATCACGCCGGCGGCACCGGGACGACCGAGCTGGCGAAGGCGGCGGACCTGCTGGGCGCCAGGCTGGTGGTGCAGGAAATGGCGATGCGGGACGGGACGGCACGGCACGACCCGGCGCGCCTCGCCGAGGCATACGCTGAAATCTTCGATGGGGAGTGACGCAGATGGCGATGACCGGCCTCGTAAAGGACGAGCTGAGCCGGGTCACCGTGGTCAAGCCGTGCTGCCGCAAGGCAGAGGTGTCCTCGCTGCTCAGGTTCGCCGGCGGGCTGCACCTGGCCGCCGGGCACATCGTGATCGAGGCCGAGCTCGATACCGGGGCGGCGGCTCGCAGGCTGCGCAAGGATATCGCCGAGGTGTTCGGGCACACCTCCGAGCTGCTCGTGCTCGCCCCCAGCGGGCTGCGCAAGGGCAACAGGTACCTGGTCCGGGTGTCTAAGGACGGCGACAGCCTGGCCCGCCAGACCGGCCTGGTGGACGGCCACGGACGGCCGGTGCGGGGGCTGCCCCGGCAGGTGGTGTCCGGCGGCAGCTGCGACTGCGAGTCGGCCTGGCGGGCCGCGTTCCTGGCCCACGGCTCACTGACCGAGCCGGGCCGTTCGATGTCGATGGAGATCACCTGCCCGGGCCCGGAGGCCGCGCTCGCCCTCGTCGGCGCGGCGCGGCGGCTGAAGATTCACGCCAAGGCCCGCGACGTCCGCGGAGTGGACCGGGTCGTGGTGAAGGACGGCGACGCGATCAGCGCGCTGCTGGCCCGGCTCGGCGCGCACGACAGCGTGCTGGCCTGGGAGGAACGGCGGGTCCGCCGGGAGGTGCGGGCCACCGCGAACCGGCTGGCCAACTTCGACGATGCCAACCTGCGGCGCAGCGCGCGGGCGGCAGTGGCCGCGGGCGCGCGGGTCGAGCGCGCGCTGGAGATTCTCGGCGACGACGCGCCGGAACACCTGTGCGACGCGGGCCGGCTGCGCATCGCGAACCGGCAGGCGAGCCTGGAAGAACTCGGTCAGCTCGCCGAACCTCCGATGACCAAGGACGCGATCGCCGGGCGGATCCGGCGGCTGCTGGCCATGGCGGACCGGCGGGCCGAGGAGCTCGGCGTCCCCAGCACCGAGGCCGGGCTCACCCCTGACATGCTCATGTAGGGGGTCCGGTAGTGTCGGCCCGGGGGACTGTGCGGCTGCCGGGCGGCGGGCGAAGAGAATCAGGACGTGCGAGGAGAACGCTGCTGTGACCATTCGGGTGGGCATCAACGGATTCGGCCGGATCGGACGGAACTTCTGGCGCGCCGTCAACGGCGGCGCCGGCGACGACATACAGATCGTCTCGGCGAACGATCTCGGTGACGTCGCGACCATGGCGCACCTGCTCAAGTACGACAGCGTGCTCGGCAGCCTGCCGCAGGACGTCACGGCCGATGGCGACACGATCCGGGTCGGCGGCCAGCCGCTGCGGATCCTGGCCGAGCGGGATCCCGCCGATCTGCCCTGGGGCGAGCTCGGCGTCGATGTGGTGGTCGAATCGACCGGCCGGTTCACCAACGCCGACGACGCCCGCAAGCACATCGCCGCCGGCGCCAAGAAGGTGATCATCTCCGCGCCGGCCAAGGGCGAGGACCTCACGATCGTGATGGGGGTCAACGACAGCGCCTACGACCCGGCCCGGCACGACGTCATCTCGAACGCCTCGTGCACCACGAACTGCGTCGCGCCGATGGCCAAGGTGCTGCTGGACAACTTCGGCATCGTCCGCGGCATGATGACCACGGTGCACGCGTACACCAGCGACCAGGTGCTGCAGGACTTCCCGCACAAGGATCTGCGCCGGGCTCGTGCCGCGGCAATCAACATCATTCCCACCACGACCGGCGCGGCCAAGGCCACGGCTCTGGTGCTGCCCGAGCTCAAGGGCAAGATGGACGGCCTGTCGCTGCGGGTCCCGGTCCCGGACGGCTCGGTCACCGACCTGGTGGTCCAGCTCGGCCGCGAGGTCACCAGGGACGAGGTGAACGCCGCCTTCCGGGCCGCGGCCGACGGCGAGCTGAAGGGCTACCTGGCCTACACCAGTGACCCGATCGTCTCCTCCGACATCGTCGGCTCGCCCGCCTCGTGCGTCTTCGACTCCTTGCTGACCATGGCCGACGGCGACCAGGTGAAGGTGATCGGCTGGTACGACAACGAGTGGGGCTACTCGTGCCGGCTCGCCGACGCGGTCCGCCTGGTCGGTTCCCGGCTGGCCTGACGCGGCGCGACGAGCTGACGGGAAACCGATGAGGGGCATCGACTCCGAGGAGGTCCGCGGGCGCGCGGTCCTGCTGCGCGCCGACCTCAACGTGCCGATGGACGGCACCCGGATCACCGACGACGGGCGGGTCAGGGCCAGCCTGCCCACGATCACCAGGCTGGCCGGCCGCGGCGCCCGCGTCATCGTGCTCGCCCACCTGGGCAGGCCCTCAGGGGCGGATTTTGCCGAACGGGCCGGGGGCGGACCATCGCTCGAGCCGGTCGCCGGCCACCTGGCCCGGCTGCTGGGCCGGCCGGTCTCGTTCGCCAGGGACGTCGCGGGCCCGTCCGCCGCCGCGGTCGCCGCCGCGCTGGCCGACGGCGATGTGGCGGTGCTGGAGAACGTGCGGTTCGAGCCGGGCGAGACGAGCAAGGACGATCAGCAGCGGGCCACTCTGGCTCGCAGGCTGGCGGCGGTGGGTGCCCAGGCGATGGGCGAGGCCGCCGCTGAGCCGCTCTACGTCGGCGACGGGTTCGGCGCCGTGCACCGCAAGCATGCCAGCGTCTATGACCTGCCCCGGCTGCTCCCGCACGCGGCCGGCGACCTGGTGCTAGCCGAGGTCGAGGTGCTGCGCAGGCTGACCGACGAGCCGCAGCGGCCATACGTGCTGGTGCTCGGGGGCGCCAAGCCCTCGGACAAGCTCGGCGTGATCGGCAACCTGCTCGACCGGGCGGACCGGCTGCTGATCGGCGGCGGCATGTCGTACACGTTCCTGGCCGCGCAGGGGTACGAGGTCGGCAAGTCATTGCTCGAGGCCGCCCAGATCCCGCACGTGCGCCGGCTGATGGATGAGGCGGCCCGGCAGGGCGTGGAGATCGTGCTGCCGGCCGACATCGTCGCGGCCACGCACTACGCGGCCGACGCCGACCACGAGGTAGTGCCGGCCACCGAGTTCCCGGCCGACCGCGAGGGGATGGACATCGGCCCGGCCACCCGCGCCCTGTTCGCCGCCAAGCTGGCCGATGCGAAGACGGTGTTCTGGAACGGGCCGATGGGCGTGTTCGAATTCCCCGCCTTCGCGGCCGGGACGCTGGCCGTCGCGCAGGCCATCAGCGGCGTGCCCGGGCTGACCGTGGTGGGCGGCGGAGACTCCGCGGCCGCCGTGCGGCAGCTCGGCCTCAGCGAGGATGCGTTCGGGCACATCTCGACCGGCGGCGGCGCGAGCCTGGAGTACCTGGAGGGCGCCACCCTGCCGGGCCTGACCGCGCTCGGGGAGGACCAGTGAGCGGGCGCTCGAACCGGATGCCGCTCGTCGCCGGGACCCGCAAGCCGCTGATCGCCGGGAACTGGAAGATGAACTGTACCCATCTCGAGGCGATAGCGCTGGTCCAGAAGCTGGCGTTCACGCTGTCGGACAGGGACTTCCGGGCGGCTGAGGTGGTGGTACTGCCGCCGTTCACCGCGCTGCGCAGCGTCCAGACGCTGGTGATCGGCGACCGGCTGCAGATCGGCTACGGCGCCCAGGACGTATCGCAGCACGCCAACGGCGCCTACACCGGCGACATCAGCGCATCCATGCTGGCCAAGCTCGGCTGCGGCTACGTGCTGGCCGGGCATTCCGAGCGGCGCCAGTACCACGGCGAGGACGACGCCCTGGTCAACGCCAAGATCAAGGCGCTGCTCGGCGCCGAGATAGTACCGGTGCTCTGCGTGGGCGAGAGCCTGGAGGTGCGGCAGGCGGGAGACTACGTGCCGTACGTACTGGCCCAGGTCGACGGCGGCCTGGCCGGGCTGCGCGCCGCGCAGGTGGACGGGATCGTGATCGCCTACGAGCCCGTCTGGGCGATCGGCACCGGAGAGGTGGCCACTGCGCAGGACGCACAGGAGGTGTGCGCGGCGATCAGGGACCGGATTTCCGAGGGCCACGGGGGCGAAACGGCCGCCAGCGTGCGTATCCTGTATGGCGGATCAGTCAACGCGGATAACATCGCTCCGATCATGGAGCAGCGCGACATCGACGGAGCCCTTGTCGGTGGTGCGAGCCTGGACGCCGGTGAGTTTGCGAGAATTTGCCGGTACCGTGAAATGGCCCAGGATCACGCCTGAGCGCAGGCCTGAGAGGACTAGAGAACAGCCGTGACCATCGGACTCTCCATCGTCTTGATCATTACAAGCCTGCTGATGATCGTGCTTGTGCTGCTGCACCGCGGTAAGGGAGGCGGCCTCTCCGACTTGTTCGGCGGCGGAGTGACGTCCTCGCTGGGTTCATCCACGGTAGTTGAGCGGAATCTCGACCGGCTCACGATCATCACAGGTATTATCTGGTTCCTCTGTATCGTCGGCCTCGGCATCCTCAATAGGTAGCGCCCGGGCGCGGCGGGATTTCATCCTCGACGCGGTCCCCGCATAGGCATGAGGCAAGTAAGGCACGGGCGAGAAGCAAACCCACAAAGACAAGGGGTATTCCGTGAGCAGTGGCAACGCCATCCGCGGCAGCAGGGTGGGCGCCGGCCCGATGGGCGAAGCCGAACGCGGCGAGTCCGCTCCGCGGGTCTGGGTGTCATTCTGGTGCTCGAACCGGCACGAGACGCGGCCGAGCTTCGCCACCGATGCTGCTGTCCCCGAGATCTGGGAGTGTCCGCGGTGCGGGTTCCCGGCCGGGCAGGACGAGCACAGCCCCCCCGCGCCGCCGCGCGTCGAGCCGTACAAGACCCACCTCGCCTACGTCAAGGAACGCCGCAGCGACGCCGACGGCGCGGCAATCCTGGAAGAAGCTCTGAACCGGCTGCGCCGGGGGGCGTGACGGCACCTGCCAATGACCCGGCTCCAGCCAGACCGCGGCAGGGCCAGCGTCTCTAGGATGAGGCAGTGCCTGTGCGAGCCGTTGATTTCCACGTACACCTGCCCACCCCGGACTGGCTGGACGGCAGCATGTCCGGCTATGTGGAGGCGGCCGAGGCATATTTCAGGTCGGTTGTGCAGCGGCAGTCGCTGGATGAGCTGGCCGACAGATACCGCGAGCTGGAGGTGCAGGCCGTCCTACTGGCCTGGGACGCGGAAACAGCCACCGGACGGCCGCGGGTACCCAACGAGACCGTGGCGGACGCCTGCCGCGCGCATCCGTACGTCTTCACCGGGCTCGGTTCGGTCGACCCGCATAAGGGCCAGGCGGCGGTGGCCGAGGTGGCAAACATCGCCGCGCTGGGCCTGCGCGGGGTGAAGTTCCACCCGTCGCTGCAGGCCTTTTCGCCCGATGATCCCGTCTTCTGGCCGATCTTCGCGGCGTGCGAGCAGCACGGCCTGCTGGCCCTCTTCCACACCGGGACCAGCGGGATCGGCGCCCGCCAGCCCGGCGGCCAGGGCATCCGGCTCGATTACGCCCACCCGCTCAAGCTCGACGCGGTGGCCGCCGCGCATCCCGGGCTGACCGTGGTCGCCGCTCATTTCGGCTGGCCGTGGCACATGGACCTGATCGCCATCGCGCTGCATAAGACCAACGTGTACATCGACATCTCCGGCTGGTCGCCGCGCCGGATCCCGCCCGAGGTGGTCCGCGAGCTCCGAGGCCGGCTATCCGGCCAGTTCATCTGGGGCAGCGATTTCCCGTTCATCACCCCCGAACGCTGCCTGGCCGAGCTCGACGACCTCGGCCTGCCCGACGACGTGCTGGAGAAATTGCTGCGTGGGAACGCCCTGCGGATCCTGGGGGCGTGACGGCCTGCTCAGACGACCGCGGGGCGGCGCCGGGTGTAGCGGCAGAACAGGTGCCCCTCCTCCTCGAGCACGTGCTGCAGCGAGAGCCGGCCGGACTGCACCGCGCTCGTCCCCACCGCGATCCGGCTCGCGCCTCCGCTGGCCACCAGCGGGCTGATCGTGAGGCACAGCTCATCGAGCACTTCGGCCGCGGCCAGCTCGCCGAGCAGCTGCGGCCCGCCTTCGGCGAGGATCCGCCGGTAACCGAGGTCGGCCAGCGCCTGCACGGCGAGGTTCAGGTCGGCGGTATCTTCCCCGGCCACGATGACGTCGGCGTTCCTGCGGGCCTCGGAGCGGAGCTCGGCGGGTGCCTGCTCGGTAGTGATGAGGATGGTCCGTGCTCCCGGCCGCGCGGCGGTCAGCAGCGGGCTGGACAGGTCGAGGCTGATCCTCCTGGTGACCACCGCGATCGCTGGCACCGGAGCCTGGCGGCTGCGCAGGCCCGGCCACAGTTCCTCGGGGCGGACGGCGGCATACCGCTCGGCCCGGGCCGTGCCCGCGCCCACGAGAATCACGTCGCAGAGGGTACGGAGCAGGGCGAACAGGTTGCGGTCCGCCTCGCTGGACAGCCCCGCACTGCGCCCCCGGATCGTCGCGGCGCCGTCCGCGCTCGTCACCATGTTCGCCCGCACCCAGGGCCTGCTGGTGTCGGGGTAGCCGTACAGCGCAACGAGATCGTGCCGGGTCAGCTCCTTAGCACAGTCGGGGTCCCCGGAATCCACCGAGGGCGGGAAGATCAGGCGCACGGTCAGCAGTCAACCAGACCCACCCGGGGCCGCGAGTAGCGGATGACGGCACTGCGTGCATATCAGATGGGTAAACGGGCGGTGGCGCCCCGGGCTCACGCGGGCGACCGCTAAGCCGGGTCAGGGCCGCCCTGGGAACGGCCGGCGCCGCGCAGGACCAGTACCGACCGGCTGGCCACCTCGGTCTTCGCGGCCGGGCTGATCTCGGCCGCCTCGCCCGCCGCAGGTGCGGTGGCGGGATCGGCCGCCTCTGCGGGGGGCAGGGCGGTGTCGAACACGACCTGCCAGCCGACCGCGAACCGCGCGTCGGGCAGCGAGAACGTGACCGGCTCGCCGCGAGGATTGAACAGCAGCAGGAAGCTGTCGCCGGCGGCGGGCCCGGCACCCGTCCCGGCCCCGGCATCCGGATCGGCCGCGCTGCCCCCGTCCCCGCCGTCCAGGAAGACCGCGAGGCAATCGCCGCCGGGAGCGTGCCAGTCCGACTCGGTCATCTCCTGGCCCGACGGCGTGAACCAGACGACGTCGGCCGGGCTGCCGGGCGGCGCGCCGACCGGGCGGCCGCGGAAGAAGGTGCGGCGGCGGAAGACGCGATGCGCCTGGCGCAGCCCGATGGCGGCCCGGACGAACTCAAGCAGCTCCCGCTCGTCAGGCGACAGCTCCCAGTCCAGCCACGAGATCTCGTTGTCCTGGCAGTAGGCATTGTTGTTGCCGCCCTGGGTGCGGCCGAGTTCGTCCCCGGCCAGCAGCATCGGCATGCCCTGCGAGCACAGCAGGGATATCAGGAAGTTGCGCTTTTGCCTGGCCCGCAGCCGGGTGATCTCCGGGTTGCCGGTCGGGCCCTCGACCCCGCAGTTCCACGACCTGTTGTCGTCGCTGCCGTCCCGGCCGCCCTCGCCGTTCGCCTCGTTGTGCTTGTGGTCATAGCTGACCAGATCCTGGAGCGTGAAGCCGTCGTGGCAGGTGACGTAGTTGACCGATGCGGCGGGCCGGCGCCCGCTGGCCTGGAACGTCTGGCTCGACCCGGCCAGCCGGGACGCGAACTCGGGCAGCGCCCCGTGCCGTCCGCGCCAGTAGTCGCGGACGGCGTCCCGGTACTGTCCGTTCCACTCCGCCCACGGCGCCGGGAAGCCGCCCAGCTGGTAGCCGCCGGGGCCGACATCCCACGGTTCGGCGATCAGCTTCACCCCGGACAGCACCGGATCCTGGCCGACCATGCGCAGGAACGCCGCGCAGCGGTCCACCTCGCCCCGCTCCCGCGTTAAGGCGGGCGCGAGATCGAAGCGGAAGCCATCCACGTGCATGTCAAGCACCCAGTACCGCAGCGAGTCCATGATCAGCTGGAGGGCGTGCGGGTGCCGGACGTTCAGGCTGTTGCCGCAGCCGGTGTCGTCCGCGTAGCGCCTCAGGTCGTCGTGGTGCAGGCGGTAGTAGGCGGCGTTGTCGATGCCCCGGAAGCTGAGCGTCGGGCCCTGGGGGCCGCCCTCCGCGGTGTGGTTGTAGACCACGTCGAGGATCACCTCGAGGCCGGCCCGGTGCAGCGCCCGCACCATCGACTTGAACTCGCGCACCTGCTCACCGCGCTCACCCGCCGAGCAGTACCGGTTGTACGGGGCGAGGAACGAGATCGAGTTGTAGCCCCAGTAGTTGGCCAGGCCGCGCCGGGGCAGCTCGCGCTCGGACGCGTACTGGTGGACCGGTAGGAGCTCGACGGCCGTGACGCCGAGGCGGATCAGGTGCTCGATGATCACCGGATGGCCGACCGCCGCATAGCTGCCGCGCAGCTCGGCCGGGATCTGCGGGTGGCACATGGTCAGGCCGCGCACGTGCGCCTCGTAGATGACGGTGTCCTCGGCCGGGGTCCGGGGCGGGCGGTCATCGCCCCAGTCAAAGTCGGTGGCGGTCACCACGCTGCGCGGCACAAACGGCGCGCTGTCGGCGGAACTGCGCGTCGACGGCTCATCCAGCCGGTGGCCGTACAGCGCCCTGGACCGCCTGACCGCGCCTTCCACCGCCTTGGCGTACGGATCGAGCAGCAGCTTGGCCGGGTTGCACCGGTGGCCGCGGGCGGGGTCGTACGGCCCCTGCACCCGGTAGCCGTACCGCTGGCCGGGGCTGATGCCGGGCAAATACCCGTGCCAGACGAATCCGTCGGCATCGGTGAGCGCGACCCTCGTCTCCATCGCGGACTGAGCGGGGCCGTCCCCGCCGAACACGCAGAGCTCCACTCGCTCGGCCACCCCCGAGTAGAGGGCGAAGTTGGTGCCGGCGCCGTCCCACGTCGCGCCGAGCGGATACGGGCTGCCTGGCCGGACGCGCATTCAGCCGGCCGCCGGCACGCTCACCCGCGCGCGGTCGACCAGGGACGGCAGGTCAAGGCCGTCCGGCAGCGTGCCGAAGGCGTACCCCGGACCGCCCGCGGCGGCCGATCCGAGCCGGGAGGCGCAGAACGCGTCCGCGACCGCCGAGGGCGCGTGCCGGACCAGCAGCGCGCCCTGCAGCAGCGACCCGATGAGGCCGGCCAGCCGCCGGGCCTGGTATTCGGCGGCCTGGCTCGCGGCCGGCCCGGGAGCCGACTCCGCCGGCCCGGCCAGGCCGGCGAGCATGCGGCGCAGTTCCGCGGTCGCCTCGTCCAGCCGCTTGTCGCCGCCGGCCGCCAGATCGAGCTCGGCCCCCAGCACGTCCGCGGACTCGGGGGAGCGGCGCAGCGCGCGCAGCACGTCGAGCGCGGTCACGTTGCCGGAGCCTTCCCAGATCGAGTTCAGCGGCGCCTCACGGTAAAGCCCGGGCAGCCCGGATTCCTCCACGTAGCCGTTGCCGCCGTGACATTCCAGGGCCTCTGCCGCGTGCGCCACGGCGCGCTTGCAGACCCAGTACTTGGCGGCGGGCAGCGCGACCCGCAACAGCGCCGACTCGCCGGCGTCGCCGTCCGCCGACCGCTGTGCCGCGGCGGCCAGCCGGATCGCCAGCGCGGTCGCGGCCTCGGATTCGACCGCGAGATCGGCCAGCACGCCGGTCATCAGCGGCTGATCAATGAGATTCCTGCCGAACGCCTGCCGGTGGGCGCAGTGGTGCACGGCGGCTACCGTGCCGTGGCGGATGGACGCGGCGCTGCCCAGCACGCAATCCAGCCTCGTCGCGGTGACCATGTCGATGATCGTGCGCACGCCCCGGCCCGGCTCACCCACCTGCCAGCCGACCGCCCCGTCGTACTCGACCTCGGCGGACGCGTTGGAGCGGTTGCCGAGCTTGTCCTTGAGCCGCTGGATCCGGATCGCGTTACGGGTGCCGTCCGGCAGCACCCGGGGGAGCAGGAAGCAGGTCAGCCCGCCGGGTCCTTGGGCCAGGACCAGGAACAGGTCGCACATGGGCGCCGAGTTGAACCATTTGTGCCCGGTGAGCAGGTGTGCACCCGGGCCGGCCGCCGGCACGGGCTCGGCGCGGGTGCTGCCGGCTCGCACGTCCGAGCCGCCTTGTTTCTCGGTCATGGCCATGCCGCACAGCAGCCCGGCCTTGGTCTCGGGCACCCGCAGGCCGGGGTCGTACGCGCGGGAAGCGAGCAGCGGCTCGAACCGTCGCGCCAGCTCCGGCGCGTGCCGGAGTGCGGGCACCGCCGCATAGGTCATCGAGACCGGGCAGCCGTGCCCGGCCTCGGCCTGGCTCCACACGTAGAATTTCGCCGCCCGGGCCAGGTGCGCGCCGGGCTCGCGGTCCGCCCAGGGGGCCGCGTGCAGGCCTTGCGAGACGGCCACCGACATCAGCGCGTGCCAGGCCGGGTGGTAGTCGACCTCGTCGATCCGGTGGCCGTACCGGTCGTGCGTGCGGAGCCTGGGCACGTGGTCGTTGGCCAGCCTGGCCTGCTCCTGCGTCTGCGCGGACCCAGCCAGGACGCCGAGCTCGTGCAGTTCGGCCGCCACGGCACCGGCGTCCTCGCGGCTCAGAGCCTCGAGCAGCGCCGGATCCTGGGCCACGTCGTGCCCGGCGAGCGGCGGGGGCTGGTTGAGCACTTCGTGGGTGGCCCGCGGTCCAGTCATGGACGTCAGGCTATCCGGGCTGCCGCCGCGGCGGCGTGCCCGGCGCGAGCGGCGGCGTACCGGGCGAGCACGACGTCGGCCAGCTCGGGGGCGGCCCCCAGCGGCGCGCTGACCGCGGCGGCACCCGCGGCGAGCGCCTCGTCGCGGACCTGCCCGGCAAACCTGCCGGGGGCAAGCAGGTAACTGGCCACCACCACGCGCCGCGCGCCGCCGGCCAGCAGGGCGGACACCGCCCCGCCCGGCGGCGGCGCGGCGGCGCTCGCGTAGGCCGGGAGCACGTCCCGCCAGCCGCGCCGCGCCCTCCACTGTGCCGCCAGCCGGGTGACGACGGCGCAGGCCCGGGGGTCGCTGGAGCCGGCGGCGGCGAGCACCACCGAGGTGCCGGGATCACCCGGCAGCACGCCCGCCTCGGCCAGCCGGCGTTCCAGCGCGGTGACCAGCAGCGGGTGCGGTCCGAGCGGATCACCGTAGCTGATCTGCAGCGCGCCGCCGGACCGGGCGGACGCGGCCCGGAGCACGGCCGGGAGGTCGGTCTTGCTGTGATAGGCGCCGGTCAGCAGCAGCGGCAGCACCACGACCGGGCCTGCGGGCAGCGCGCCCAGCACCTGCGCGGGCGAAGGCGCCGCGTGCCCGAGGTACGCAGCGCTGATCCGCAATCCCGCCAGCCCGCGGCGGGCGGCCCGCGCCCGGACGAGGTCAACTACTTCCTCGATCGTGGCTGCAGCGCGGGGATCACGACTGCCATGGGCCACCGCCACCAGCGGCGGGAGGTCCTGCCGCGGGGGGTCCGGGGGGTCGCCCCCCCGGGCTAGCATGACGCCGGGGCCACGGCGAGATCGGCCGCAGGCCGATGAGCAGCGTGAACCAGCCCCACAGGCGTTATTCGTGGATGCCGCACTCGCTCTTACCCGTGCCCGCCCAGCGGCCGCTGCGCGGGTCAGCGCCGGGCTCGACCCGCAGCGTGCACGTGGCGCAGCCGATCGACGGGTAACCCTCGGGGACCAGCGGGTTCACCAGGATGCCATGTGTGTCGATGTACTCGTCCACCTGGTCCTGGGTCCAGCTGACGATCGGGTTCACCTTGACCATCTGGCGCCTGGCGTCCCACTCCACAGCCTTCGCGTGCCGACGGGACGACGTCTCTTCCCGGCGCACGCCGGTGAGCCAGGCGTCGTACTGGCGCAGGGCGCGCTCCAGCGGCTGGACCTTGCGCATTGCGCAGCAGAGATCGGGGTTGCGGGCATACAGCCGCTCGCCGAACTCGGCGTTCTGCTCGGCCACAGTCCGCTCGGGTGTGACATTCACCACGTTGACCGGATAAACGGCGGCGACAGCATCGCGCATGCCGATGGTTTCGGCGAAGTGATACCCGGTGTCGAGGAAAATTACGTCGATGCCGGGCTGGACCACCGAGGCGAGATGAATGAGCACCGCGTCGGTCATCGATGACGTCAGGCACAGCCGATCATCGAAGGTGTCAGCCGCCCACTGCATGATCTCCTCGGCGGTGGCGTCGGCAAGAGCCTGCGCTGCTTGCTCGGCGAACACCTCGGGGGACTGCGGGGGGTCGCCCCTCCAGGCCAGCGCTGTCATGCGGCGTCATCCCTCCTGGCACGGTCCGGCACGGAAGTCGAGGGCAAAACTCCGATCCCTGCGAAGCTTATCCGGAAACACCTTGTGCAACTGCGACATTGCCAGTGAGCTTCCCGGGTGTCGGGGCGCAAATCCTCCTCCCCGCAATAAGGGCAGTAGAAAGGCACGGCGCGTTCTGTCATGAGATGTCCGTTTCGCTAGCGCGGCTGACCCAGGCCGCGAATGTCTCGTCCGGATAACGATCCGCCGCAAACCTGCGCAGTACCCGCTCCACGTAATCGGGCAGTTGCTCGGCCGTGGTCTTGAGCCCGCGGACCTTACGGCCGAATCCCGACTCCGACCCGTCACCGCCGTTCAGCGCGCCGCCCAGGTGAATCTGGAAGCCCTCGACCTGGCGCCCGCCGGCGTCGGTGACCAGCGACCCCTTGAGCCCGATGTCGGCGGTCTGGATCCGGGCGCAGGAGTTGGGGCAGCCGTTCACGTTGATCGTGACCGGCACCGGGAAATCTGGCAGGCGCCGCTCCATCTCGTCGATCAGGTCGGACGCCCGCTGCTTGGTCTCGACGATGGCCAGCTTGCAGAACTCGATGCCGGTGCAGGCCATCGTATGCCGCCGGAACACGCTGGGAGTGACCTGCAGCCCGTGCTTCTCGAGCTCGGCGGACAGGTCCGAGGTGCGGTCCCCGGGCACATCCAAGATGATCATCTTCTGCTCGGCGGTGGTCCGCACCCGGCCGCTGCCGTACCTGGCAGCCAGATCCGCGACTTGGCCGAGCTGGACGCCGGACACCCGGCCGACCCGGGGCGCGAA
>Ga0207664_10000138_pt1 | contig 62617 bp, 45 predicted proteins | sample LARL83metaG_FD_184349 | JGI IMG/M metagenome (GOLD analysis project Ga0207664, IMG submission 184349) | Corn, switchgrass and miscanthus rhizosphere microbial communities from Kellogg Biological Station, Michigan, USA - LAR L8-3 metaG... | ecosystem: Host-associated > Plants > Roots >...
GACGCCTGGTGGAAGCGGTACGCGATACGGCTGCAGCGTAGATTGCCACGGGAGCACGTGAGATTGTCCCATCGGTTTGAGTGAGTGGCAGGGGGCATTTCACGGTTCCTTGTTTTCGCTAGAGTCACCGGCGATTCCACTACTGACAAAATCATCACCGGAGGGAATCCCTGCCTTTGCGGTAAGGAGTTCAATCCCGGCACCGCTTTCAGGACGTAACCTAGCGCACCAAAACTTGGCACGCGCTTCCCCACCCGCCCACTGAGTCCACCTCGAACCCCCTGTCAGAAAGTCAGAGGTGCACCACGTCAATAATTCGCGGAGCGATCGGTTAGTGGGCGGAACGGGCCAGCGTGATCAATCAGATTCGAGCTTTCCTGCTTGAACGTGGCATAAGTTCCGCAAGGGGCCGGCCATCACAAGTCGGGTGACGAGTTTCATCCAGCAGTCGAGTGCGGAAAAAGCTCATGACGCCGAGGCCCAGCTTGCAAAGATCACTGCGCCTACGCAGACCGCAATCTGCAATTCCGTCAACCGAGGACAAATGGCATTCGGACGAAAGTCGCGACCTCGGCGCACAATTTTCGTCCGGCTCTCTTGACAACCCGTCCGAGAGCGCGCATTGTGCAGTGGTACGTCGCGATCTACTCACCAGAGTCATCCTCGGAAAGCCGATTCTGTCTGAGCAGGGCCCTTCCTGTTCTTCGGCGCAGTCCACGAGCACAGCTCGTGCCCAATCCTCGTGGACATAGAAGGAGATTGCCATGCGGAGTCACGCACAACAAATGAAGTCTCCCATGATCCGCGAGCATTCGCCGAGCGGTCAAGCTCACAGCGGTGTCGCTCTTTTCATCGGAACCCTCACGATTCTGATCGCTCTGGTCGCGCTCGCCCCACTGAGTGGCGTGGGGCAGTCGTCCGGGCAGCCCAGTCATCCCGGGAATCGCTTTCCGGCGAAGGAATCAGTCAGGGGAGTGTCGCAACCGAGTTCGCCTCTATTCCTGCCTGCGGTGACTTATGACTCGGGCGGGGCCCTTCCAAGTTCGGTCGCGGTCGCGGATATGAATGGCGACGGCAGTCCCGACCTAGTCGTGGCCAACACCGACTCCAACACAGTGGGCATCCTGTCCGGTAATGGAAACGGTACCTTCCAGACGGCGGCAACCTATGACGTTGGTGGGCAATTTCCCGTTTCCGTCGCAGTTGGGAACCTTGTCTTGGGGGGCGGACTTCAGGTGGTCGTGGCGAATGGTTGCGCCGACCAGACCGCCTGTTCCGGTGGGGGCCAGAGTGGCGTGGGTGTGCTCTTTGCCTTCGGCAACCCTACGGCGGTTACCTATCGGTCGGGTGGGAGTGTCGTACAGTCGGTAAAGATTGCGGATGTGGACAACAACGGCATTCCCGACTTACTGGTTGCGCACCTCTGTGCTAGTACCAATATTTCGAATTGCACTCTGAACACGCCCGGTTCAGTCGGCGTGCTGCTGGGTCATGACGACATTTTCACCCTGATCAAAACATACAACTCAGGCGGGTTTCAGACTGCGTCGCTTGCGGTCGCCGACGTAAATGGCGACGGCCAGCTTGACTTGGTGGTTGCTAACTCATGTGCTAGCGCTGGTAGTTCTGGATGTGGAAACGGCTCGGTGGGCGTGCTGCTGGGTAATGGAGACGGAACATTCAAGAAGGCAGTGACCTATCCGGCGGGTTTCTTTCCTATCTCTGTGGCGGTCGCGGATTTGAACGGCGATGGCAAGCCTGACGTGGTTGTGACTAACGTTCAAGAGAACGGCAACGGATCAGTTGGCATCCTGCTAGGCAACGGTGACGGAACGTTCGCGAGTGTCGTGAGCTACGCCTCTGGTGGGTTTTCCCCCCAATCGGTAGCAGTTGCCGACGTGAACGGAGATGGCAAGCTCGACGTGGTGGTGTCTAACATCAGCAGTAACAATCTGGGTGTCCTCCTGGGCAAGGGTGACGGAACCTTCCCGGCACCGCTGATTTACAGTACCGGCGGGAATAACCCACTTTCTGTGGCGATCGCCGATGTAAACGGGGATGGGAAGCCCGATTTGGTTGTGGTCAATAACGGCAGCAATAATGTCGGCGTGCTGCTTAACAACAGCGGCATTCACAATCCGACGTCGACTTCACTCACTTCAGCCCTGAATCCTTCCATGTACGGTCAGAAGATCACATGGACCGCGACGGTCACCTCGTCCGGCTCAATCGCACCGACCGGAAAGGTGCAGTTCACGTGGAGTGGCCACACGATTGGTTCTGCAACACTCAACAGCAGTGGCGTGGCGACCCTCACCAAATCAAATCTCAATGCCGACCCTTACCCAATAACGGCGGTGTATGGGGGCGACACGGCCAACCTTGGCAGCACTTCTGCGGTGCTGAACCAGGTGGTGTTGCAGACCACGAGCACGGCCACCCTCACTTCGTCGCCGAACCCGTCCACGCAAGGTGAGGCAGTTGCTTTTATCGCGAAGATTTCGTCGCCGACCGTGTTACCGACTGGTCCTGTCACCTTCACCGCAGGAAAGACTGTGCTGGGGACAGCTCAACTCAGCGGCGGCAAAGCAACGCTGACCATCTCGTCGCTGGCTCTGGGCTCGACCAAAGTCACGGCAACCTACAACGGAGACTCAAACATCGCCAAGAGTTCAGCTTCGGTTGTCCAGACAGTGCAGTAGCACAAGAATTACCTCAGCCACCGGTCTCTCGGGTCCCGCAGGAACCTCTGGGTGAGACTTGAGAGGCCTGGCGTTGTCGTACACTGAAAGTTTCGTATCGGATTTTCCCACTGCTGCAAGGTTTCGGGGATGGTCACAGAAGCCGATTGGAAAAATTGGCGAAGCGCAGATTTCGAACCATTTCTCGATGTCGTCTTTGAAGCCTTCGGGCCGGGCAGCGGCTTTGGCGCATTGCGCTCAGACCGTCCAGGTGCCTTCCACTTCAAAAGCTGTGTCCACGGAGCCCTGCTTAAAAGGGGTAAAAAAGGTGTACTTAAGAGGGAATAGATAATTGAAAGAAAGCAATCCCAAGCTCGACACTTCGAGCAAGTAGTCGTCGTTAAATCACCGCGCTCTGGGTATCTACGGGAACAACGAAATTACCTGCGGGAACTCGTACTCAACCCTATGGCATGTCACGGCCGGGCGGATTCGAACACGCTGATCACCCGGCGATTATGACCTGCGCGGAGAGCCATTCCGATAGCTGCCGCATTGAATAGTGTCCCTGGTTCCCCTCCTTCCCTAAAATGTCTGTAATTTCCTTCGATCGGCAGCGTACTACGTTATGGACGCCAAGAGGAACATGGCGAAAGAACCGCAGCCCCACGAGGGCGAAACCAGGCAGATCGAGGGGCTCGGTTTGGAGACAGTAATAGAGCGAGCCCAAGGTCACGATGCCGATGCTCTGGGGGAGATCTATCACCGCTATGTCAGGCGCGTATTCGGATTGTGCCGTTACATGCTGCACTCACGAGAGAGCGCAGAAGATGCTACCAGCGAAGTCTTCCTCAAGCTGCAGCGTTCCATCGAGCACTACGACGGTTCAATACCCTTTCCCAGATGGCTGCTACGGGTGGCTGGCAACCAATGCATTGACGCTCTGCGGCGCCGGCAGCGTGGGCTAAAGGTGTTTGTAGAAGCTGAACACGGATCCGCTGTCATCGAGGCGGCCAGTTCGGAGCCCTCGCCGCTGGGTGCCGTCATCAGCACGCAAGAGCGAGAGCAGGTGCGGGATACTATCGGACGCCTGCCGGAGAACTATCGCGTGCCACTGGTCCTGCGCTTTTACGGCGAGCTGAGTTATGACGAAATCGCCCACGAGTTGGGCCTGGAGAAGAACAACGTGGCGGCGCTGATATTTCGGGCCAAGCAGGAGTTGCGCCGGAGACTGGCCCCTGGGAGCAAGTGATCATGGAATGTTATTCGGAACAGACCTGCGCCCTTGCGGTGGACGGCGAACTGGCAGCAGACGAGGCGCAACGCCTACGGGACCACCTGGCCACGTGCCGGCGCTGCCGGGATCTCGTGGACGCATTGCGCACCGAGAATCGTGTTCTGAGCGAAAGCCTGAACGAACTTAAGGAAGATGCACCCAGCCCAGTGGGCTTCAACTATCTGCACAGGTCCTGGGTGTGGGGCGATCTGGCGGTGCTGGCTGCAGTGCTGGCGCTAGGTTCAATCAGTTTGATTTGGTTCGACAAACTGAGTATTCCGGCAGAGCTGGAATGGTTCAATCCCTTCAGCGCAAGCGGCCGCACGAACCTGTTCTTCAGCGTTTTTGACTTCGCAAGCGGAGGTACTGACATGTTGACTGACTATGCTGCTGTCGTGGGTGTTGTCTCTCTGTTGTTGCTGTTGGGCGGCGGCGCACTGTTGTTCGGACGAGATCGCCTACGCCAGCCTGGCCTGCGCCTGCTGATCGTGCTGCTTGCGTTGTCGTTGCCTAGCTTTGCCCTGGAACGGCGCCACGCGGATTTCGTCACCGTACCAGCAAGCGAGACTGTGGACGACACCCTTGTGGCTGCCGGCAACACCGTGCGCATTGATGGCGTGATCAATGGCGACCTGATAGCTTTTGGCCGGACCGTAGAAGTACGTGGCACCGTCAAGGGCGATCTGCTGAGTCTTGCCAAGAGAACTGTGGTCAGCGGAACCGTGGAAGGCCGCATCTACACTTTTTCGGAATCCTTCGACTTGGACGGGCAACTGGGTCACAGCCTTTACGGCTTTGCGCAATCCTTGCATGTAAATGACCGGGGCCATGTGGGTGAAGGTATCGTGGCGGCCGCCGGCGACCTCAGCCTTGAGGGCGAGGTGAAGCGCAGTGTGGACATCTTGACCAGTGGCAACGCCGATGTGAGCGGCAGCATCGGCCGCGATCTGACCACGTCCGGGGTGAGCCTGACGCTGACGAACACGGCCCGGGTCGGAGGCAACCTGAAGGCTCGCGTGCGCCAGTTGAAAGAGGTGCACATTGCCGACGGCGCGACCATTGCGGGCAAACGTGACATCCAGGTGCGAGTGAGGGAGAGCCAGTTCGCGCGGCCCAGATTTTACTTCCACCAAGCTGTCTGGTTCGCTGCCGCCCTGCTGGTGGGATGGCTGGGGCTGATTCTGTTTCCTGGTTTCTTCAGGGGCACGACTCAGGCAGTGGGATCAGGGTGGCTCAGCCTCGCACTCGGCGTCGGGCTTCTGGCAGGTGTACCGGTAATCATGGTCGTGGCAGCCATCACTTTGATTGGACTCCCGATCTCGCTCATGTTGTTCGCGGTGTATCTGGCGGCGATATACCTGGCGAAGGTTTGGGTTGGAGCATTCCTGGGACGGATCCTTCTGAAGTCCTCGGGAACCACGAAGGGCGATTGGTGCCTGGGATTGCTGGTGGGCCTGTTGATACTCACTCTCGTTGGGTTCATTCCGTATCTTGGCGGGCTGGTCCGCTTCGGAGTGGTTTGCCTGGGTCTGGGGGCTTTTGCCGGACAGCTTTATCGGGCATCACGACCGGCGATAACGGCCTGAACAGGGGGTGCTATCCGGTAACGCTTCTTGACATCAACCCGCCGCTCACCAACGTCGTTCGAATTGAAGAAGTCGCGAAGACAAATAACGCCGATGGAACATCGCCTCCGTTTGAGCCTACGCCTTTCCTGTCGGCCTTCACACTCAAGTGCCCACCCAAGGCCAAATGAGTGCAATAGCGATTTTGCAATAGTAGGGGGCATCCATCAACCGACGATGTCCCTCAGAAAATAGTATTCGTCAAGAACTTCGAGAGAGACACAAGGCGGCTCTGTCTTCGAGTCCAGTGTCCGAGCGTTCGTGGGAGACAATGCAGGGTTGTCGTCGAGAAGTTGCTGTATGCGTTCTTCAATCTGTCTCCGATCCTCATCGGTCAGCGAGTTTCTAAACAGAGCCCGTTCCGCATTCGCTGGCCGCTGTTTTCCTCTGGCCCACTCCCGCGTTGCCCGATCCTCGCGTTTGCGATCCGCGTTGATTCCAGCCTGCTGACTGTTCATCCGTTCCCGTGCTTCATCGAGTTTCGCTTTTAGAGCCTCATCCATATTGTTGCCTTTTTCCGTTCGTTGGATGTGATGCAGCACATAGGACGACCCTGCTAGCGGATTATCACTAGCAGCGATTGACCCGGCTCACCTTCTCGCAGCCTGGAGTACCGCTTGGGCTTTTGCTCCTCTGACTGCGTCAAGGAACGATCGTGCTGAAGCCGGCGCCGCCACTCGACCCAGCAGTGTGGCCCGAGTGGTGATCCTGCGCCCGTACATGGCGTGCCTGGAACCGTTGTCCGCGCGGACCAACGCGCCGTCGAACGTCATCCCGAGGAAAGCTCCCTTGGCGCGCGAGTAGGTCAGGATCATCGTATCCAGCTTCACATCCGTGTTTTCTGAAGAATGGCGTCCCAAGGGTCCCACGGCCACCGAGGCATCTCTTCCAATTTCGAATTTGCTCGAGAGCAGCTTCTGCATGCCTTTTTCGTTCTTGATGACCATGACCAGGTCTACAGCTTCTACCCCGATCTGCGTTCCCCAGCTTCCGCCCCCAATCTGGATGAATGCCGGCGCACTCCAGCCCTTCGCCGTGCGGCAAGTAGCGACACCCTTGCCGTGTTCCGCTCCGAAAACGAATCCTCCTTTGATCAGGTGGGGTATAACCGCTACACACTTTGCCCGCTTCATAATGTAGTCTGGAATGCGCTGGTCCGGCGCGTTCATGATCTCGTGCAACACGGTGGCTGCGTTATTGAGCCGGTTAACGGCATCCTGGCGTTCTGAACCGGCCCAGCACAGCGTTCCAAAACTCAGTATCGCAAATAAGAACATCAATTTTTTCATCGGGAGAGCCTAAGCGATCCAAGCGGAGCAATTGATACAACGAGATTACCTGCGGAAACTCTTACTCAACTCTATGGCATGTGACAGCCTGGGCGGGTGCGAACGCGCCGAATCGCCGGCGACATGAATTAGGACCGGCGCGAAGAGCCATTCGGATGTCAAATTGAGTCGGGATTGGAACTAGGTTAAAAACTAGGAAATAACTAGGTTTTAACTAGGTGAAAATTGACCAATTCCAAGCCCAAGCCGACGCTCAAGAAACCCTGACCAAGCGCCAGTTCCAGATCGCAGCCATGGTGGCAGATGGGTTAAGCGAGCCTCACACCGCTTGAAGGAATGGATCGGGTTGGCGTGGTTGTACTCGCTGCGTTACGTGGACGCGAGTGTGGGGAGCAAAGCGGGGAGCATAGACACCCGAATGAGAGCGCATTTGCCCTACTGAGGTGGGTGCTCCCCGACTGTAAGTGATTGATACGACTAAAGCGGTGGAGTTCGGAGTGGTTTAGCAAACCGCCGCATTCGGCCACTCTGCCACCTCTCCGGCGTGCGGAAGTACAGTTTATCACGTTCGGGATGAGTGCTCTTAACGCTTCAAGCGGATCGGGTCACATCACTTCAGGTGTTCCTTAAGCCACTTCGACTTGGACTTCTCGTCGTTTTGCGCCGGCTGCAGAGGAATGGTCTTTTGCAAGTTGGCCTCTGCGACCTGTTTCAGTGGACTCAGGGTGGGCCTGAAATTCGCATGACTTGCATCGAAATTCTGCATTGTACTTTGCTCACCCGCAGGCGCTATTAAAGAAGATACGAACGTCTGTTCCTGAGCCGAAGCGTGCGGCCCTCCGCCCCTTTGCAAGGCACGACCAAGAACAACTGATTCGGAAGGAGTTATATCCGTGGGACCGAGACGTCTCGCATGAAGCGTGTTATCTCTAAGAATGGCCTGCCGCCTGCCCAGGGTCTCTACGACCCGGCGCAGGAGCACGACGCTTGCGGGATCGGTTTTGTCGCGAGCATTAGCGGCGAAAAGAGTCACGACATCATCCGCAAGGGAATCCAGGTGCTGCTCAATCTGGCGCATCGTGGTGCCTGTGGGTGCGATCCGGAAACAGGCGATGGCGCTGGCGTGTTGATTCAGATTCCGCACAAGTTCTTCGTGCGGGAGTGCGAGAAGCTGGGTTTCAACCTGCCCAAAGCCGGGACATACGGCGTCGGCATGGTCTTTCTGCCGGTCGAGAAACATCATCGGTTGCAGTGCGAAGGAATTCTTGAGCGCATCGTGCGCGAGGAAGGACTGACTCTGCTTGGCTGGCGAGACACACCGGTCTACGCCTCTGCAATCGGTCGTGTGGCAAGGGCTTCGCAGCCTTACATTCAGCAGATCTTTGTGAAGTGGGCTGCTGAAGTGGACGAAGACGCTTTCGAGCGCAAGTTGTATGTCGTGCGCAAGCGCGCGGAAAATGAAGTTCGTGACTCTGGCATTGAAGACGCCGGGATGTTTTACATTCCGTCACTCTCGTGCCGCACGATCGTCTACAAGGGATTGCTGCTCGCCTCACAGATCACGAACTTCTATCGCGAACTCTCCGATCCGGATGCGGTCAGCGCGTTGTGCCTGGTGCATCAACGTTTTTCAACGAATACGTTTCCTAGCTGGCAGCGGGCGCACCCTTACCGCTATGTTGCGCATAACGGTGAGATCAACACACTTCGCGGCAATGTGAACTGGATGCACGCCCGCCAGTCGCTGCTGCAGTCGCCGCTTTTTGGCGATGACTTGAAGAAGTTGCATCCCGTCATTGCGCCTGACGGCAGCGACTCGGCGAACTTCGACAACGCTGTCGAACTGTTGCTGCAAGCGGGGCGCAGCCTGTCCCACGTGATGGCCATGCTGATTCCGGAAGCTTGGTCAGGCAATCCGCATATGAAGCCGGAAAAGCGCGCGTTCTACGAGTACCACGCCTGCCTGATGGAGCCTTGGGACGGACCTGCGGCGATCGCATTCACCGACGGACGTGTGATCGGAGCGATGCTTGACCGAAACGGTCTGCGTCCCGGGCGCTACGTAGTGACGCATGATGATCTGGTCGTGATGGCTTCCGAAGCAGGTGTGCTCGACATCGCCCCAGAACAAGTGAAGAGGAAAGGCCGCTTGCAGCCGGGCAAGATGTTCTTAGTGGACACAGTTGAAGGGCGCATCGTATCCGACAAAGAGATTAAGCAGAAGCTTGCGTCACGGCAGCCTTATGCACAGTGGGTGAAAGAGAATCAGATCACGATCGATCAATTGCCTGAGCCGTCGCGCATGCACTTTCCCGATGCTGAGACGCTCCTCCGCCGACAGCGTGCTTTTGGTTACAGCGACGAAGACTTGCGCATGATCCTTGGGCCGATGGCTTCAAAGGGAGAAGAACCGATCGGGTCGATGGGCACAGACACGCCGTTGGCCTGCCTTTCAGACAAGCCGCAGTCGTTGTTCAACTACTTCAAACAACTCTTCGCGCAGGTGACCAATCCTCCAATTGATCCCATACGCGAAGAGATGGTGATGTCGCTGATCAGCTACATCGGAAGCGAGCGAAACATTCTGGAGGAAGCGCCCGAGAATTGTCACATGCTGAAGCTGGCGCATCCGTTGCTCAACAACCGCGAACTGGAAAAGCTGCGACGCGTTTCGAACCGCGACTTGCTGGCCACGACGCTGCCCGCGCTCTTCCGAGCGAACGAAGGCGAGGCGGGACTCAAGCGCGCTCTCGATGAGCTGTGCCAGCGGGCTTCCTTCGCCGTGAAGGCCGGGTACTCTCTCCTTATTCTTTCTGACCGCGGCGTCGATAAAGACTACGCACCTATTCCCTGCCTGCTGGCGCTGGCCGCTGTGCACAATTTACTGGTGCGGGAAGAAACACGAACGCAGGTGGCATTAATCACCGAATCCGGCGAGCCGCGCGAAGTGATGCACTTCGCATTGCTGAGCGGGTACGGCGCCAGTGCGATCAATCCGTATCTGGCACTGGAGAGCGTTGAGAACCTGGCTTGGCAAGGCGAGTTGGGAGATGGCGTCACGCCTGAGGTTGCAGTCCAGCGCTTCATGAAGGCGATCAAGAAGGGCTTGCTGAAAACGTTCTCCAAGATGGGGATCTCGACGCTGCAGAGCTATCAGGGAGCCCAAGTTTTCGAAGCTCTCGGTTTGAACAAGGAGCTGATCGATTCTTATTTTGCCGGCACGACTTCGCGGCTTGAGGGAATTGGACTCTCGGTTCTCGCTGCGGAGGCGCTGCTGAAGCATGATTACGCCTTCCGTCCGCTGACCGAGTTTGAGACGGAACTTGCGGTTGGCGGCAGTTATCACCAGCGAGTGAACGGCGAATATCACTTGCTGAATCCGCAGACTATCAGCAAACTGCAGCAGGCGGTGCGCCAGGACAGCTTCAAGACGTTCGAGGAGTACACGGCTCTCATCGACAAACAGAGCGCTAACCTTTGCACTCTGCGTGGATTGATGAAGTTAAAGAAGAGTGACAGCCCGGTTCCGATCGAAGAAGTCGAGCCGGCCAAAGAGATCGTGAAGCGTTTCACTACGGGCGCGATGTCGTTTGGGTCCATCAGCAAAGAAGCGCACGAAACGCTGGCCATCGCGATGAACCGCATTGGCGGGAAATCCAACACTGGCGAGGGCGGAGAAGACGAAGAGCGTTTCAAGCCCGATGCCAGTGGCGACCTGCGGCGCAGCGCGGTGAAGCAGGTGGCCTCTGCCCGTTTCGGAGTGACGGCACACTACCTCGTCAATGCCGACGAATTGCAGATCAAGATGGCGCAAGGCGCGAAGCCTGGCGAAGGCGGGCAACTTCCAGGTCATAAAGTCGACGACGTGATCGCGCGCCTGCGACATTCGATTCCCGGCGTTGGCTTGATTTCTCCTCCGCCACATCACGATATCTATTCAATCGAAGATCTCGCCCAACTGATCTACGACCTGAAGAACGTGAATCCTCAGGCGCGCATTGCAGTGAAGCTCGTGGCGGAAGTCGGTGTAGGCACCGTAGCTGCGGGCGTTGCCAAAGCACACGCAGACGTGGTGCTGATCAGCGGAGACACCGGCGGCACAGGCGCGTCGCCCCTGAGTTCCATCAAGCACGCTGGCATTCCGTGGGAATTGGGCTTAGCAGAGACGCAGCAGGTGCTGCTGTTGAATGATTTGCGCAGCCGCATCCGCGTGCAAACTGACGGCAAGCTGCAGACGGGCCGCGACGTGGTCATCGCTGCATTGTTGGGCGCGGAAGAGTTCGGGTTTGCCACAACGCCGCTAATCGCGATGGGCTGCATCATGATGCGCAAGTGCCATCTCAACACTTGCTCTGTAGGGATCGCAACGCAAGACCCCGTATTGCGCAAACAGTTCAAAGGACAGCCCGAGCACGTGATCAATTTCTTCTTCTTCCTGGCGGAACAGGTTCGGCAGTACATGGCGGAGCTGGGCTTTCGCACTGTGGACGAAATGGTGGGCCGCGTGGACATGCTCGACGTTGCGCCGGCCGTCGATCACTGGAAGGCTCGCGGCTTGGATTTCTCGTCGATTCTCTACAATCCACCCGTTCCTTCGCGAGTCGCGCGACGCTGCGTACACTCGCAGGATCACGGACTGAACGGCGCGCTTGATCATCAACTGGTCGAGCACTCGCTTGATGCTTTACTGAGTCTCAGCCCTCTTGAAATCAACTTGCCCGTGCGCAATATCCATCGCTCGGTCGGAACCATGTTGAGTGGAGAGGTGGCGCGCCGCTACGGCGCGAGCGGACTGCCAGACGAGACGCTCAGGATCCACTTGAACGGCTCGGCCGGACAAAGTCTGGGAGCGTTTCTGGCCAAAGGGATCACGATCACGCTCGAAGGCGAGGCCAACGACTACGTAGGCAAGGGTCTATCCGGCGGCCGCGTCGTTGTCTTTCCGCCGCGCGGCTCCGGCTTCGCGCCCGAAGAAAACATCATCATCGGAAACGTTGCTCTCTATGGCGCGACCAGCGGAGAGGCCTTCTTTAACGGAGTTGCTGGAGAACGCTTCGCCGTGCGCAACTCTGGAGCAACTGCGGTCGTCGAGGGAGTTGGCGATCATGGCTGCGAATACATGACGAATGGATTGGTGCTGGTACTCGGTGCGTGTGGCCGGAATTTCGCGGCAGGCATGAGCGGCGGCATCGCGTATGTCTTCGACGAGCAAGGAGACTTCGCCGAGAAGCGCTGCAATCTGGATTCGGTTGATCTTGAACCGCTGCTGGAATCGGAAGACGTGCAGCTCGTTCGGGAGATGATCACGCGGCATGCGGAACTGACGGGCAGTGGGCGCGCAAAATGGATTCTCGACAACTGGCGCGATGCGGTCTCGCACTTTATCAAAGTCTTCCCGCACGAGTTCAAGCGGGTGCTGGGCGTTGGACGCAGCCAGAAGGCTTACGTCCCGGATCAGCCTGTGTCTCTTCTGGAGCACGCCGGGCAGGTGCAACATGGGTAAGACCACCGGCTTCATGGACTATTCGCGGGAGCTTGCACCGCGTCGACCTGTCACCGAGCGCGTGAACGACTGGTTTGAGATCTATCAAGATTTTCCGGAAGATAAGCTGCGGGAACAAGGCGCGCGGTGCATGGATTGTGGCGTGCCATTCTGTCAAACGGGATGTCCCGTAAGCAACCTCATCCCTGACTGGAATGATCTGGTCTATCGCGGACGCTGGAAAGATGCAGTGCGGCAGTTGCACGCCACCAATAATTTTCCCGAGTTCACGGGGCGCATTTGCCCCGCACCCTGCGAAGCGTCGTGCGTGCTCGGCATCAATCAGCCTCCCGTGACAATCAAGCAGAACGAGAAGAACATCGTAGAGCGTGGATTCCTCGAAGGCTGGATCGGCCCCGAGCCATCGAAGGTTCGGACCGGAAAGAAAGTCGCGGTCGTGGGGTCGGGGCCCGCAGGACTCGCGGCCGCACAACAGTTGTGCCGCGCCGGACACTCGGTCGTGGTGTACGAAAAGGCCGATCGTATCGGCGGACTGCTGCGTTATGGCATTCCGGAATTCAAGCTTGAGAAACACATCATTGATCGCCGGCTCGACCAAATGTCGGCTGAAGGCGTGAAGTTCGTTACCAACGCAGAAGTCGGGACGAGGATTCCTGTCGAGGATCTTCGGCGTGAGTTCGATGCCATCGTGTTGGCAGGCGGCTCGGAGCAGCCGCGCGGTCTGAACGTCCCGGGACGCGACCTCAAGGGAATTCACTACGCGATGGAATTCCTGCCGCAACAGAACAAGCGTTGCCTTGGCGACTTGATCGATCCGACGGTTGAGATCCTCGCGACCGGCAAACGCGTGGTCATCATCGGTGGCGGCGATACCGGGGCTGATTGCTTGGGCACGTGCCACCGGCAGAAGCCATTCTCGGTTCACCAGTTCGAAATCATGCCGAAACCGCCTGACGAGCGCTCACCGCTGACACCCTGGCCGCTATGGCCGATGCAACTGCGTACTGAAGCCGCTCACGAAGAAGGTGGCGTGCGCGACTGGAGCATCGCGACTACAAAATTCACGGGCGATCATGGTAATGTCCAGAAGCTTCATGCCGTACGCGTCGGCCCCGCCCCGAAGTTTGAGCTGATTCCCGGCACCGAGTTCACCATAGATGCCGATCTCGTCCTGATTGCGATGGGCTTTCTCGGACCAGTGCGCAAAGGAATGATCGAGCAGTTGGGAGTGCAGCTCGACAACCGCGGGAACATTGCGACGGACCAAAACTACATGTCATCGGTTCCCGGAGTCTTCGCCGCGGGCGATATGCGGCGTGGACAATCCCTTGTTGTGTGGGCAATTTCCGAAGGCCGCAAGGCAGCGGCATGCGTGAACGCCTATCTGGCGATGGCGCCGGTCACCAGGCAAGTCGGACAAGAGGTTGCTTAGGGGGAGGTTTCATCGGCAGTAATCGCATCTAAGGTGACGCTGACCGTGCCGCCTTCCTGAAGATGTACTAACTCTCCGCGATCCTCAAATGGCTGAAGAAATTCCTCAGTCAGCGAGCCTCTTTCGAGCCCTTCGAACGCAAGAACCTTGTAATCGCCCGAGACAATCTCTCTCATTGAGAACCGACCTGACTGATCGGTTCTGGACCGTCTGTAGAAGCGGGACTGACCGCCGCGCGCGCCTTGCGGAATCAGCACAACGAATGCCCCCGGTACCGGCATTTGATCGTTCGAAACGGTGCCGGTCAGCTGAGCTGGATTCGGGCTGAGCGTCAGGTCGAGCATGGGCGGAGACTGATTGTGGGCAACGGTTACGCCGCTTTCGAGGACATCAACCGCGCCGGTTGATTTCAGGTAGTACCCCGCCGGCAGGGACGAAAAGTTCAGCAAGTGCGTGCCCTCTGGAACGCCGGTGAAAGTGAAAGTTCCATCGGGCCTTACGGAAACGCTCTCGACGTCGGGCATGAGAGCAGACACCGAAGCGTTTCCCTCGGTCTCGAGAGTGACGGTCACACGGGTCAGATCGAGGTTTGCTTTTTCATCGAAGTGAATACGTCCGCCGACTTGAACTCCCGGACCGATCATGACGTCCGCCTTGCTTAGGTTGCTATCACCCACGTGGACCGCTTTTTGCCCCCAGAGCATTTTGCTGGTCTTGGTCTGCGGCTCGACCCTGGCAACGAGGACATAAGCTCCTGAGGGCACTCCCTGCAGTTCGAAATTGCCTTTGGCGTCGGTGATTGTTTCGCGCTGGAAGGAACTCGCATCATTATTAATAAGGGTTACGCTGGCACCGGGAGATGCGGTCGCTGCACCGGCGACCAAGACTCTTCCTGCAACGGTAACGGCATGGACGGGCGTCATCGTAACGTCCATGCCTGCGAGATCTTGTCCGGGTCGAACGGTCAGAGGAGCAGCACTGGTAACATCAGCGCTGTTCGGATAATAGGTCGGCGCGAACGCTTCTTTCGCTGCGGCGGCGCCTGCGGATGATGAATTCGGCGGGATGGCGCGAAAGTAGTATCGTCCCGGAGCTACGCCAGCAACGTGGTATTCCCCCGCCGCGTTTGTAAAAGAAGGCGCGCCGACTCCGTGGAGTTCTTTCATCGCGCCATTCTGGAAGTACTTCACGACCTCAAAAGAAACACCGGACATCGGCTTGCCGTCGCCGTTCTTCACGTGTCCTGAGATGTTTGCGCCAGGGATCAACTCGATGACAAGGTCGTTTAAATGCTGGTCGGGCGCGACTGTGAACATTCTTCCACTGGATCCAGCTCCCGTGACTCTCTGTCCGACGTAACCCGGGTGCATCGCGTAGATCGCGTAACGGCCTGGAGCCATCGCATCCAAGATGAAATGACCTTCGGCATCGGTAGTGGCGGAGCCAGTGTGCGGAGAAGATTGTCCAGGCGCGAAGCTGCGTGCGCGGACTTCGATTGCTCCTAGGGGTTGGCGGGTAATCGAATCCACGACGGTCCCGGCTATCACCGCAGTGGCTGGCGGGGTTTGAGCGTTCTGACGGTTTGCGGCCGCTGCAAAAAAGGCCACGCACCCCAGGACGTGGACCACGAATTTTGCCAACCGATGTTTCACGACACACCAAGACCGTAGTTTATATCCAGAATGCGGGTTCAGGTTTTCAAGCAATGATCCAACGGTTGCAAAATTGTGCAACCGCGTGATTTCTCAAAAATGTAGTAGACTGTCGTTCCCCGAAAAAGCGGCTTCTGCCGCGTGTAGGTTCTCATGTCAAAACCCCTTGCCAAGAAAGTACTCCTGGTCGGCTGGGATGCAGCCGACTGGAAAGTGATCAACCCTCTGCTCGATCAAGGCTTAATGCCAACTCTCGAGGATTTTGTGAACCACGGCGTCATGGGAAATGTGGCGACACTGCGTCCAATTCTCTCGCCGATGTTGTGGAACTCGATTGCGACCGGAAAGCGCGCCGACAAGCACGGCATCCTTGGATTCATGGAGCCCGATCCGCAGACGGGCGGCGTCCGCCCAGTCACCAGCACCTCACGCAAGGTGAGAGCGTTGTGGAACATTCTCTCTGCCCGTGGACACAAGGCGCATGTGCTCGGGTGGTTTGCGGGACATCCGGCAGAACCGATCAACGGGATTTCCGTTTCAGATCTTTTTCCGTATGCGGTGGGGCCGCTGGAAAAAGAATGGCCACTGCCTCCGGGAGCAGTTCATCCGGAGAGTATGCGCGATACATTTGCGAAATTGCGCATGCATCCGGCAGAGGTGAGCGAAGCGGCAATTCTGCCGTGGATACCACGCGCCGCCGAGATTGAGCAGGAAAAAGACAAGGGCTTGCAATCGTTCGCCAAGATTCTCTCTGAGAACTGCTCGATTCATAACGCAGCGACGTGGATTTTGCAGAATCAAGAGTGGAATTTCCTCGCCGTCTACTACAACGGCATCGACCACTTTTGTCACGGATTCATGCACTTCCATCCGCCACAAATGGCGGGAATTCCCGATGACAAATTTGAGATCTACAAAGATGTCGTGAACGGGGCCTACCGTTTCCACGACATGATGCTGGAGAGTCTGTTGCAACTCGCCGGACCCGACGTGACGGTGATCCTGGTTTCAGATCATGGATTCCATTCAGACCATCTGCGTCCGATGGGAATTCCCAACGAGCCGGCGGGGCCCGCGATTCAGCACCGGCCGTTTGGAATTTTCTGCATGAAGGGCGAGCACATCAAGCAGGATGAGCGCATATATGGCGCGACTCTGTTGGATGTGGCTCCCACCGTCCTCACGCTATTCGGCTTGCCCGTTGGCGAAGATATGGACGGCAGAGTGCTCGTACAAGCGTTCGAAAAGACTCCGGAGATCACGCGGATCCCAAGTTGGGAGAATGAGCCGGGAGATTTCGGAATGCATCCCGCCGACATACGGATGGATCCAGCCGCCGCGCAGGCCGTGCTGCAGCAGTTTGTGGCTCTTGGCTACATCCAGGAGCCGAGCGAGGATCAAGCCAAAGCGGTCGAGATCGCCGTGCGAGAGCAGCATTACAACTTGGCGGGGATGTATCTCGATTCGCGACGGCCTCACGAAGCCCTACCGCTACTTGAAGAACTGTGGAAGAGATGGCCCGAGCAGGCCCGCTTCGCGCAGCAACTTGCACAGTGTTATTTGGCTTTGCGACGGCGTGCAGAGGCGAAGGCGATTCTCCAGAACCTGATCGACAATCCACCGAAACCGGAGCCGCGGAAGAAAAAAGGCGAAGAAGCCACAGCAGCAGAGCAACCGTCGGAAGTCGCAGCTGAGCCCGCCAAACCGGATGGACCACCGCCCCCGCGTCCGTGGGCCGATCTGTTAATGGGAATCATTCAGTTTGAAGAAGGAGATATGGATGCGGCGCTCGCGAGTCTGTTGAAGGCGGAGAGTTTCGATCCACGGTTACCCGATTTGCATTTGCGCATTGGAGAGGTATATCTGCGGCAGAGACGAAGTGACGATGCGGAGCGAGCATTCCAGCGGGCGCTCGACATTGACGGCGACAGCCCGGCCGCACATCTTGGGCTGGCGATGGTTCACCTGCGCAAACGACGAAACGAAGAAGCTGCAGAGCAAGCGTTGCAGGCAGTGGGCTTGCAACATTTTCTCCCGATGGGACATTTTTATTTAGGAGTTGCACTCGCGAGGCTGGGACATCGTGGGCGCTCGGCGCTGGCCTTTGAAACGTCGCTCACCATGCTACCCGGCTTGCTCGCCGCACACCGCTGGCTGGCTGCCCTTTATCAACAGGCCGGAGGCAATCCAGAAAAAGCGGCGCGGCATCGAGAGATTTACTTGCAGATGCGGCGACGGCGCGAAGTGAAAGCCCAAGCCTGACCCGGCGAGTGCAAGAACGATATCTTGACTTCTCAATCTTCGAGTACAGAATTCCCCGAACGTTGGTAACGATCTCGCGGTCGTAGCTATGGCGTAAACTAATGATGTGGGAACGTCTGGGGGGAAGGAACAATCTGGGTCCAATGGCACGGGCGCAAACGGCGGACCAAAGCGCCCAACCAGCAACGGCGTACCCTGTGCCCAGCCGCCGATTGAAACCAACTCCATTCAAGTTGAACCGCCTGCCCGCGTGGCTGCGGGGCTGAAGTCCGTTCTCAAGGCCGCCGAATTCACACTCAAAGAACCAGGCTTAGTGAGGGGCATCAGCGCTCTCTCTCATCTCAATCAATTTAACGGAATCGATTGTCCGGGCTGTGCGTGGCCGGATCCGGATCACGATCGCGCGCTCAACGAATACTGTGAAAACGGCGTCAAGGCGATTGCGGAAGAGGCAACGACGAAGCGATGTGCGCCTGATTTTTTCCACGCGTGGACGGTGGCGGAACTTTCTCAGCAATCGGACTACTGGCTGGGTCATCAAGGGAGATTGACCCATCCCATGGTCCTTCGGTCTGGTAGCGATCACTACGAACCGATTTCCTGGGACCATGCCGTCGCAATGATCGCTGACGAACTGAACAGCTTAGCCAGCCCCGATCAGGCGATCTTCTACACCTCGGGCCGCACCAGTAACGAAGCGGCATTTCTCTATCAACTTTTTGTGCGCCAGTTCGGCACAAACAATCTTCCCGATTGCTCGAACATGTGCCACGAATCGTCTGGACTGGCATTAAAAGAAGTAATCGGCGTCGGCAAGGGGACGGTCAGGCTGGAGGATTTCGACCTCGCCGACACCATCCTTATTGTTGGGCAAAATCCCGGCACGAATCATCCCCGCATGCTGGCGACTTTGCAGCGAGCAGCGCGGCGCGGGGCAACCATCGTCAGCGTGAATCCGCTCGCAGAAACAGGATTGACTCGCTTCAAGCATCCTCAAGATGTATTGCACTTGTTTGGACGCGGGACGAAGATAGCCACGCACTTCGTTCAAGTCCGATTGAGTGGGGACCTCGCGTTTTTGAAAGGTCTATGCAAGGAAATCCTTGAGGCAGAATCACGGCAGCCGGGAAAAGTGATTCGCCGCGAGTTCATCGAGCAGAAGACGTCGGGCTTCGAGGATTTCCGTGCGGCGATTTCTGCCGCTTCATGGGACGAGATTGTCGAGCAGAGCGGCATTTCGCTGGCTCAGATTCGGGAGATCGCGGAAATTGTAATACGGGCAAAGGCGATGATCGCCTGTTGGGCGATGGGCCTTACGCAGCAACGGCATGCCGTCGCTACGATTCAGGAAATCGTCAATCTGATGCTGCTTGGGGGCCACATCGGGAGGCCCGGCGCTGGAGTTTGTCCGGTGCGGGGCCACTCCAACGTTCAAGGCGACCGCACGATGGGCATCTGGGAGCGGATGCCTGAGAGCTTTCTCGACAAGCTTCGCGACAATTTTGAGTTTGAGCCTCCTCGCAAGCATGGCTGGGATGTCGTCGATTCGATCAAGGCCATGCATCGAGGCGAGGCGAAGGTGTTCTTCGCCTTGGGCGGAAATTTCCTCTCGGCCACGCCCGACACGGAATTCACCGCGGAGGCGTTGTCGCGATGTAGGCTGACCGTCCATGTTTCGACAAAACTCAACCGGGCTCACGTGATAACGGGTAAGCAGGCGCTGATCTTGCCATGTCTGGGTCGCACCGATGGCGACGTGCAAACCAGCGGCGAGCAGATTGTGAGCGTCGAGAATTCAATGGGCATCGTGCACACCTCGCGCGGAAACCTGGAGCCACCTTCGGACCATCTCTTAAGCGAACCGGCCATCGTGGCGAGGCTGGCTGTTGCGACTCTCGGAACCCGAACAAAAGTGGATTGGACGCATCTGGTCGAGAACTACGACCATATTCGGGAACTTATCGCGCGCATCGTGCCGGGTTGTAAAGATATGAATCGGCGCATTCGACAAAGGGGTGGCTTCTATCTGCCGAATGCAGCGCGCGACAATGATTACAAAACCAAGACGGGCAAAGCCAACTTTGTAGTGTCGAAGATCGAGCCACTTGCTCTCGAGCCGGGACAGTTCGTGCTGACAACCCTCCGCAGTCATGATCAGTACAACACCACGATTTACGGCCTCGACGATCGCTACCGAGGCATCTTTCATGGCCGCCGTGTCGTGCTGATCAATCCTGACGATATGAAGGAACACGGCTGGAAGGCTGGCGACCGATTGGATATCACGAGCCACTTCAAGAACCACGGCGAGGAAGAATTGCGGATCGCACCGCGTTTTGTGGCCGTACCTTATGAGATACCCCGGCGCTGCGCGGCTACGTATTTTCCGGAAGCGAATGTTCTGGTACCGATCGAAAGCGTCGCATTGCGCAGCAATACACCGACATCGAAGGCAATTGTCGTGAGCTTTGCACCCTCGAAATATAAGGACGATACGGCAATCGGCCGAGAAAAAGCCGCCCTCGTCTGAGTGAAGCCCGCCTCCTAGCCGGAACCCATCCAAGACGCCCTTCAAGGTTTGTTCGTGATTCGTAACGCAAAACGGTCTGCTGTTTGGTTCATTCCCAATTCGGGCAAAATGGCCTCAACACTGAGGGGGATCGGTGTGAGTCCGGACGACTGCCCGAATTGTGGGGGCACAGGATATGTTGCGAAACCGGTGGACTTGAACGGTAAGTCCGAAGGTGTCGCATTTATCCGATTAAAATGTCCCGTCTGCGGAGGCACCGGCCGGAAGCGCACAATCCCACCTACGACCGCCGGCTGACCGCACGGCCTGCGGTGCTTGCGAAACGTACGGGTTCCGGGCCGTCATACTTCCCGTCCTACGGTTGACGGTCCGGGCCGCACGTCGCAGTCTCATTCCTTTCGATTTGCCAATCTCTGGTCGTTTTGACTCGGCAGACTCGCGGCTAGGCGATTCCAGCGGCCTTCACACGGCTTCGCCGAGGGGTGGATGCCGTCTCAACTCGATTTCGCCCATTTGCCTTGGCGCGGTAAAGAGCCTTGTCCGCCGCTTGCTGGACACGATCAGGATAGGAATTTTCCTTCGTGGAAGTCGCGATCCCGATGCTGACGGTTACGGACAAGGCTGCCGGGGTTTTCTCCTGAGCGAGCTGGCGTATCGCATCGCCCTTGCGCGTTCGACCTCGAGGAGTGCGCTCGTTGCGCCGGTCCGGTCCCCGCGGCACCTGACGCCGATCCCCGCTTCGCATGCGGAACTCCGAGGCCCCGATCGTCACCCGCAGTTGCTCCAGATGATCCACGACTTCCGCGGTCGTCTTGCCCGGAAAGAGGATCGAGAATTCCTCACCGCCGCAACGATACGCCTGTCCTCCACCGGTCACTCGCGCCAGGTTTGATGCCACCAATCGCAATACCTGATCGCCGGTGTCGTGACCATACGTGTCGTTGAATCGTTTGAAGTGATCAATGTCCACAACCGCAATTGAATAGGGTTCCTGGAGCCGCAAGAGGGCATCGTTAAAGGCGCGGCGCGAGGGCAGCGTTGTGAGTTCGTCGTGATAAGCCAGCAGGTAGGAATTTTCGATGATCGAAACTGCCAGGATGCAAGCCGCTGTGGCAAAGTACACGGTCGAAACGCGCGCTGTGCCTGCAAATCGCAGGGCTAGGAAAAAAGCCGCGAGCGACCACAGCAGGGAGCTATCCGCTGGTTTGCGGGTAACCACCGACCGGACCAGCAAGAAGATTCCCACCGCCGCGAATGTGAACAACGCGTAGCCCGGTAACGAAATCGTCGACGGAGCGGGATGCGCACGGGAAAACACCGGCGTGGATGCTTCTGCCGCGCGACACAACACTGCCACGATTACGCATTGTACGAAGAGACACAAACCAACCGGCGCGGTGCTGGCGATGGTGAAGCCACGCTCATGCATCAGCGCAATCAAAATGAAATTGAGAGGCACCAGCACCGCTACGGCATGAAGGGCCGTCCAACCAGGGGTTCCAGGCCATGCATAGCCAGATCCTGAGAGGCCCACTGCCTGTTCGGCGAGGAACAGAACTAGAAGAGCGAAGAAGGTGCGGCTGGAGTGGAATCTCCATGCGAGGAGCATTCCTCCAATCAGCGCGCAGTAATAGAGGAAGCTAAGCGCCGGCAAGGCCAGGGTCAGCCAACTGGAGTACATGAGGACGACGACAAACGCCAGCACGAGGCCACCGGGCACGGTCACGGCTTTCAGAGTCGTCCTGTTCCACACCTGCAAGGCTTCACCCCAATCGGAGAATGGTCCATAAATTATCTCCGCTCAACGAGAAGGCAGGAATTGCCCGCTAAGGTTCACGGCGGCCTCGCACGTGAGGCTTCCGTTTCCTTATTTGAAACCGAGCACCATTGCTGCACCTATAGACCTTTGGGTGGGCATGGTTTTGGCTGCAGTTGAGCGGTTTCTAACTAGACTGGGCTGTTGGATTAAGGACGGTTCACTTTATGATGAAGTCGGTCGCTGAAACCTTCAAGAATCTCTCGATGGGAATCATTCTGACGGGTATGGGCTCTGACGGAGCCGAAGGGATGAACGCGATTTACCGCCAGGGAGGCCTCACCATCGGCCAGGACGAAGCAACTTCCATCGTCTATGGAATGCCACGCGCGTGCGCAGAGATGGGCGCCCTCCACCGCATCGTTCCGCTCCTCCAAATTCCATCTCAGATCCTGCAAGCTACCCGTTACCGCAGGCGAGCGTGAGCAGATCCTGTCTTCCCCTCCAGACTTCTTCGCGATCGAACATGAGCCGCAGTCTTCGCAGCAAAACCCTGGTAGAGAATGGCTTCGCCAAATATTGCTCTCGCTCCGCCTCGACCAGTCCCATTTGCTCGGCGTATCCAGTGACGAACAAAACCTTGAGCTCCGGATGTTCTCGCCTTAACCGTCTTGCCAACGCGCGTCCCGATTCTCCGGGCAGAACCACATCGGTCAGCAACAAGTCCACCGCTGCAGAGTTGACTTCGTAAACTCGCAACGCCTCGACCGCATTCTTTGCTGTTAGAACCCTATATCCGGCTGCCCGCAAAACTTCACAAGTCACCTCCCGTACAAATATTTCGTCTTCCACAAACAGGATCGTCTCTGCCCCTTCCAACGGTTCTTCCTCCATGATTCGTTCCCATCCGATCACTTCGCTCAGGACATCCGCTGTTTGTATGCTCATGACATTTTCCTTAGTTTCTTATATTCGTGTGTCTAAGAATGGTCCGATGCTCACATCCAAGAACAAGCACCTTGGTTGCCATAACCATCTCTCCGCCGCACGGCGCACAAGCCACTAGGAATTCAGCACTTAGGTAGGAGGGCGCTGCCGAAAACAGTACTGTCACAATTCCCATTCGACCATTTCGGGAATCGCGAGCCGAACAACAATCCGATTCGGCACAGTCATCAGAGCCCTGGCGCGCCCCATTTTGATCTCTACTTCGGATTCGTGAGAATCGTTTCATTCGCGTCGAGCACAATCTTGTGCGTTCCTGCAGGAGCGGATATGTGAAACGACGATTCGCTGCCGTCGGCAAACACTCGCCCTAACAGCACTGACTTTCCTCCACTCACCGCATACACCGGAACCGACGTCACCAGATCTTCGGGCGCGTCTTTCTGCAAAATCGTGCCACTCACGACCGAGCTAGTTCCCTTCGGCGTAAACTTCACCGCCTTGAGTTCAAGCTTAGGCAGCGACGTGCCGTTGATCCACCCATCCATGAACCAGTCCAGAGAACTCTTGCCTTCGTAACGCAACGATGGCGGCAGGTCTTCTGCGAACACATCCAACAGTTCTCGCGTGCTGACCGATCGTCCTTCGTATCGCTCCCGCACTTTATGCAGTGCCCGCACGAAGGGTTCGTCCACACCGCTCTGATTCTTGCGGCCGTCCTCCTTCGCCGCATCCTTCAGCATCGTGCGCAGCATGTGAAACAGCCATGTGGCTCGTCCATAGCTGATCGCTTCGTACCCTTCCGGAAAACGTGACGACAAAAGCCGAAGCCCCAGTGTCACTGGGCCCGCATCCTTCGGCGCACTCCCATCCTTGTTTTGCGTCACTAGGTCCCGCCGGTATCGGTCCATCACCGCTCGAAAGCCAACAGGATTCTTCTCTTGCAGCATCATGAGCGCACAGTAGTTCGCTAGTCCCTCGGAAAACCATTGGTCACGATAGCTGTTCCACGCAACCAGGTCTCCCCACCACTGGTGAGCCGTCTCGTGCGCTGGGATCATTTGCTGCAGCAATATCCGGTCTGGCTCGAAATGAAGATCCTCGCGTTCCTGATTGTCGAGAAAGGCATACGACGAAAGAAACACCAAGCCCGGCCAGCCCTGGCTGTCACGTCCCGGCAACTGGGTCAACTCAAGATGACTGTAGGGATACGGGCCAAATCGATCGGAAAAATATTGAATGGCTCGCGCTGCGGATTCCCCAACGGTCACTTCATTCATTGCCGGCGAAGGCCGCGGCGGCAAGATCAGTTTCGGTCCCTGTGGCGTAGCATCAGATGCTCTCGGCTCTAGGACCTGAACTCCTGCATTCGGAAAATCCCGTTCCACGCCTTGCGTCGCGTATGTTTCAACCACGACTTCCCCAGCTCGCGTCTTGGCGACCTTGTACTTGCCCAGATTGAACCCTGCGACCGGAATCGCTCTCTCGGAAACCCAGTGTGACGTCTGCTCACCCGCGTTCTCGGGCGTACTCGCCGAGACAGGCGAGGGCTTACCGGTCGCCACCAGCGTCCACTCCTGCGGATAGTGGAATTCCAGATCGAAGTCCGCCATGACTAACCCGCGGTTTGGATACCATGTACCCCGCGCACCTACGTAGAGCAATCCTCTGCCGGCCTCAGCAAGGACTTCACCGCCGTACACAAATTCCAGATTGATCTTCTGCCCGGCCGTCGCCACCTCAGGCAGAATCACCGCAACAATATCGTCTCCCCGCCGTGAAAGCTGCGTCCCTTCTACCGACGGATTATGAATGAACTCCGCTGCTTGCCCGTTGAGCTTGACGCTTTCAACGTTCAGGAATCGCGACAGCTCAAAGAGCAATATTCGCGATCCTCCCTCTTTGACCTCGACCTGTAAACGCGCCTGCGCGTGAATCTGTTTCGGGGGCTGCACCTCCGTCTTGATCGTAAAGCGGTGAATGGCTACCCAGTCCTCGCGCACCCTCTCTTGATCCTGTTTCTCGGTACCTTTTGCGTTCGCCTGCCCAGCCTCCGCTCCTATTGACGAGAATGATGTCCATGAGTCGTAGTATGTGGTCCCATTCTCCGCCGCCCTGCTTTGACCCACCTGGACTTGCTCCACCGCTGTGGAATCGAAATAGACGTCAAAAATGCCGAGCTTCGTTCCTTGTAACCTCGCGTGCAGAAATCGATCATCCCCATTCCTTGCAGGCCCGGTAACTGCTCCTTGCGTAGCACTCGCGCCAGTCACCGGAAGCATCCGGCTGAAACTGATGAGCAGCCTCATCGCATCCGAACTGGCCAGGTTCCGCGCCGTCACTCCCCATCGATCCACAAACTCCTGCTTCTTGTCAGTCGCTCGCAAGTCGGGCCGTAACTCAGCCATCGCATCGTCGTTGAAACGAAAATAGGCGGTCGCAAAGTGCTCTTCCAGGATCGCCATCCCGGTAAACAAACTCATGGATCTTCGTTCGACGTTATTCGGCGGCGTAATCAACACCTCCCCGTCGCCCTCGAAGAATGCCCCTGTGACGTGACCCATCACATCTTGCGTAAAGCCAATCGTGCCATCATCAAAACTGATGTGCACCGCCGACCGGTCCAGTGCCGCACCTCTCACCTGGTAAACGCGCGTCGGATCGAGTCCGACTTGTCCCAGCTGCAGATACAGAGCCTCGCCTGGCTTGTCCGCAGCGCTTTGAGCCGCAGCGGCCAACGCGCAAACCATCAGCCCGAGCACCGCAGCAATCCCAGAAATCCGCTTTCTAAGTAGTACCTTCGTCACGTGGGTTCGGCCGTCCTTCGTTGCTAGAATGCGCCTGAATGCGGCTGCGTGTCATTATCCTCTTTATATGGATGCTTGCTCTTGCCAGCGCGTGGGCTGACACCATCCATTTGAAAAATGGCCGCACCATCGTAGCCGATCACGTCCGTGAAAACGGTAATCACTACGAATACGACATCGGCGACGACTCCTACGCCATCCCCAAGTCTTCCGTGGATCACGTTGACGCCGGCGGCATGCCCTGTCACGCCGCCTCCACGGCAGCAAGAGTAGGCGATCTTCCCACCTTTTCTCCAGCAGACAGTCTCGCCAACGAAGGCGATCTCGTGGGCAAGATCATCAAAGAAGGCAAGGTCGATCCCGACGTTCTCTCGACTCTGGAGCACAAGGGCAACGCCGAGTTGAGCGCGACCGCTGACTTCATTGCGGGAAAGTTTGAATTCGAGCACGGCAACATCGCGCAATCCCGCGGATATTTTGAAAGCGCCCTCCGCTTCCAGCCTGACAACTCCACCATCCTTATTTATTACGCAGCGCTCCTGGTCCGCACCGGCAATGCCGCACAGGCGCTGTCGTACGCTCAACGCGCCGTACGTTCCGCCCCTTCATCCCCCGACGCATACACGATGCTCGGCTACGCCCAGTTTGCCTCCGACCACACCAAGGATGCGGTCGCCTCGTGGAAGCGCTCCCTTGAATTGCGCCCCGATCCAACCGTTCAGCAATTCCTGGCCAAGGCGCAGCGTGAAGAGAATGTCGAATCTACCTTTTCCCAGGGCGAAAGCAGCCACTTCGTTCTCCACTACGAAGGAAAACAAACCAACGAGACTCTCCGCGCCCAAATTCTGACGACGCTCGAATCCGACTACGACGATCTGGCTCGCGACCTCGGCAATCCGCCCCGCGACAACATTCTCGTTACTCTCTACACCGAGCAAGCGTTCTTCGACGTAACCCACGCCCCGACCTGGTCCGGAGCCATCAATGACGGCAAGCTTCGCATTCCGCTGAGCGGTCTGAGTTCCATGACGCCCGAACTCGCGCACGTTCTGAAACATGAGCTGGCTCATTCCTTCATTACGCAGCTCTCCGGCGGCCGCTGTCCGCCCTGGCTGCACGAGGGTATCGCCCAACTGCTCGAGCCGAAGAGCCTCGGTGGCGATGGACGCGTTCTCTCTCAACTCTTCAAAGCGCAACGCAACATTCCTCTGAACGCTCTGGAAGGCAGTTTCCAAAGCTTCTCCGGCGCCCAGGCCTATGTCGCCTACGCCGAATCTCTCGCCGCGGCCTCGTACATCAACGATTCTTACGGCATGAGCGATATCCAACGCATCTTGCAGCGCATCAGCCAGGGCAATTCCACCGAAGCCGCCCTGCGAGCCACCATTCACTCCGATTACGGCCAGTTTGAGACCGACCTGGCTCGCTACCTTGCCGACAAATACGGTGAATAGCGTTCATGCATTTTCTAGCCTGATATAACATTGGCATCCTGAGCGAAGCCGCTTTTCAGGCGAAGCGAAGGATCTCTCCCTTATCCGGTCTCGCGCGTCAGCCAAAACACACCTCCCGAGTGCCCCCGTTTGCTCCCCACCCGTTCCTATGCTAGTTTCGGCTACTAGGCTTCCCTTCATGCGATCCCTGTTTCGCTCTCGCCCCGAACCCGCACCCATCGTCGAACCGGTTCCCACCGTCTTTTCCAAGATCGAAGGCGCCGAAATCGCCGCCGTCTTCGCCGGCAAGCGGCTCGCCGGAGATTTCTACGACTCCATCCGCGTCAGTCCGGAACGCGTTCTATTCGGCTTGCTCGACGTAGCCGGACGACGCGAAAACAACCGCGGCATCCTCAATGTCGCACAGCAGATTTTCCGCACCGCGGGCGCCGAACTCTTCTCCCGGCCTGACATTAATGAATCCGAGATCATGAGCGAACTCAATCTCCGGCTCAATCGCGGCCTCATTGACTTCTCCAAGGGAGTGCATTCCTGTCCTGCTTTTCTCGGCTGCTACCATGAGAAGTTCGGGACCCTCTGCTACACCAACGCCGGACACACGCCCGGCCTTCTTCGTGATGCCACGGGAGTCTCCGAACTCCGCTCCACCGGACTGCCACTTGGACTCTTTTCCCACGCGACCAGCGATGCCCCCACTGTGGGTCTCCAAAAAGGTGCGGCCCTGTTGCTGGTTTCTTACGGGGTAATCGAATGCAACGGCCACCACGACAAGGCCGCTGAAGAATTCGGCCTCGACCGTGTGAAAACCGTCCTCCAATCTCTCTCTTCTAGCGGTGCTGAGGCGCTCTGCCGCTCCGTCCTGAACGCCATCGGTGAATTCACCGGCCATTGCCCCCCGCACGATGACCAAACCGCTCTTGCCCTGGTGCGAAGCGCGTAATCCTAGTGGCCAACTCCGCGTCCTTAGAGCGCGTCCAACCTATGGGGTAAGTCATCCTGAGCGGAGCCGTTTTCACGCGAAGGGAAGAGCCTGCCCTGAGCGGAATCGCAAAGGGGATCTCCCGCTGATCTAGTCTCGCGCGGCAGCCAAACTGGTGCAGCTATGTCGCCACGAACTTCCCCCGAAAAGGGTAAAATATTTCAATCGGCCCAGGCCCACCCTTTGCCCGTAAGCCTAGGAAGCGTGGCGGCCCATCGAATCCTATGAAGAAACTTTGTCTTGCTCTTATCGCTTTGGCCTGTCTACCCGCTCTCGCGACTGCACAAGTCGTCGAAGAGATCATTACCCGCGTCAACAACCAGATCATCACGCGGTCGGAATTCGAGCGCAGCAAGGACCAACTCCGGGACGAGGTCAAGCAGCAAGACGCCGCCAACGCCGACAAACTCTATGCCGAGCGCGAAAAAGATGTTCTCCGCGATCTCGTTGACCAGCAGCTTCTTCTCGACAAGGGAAAAGATCTCAGCATCACCGGCGACACCGACCTCATCAAGCGCCTCGACCAGATGCGTAAAGACATGAAACTCGACTCCCTCGAAGCTCTCGAGAAAGAAGCCACCAAGCAGGGCATCTCCTGGGAAGATTTCAAGCAGAACATGCGCAACCAGATCATCACCCAGAAAGTCATCGGCGAAGAAGTCGGCGGCCATCTCTCCATGACCAAAGAGGAGGAGCAGAAATTCTACGACGAGCACAAGAGCGAACTCGAGCAACCGGAGTACATCCGCTTAGCCGAAATCCTCGTCACACCGAAAACCTCCGCTCCCGCTCCTGCCGCTCCCTCCACAGATCTCGGCGCCTCCGCGACTCCCAACGCCCAGCCCGCGGCTGATGAGGCCGCCCGCCAAGCTGCCGACGCCGCCGCTCTCAGCGCCGCCGAAGCCAAGGCCAACGATCTTCTGAAGCAGATTCACGACGGCGCCGCCTTCGAAGACGTCGCCAAGAAATATTCTGATGGTCCTTCTGCCGCCGATGGCGGCGCGCTTGGCATGTTCAAGCGCGGCCAGCTTGCCAAGGAACTCGAAGACAAAACTTTTGCCATGAAGGCCGGCGACGTCACCGAGGTCATCCGCACCAAGCAAGGCTACGTGATCCTCAAGGTCATCGATCACCAAACAGCCGGCATTCCTCCCATGAAAGACGTGCTTCCGAAAATTCAGGACGCGCTCTACTACCAAAAACTTCAGCCCGCCCTCCGCGCCTACCTCACCAAGTTGCGCGAGGACGCCTATATTAAGTATGCGGATGGCTACGTCGATTCCGGCGCCAGTCCCAATCAGACGCAACCGGTCGAAACCGCCGCTGCCAAGGAATCCGACGCCAAGAAGCTTGGCAAGAAGAAGAAAAAGAAGCTCGGCATCCTCTGATCTCCTGCTACGGAGTTTTTGCGGGATTTGGTCTGCGTGACCTTTGGCCGCGAATCGTTATTCGGGCGACGACCGCTGATAACTATTTCAGTGATTGACCTGGCGGGCCAAAGTCTATGAGTGTGACGGCCTGGTTTCGCCCTCTATCTTTGCTGGAGTTACCAGCGCAAACCACATTGGCCCAGACCTCTTGAGTTTGCGAAGCCCCGATTAAGAGCGGGAAATTGCGACTTGGTGCGGAGAGCCGCAATCGAATAAGAAACAACCTTGAATAGGAGCCTTTAATGGCGACGCTGGAAATAGCTTTTCTGCACAGCCAATTGGAGGATCGGAAGCGCCGCTTGGAAGAAGCTATTGCGCTCGCGCCGCAGAAAGCTGGCTTTGCTGGTCTGCTGCACGAAGTAGATTCGGCGCTGGAACGAATGACTAAGGGTGGCTACGGGCTGTGCCAGGAGTGCCACGAAACGATAGAACAGGACCGGCTGCTGGCCGACCCGCTGGTGTGCTACTGCCTCGACCACCTGAGCGAGTCGCAACGGGCCGCGCTGCAGCGGGACCTCGATCTGGCCTCCCAGGTGCAGCGCAATCTGTTACCACAAGTGAACCTGCGAGCTGGTGGCTGGGAGACAAGCTATCATTACGCTCCGGTCGGCCCCGTCAGCGGCGACTACTGCGATTTGATCCCGTCCGACGGACAGCTCTTCTTCGTGCTCGGCGACGTCTCCGGTAAAGGCGTGGCCGCCTCTATGCTCATGGCGCAGCTCCACGCCTTGTTCCGTAGCCTGACCGGTATGGGCCTACCGCTCGGCCAGATCGTCACCCAGGCTAATCGCGTGTTCTGTGAGAGCGCGCTGGCTGGACAGTACGCCACTCTGGTGTGTGGACAAGCCAAGCCCAGCGGCGAGGTGGAAATCCATAACGCTGGCCACTTGCCCGCAATCGTTGCCGGACACGGCGGCATGTTCCGCATTGAATCCACCGGCTTACCGCTGGGGATGTTCCACGAATTCGATTTCTCCGCCACGCGGCTGCGCTTGGAAGCTGGCGACATGCTGTTCCTCTACACGGACGGTCTCTCGGAAGCCCGCCGCGCGGACGACGAATATGGCGTGGACCGTGTCACGCATCTGGTGCGTCAGCAAGCAGCACGGCGCCCCGCCGAGCTAATCGCCGCTTGCCTCGACGACCTGCGCACCTTCACCGACGGCCTACCATTCGATGACCTAACTCTGCTTGCCGTCCAGCGAATGGAGTAAGCGTCATAACGGATCTGTTCACGGCACCTGTATGTGGCTGTGCCCGTAAACCGCGGGAGTTGCGGGCGCACGGTCTGGATGTTTCCAGCGCGATTGAGGAGGGTAACCGCTTCGGGACTGTTAATCCTCACAGGTGCGGCATCGGCAAGAGTTCGAAAAAATTACTCGTCGCGAGCCACACGTCCAAGGATGTAGAGAACACTGCAAAGCCTCAGACATGTTCAGCGACGAATCTGCATGTCATGGGCATTTCGAAAACGCGTAGCAAGTTTCTTTAGATCTTCGCTGTGGGTAGTACCTGCCTTTTCAACGGTTGCGGCGTTCCTCTCTGTACCATTGTTGCGAATCTTGGACAGAATCGTAGCGTTCCCCTTCTTCCGCTATACCCCCGATGGCGCCCGGGCAGTGGCCGGCATTGTTTCGGGAGCGATGCTCTCTTTTGTCGTGTTGTTCTTTTCCGTTCTGCTGCTCACGGTGCAGATCGCCAGTAGCAGCCTTTCGCCGCGAGTCATCGCGCGGCCTTTCCGCTCTCGCACGCTAAAGGCATCCCTCGGCCTGTTTGTCTTCACCCTCGTCTACGGTATGGCAGTAGTCGCCCGCGGTACGGAGGGCAATTTGGGCCAACTGGCGACGGCAATGGTAATCGTCCTTACCATCATCAGCATCTGTGTCTTTCTTTTTGTGGTCGAGCACGTGAGCAAGCAACTTCGTCCTACGACTGTAATGGCGGACATAGCGGCAGAGGGACTGCAAGTCATCAGAAGTGTCTATCCTCAGATACTAGAGAAGGATGGCATCGAACACCCACCTGATGAGGCCTCTCTCGATTTGCCATCGCGAGTAGTACGTTACGGCGGCCACGCTGGTGTCGTGCAGGCGTTTGATATCGAAGGCCTGACTACTGTCGCAATCCAGAATGCATGCGCGATCGAGATCACACCTCAAGTTGGTGACCTCGTAACCGCTCAGGACGAAGTCTTCAGAGTCTATGCTGAAGGTGTCGGCGTTTCTGACCGGGAGCTTTTTCAACACATGGCCCTGGAGCGTGAGCGCACCCTGGAACAGGACCCTGCCTTTGCCTTTCGAATCATCGTGGACATTGCCTCTAAAGCGTTATCGCCAGCTATCAATGACCCCACTACCGCCGTGCTAGCGCTTGATCAAATCCATATCTTGCTGCGGGAGGTCGGCTCGAGACGATTGGACGCCGGAATTGTTCAGGACGCGAGTGGGAACGTCCGTCTGGTATATCGGACTCCGAATTGGGAAGACTTCGTTGCACTTGCAGTGACGGAGATCCGTCAGTTTGGAGGCAACAGCACACAGGTGACACGTCGTATGCGCGCCATGCTGGAGGATTTGATACCGATCATGCCCTCCCATCGTGCCTTGGCGCTGAAACACGAACTCAATCTCCTCAAGTCGACCGTTGACCGGAGTTTCGTAGTCCCTGAGGACAGGACGCGGGCGGCATTGCCTGACTCTCAAGGTTTAGGGGGCACAATGAAACACTCCCTCAGACGGGCAACCGAGCAAAATACTCACCGGGAAACCGCCGCTAGTTGAGCAAAAGACGAACTGGAATCAGGTAAGGGAGTAATGCCTGCCCGGCGTCTTTGGGCCATCGAGTACGTGATACATGGCGAGAAACGTCGGGAAACCTGTTTCGATGTAGAGGGCTTCGAGGTAGTTTGCGATTATGAGCAGAACAGACCGTTGACTTGCTCCGTCCTGGCCCAGAGCGAACCCACCGCGCCTCCAGCGTGTTTTCTTGACGCCGTCGTCACTTGTCCTGACCCTGTCTCTGACGAGTATCGTAGCGAAATCAGCAGGATCGTACCCAACGTTCCTTTCTGCTAGTTGTTGAAACATCCCCTTACGCTCATTGGCAGGATGATGACCTCTCTTTCCCCGCGTCGCGTGCTTTATACTCAACAGCACAGCCCATGAAAGATTTCTATATCGGCGATTGTTCGCGCCACGAAAACAAGATCATCACCTCCACCTTCGTCGTGGTCGGCAAGCAGATCAAACCCAAGAAGACCGGCGAGCCCTATCTCGCCCTCACCCTCGGCGACCGCAGCGGCCAGCTCGAAGCCAAAATGTGGGACAACGTCGAAGAAGTCCTCGACGCCTTCGAACAGGACGACTTCCTCAAGATCAAAGGCCTCATCAACAAGTACAAGAATCGTTTCCAGCTCACCATCCACAAGCTGCGCAAGCTGGGTGAATCCGAAATCGATTTCGCCGACTACCTTCCCAAAACGACGAAAGACATTGACCAGCTCTGGCAGGCTCTCGCGGGCTTTGTCGCCTCAATCCAGAATCCTTATCTCAAGTCGCTCGTCCAGGCCTTCATGGCCGATCCCGAGATCGCCGCCGCCTACCGCAACGCCCCGGCGGCCAAGACCCTTCATCACGCCTACATCGGCGGCCTGCTCGATCATGTCGTCTCTTTGTTTCGCTCTTGTGACCTGATCTGCAAAAATTATCCCCAGGTCAATCGCGACCTTCTCTTTACAGGCGCGTTCCTGCACGACATCGGAAAGATCCACGAACTCACCTACAACCGTTCGTTCTCCTACACCACCAAGGGCCAGCTTCTCGGCCACATGATCATCGAACTCGAAATGCTGCAGGCCAAGCTCGCTCTGCTCCCCGGATTTCCCGATGAGCTCAAGACTCTGATCGAGCACCTCATCATCAGCCATCACGGCCAGTACGACTTCGGCTCGCCCAAGCTGCCCATGTTTCCTGAAGCCCTCATGCTTCACTATCTCGACGACCTTGATTCCAAGATGGAAGCCATGCGCGCCCACTTCGAACGCGAAGCCGGACTCGACAGTCCTTGGACCGGCTACAACGCTTCCCTCGGCCGCCCGCTCTTGAACACCGAGAAGTTTCTCGCTCCGAAGAAAGTGGCCCCCGCCGAGGATGTCGCCGAGACGCCCAGCGCCGAACTCGACTCCGACGAATCCGCCGATCCGACTCCCACCTTGCCTGGTATTGAACCCCGGCGTTAAAGTAGTCAGCCGTATCCCATCTCTGAGCGAGGTTGGCCTGGACGGAAAAAATTTTCCCAATAACGCCACCCGCTGGAAGTTCGACATAATCAAAGCCTGACCGGACAATGCACGCGCGTGACCGTCCATACACCTTTGATTCTCTGCGAGGCCCTGAAACCGTTGCTCTCGCCCTCCGCCTTCCGGTACATTGGCAACAATACCGGAGGTTCTTAATGCGCTCACGCCTGATTCTCTTTACGTTGAGTCTCTATCTCACCCTGTCTCTGCTCGGATGCACCAGCAAGCCATCGACTGACAGCACCACCGACACTAGCCATGCGACCGAAAATCAAGACGCAACCGCCAAGAGTGGCGGCAAGGAATCCAAACACAAGGAAGCCAAGGAAAAGAAGAAAGAGCCCGTGATCGTGCCTGCGGGAACCGCTGTGACCGTGAGTCTCGGCTCTGCTCTCGGTTCCAAGCTCAGCCAGTCCGGCCAAACCTTCACCGGCACGGTAGCCAAGGACGTGCTGGTTGGAAACGAGGTTGTGATTCCGAAAGGCTCCACCGTTTCCGGGACCGTCACCGATGCCAAGGCCTTAGGCAAATTCAAGGGCGGGGCGCTCCTGAACATTCGCCTGGATTCGATCAATCTCAACGGCTATGACATGCCTGTCCAAACCGCTGCACGCAGCTTCACGGAAAAAGGCAAGGGCAAGCGCACGGCTGTCATGACTGGCGGCGGTGCCGCGCTCGGCGGGATCATCGGTGCGCTGGCCGGAGGCGGCAAAGGCGCTGCCATCGGCGCGGCCGCTGGAGCAGGCGCCGGTGCGGGAGGCTCTGCCTTCACCGGAAACAAGGAGATCGTCCTGCCCGCTGAGTCCGACGTTTCTTTCGAGCTCGCGCAGGAACTTAAATTGGAACGGATGTAGCTCTCGATCGTCCTGCCTGCGATCACTCTCGGTCCTTGCTCCGGGAGTGATCGCAATTAGACTTCTGACATAGACCCCGAACCATGCTTGAATTCAGTCGCTACGAAGTTCTGACCTTTGACTGCTACGGCACTCTCATCGATTGGGAGTCCGGAATTCTTTCTGCGCTTCACCGAATCCTCTCGGCTCACGGAAAAGCAATCGAAGATGCAACGATCCTAAAACTCTATGGAGATTTCGAACAGCGTTCCGAAGAGGGCGAATTTCATCCCTATCGCAGCGTACTGGAGTCGGTCGTCCGCCGCTTCGGTGCCCAACTGGGATTTAATCCGACCGACGCCGAAGCCCGCTCGCTCCCCGATTCTCTGCCCACGTGGAAGCCATGGCCCGACACCGTGGCCGCGCTTCAGCTCCTCAAGTCCCGTTTCCGCCTGGCGATTCTTTCGAATGTCGACGATGATCTCTTTGCCTTGACTCGTCCCCAACTCGGCGTGAACTTCGACGAAGTCATCACCGCCCAACAAGCGCAAGCCTACAAACCTTCGCTGAAGATTTTCGAACTCGCTCTCAGCCGCATCAACTCCCCCGCTCACCGCGTGCTGCACGTCGGCCAAAGCGTCTACCATGACGTGATTCCCGCGCAGGCTCTCGGCCTCGCCACAGTTTGGGTGAATCGCCCCTCGGCCCGCCCGGGTGTCGGCGCGGTCAAATCCGCAGAAGCCAAGCCCGACCTGATAGTCTCCAGCCTCGCAGAACTAGCCGCTGCCGCGGTCCACGATTAGCACTCAGCCGCGAAGCGGCGAAAGAATGCAGCCCACGGCGCAAGCCGCGGGTAAGGCAAGCGAGAAACAGAGGAGCCCCGAAGGGGCGAAAGAATGACAACGACAAACGACGCAGGGAAAACAGGATCGAAACCTAGAAATTCACCGGCAGCTTCACCACTCTCTTCTGAATCGCCCACATGACCAACTCTGCCTTGTTGTGAATCCCCAGCTTCCGCATCAGATTAAATTTGTGCGCATCCACCGTCTTCACGCTCAATCCCAAAACTCCCGCCGCTGAGCGCACCGTCCGGCCCTCGGCCAGCAGCTTCAGCACCTCGCGCTCGCGCACCGTTAAGACCCGCTTGCGTGGAAGCTGTTCCTCCGCCGGCCATTCCCCCGGGCCTCGTCGCGGCGGCATCTCACGCAGCACTGTCTTCTCGCCGGAGTGCGTGCTCCTCACCATCTCCACCAACTCTTCCGCAGAGGTCTCTCGCGCCGCACAACTGGCCCCATCCGCTCGGCCTTCCGCAACGCGCGCACCCTCGTGCATGCTCAGGAACAACACCTTGCTCGAAGGAGACTCTCGCAGGATCAACCGCTCTGCCTCATCCGCCGCGCATTCGAAAATGTGCGCATCCGTGATGACAATCTCAGGTCGGTGCTCCAGCACGTTCCGTAGCGCTTCGGCGGAGTTTCCTGCCTCGGCGACCACTTCCATGTCCGGCTCATCTTCGAGCAGACGCCGTAGTCCCTGGCGCAGCAAGACATGGTCGTGCACCAGCACGCTTCGAATTCTCTTGCTGCCGAAAGATCCTTCACGGATCTGTGCGTGGGGGCACACAGTCCCTCCTTATATTTAGGCCAGAGAATTTTACGATATGGCGCGGGTTCGGTTCGAACCCAGACGGTGGGACGAAGCGTTACGTAATTGTACGCTCTGATGCCGCCACGTGTGTGTGAAAATCATGTTTCGGTGCCTTTCTCGGCAGCTCTTTCAATTTAGCTCCCGTCCATCAGGTACAATCGAGCGTTTATGCTGCGCTACTTCACATCCGGAGAATCCCACGGCGAGGCCCTTGTCGCCTTTCTGTCCGGCGTCCCCTCTGGACTAAAAGTAGACCAGGCTTTCCTTGATCGCGATCTCTGGCGCCGCCAGCAAGGCTACGGTCGCGGCGGACGCATGAAGATCGAGCGCGACACCGCCCACATTCTCTCCGGCGTTCGCCATGGACTGACTATCGGCTCGCCCATCTCCGTCCTGCTCGAAAATCGCGACTGGAAAAACTGGCAGGAATCCCTCCCCGTCGGCGAGGGCGATCCCGCCAAGCACAAGCGCGTCGCCTCGCCACGCCCCGGCCACGCCGATCTCGCCGGAGCTTTGAAGCACAACTTCCTCGAGGCCCGCTACGTCCTCGAGCGCGCCTCCGCCCGCGAATCCGCCGCCCGCGTCGCCGTCGGAGCCATCGCCAAACTTTTTCTGCGCGAACTTGGCATCGAAGTCCTCAGCCACGTGGTCACCACCGGCGCCGTCACGCTGCCCGATCAAGTCCCCTGGGCGAAAATTCGCGCGCTCTACGACAAAGAAGAGGTTCTCCTGAACTGCGCCGACCCCGACGTCGAGCAGCGCATGAAAGAAGAAGTCGACAAAGTTCTCAAGACCGGAGACTCTCTCGGCGGAGTCTTCGAAGTCGTCGCCCATCAAGTCCCTCCCGGCCTCGGCACCTACGCCCAGTGGGACGAGCGTCTCGACGCTCTCCTCGCCGCCGCCGTCATGTCGCTCCAAGCCGTGAAAGCGGTCGAGATCGGCGCTGGAGTCGCCGCCGCTTTTGCTCCCGGCTCCGCTGTGCACGACGAAATCGGATACGCCGCGACCTCCGGGTTCACTGCATTCTCCCGCACCCGCAACAATGCCGGAGGCATCGAAGGCGGAGTCTCTAACGGCGAAGAAATTCGCGCCCGCGGCTATCTTAAGCCGATTTCCACCCTGCGCCGTCCGCTGCAGTCCGTGGATTTTTCCACCCGCGAGCCAGTGAAGGCGGCCTACGAGCGCTCCGACGTTTGCGTCGTCCCCGCTGCCGGAGTCGCAGCCGAGGCCATGGTCGCGCTGACTCTCGCTCGCTGTGCCCTCGAAAAGTTCGGTGGCGATTCCATGGTCGAAACTCTTAGAAACTTTCAGGGCTACTGCCAGCAACTAAAGAAATACTAACGACTAACGACCGATGATCTATCCCATCGTAAAATTCGGAAATCCGGTTCTCGAGAAACCTTCCGAGACCGTCACCCTCTTCGACGAAGATCTCGAAAAGCTTATCGAAGACATGTTCGAGTCCATGTACGCCGCTCACGGCGTCGGCCTCGCTGCCCCGCAAATCGGCATTGGACGCCGCATCGCCGTTATCGACGTCACCTTCAAAGAAGACCCCAAGGCCAAACTCGTCCTCATCAACCCCGAAATCATTCACACCGAAGGCAAGCATACGCAGAGTGAAGGATGTCTCAGCATCCCCGACTTCCGCGAGAACGTCACTCGCCCCAACAAAGTCACTGTTCGCGCCCAGGATGTTCACGGAAAAATCTTCCAAAAAACCGGAGAGGAACTCCTCGCCCGCGCCTTCCTCCACGAGACCGATCATCTGAACGGCAAGCTCTACATCAGCCATCTCAGCGCCTTAAAACGCGACCTGATCAAACGCAAAATCCGGAAACTGATCAAAGCCGGAGAATGGTAGAGATTGAGGAATTTTGTAATTTAGTAATGGTGTAATTGAAAATTCACGGAGCCCAGATGAGAGCCAATCACAATCGTCGCTCCTTTTCTTAGCGCTCTTAGCGGCTTTCCTTAGAGTCCTTAGCGGTTAAGGCCTTTTTGACTTAGGTTTTTTCAATTACAAAATTACCAAATTTCCCAATTACCCAATTAAAAATGCCCCTCTCTCTCATCTTCTGCGGCACGCCGCCCTTCGCCGTCCCTACGCTCGAAAAGCTGGTCACCGCCGGCCACCGCGTCCATCTCGTCGTGACTCAGCCCGACCGTCCCAAGGGACGCGGCCTTGAACTCGTCCCCTCCCCTATCAAGCAATCCGCCTTGCGACTGAGCCTCCCCATCACCCAGCCCGACCGCATCAAGACCAACGACGAATTCCGCGCCCAACTCACCGCCCTCCAGCCCGACGCCATCATCGTCGTCGGCTACGGCCGCATCATTCCGCAATGGATGCTCGCCCTCCCTCCCCTCGGCAACATCAACCTGCACGCCTCGCTGCTCCCGAAGTATCGCGGTGCCGCTCCAATTCAGTGGGCCATCGCGAACGGCGAAACCGTCACTGGCAACACCACCATGCGCATTGATGCCGGACTCGACACCGGCGACATCCTCCTCCAGCACGAACTGCACATCACAGCGGATGACACCTCTGAAACTCTAGCCCCGCGTCTCGCAGCCATGGGCGCTGACTTGGTCGTGGAAACGTTAAGCGGATTGCAGTCCGGCACCATCACCGCTCGCAAGCAAGATGACTCCCAATCCTCGCTCGCCCCCATCCTCAAAAAAGAAGATGGCCAGGTCGACTTTTCCCGCACTGCCTCCGACATCTTCAACCGCATTCGCGCCTTCCAGCCCTGGCCCGGAGCCCACACAAAATTCCGCGGCAAGAATCTCCAGATCCTGAAAGCGCTTCCGACCAACGACGTCATTCCCCCGTCGGAACTTCGTGTTCACGCCAACCGCCTGCTAGTCGGCAGCGCCCACAACACCTCGCTCGACCTTCTGGAAATCCAACTCGAAGGAAAAAAACGCACCACCGCGCACGACTTCATCCAAGGCTACCGCCCCAAACCAAGCGAAAATCTGGGCGCCTAAAGTTCCTCTGTGTTCCTCGGTGTCCTCTGTGGTGAAAGGTTTTCGTCCGCTACAATCGCACCCATGCCCGTCTCCCCCGCGCGCGCTGCCGCCTTCGATATCCTGCTCCGCGTCGAGCGCGAATCCTCCTACGCCTCCGACTTGCTGCACTCGGCCGCCTACCAATCCCTCTCCACTCCCGATCATGCCCTCGCAACCGAACTCGTTATGGGAGTCCTCCGCTGGCGCTCGCGCCTCGACGACGAGATCGCCACCGCATCGTCTCAACCTCTGCCAAAGCTGGATCTTGAAATCCTCCTCGCCCTCCGCATCGGCGTCTATCAGTTCTGCTGGCTCGATCGCGTCCCTCCCCGCGCGGCCCTGAATGAAAGCGTCGAACTCGTGAAGCGCGCTCGCAAACGTTCAGCCGCTCCCTTCGTAAACGCTGTCCTCCGCAAACTCTCAGTAGCCGCCAAGCAACCCACTCAAGTGGAAACGCATGTCTCCCCCGAATCGCTCGCTCGCGCCTACGCTCACCCGCAATGGCTGGTCGAGCGCTGGACGCAAGCCTTCGGTCTCGCAAACGCTCACAAAATCTGCGAACACAATCAATCCATTCCGGCCACCGCGATCCGCCTCCGCACTCCACACGCCGAAACGCAAATCATTCAAGAAGGAATCAAACTCTCCCTCGGTTCTTTACTCAAATCCGCCCGCCGAGTCGAAGCAGGAGACATCTCAAAGACCGACGCATTCCGCACCGGCCAAGTCGTTATCCAGGACGAGGCCTCGCAACTCGTCGCCGCGCTCGTCGGCACCGGAACGAGAATCCTCGATTGCTGCGCCGCTCCCGGTGGCAAGACTCTCGCCATCGCCGACCGCAATCCCGCATCGAACATCACCGCCGTCGAACTCCATCCCCACCGCGCCCGCCTCCTCCAAAAAATGTTGCCCGCGCAAGAAACCAATTCCGCTGCGCGAATCCAGGTCGTCACCGCCGACGCCCAGCATCTCCCGCTAACTCTCCCCTACGACCGCGTCCTCGCCGATGTCCCCTGCTCCGGCACCGGCACCCTCGCCCGCAATCCAGAAATAAAATGGCGTCTCACACCCGCGGATCTCGCCGAACTGAATCAGCGCCAATACGCAATCCTGCGCTCCGCCCTCGCCCAGGTCGTTCCCGGTGGACGCTTCATCTACTCCACTTGTTCGCTGGAAAAAGAAGAAAACGAAAACGTAGTCGAGCAAACCCTCGCAGAAAATAATTCGTTCCGCGTCCTCGATTGCCGCACAGAACTAGACCGCCTGAAATCCGCCGTAGAATTACTCTGGCCCGACACGGCCACACTCACCAGCGGCCCCTACCTCCGCACAATCCCAGGCCTCCACCCCTGCGACGGTTTCTTCGCCGCCATCCTGGAAAAAATCTGATCGCCGTAACGTTGTCATTCTGAGCGGAGCCGCCTTTCAGGCGAAGTGCAGAGCCTGCCCTGAGCGGAATCGCGATGGGATCTCGTGCGTATCCGGCCCTACGCGTAAGCCAACCCGCCCCACCAAGAAGTTGAATTGGTGTATCCGTGGAAATCCGCGCAAATCCGTGGCAAAGGTTTTCTACCGAACTTCCAAATTGACCGCAGTCCCCGCAAACACCTTCTGCCCCGCCGCCGGCTGCTGCGACACAATGATGCTCGCCGGCGAAGCCTCTTCCGGAACTACTACCTGTGCCGGCGCCGGTGTCGCAGGATTCGCCGGGTCCACCGCCGCCGGTGGCGGCGCCGCAACACTCACATTCCCCAACTTGAATCCTGCGTCCGTCAGCGTCCGGTTCGCACTGCCCAGTGGCTGTCCCACAAAGCTCGGCATCACGAAGGCCTGCGGCTGAGGCGCCGCGGTCGTCAGCAAACTGATCTTCGGCGCTGCCACCTGGCTCGCGTTCGCCGGAGGACTCTGCGCCAGCACCTGATCCGCGGGAATTCCCGGCGCCGGCACCTCCGCCATCGATGCCACATCCAGCCCGCGCCGACGAATATTCAACTCGGCCGCGTGCTCACTCTCTCCCGTCACATCGGGAATCGCCACGCGCGTCGGCCCCAAGCTCTGCGCCACCCGCACCTGCCAACCGCGCCGCACCTTCGTCCCCGGCAGCGGCAGTTGTGACATGATTCGTCCTTCGGGAATCTGCGGGCTGTAGTACTGTCGCTCAATCGAAATCTGCAACCCCAATCCTGAGACCGCCCGCTCCGCTTCCGCCGGAGCCAACCCCACCACCGCCGGCACAGCCACCTCTTGCCCGTGAATGGCGAACCGCATCGCCGTCAGCGCCGACACCATGGCCACGATCACCAGCACCAACGCCACCAGTGCAAATCGGAACGCGGACTTCATTTGTTCGTAATCAGGCACGTTTTAATCCGAGACCTACGAATCAAGACTTTCGAATCCGATTTCCCGCCAGCGAAATTATATCCTTCACACCCTGGATATCCAGCTACCCGAGCATTTTCAATGACATAGAATATCGTGGAGTCCTGCCCACCTGTCGCCAGTCAGCACATCCCGCCAGCCTCGCCTGCAATCTAATGAAGGAAGCGTTCTACTGAGTGGGTGGTGCAGTGGGTCGTCTCATAGAGCAGGTGTCATCCCGAGCGGAGCCGTTCTTCAGCGAAGCCAAGGATCTCGGGCTCATCCGACCTCTCGCGTTAGCCAAACTGCACCTCTACGAGAAGTGCGCCATGCCCTTCCCATTGGAGTATCATATGTCTGTGCACCGTTCGATTCCCTTATCGGTTGCGCTTTTCGGCTTACTTGCCCTGCCGCTAGTTCTTGTCTCAAATAGCCATGCTCAGATCAATGGCGTTCCCTCTTCCGTGACTTCTCCCGGATTCGGCGGCCGCCCCGTCAATGGCGCTCCGCCGAGCGTATCTTCCGTCGGCCCTAGGGGATTCACGCCCAACCCCAACTCGCGCGTCACCTTCTTCACGGGAAACAGAACGACAACAGGCGACGGTCATCATCACCATCACCGTTCCGGGCAATACGCTCCGTCTGTCTTCTACGCCGTTCCTGTTCCGTACTCAGTTGACGCAGGCGGCGCGGAAGACAATACCCAAGAAGATGATGACGCGAACTACCAGGGTGGCCCGACGATCTTCGACCGCCGTGGATCTGGTGCCGACTCCTACGTTCCGCCCGTGAAGAACATTCGCCGGCCTCAAGCCACCGAGACTGCTGATGCCGACCCTCCCGCGCCCGCGACCCCTCAGGAACCGACCCAGCTCGTTTTCAAAAATGGACATCAGCTTGAGGTGGGAAACTACGCCATCGTCGGCGACACGCTCTTTGATCTGACACCGGGACACGTGCGCAAGGTCGCCCTGGCTGATCTTGATCTCGACGCCACCCGCAAACAAAACGACGATCACGGCGTCACCTTCCAGATTCCGCCCTCGCCGCAGGCAAACTAGCCATGCGCCGGATCCTTCTTGTGGCATTCATCGCCGCTCTCGCACCCTATCTGAGCGCCCAGCGAATGATCTCCGGCGGTCCGCATTTCGCGCCGTCGCGTGGTGCGCCCGGTTTCGCTCCCCGAGGCTTCAATCACGGAGACCGGTCACGCGCTTTTTTTTATCCGCTCGCCTACGGTGACGCGTTGTACGCCGACTACCTCTCCAGCACGGGATATCCCGTGGCCTCTCAACCTCCGGTCATCGTGGTGCAATCGCCTCCACCGTCCGCACCTGCGCAGGCGCTTTTTTCTGAGCCGGCCGCGCCGCTCATGATCGAGTTGCAGGGTGATCATTATGTTCGTGTAAGTGGCGAAGACAATTCCGCGGCAGGGATGATTCGTCCTGAGTCGATTCGTCGGCCCGAAAAATTACCTGTCACAACTCAGACTCCTGCGCCGGAAGCCCCGGTCGTCCTGGTCTTCCGCGACGGCCATCGCGAAGAAGTCTCCGAATACACCATCGCCGATGGAGTTCTCTACGCCCGTCTCGACTACCCCACCGACGGATCATGGAACAAGAAAATCGAACTCTCGTCCCTGAACCTCCCCGAGACGACCAGGACAAACCAATCCCGCGGCGTGAGCTTCCAAATCCCCCACTCCCCCAACGAAGTAATCCTCCGCCCGTAAACATATCGTAGGGACGTTGCCGGCAACGTCTCTCGAACCTCACAAACAAAAAGGATGCCGCGTTTTTGATGTAACGTGCCCCTTTGAATTCTATTTCCCTCGAAGGATTATCCCGACGAGCAGCATGGCCGCAACAGAGGAAGCCGTAACCGGCTTTCTGTTGCCGGGAGACATTTGCGGATCCTCGTATTCATGACTTACTTCCTGGTTTGGTTAGAGTTCGGCAATCGTTCGGCCGTGGAGGTCCAAGGACAGATTCCGTGCAAGAAGAGGATCGCTCTTCGCTCCTGCGATCGCCTTCTGCGTGTGTTCTCGATGGTCACTCTCCGGGCCATTGAGGGTAATGAGCGCGGCCGCGAATTCCATTTCCGGATCTTCGCCCCGCAGGCTGATTGCTTTCTTTACCCGACCGTACCCATCAAGGCCAGCCGCTGGGTTGGGCACATCCTTGCCGATCCATTGCTTGTAAGCTTCGGAGAGATAGCCGACGTCAAACCACGCGAGTGCCGCGGAATGTCCCGTCGAGTTGGATTCAGCACGCGCCTGCAGTCGCGTAAGCAGTTCTTTGGCAACTTGTGGATCGTGCCTCGCGTAAATGGTCGCGCGTCGCAGAGTTTCCATTCGCACCAACACAAAAGGGTCTGAGTCGAGAAGAGCAAGAGTGTCACGAGTGAGATTCTTCAGGTCGTACCCGTCGGTGTCTTTCCGGTTCCAATCAAGAAGGGGCAGAGAGCTTGCTTGCCCGATTTCGATGCGATGACAAATCAGAGGAGGGCCCGCTTGGGCGTAGGTTGTGAATCCAACTACGATAGCCGCAACGGTGATGGTCAGGCGTGAAACTGCGCGTGAGTTCATTTTCGAAAAGCCTCCTTTTATTTCTTGGTCTTACCCCACGCCCAGAAAGACGCAGGCAGAGTTAGAAGTGTTAACAAAGGCGCCTAGAGGCTAACTTAGACAGGTAGTCCGCTGAGAAGTGCGCGCGCTATTCACCGAACGGCAGACGTGTGGCTTTGCTGCCGCGTCTGCGGACGTTGTCAAAAGAGGGGCAATACGGCGAATGGCGAGTTGTCTTGCATGGTCAAGACTCATCGTCTGCGGGCCGATTGTGCGCAGTACGAAAGAGCGCCCGCTCGTGTGCTGCGTAGTGCTGAGCCAAGTCTCCAAAGGTCAATCCGCGTCGCACATCTACCCGGTTGATAAGAACATGGAGTCGTTCGACCTCGGCATGCACTGCTTGCGTCGGGAAGGTGTCGGACCAAGCCTATAAGGGTTTTGTTTTCCACCCGTCTGCCATCAGATGGTCGACTAGTGCGGAAGAACAATACCCAGGTTTCGCCTTGCGCGCGCTTTTCCTTCTTTAGCCAGCCGCGCCGATGTCTGTGCGACATTGTCGTCTCTCCTTGGTAGAGCGAATACTGCACAGATGTCGAACATTCTGAATCGTGAGACACGAGAGGGACGACAAAACTTTCAGCTTCCTCCATCAATATTTGAGACCGGATGGCATTGACTCTCTCGCAATCAATGCTGATCACAGTTTGACGTACACCTCGGCGCGATCAGCATCCGTTCCGGCGAACATGCTCGCGGGTGAAAATCCGAACAACCTCGCGAAAAGGTTGCGCGGGAATGTGGATTGAGTGGTGTTGTACTTCATGACTTCGTCGTTATAGCACTGCCGGGCATAGGCGATGCGGTTTTCCGTCGAAGTGAGCTCTTCCTGCAATATCTGAAAGTTCTCAACGGCACGCAGCTGTGGGTAATTCTCCGCCACGGCGAAAAGCTTGCCGAGCACTCCGCTGAGTGCCGACTCGGCTGCAGTCCGCGCCGGAATGTTGTTGCCGGCGACGATTGCCTGCGCACGGGCCTCGGTAACCGACTCAAAGACCGACCTCTCGTGTTGCATGTAGCCGCGCACCGTCTCGACAAGATTAGGAATCAGATCGTGGCGTCGTTTTAGCTGAACGTCCATTTGCGCCCATGCATTTTGCACGCGGTTGCGGAGAGCGACCAGGCCGTTGAAGACGGCGATCAGCCATATCAGCACAAGAGCTGCAACGGTGATTCCAATTACTGGTGGAGAAATCAGCATCGTGTCTTTTCCTCACGCAGTCGGGCTTCCAGCCAGGGCGAAGAGCTTGTGAATCACCGCGAGCCAGATCGTAACAAATGTCAAGCTGGCCATCGTCATCACCGCGATAAGAAGCAGCAACATGAGAATTGCCAGCAGGACGAACGGCCCCAGCAGCAACGATAACGCCAATATAACGATCCCCGCTTTGCGATCTCGAGCAACCGGATCGATGTGCGCTCCCAAAAGTGCGAGACGCTTCAGTCGCCGCTTCAGGGAGGCATGAAACCCCACGAGACTGGGTGTCTCGGGCGACGAAGGGGCCTGATCTTTTTGCTTGCCGGCTTGACCCAGGGCTGACGGATGGGGCCGAGCGACTCGCAGGCGAGACATGGCCTCAAGATCGCCTTTGCGAGCCGCGATCAGGTCGTCGGGATTGGGGAATTGAGCGGCAAATTCGGGATCCGCGGCGGACACTGACTGGTAAAGGGAGCGTAGACGAGCGGCCGCGCGCTCGTCTCCTGCGAACGCCGCGTGCATGATCTCGGGTAATTGCCGGGAGATCGCCGCAAAATCGGAAGAGGCTGCCGGCATAGAGGCAGAGGCTGGGGTCGTAGACGCGGCCCAGGCTTGAGCCAGCATCTGGCGCTGTTGTGGGTTGGTCGCAAAGGTGTTGCCGCTTCGACCGGGGCGGACCAGAAACAGGTGCGATGCCCAATCTCCGCCCGGAATCTCTCCAGGCTCTTCATTGAGTTTTTGTAACGCTCGCGCCAAGCCGTCGGGATCGCGCGTAAGCTGCACGGCGGATGCGTCCGCAAGATATTGCCTTGTATGCCATAGCAGACCCATCAATGGGCCCAATGCTGCCCAGGAAAAGAACCACAGCAACAGCTTGACAGCGGTATTGGTAAAGAAAATGGGGAAAAAGATGAAATTGCGAATGGAGCGCATCCGCGACTTCTTTCCCGTTGCATCAAAAAAACGATCAATATCGTCGACCTCGAGCGCTGCGCTTCGCGTAAGCAGGTCCGCAACCACCGCAGCTTCCTGCGGGTCAGCTTCTCGTCGTATCAACGAATAACGAACCATCCGCCAAAGAATTCTGCGAGATTGCGAACCGAAAGGTGCATTCATGACCGCCACTAACAGCCCGCAAGCCTCAAATACTGCCGTCATCCGCATCGAGATACGCAAGTCGCCATTGCCAATCGAGCCAATCAGGTGAGCGACAGCGCCCTCCAGTTCGTCACGGCTAAGGTCTTCGATAAGGCGGCGCGACACAATGAGCCGCGCATCCTCGGGCGACGTACCAATGATCCCGGCATTCGCGCCGGGTGCGTCAATGAGCAACACTTGTGGCGCAGGCAGGCCGGCGGCGATGGCCATCTCCTGAACCACATCAATGAGCTGTAGTTCTTTCAGTTCACTTGGCTTAGGCTCCCGCGCCCTCAGCGCTAGCACCGCACCGCCGGTCCCGCTGCGGCGAAACATGAGGTTGACTCCTGCCCATAGCGCAAGGGAGAACAAAATTCCCGGCAGGAGCATCACCGCTACTCCTATTGCAAGCGCCTGCGGATCGGCGGCTTTCTGTTGCAATAGCCAATCGAGAGCGACCCGCCCAAAGCGCGAGACTTCACTTGCCTGTCGCCAGAACTCAGGGGGGAGTGGAGAGAACAGACTCACCGCGTCAGCAATGATCAATGCCACTCCGTAGAGGAGCGGTGTAATGATTAACGCGAGCGGGATACCCATCAGCGCCGCGGCAAGCACGCATAGAGCTGATATCCGCCATGTCGCGCGACGGTTTCGCGCCTGCGCAGCGAAGAAGCTCTCGCGATCGCGAGGCGCGAAGCGCTGCGAGGCGTTTGGTTCAGTAAGTTCGCCGGTCGGATGAGCATTCAACCGCATGGGAATTCGTGTTTATGAATTGCTGCCTACGCTATTGCCCCGGCGCCAGACTGATCATGCTGGCGCATGCGGCATTGAAATCGGCCTTGCGTCCCCACTCAAGGATCACGGACGCTTGCTCGACTCTCAGGCCGGAGCGGAACCGTTCGGACCATTCTTCGCGATCGTCCATTCTGAGTTGCGGGCCGTGCCAATATCCGAAGAGGTCGAAGTAGCCTCTATTGTTGCTGCCGACGAGCGCATCGCGGGCAGTTCGCCGCTCAAGCAGGCGAAAATCCATCAAGGCACTGTCGGTGCTCCGCCATCCGCCATAGATCGTGCCGCTCAGGTCGAGACTTTGCGTTACGCCCCGTGAAGTACACAGCAGCGCGTTGCCCTGTATGCCTCCTGTGGGTCGCAAGCCATCAAGATGAAGGCGCGAGAAGTGCGACGCGGGGAAGACAGTGACAATCAGAGGGTAGGTTCCGCGCTTCGTAACCAGTTTGCCGGTCCCCGTCCAATACAACAAAGGCGTCCAGCGCTCACCGATATGAAATGCCCAGGGATTCAGCGACACAACCACCGCATAGACCGCGAACAAGCAGGCAATCAGCCCGAAGACGCCGAAATGCCCGCGATGTTTCCTCTGGGCGCAGACACCTAGACTATAGCTGGCCCTCTCCAATCCCCCTCCTCCTTATTTCACATTGCCACAGTTGAAACCCAGCCACTTGGAGGTCCACGTGCCTTCCAAGTTCATGGTGTGATCGTTACCGTCCACCGTCGAATGGTACGAGCCATTGACATGTTGTGGATCAACCGCTACCAGTTCAAGCATGCCGGTTGCATGCATGCCCGCTGTCTCGCAAACAATCTTTCCCTTGAGATTTGTGCTTGTGGAATTGACCACGGTCGTGGAGCATTCCTTTGCTTCGGCGATCTTCAATCTGTCTCTTTCCAGGTCCTCCCTGGTGACACAGTGCTTCTCGGTTTCGGTGCTCGTGTGCCCAACTGAGCTCGCCTTCATTCTCTCCTGCATCCGGGCGCGCTGCTCTGGTGTCAATCGGTTCAGCAATTCAGCAGGGATCGGCATCTCGCCGGTCCTCTTGATCGTTCGCGTACTCTCCCAAAGGCCAGGCTTAATATTCAGGGCTTGCAGCTTAGTCGTGGATTGCGCTGACTTCTGAGTCTGGGCCCAGGCAGCGCTCGCGTCGATAAGTGTAAGCGGCAAAACGAAGCCGGCCAATCCGAACAACATTGTGACGAATTTCTTCACGGTGCTCCTCCTTCGACAAGACTGGTCTTACTCCCACGCCGGGCAGAATGCGTCAAAGCGGGCGAAGGGTCAAATGAAACGCAAATTAAACCGTCCTGACATGACAAGCCTTTTGAATTGAGGGTGCTAGGAGGTTTGCTGACACGTGGAATCGTTGCGAAAACAAGAGGTACCCCGGGTTTGCCTGTACCGGACGCACATGGCGCAACACTAGTTAAGGGAGCGCTGTATTTTGTGGCAGACCGTTACTGCCAATGCTATGATTCCGGGCACATTCGTGTGGGGGGCGGGCTGATGGGAAGCACGGCCGTAGTCGGCAATGTCTTTCGTTTCGGGTTATTCGAGGCAAATTCCACAAGCAATACGCTCACACGTAGCGGTCTTCGGGTCAAAATCCAGGATCAACCTTTTCAGCTCTTGATGTTGTTGCTCCAGCGTCCAGGCGAAGTTGTGACTCGAGAGGCGTTCCGGCAAAGCCTGTGGCCCGACGGAACGTACGTCGATTTTGACGGGAGTCTTAACGTCATCCTCAAGAGGCTTCGGGCCGCGCTTGATGACGACCCCGAGAACCCGCGGTTCGTCCAGACGGTCCCGCGACGCGGCTACCGCTTCATCGCCCCGGTTGCCGTGGAGAAGATCCCAGAACCGGTTTCGGAGCAAGCCCTTCGCCATGCGACATCGCCGGTCGAAAGTCCCCAATCTTCGGCTCAGGCTTCAGCGATAACTGCATTCCCTGTTCCGAATTTGGAACGGCGCCGTTCTCCTTATATATACGGGGTCTTTGCCTCGGTCATCTTGCTGCTCTCGATAGGAGTAGGGTTCGCGTGGCAGTACGGGCGGTTGGGGGCCAAGCCGACTCTATCTTCCGTCCAGATGCGCAAGTCGGTTGCGGTGCTTGGATTCCAGAATCTGTCGGGCCGTGCGGAAGATGCTTGGCTGGCGGTAGCTCTTTCCGAAATGTTGAGCACCGAACTTTCAGGCGGCGAAAAATTGCGACTGGTTTCGGGCGAAGATGTCTCCAACCTGCGAGTCTCTGCCCCATGGCCTTCAGCCGACTCGCTTGATCGCGGCACCAGCGCACGCATTGGCGACGCCCTGAACTGCGATGTGCTGGTGCTGGGCTCATACATGATGATCGGCACAACTGATCAGGGTCAGTTGCGGCTTGACGTTCGTATGCAGAATGGGACGACGGGCGAAATACTGACGGAAACTGCAGAGGTCGGTAGCCGGCAGGATTTGTTCCGTTTGGTCTCGCGAATCGGAGCCCAACTGCGCAGTCGCCTTGGTGTCGAGCAGTTACAGGGTACCGAAGAAGCCAGCGTGCTCGCTGCTTTGCCGCTGGATCCAGAAGCGGCGCGGTTCTATTCCCTTGGAGTTACGAAGTTGCGGCAGTTCGATGCACTCGCAGCCAAGGACCTGCTCGAACAAGCCGCCGAAATCGATCCGAAATTCTCGCTCGTGCATGCCATGTTGGCGCACGCGTGGTCGCAACTGGGGTACCAGCAGAATCACCAGGAAGAAGCCAAGAAGGCGTTCGACCTGTCCACCGATCTGCCTCGAGCTCAGCGGCTATTAATCGAAGGCGAATATTACGAGAGCATGGGAAGGCAGGAGCGGGCGGCATCGGTGTACCACGCACTCTTTGAATTGTTTCCCGACAACGTGGAATACGCCCTGCGCCTGGTTTCGGCGCAGAGCTTGTCGGGTCACGGCACCCAGGCAATGGAAGTTATTCGTCAACTGCGGAGCCTGCCGGCTCCTTCTTCGGTTGATCCGCGAATTGATTTAGCGGAATCGCGAGCGATGAAAGATGACAAGCCTGCAGCGTTGGCCTTGGTGCGAAGTGCGATGAGCAAAGCATCCGGCCGAGGACAGAAGCTCGTCTATGCACTGGCGAAAAAAGACGAGTGCATGCTTCTGAATTACACCGAACATCCCGATGAGGCTCAACCCTCCTGCGAAGAAGCTTTCAACATTTTTCTGGCTGCGGGAAACAAAGTCGCTGCAGCAGACTCCGTGCGGATATTGGGGGACATGTTCGGAACTCAGGGCCATTACGAGCGTGCGAAAGAAACGTACCAGCGAGCGCTAAACCTGCTGGAAGGTCTGGGGGAGCACGAAAAAAACGGGGCTGTTCTGAATAACATGGCCATCGCTTACGCCAATGAGGGGAACCTGGATCGCGCAGAGCAGTGGTACCGCGCGGCCAAAGTTGAATTCGAGCAGAGCGGCGATCTGAACAACCAAGTGACCGCGATGGGCAATATTGCAGATATCTATTACCTCCGAGGCAATCTGAAAGCGGCTGAGAAGTCGTATCAGGAAGCGATGAAAGTAGATCTGGAGAATAGCGATTCCGGCTATTTCTTGTATCGACTGGGCGATTTGAGTTTGGCCCAGGGACGAGTACAAGATGCTCATCGTCTCGCCAAGCAGGCGATCGACTCCTATCTCTCGACCCATGGATCGTATCAATACTTGACCAATGCGATGATTGTCCTTGGCGAGGCGTTAGAGGCACAGGGCGATCTGGCCGGAGCGCGTTCACAATTCGAACAAACGCTGGCGACGCGGCAGAAGATGGGTGCGCTGGAACTGGCCGCCGAGAGTCAGTCTGAGCTTGCGGCTTTGGACATTGAAGAAGGTCAAGCCGAGAATGCCAAGTCTTTGGTTCGAGCTGCCCTGGCTGAATTTGAGAAGGAAAAAAGCGATCCCGATTCAAGCACCGCGTATACGCTTTTAAGCCGTGTCTTGCTCATGCAAGGGGATCTGGACGGAGCACGCAAAGCGGCCCAGCGCGCAGCTGACCTCAGCCTAACAAGCTCGGACCCAGCGTTGAGGCTGCCGGCCCAAATTCAGCAGGCCCGGGTGGAGATGGCAAGTTCGAAAGATGAGAATACAAATTCAGCGTCGTCCTCCCGGCGCCTGAATTCGGTCATAGCCACCGCCAAACGACTGGGGTATTACAACTTCGAAAGCGAGGCGCGACTGGCGCTCGGCCAACTGGAACTGAAAATTAACTCCTCGTTGGGGCACAAGCAGCTGAAAATCCTCGCCTCTGAAACACGCACCCGTGGTTATGAGCTCGTGGCCCGCCACGCGGAAGAAGCAATGTCCAACGGCACGGTGGTTGCTGAGAATGGCTCAACCCGCTAACACACTCCTGCACGATCCCTGTTTTCTACGCCGCGCCTGAGCATAGTTTTTTCCAACACCCGAATCGAACTGCTCTTTGCAGCTCCACTCCTTTCATCCGCTGAATAGTTTTTCTGTGTCATACATCGCGACCGCCTGTGTCATTTGTCCCCACAAGCCATTGATATAGCTGCGCTTACTAAGTCAGCGCCTTTTCATTTGCGTTTCCTTTGACGCGCGCTCCCAGACACAGTATTCAGGGCGTGCGGAGCCGGGAGGACCGGGGACAAATGAATTTGATGAATTGCGGTGGCTCCGGTGGAGACAACTGGAACATGAACTCAATGGTAGTTGACGCGTGGGTGAGCTCGGTATCTCGCCGCGTTGCCCAGTTTGGCTCTCACCGGTTCAGCGCGGACTGGTCCGGGCCTAAGGCAAAACATCTGACGATTCCGAGCGGCTGGCAGTTTCGCAAAGACGTAGGCAACTGATGAAGGAGGAAACGAGATGCGAAGGAATCTGACACTCATTCTGCTGCTGACGGGCCTGTGCTGTGGAACAGCTCTGGCCCAGGAAGAAGGTGGTCTGATCCAAAGCAGAAGGGAAACGTCCCTGATGCGGGGAAGGAGCGTCAACTCCGCGGTGACGCCAGGGAAGTGGAAATCCAACCATCTAATCTCGTCTACGTTGGCTCGCTCCGTGTTAGTGACGCCAATGGCGGCCATGCCGGGCGGGGAGGGAGAAAATTCCGTCGTTCCTAGTCTGCTACGAAAGCAGAGTGCGGCCGCACAATCGATTCTGTCCTCGCGAGCGAGTGCTGGTTCCATCGCAGGTGGCGTGCGCACCTCGGGCACAGCCCAGGGTGGCATGCTGCTGAACGGCGGAACAACGTCGCAACTAATGGGAAACACCCCTGCGCCGCAAATTAGCGCAGGTCAGACGATGTCCGCGTCTGGTAGTCAGACAACGCCGAGCAACTCTTCTGCGGCGACATCAGCAGCTCAGAGCGGACCCACTCGGCACCAGGCTCCCGATTCGCCAAAACCGCAAGTGATCGGCACTCGGGTTCCGAATCCGACACAGTTATGCATGGGCGGAATCGCCAGTGTGGACGGGCAGAAGTCGGGGATCTGGTTCAGCCCCGTGTCCGGGCCCGATGGAACGTTCGTGATCCAGGGTTGTGGATTTGGCAACACGTCAGGCGAGGTGTATTTGAGCAGCCTGCATTACGCACCCGCGTCGCCGACGGGAGCCGCACGCGGAGTGCTGAGGTCTCCGATCTTTCGCGATCGGGTGTCATTTCAGATTGCTCCTAATGGATGGAGCGACCGGCAGATCGTCGCGCAAATTGATGCGAACGCTGGTGGCTTCTATGACACGAATAACGTCACGCTGGTGGTAAAGACCGCCAGCGAGCGGGAATATCAGGCGGCGGGGATGAATTTCCTGGCGGCGCGCGAAGACCAGGTGCTCCAGTTGCTCCCAAAACCGCCAGTTTGCGCCCAATCCACCGGCTACTCGTGCGTGCCCGTGGGAGTGAATCTAGCCACCGTCAACGCTATTGTCACCGGCCCTGTTCCGAACGAAGTTGAGTCGCCCTCATCAGCACTGCTTCAACCCGGAGAGACGATCGCGGTGGCGCGTGAAACGGCCGTCGATCAGTTTCCGATTCCCGCGAATCCAGGGCGCAGTTTCCCGGGCGGCACCGACACGTATCAATTCCATTTTGCGCCGGGATTTCAGCTGGACCCGCACAGCGGAGTGGCGTTGCGCCACTCCAGCCCTGACGCGAGTTATTGCCAAACGGTGGGCGGAGTGCCCTCCAAAAGCAGTAACTGGAGTGTCAGCTACACCTCCACTTCTTCGTTTCAGATTTCCTGGGAAGCGGATGACTGCTGGCCGAATTCGACCATGGCCAGCGGCAAGTCACTGGATGTTCTCAATTACGCAAGCGTATCGGCCTACGCTCTCGATATCACAGTGCTGGGACCACGTGGCGTGAGCCCGTGGCCGAGTGGAAATATCGGCATGCTGACAAAGCCGCAGTCTTCGTCCGTGTTGCTGAAGCAATAAGGCTACTGGAGTGGAGAACATTTATGAACAAGAGTTTCCGACTCTTAATTGTGATCGTCGTTCTGTGTTGCGGCCGCGTTCTGGCCCAGGTCTCTCCTGCAATGCCGCCTCCGAATCGCAATATGACTGGGCCGTCTCCGCATCGCCCATCAGGCGGCGATCACCCCGAAACTACCGCAGGAACTATCGAAGGCTTTGTGTACTGGAATGCCAACACGATGAATCACATCCCCGCGAACAGTTGCACCGGATTGGCGATCACGGTGAGCGTGGGAAGCTCCTCGGGCGGACCGCTGACTTCCTATACGCCGCTTAGCACACTCAGTAACAACTTCAAGTATGTCGGTCAGGTGAAGGAGTTTCTGGCCGGCGGCAAGATCGATATCTACGACGTGTGTACTTATGGATACGACAAAGTGCCGGTGGGGCCGCCATTGCAAGTGAAGCTCACTGTTACGCAACCCACGGCGTTCTCACCTGTAGCGACGCCTGAATTTGAAATTCTCGGCCCGATCACGATCATCAACGGGCAGTGCAACATGCTGCCCCGCATCGTCAACCCCATTGCGTCGGACCTGGCTGCACATTGGGGAAGCTGCCAGAACATGGCGTACGACGTGAACTTCGTGATGCAGAACCCGCATGTACCGGGCCTTAGCCACGGCACGAGAATGCCGTCCGGATCTGGAAATGTTCGAGTGGAAGCGAATTCTGGTCCTTCCGGGAGCCCGCTGTTAAAAGGAAGCCCAGGTCCGGCGGAGAGCCCAATGCTTCCCGGTTCGCCTCAGCAAGGAATGCTCGCGAGGGGAACATCTTCAACTACGCAAGCGCCATCGACACCTGGAAGGCTGCAAGAAAATCGAGGTCAGGCACCGCCCGCAATCACTGATGGCACGCGCCAAACCTACACAGGCACAACCGGTACCGTAGCGCCGCAGACTCTCACCAACGCCGAAGTAGCTGGCATGCTGAAAGCAGGGCTCGCGGAATCGGTCATCATTTCTTCCATTCGATCCGCCAGGAAGAATTTCGACTTCTCATCGGCAGGGTGCCACGCACTTCAACAAGCGCGTGTGAGCATGGGCATTCTCAATGCGATGGGCGATGGCAGCGTGCGTCCATGTCGTGAAATCACGGGACCCGGAGGGAAGGCCGAACTGAATCCACAATCACCGCCGGGATCGAAGACGGGTCCGGCGAACAGCACCGCCTTGAAGCCGATCAAACTCGCGCCCCCAAAGGCATTTCGGAAAGTAACGAATCCGCGATCGGCCCAGCAGAACGCAAGCATTATTGCCGTCCTCGAACAGCAGAGGCAGGCCGCATCGCAGGAAGCAGCCGCGATGAAGCTCAGCGTCCGATCCGTAGCATCAGCTGCGTCAGAGCGCGCACCGGCGGCCATAAGGTTTCAGGGAAGCACCTCCGTTCAGAATCTCGGGCCGGAAACGACGCAGAGCGAAGGAAAACTCGCTTCCTCGATCGCCCATGCGCCTGCCTTCAACTCCATCGTGCTCGCGTGTTCGCACGATTCGACGCCCAGGATCATTCAACTCAGCGGCGGAGAAGGACACGGAATCTTCACACCCGAAGCGAAATACAACCTCTATACGATCACTGGTTGCAGCTTCGGACAATCAGGTCCCGGCAATTCGGCGTACATCTTCGGCCTCAACGGATTCAAGGCGAACCTTAACATCGATTTTTGGAGCGACAACGGCATCACTGCGCATTTGGATCCATGGCTCGCCGGTGTGCTCGATCAGGACAATGTGACTCTGGTCGTTGCGCCCGCAGGAAAACAGCCATTCGACAAGTCTGGATACAAGTTCTACGCGGCGCGCGGCATGCCGGCGCCGGATGGCAGCGATCAGGAAGTGCAGGTGGCGAACGACTCGATGCCGCAAGCGAGTGTCAGCTTGTTCAATGCGAACCCGGTACTCGCTGGATACAACCAGGTTCCGCCGAACGGCACTTCGCAATTTCCTTCATTCTCGTTCCAGGGAACCCCGGTGTCGGGCTGGGTTTTTCGGTACGCGTACGGCCACCTGGAAATGTATTCAGGTCTAAACGGTACTGACTGCTTTATCAATGACATTGGATATCCAAACACAGACCCCCCGCCAGCTCAATGCGGGTCCTACTTCGGTGACTCGCAGACACTCGGTTCTGACACATGGGATTTCAGCAAGCTGGCGCCGGGATTCGTCATCAGTTCGTACAACCTCTACTACGAAGACCCAGACCCCACCGAGTTATGTGGCTCCTGGGATGATTACCGGAAGAATAGTGGGCTTTTGCTCAACTGGGACTTCAATCTAACCGCACCAACCCAGATTAGCGTCACTTGGCCGCTCTACTGGTGCCAGGACACCGAGTTGCCGCCGTCCGGCCGAATTAACGACCAAAAACAGAGCGTCTACGGTCTTGCAGTTTGGGTCTTGGGTCCGCGCTGCGTCGATCCCTGGACAGGACAGAAAAACCAGAGCTGCATGAATAGCGTTAAGCAGACCCTGAGCTGACAAGCGGGGAAAGATCAGGTCACTAATCCATCTCTGGTCTGTTGTGCGTTGGATCCGAAGCGCAGCAAGGAGGATCGGGTATGAAGCGAATTGATTTCCTAAAAGTGCTGGAGCTAACCATGCTTGCGACGATGTTTATCAGCGGTTGCGTGAGCGTCATGGCCCAGCAGCCTCCTACGAGAGCCCAGGCAACGCCGCAGACAAAACCTTCGCCATCCGGAAGCGCAGCGAACGCAGCCGTGGGAATGAAACTTCCATCGGGAACAATCACCGGATTCGCGTACTGGCAGATGAACGGCTTTCAGCCTCAGGCCGATTGTCAGGGTCTGACGGTGAAGGTTGTCACAGTCACGAAATCCGGAATGCCGCTGCAGCTCCTTTCGACGACGAGTACTTTGACGGCGAACGGGACCATGACTGACGGCTCGGCCCAGGGCACTCCGAAATACATGCTTTGTTCCTATTCATTTCAGAACATGCCTGAGAACGTTTCCCTGCGGGCGCTATTGTATGGTGCGCCGACCACTACATCGGTGGCGACTCCTTCAGCTTTTCAGATTCCAGGCGGCAACTGCAACTCAGGCCCATCAAGCACGTTGAGCTTCATACTGACCGGCGGACCAATGCTTTGCGGTCACGGTGCATACAACATCAATTTCAAACTCACTGGTTCCGCCTCAGGCATCGCACGTTCTCCAGAAAAATCCATCCTTATACCGAACGCCGGTGGACCTCCTCACGGACTGCTGGAACAACCTTCCGCCCAGAACTCGAATGTCAGTAGTCCCACAAGCGGTGTAACCGGCGGATCGCCACTTCTGTCGTCAGCACCCGGTGTGGGCTCGCCAACCGCATCGCAATCGAATAACAGGGCTCTGCCGAAAAATGGAGGCCCGGTATCGGCTGGAGCCACCGACCTAGCGCGCCTATCGGCAGCAGGCACAACTCATGGCGCAACGACACACACTCTCACCAACGCCGATGTGCTCAAGATGCTGAAAGGCGGAGTGCCCGAGTCCGTGATCGTTTCTTCGGTTCAATCAGCGGCCCACAAGTTCGACGTTTCGTCGGCAAGCTGCCAGGAACTCAAAGCCGCGCGTGTCACCCGGCAAGTACTGGATGCCATGGGTGCCGGCGGTGTACAACCCTGCACTTCCGTTTTCACGGGCCCACTCGGCAACTCCTCCGGCGTACCGGAGAAAACCCTCGCGGTTCCAAGTGAACAAAAAACACTAGTCGGCTCACAAACGTCGGGACTCGGTGATGTGCGACAGAAGGCCGACGGATTGAATCCCCGGTCCGGTCCGCCACCCAGCAAGGCAACGGATCCAAAGGTTGTGCAGCTCCTGCAGAAACTCGGCGCCGGTAAGAGTGGGCCAGTAGTCAAGAGGCCACAGGTGGCCCGCGAGAATGCGGCAATCCTCGCGGTTCTGCTAAAGCAAAGGAGTGCCGCGGATGTCGAAGCAGCGCAGATGAAACTCAGAATTCAGCCAGCGACCTCGGCCGGTGCGGGTGGGAGCCCATCGCAGGTAATGTCTGCGACTGGAGGCACTGGTACCTTGGGGCAACCTCCTGGTGCTGGTGGCAATCCGGCGACGGGGACGTTGCAACGAGGATCCTCCAGCGGCGGCAGCTCCGGATCAACCGGAAATATCTCTTCTTCGATCGCACAAGAACATTCGTTCAACAGTACAGCGATCATCTGCTCGGCTGATCCCACGTTCCGGATTCTAAATGTCAGCGGCAGCGCGGCTCCAGCAACATTCACACCCATCGACCAGTACAACCTATACACGATTACCGGCTGTTCGTTTGGTGACACGAGCGGTAAGGTCTCTATCTATGGCAAGGGATCGTTTCAGGAGAATTTCATTGTCAAGTTCTGGAGCGAGAACTCGATTGTAGTTTCGCTCGATTCAAATCTCAGCGGGTTACCTGACTTCGACAACATCACGCTGGTCGTTCAGCGCAATGACAACCTGCAAACGCAGAAGCCAGGGTTCAAGTTCTATGCTGCTCGCCAAACCGTACCGCTGAAAAAGATTCCTGGATCGTGGGTACAGCTGGAAAAGGCTTGGACAGACTACACAAACACTGAAGTCACCGCCCAGTACTCGTCGCCGCCATCCTCGCCCCCCGGACCCAGCGCGGGATCCTCATACGTGAGTCGCTTCTTTAACGGCGAAAAAATCTGGGAGACCTCTGGGATGGATTACTACGACTTCAGTCAGCTAGCGCCTGGGTGGATGACAGACTCTTTCCAGGTAACGACATACCCTCAGAATTGCCCTTTCACTGTGACGTACCGGCAAGACTTTTTCGAATGGAAGTGGGACTGGGCCGTGAATAACATTTTCGTTTCGATCTCTGCTTCGAGTTGTTCTGGTTTTTTTGCGGGCATGCCCCTCGAGAATTACAAAAACTGGACCGGATCTTACTACGCGTTGCAGGTTTGGGTCTCCGGCCCGCGCGGCCTCGACCCTTTAACGAATCAACCAGTTTCGCAATGAGCTTTGAAAGGAGTTTAGACGAATGAGACAACGAAACTTGAGAGTAGCCATATCCCTGGGGCTATCGCTCCTGCTGGGCCCCTTTCTATTCGCGCAGCAGACTGACCGACCACTGACAAACGGGGACGTGATCAACATGGTCAGAAGCAAGCTGCCCGAGTCAGTCATCGTGGGAGCAATCCAGTCGCACCCGGGAAAGTTTGACACCTCGACCAGCGGCCTCATTACTCTGCACAAGGCAGGAGTCACCGAGAATGAGATGAACGCGATGGTGGCAGCTTCCGGCAAAGCAGTACCGCGCGCAAGCGGACATCGGGCAGCTGATGCTTCCGTTTCATCGACGCCCACCGCCGTGGGTGCGCCGGCAACATCGTCCAAGTCGCGCATGCCGAAGGTGTACCTGCAGCAAAGCGGCGCTATGCAGGAGTTGCCGCTCGAGAAAACTCAGCTTGCCGAAACCAAGACTAAACCAAGCTCGATGAAAAGTCTGGCCGGGGATTCCGTCGTTACGCAGGCGATGACAACAGGCGTCAGCACTGCGACGTACAGCGCCGCGAGCCACATGAGCTCCGGCATTGGAGGTTCGAGCGTGCAACAGGCGGGAGGGATTTTCTCCGGGATCATGAGCCACCGCAAGCCAACTGTGACCTATGTCTGGGGAGTTCCGGGTCCGGCTTCGGGGAATGTTTTCCAGACGGTGTCGCCGACATTCACCGTTGATTTTTCCCGCGTGCCTACAGTCGTGGCAGGCGATTACGAGCCCACGATTGTTAAGCTCACGCCGGCACAGAACACCTGTCGGATCGTTGGAGCAACCGAGGGTAAGGAGGATGCGCGCTCCAGTCCCGCCGCGGACTGGCAAATCTATTCGAAATTTCTGGAAGAGCGCGTGGCGGTTAAGAGTGAGAAGCTCGATGCCGGGAAATACAAAATCTCACCCGCCACTGAATTGCTTTCTGGCGAGTACGCAGTGGTGCTTCGCCCGATATCCCGGTCCAAACCATTCTCCGGGGGCGACGTGGTCCGGGCGCAAGGTGACGGACTGATGTTTGACGCCCTGTGGACCTTCAAGATCGCAGATTCGGCGGAGTAAAGAATTGGACAACAACTGATCCTGATGTGCCCGCATGCAAGATCAAGTAAGTGACGGCGGCATTAGAAACCGAAGACTGACGCCCCGATTAAGCGCTGGGATTTTCTGGGGACAGTCGGTCCAGCACAAGGAGCGAAGAGCATGTCAAGCTTTTCCCGATTCGGCCTATTGATGGCCGTCGCCACAACCGCTTTGCTCGCAGGCTGCAAACACGGTCAGCAAGACACATCTCGGCTAGGCGAACCGACGAAGCCTCCGAGCGGATCCACACTCGCGATAGGTGGGCGGATGCTTGACGGAGCCGATCAAGCAACGATCCGCACCTATCTAGAGACCGTGCAAGACGTCAAGCCGAAGAAATTTTCCGTTCAGTGGAGTCCCGACACGGTGCCGGTGACTCGTGATGAGGCGATCCGATCGTTGCAGAGCATCGACGAGGATGGCAGCTTGTACACCTTTGCCTCATCCGAGGCTGTCGTCGGGCGGCTAGCGCCTGGCCGCATCCTGTGGATCTGGGACGTTGCGATACGCCGTATCGACAGCGTTGCCAATCTCGGCGATGTGACTATCGTGCGCACCAAGCCCGTGGCATTGACCGAGGCACTGCCCGAGGCGAACATCGAATTTGAAACCGCGCCTAATTTTGCTGATGCCTACGGCGGACTTCGGCCGCATTCTCCAAAACAGCCGCCTCCCCAGAAGAATTCGGAGTTCATCCGTCGGCCCAGTTTTCGATTGGCGGCACTGAACACAGACGATCCAGTGCAGCCAAAGCCCGGAGAGCAGCCGGGGGACCAGAAAAATCCTGCTCCTCCCGACGAAGATGATAACGACTACGGACTGGTGGCCGCGACGCAGGACGGCTACAACGGTCGCGTCAAAGGCTTCGAGTACTCCATGGAATACAAGGTCTCCCCGAGTCGTCTCAGCTATGAGTTCGAAGCCCGTAAGGAGGAAGAGGGGAGCGGTTCACCGGAAAACAGCGAGATTCATCGTGACCAGCGCGACGAGTACTTCGAACTAGTGAAGGAGCAAAGGGAAGCGGTGCACGAGGAGCGCGTGGCCGCCGCCCGGATTTTCGACCTGACACAGCAAGAATGGGCTGCGACCGCCGGTTATTCCCACGCGGCCGACAAGACCAGCAACAGCATGAACGCATTGTCCGCACAGTACCGGCAAGAATTGGCCAAGGCGTACGAGGAATACAACAAATCGAAGGACAAGGCTAATGAAGATGAGGCCAAGATGAAGAAGCTCGCCGCGGCCGGCGCGCTCGCGAAGAAGGTTTTCTACATCATTTCGGACAACCTCGATGTGCGGTTCCGGAGCAAAGTAGACCTTGATCGCAGTGCTTTCAGTGGAAATATCCGTACCGCTGGAGGCTCCCTTACGCAGTTCGCGGCGCATTTCAAGGACATGAAAGGAAACGTTGAACTGGAGTTCGTCGCGCGGCTAGGTGAAGGTGGCAACGGCGCGGTTAGCGTTCCGGTTGTGAACGTCCCCGTGGTCATGAACATCCCCGTACCCGTTGAGGGGATTCCGCTCGTCGTTCAATTTGCCACGAATTTCATGGTCAAGCTGTTCCTTGCTGGTAATCACGCAACCCAGCACTTCACTACCCACTTTCAGTTCAATGGCGGTGCCGGCCTGGACTCTACATCGAACGGTACGAATACCGAAGGCAATCTTTCCAGTTCGAAACCCGAAGTCGGGGAGAAGACGGCAATGAGCCCCGGAACATCCGGCTTGGTGCTGGCGGTCCAACTGCCGCGTTTCGGCCTTGGCATAGGTTTTCTCGGCTCCCACGCAATGGCTTATATGGATCTTGTTCATGTACTGACCATGACCAACAGCGCTTCCGTCGCTGCCCTAAACCCGCAATGCCACCGTTACACCTTCGACACCATCGGCAGCGTCGGAGTGGATGTTGCCGTCGTGCCGATCCCGTTCCCGCTGGTCCAGTTCGTGGCAAATCACTCTCTGAGTCAAAGGAAAGAGGTTTGGCGCGCCCCACAATGGAAATTTATCGAACCGGACATCGCGATGTGCCGGCTCGACGGGGACTGATTTCACAAACAGACACTAACCTGCGACGAGGAGTATCTGGAGATCGATCGGCGCAATTGCAGACAAGTAGGCGGGCTAGCGAACCATCACACAGGAGCATGCAGCTATGGAACAACTGAAAAAACATCTGGCAGTCAGGCGCGTTTCTGTCGTGATCGCCGCGGCAGCAATTGCCGTCGCTCTGGTATCGGCCTTGGGGTGTACTTCCAAACCAGGCTCCAAATCGCCGGAGGAGAAAACGACCGAACTGGGAGCGTCAGCCAAAACTGGAAACCATTCTGTGGCTGCGCAGTCTGACGCAGGCCCAGGGATTGACCTCAATTGTATTTACGATCGTCTCAAAGATCCGCCGGAATCTTTCCACTATGTTTATAAGAAGAACGACGCCGACGGCTCGAACGTCGACCAGGAAGCCGACGTTACGCCTCAAGCAATCGACGGTTTTAGACTCCAGCCGGATGGCTCACAGCAGCC
>Ga0207664_10000139_pt1 | contig 60860 bp, 55 predicted proteins | sample LARL83metaG_FD_184349 | JGI IMG/M metagenome (GOLD analysis project Ga0207664, IMG submission 184349) | Corn, switchgrass and miscanthus rhizosphere microbial communities from Kellogg Biological Station, Michigan, USA - LAR L8-3 metaG... | ecosystem: Host-associated > Plants > Roots >...
AGCCGCCGTTGCCGTCGGGCAGCACCGCCCACCCGTCCCGGTGCACCATCGGGTGGTGCACCGCGGGGCAGAGCGGGGCCTCGTCCTCAACCGTGGTCTCGCCTCCCAGGCAGCGCTCCTTGATGTGGTGCCCGTCGCAGTGCATGGCGGGGCGGTTGCAGCCCTGGAAGGCGCAATTGGGCTGCTTCGCCAGCATCGCCCGCCGCTTGGCCGGGGAGAACGTCCTGGCCGCCTTGCCGGCCCAGGCGATGTTGCCCCGGGCATCCTTCAGCACCACCGACAGGGCTGAGTCGCAGGCGACCTCGGCCAGCTCCTCCTGGCTGAGCGGCACCAGCCCCTGCAGCAGGGCAGGGGGACCGTCCTCCCCGCGTATCGCGGACAGCGGCGCCACCACCACCAGCTGCCGCACCTGCCGTCCCCCGTCGCCTCGGCCAAGGCACTCGAGCAGGGCGTCGTGGCGGCGCTGCGCCGCGGTGCGAGGGTCGTCCTTCCCGGCCGGCGCCATGAAGGGCTCCAGGCGCAGGCGGAGCACAGCGGCAAGCTCGGAGGTCAGATCCCCCGACACCCGCGCCGAGCCGTCCACGTCAGGCCCGATGTTGAAGCTGCGCTTCTCCCGCGCCCGCCGGGCATCCCGCGCCAGCGCCTCCCCGTCCACCTCCGCCACCGCGGCCGCGGCGTGGCGCCGCAGCTGCCCGGCGTCGGTGGTCAAAGCCTTGGCCAGCACCATCCCCTCAACGCGGGGGGCATCCTCCGGCCGCACCTTCTCCGCCGAGCGCGCCACCACCGTCACCTGCTCGAAGTTGAGCTCGCCATGCGCCAGCATGTCCGCGGTGGCGGGCAGCGATTCCAATGACCGCGCCACGGTGACCCGGTCGTGGGCCGCCTCCGGGGTCATCCGGCAGGTCTGCACCATCCACGAGGTCAGGTCCCCGGCCCCGTCCGCCCGGTAGCCGCCGCCGCGCTCTACCTCGGCGAGGGCCCGGGCGCCGAGCAATTCCACCTGGTCGGCCAGCCCGCGCAGGTCGCGCAGTAGTCCAGCCAGCTCCTCGTGCCCCAGTTCGTCGAACCCGAGATCCCCGATCCGCACCAGGGCCTCCCGCGCCGCAGCCACCGCCTCAGCCCGACCCAGTCCCTCTCTCAAGAACATATGTTCTATTCTACTACACAGTTCTGTGTATGTCAGCCCTCAGCAGGTGATGTGAAGCACCGCGTTGGTCCGCTTGCGCCCCTTCCCGCCCAACACCTTGACGGCGTCGGCGGTCGGCAGGACGACAAGCTCGACCCCCCGGCGCTCCGCCTCCTCGCGCACCTCGTCCATCACGGGCAGGGAGCCGTACGCACCCGTCCCGACGACGAGTCGCTCGCAGTCCCAAGGGATGTTCTCGCGCGCCGACAGCGGCGTGTGCCCGTACTCGTCGCGCAACTCCTTCGACCGTTTCTTCTTCCGCTTCGACACCCTGCCCCCGTCGACCACGATGTCGCGCGCATACCTCTCACCGTCTACCCGGATGGAACCGAACTCGAAGTCCGTGATGCGCATGGCTCAGTGCCGGAAGTGCCGCTCCCCGGTGTAGACCATCGCCAGGCCGAGGCGGTCCGCGGCGGCCAGGACCTCGGAGTCGCGAAGACTGCCTCCCGGTTGCACCACCGCCGTCACGCCCGCCGCGGCCGCCGCTTCGACGCCGTCGGCGAAGGGGAAGAACGCGTCTGACGCGAGCACCGTCCCCCGCGCCCGCTCGCCCGCGCGCTGCGCGGCGAGCTGCACCGACTCGACCCGGCTCATCTGCCCGGCGCCCACCCCGACCGCGGCGAAGTCGCGGACGAGGACGATGGCGTTCGACTTCACGTGTTTCACGACCCGCCAGGCGAATTCCAGCTGCGTCCACTCCGCCTCGGTCGGCTCCCGTGCGCCCACGCTGCGCATCGAGGCGCGCGTCGCGAGCGCGGCGTCAGCCGACTGCACGAGGAACCCGCCGGACACGGCCTTCACCACCTCGGCCGCCGGCGCGGCCTCGATGCGAAGCACGCGGACCTTGGCCTTGGCCTTGAAGGCCTCGAGCGCCTCGGGCGTATATGTGGGCGCGGCCACCACCTCGACCAGGATCGAGGTGATCTTGCGCGCGGTCTCCTCGTCGCACTCGGTGTTGAGCGCGACGATCCCGCCGAACGCCGACGTCGTGTCGCACTCATACGCACGCTGGTACGCCTCGGCGATGGTCTCCCCCAGCGCGCACCCGCACGGGTTGGTGTGCTTGATGATCGCGCACGCGGGCTGCGGCAGGTCGTGCACGAGCGCCCACGCGGCGTCGGTGTCGACGATGTTGTTGTACGACAGCTCGATGCCCTGCAGCTGCGCAGCCGCCGCCACGCCACCCGAGGTCCCGCTGCGGTACAGCGCCGCCGCCTGATGCGGGTTCTCGCCATAGCGCAGGTCCATGACCTTGTGCCCGCCGAGGGTGAAGTCGGCCGGCCACCCACCGTCAGCCTCGAGGCCGCGAAGATAGGCCGTGATGGCCGCGTCGTAGGCGGCGGTGTGCGCGAACGCCCTCTGAGCGAGTTCGCGACGGGTCGCGTCCGAAACGCCGCCGCGCGCGAGCTCTTCCAGCACGCGCGGGTAGTCCACGGGGTTCACGACAACGGTCACCGACGCGTGGTTCTTCGCCGCGGCCCGCACCATCGTCGGCCCGCCGATGTCGATGTTCTCGATGGCCTCGTCGAAGTCCACACCGGGTTTGGCGACGGTCATCTCGAACGGGTACAGGTTCACGGCGACGAGGTCGATCGGGGCGAGGCCCTGCTCCTCGAGCGCGGCCATGTGCGCCGGCTTGCGCCGGTCCGCGAGGATGCCGCCATGCACGCCCGGGTGCAGCGTCTTCACGCGTCCGTCCATGATCTCCGGGAAGCGCGTCAGCTCGCTGACGCTCTGCACCGGGACGCCGGCTTCTTCCAGGGCTCGCCGCGTCCCACCGGTCGAGTAAAGCTCGACGCCGAGCTCCGCGAGGCCGCGGGCGAAGTCCACGAGCCCCGTCTTGTCGTACACCGACAGGATGGCCTTCATCCCGTCACCCCGGCGGCGGCCGGGCTCTTCACCCGGCCCTCGATCCAGGCCTGGATCGTCTGCGGCAGGAGGCGGTGCTCAGCTTCGTGCACGCGTGTCTCGAGGTCCTCGAGGGTGTCGCCGGGCAGCACCGGGACGGTCGCGCGCGCCGCGATGGTGCCCGCGTCGACGGTGTTCGGCTCGATGAAGTGCACGGTCACGCCGGTCTCCTTGACGCCGGCCTCGAAGGCTCGCCCAATGGCGTCCATCGTGCCCCCGAACTCCGGCAGCAGCGAGGGGTGGACGTTGAGAATCCGGCCCGGGAAGGCGCCGACGAACGCCTCGTCCAGGACGCGGTCGTAGCCCGCGGTGACAACGAGGTCGACCCGGGCCGCGCGCAGCGCATCCGCCATCGCCCGGTCACGCGCCGCGCGGTCCCCGTACTCCGCCTGGGGGAACACGCGCACCACCTCCACGTCTGCGTCACGCGCCACGTCCACGGCCCGGCACTGCCGGTTGGCCGCCACGTACACGACAGCGCCGTCCACCTCGCCGCGCGCGCAGGCGGCGAGGATCGCCTCGAGGTTGCTGCCGCGGCCGGACACGAGGACTGCGAGACGCGTCAAACGAGCCGCACGCGCTGCTTGCCTGTCGCCTCCACCACCCGGCCGACGACGGCAGCCGGCGGCTTGGGGGCGGCGCCGTTGGCGGACCCGGCGCCGACGGCGGCCAGGACGCCCTCCACGTCTCCCTCCGCGACGACAAGGACGAGCCCGATGCCCATGTTGAAGGTGCGCCACATCTCCTCGTCGGAGACCCCCTTCGACTGCACCAGCTTGAAGATCGGCGGCACCTCCCAGCGCGACGTATCCAGCTCGGCGGCGAGTCCCTCCGGCAGGCACCGTGGCACGTTCTCGATGAGGCCGCCGCCGGTGATGTGCGCGATGCCCTTCACGTCGGCGGCCGCGCGCGCCGCCCGGATCGCCGCGAGGTAGCTGCGATGGGGCTCGAGCAGCTCGTCGGCGAGGCTGCGTCCCAGCTCCGGGACCTGGTCCTGGTAGCGCTCTTCCTTGAACAGGTAGCGCACCAGCGAGTAGCCGTTCGTGTGGAGGCCGTTGCTCGGCAGGCCCACGAGCACGTCGCCGGCCTTCGCGCGGGTGCCGTCGATGAGCCGGTCGCGCTCGACGAGGCCGACGATGAAGCCCGCGATGTCGTAGTCCCCCAGCGCGTAAACGCCGGGCATCTCGGCCGTCTCGCCGCCCACCAGCGCGCAGCCCGCGTCGCGGCAGGCCTCGGCGGCGCCGTCCACGACCTCGGCGAGGAGCTCGGGCTTGAGCTTCCCTGTGGCGAAGTAGTCGAGGAAGAAGAGCGGGTCGGCGCCCGCCGTGGCGATGTCGTTGACGCAGTGGTTGACAAGGTCGATCCCTATGCCGCGGTGGCGCCCGATCGCGATCGCCACCTTCACCTTCGTCCCCACGCTGTCGGTACTGGACACAAGCACCGGCTGTTGCAGCCCCCCGGGAAGGGCGAAGCCGCCGGCGAACTGGCCGATGCCCTGGAGCACGCCCGCGGTGTGGGTGGAGGCGACCGACTTCTTTATGAGCTGTACGGCGCGGTTCCCGGCGTCGATGTCGACGCCGGCGTCGATATATCTCAGGTCGCCCAATTAGCAGCCCATCCGGGGCGGAGATTCTACCGATCCCGCCATTCCTCCCCCCGCCTGGGCGGGGGGAGGCTAGGTGGGGGAAAAAGAGGCGCCCCTAGGCCGTCGCCCCCGCCGGCATCGGCACGACGCCCATCTGCACGGCGACGTCCATCGCGTCGAAGTACAGCCGCGACGACTTGATCAGCTCGCCCTCGTACTCGTTGACGCTGCAGTAGGGCCCGCGGACCCTCTTCCCAGTCGCGGGGATCTCTCCCATCGTGGTCTGGAAGGGGCCGGTGTTGGTGCCCTCGAACCACCCCTCCTCGACAACGCAGTTGCCGGAGATGATCCGCTTGACCGCTTTCGTGGTCGCGTCCGGGAAGCCCCTGAACCAGGCCTCGTTGTAGGCCTTGCCCTCCGCCCGGCCATGGATCTTCTGCTGGCTCACCGTCAGCTCCGCATCCTCCGCCGTGAGTTGGGCGACGGCCTCCGCGTCGTGGGCGTTCCACGCCTCGTTGAAACGGTCGGTCAGGGCATTGAGATCTGCCACTCGTATCACCTCCTCTGTGACCCGCTGATGAGTTGGCGAATCCGACGTTACGCCTCACGCTGCAGGAGTCAATCCCGCTCGTCTGTTCGCGCTTGCGAGCGCCAGCACCGCCGCCCCGAGGGCGACCAGAGCGCCGGTCAACAGCACCGCGTCGAGCCCCAGCGCCCGGGTGATCGCGGCCCCCAGCGACCCCCCCACGATGCCGGCGAAGTAGAGGGGAACGTAGACGAGGTTGAGCGTGGCCGAGCGGCGTTCGTCGGGCACCTCGGTGGCCAGCAGGGCAAAGACCATCGCGGAAGTGGTGGCGTAGGCCGCGCCCAGGACGACGGCGGCGAGGGTCAGCTGCACGAGGTTGGCCGCCTGCGCCATCGCCCCCAGCGCGAGCCCGGCGATGGCGGTCGCGGCGACGAGGACGCGGCGATGACCGAAGCGGTCGCCGAGGTACCCGCCCACGGGCGAGAGGGCCGCCCCGACGAGGGCCGAGGCGCCGAACACGACCCCGATCGCCGTCGCCAGGCCCGCGCCGCGGTGGAGGCGCTGCACGACCAGGGGGAAGAACGGCGCGGCGATGTTGTTGGCCAGCGCGCCGAGCCCGAAGATGGCGAAGAGCAACAGCGTCACCCGGACGGTGAACACCTGCCTCACCGCCTGGCGCGCGAGGCGCAGGACCGGCGCGGTCGGCGGGTGCTCCGGCCGGGCCTCACGGTAGCCGAGGGTCAGCATCAGCCCGGTCCCCGCCGACAGGATGCCGTCCAGCAGGTAGAGCCCGCGCAGGTCGAAGACGTGGCTGTCGACGAGCACCCCGCCGAGCGCTGGGCCGAGCGCGATGCCGAGCGGCGGCGTCAGGGCGAACAGCGAGATCACGAGCCCGAGGTGGCGCGGCGGGGTCACCGCGCGCAGCGAGGAGAGCATCACCCCCGTGTTGCCGAGCTGCAGGCCCACCATCAGCGCCGGGACCACCAGCTGGAAGCGGTTGCGGCTGAGCGCGATGCCGGCGAAGACCAGCATCTCGACGAAGGCGCTCCGGGCGATGACCGCCCTCCGGCTGTACTTGTCCGCCCACACCCCCCAGAAGGGGATCAGGGGCAGCCCGAGGACGTAGGCGAGGGCCGAGATGATGCCGGTCCACAGCGGCACGTCCCGAGGGGGCGTCCCGAGGAAGCGCAGGTAGAGGGGCATGAAGCGCACCACGTGGCCGAAGCCGAAGGCCTCGACGAGCGACGTGATGCCGAACAGGACGAGGACGGCCGGCCAGGGGGACGGCGACGCGATCGGGCTCAGACGCCCGGGTGGCTCGCCAGGAATCGGTCCAGGGAGGCGCGGGCGCGGCGGCGGACGGTACCGCGGACGAGGGGCGACCACCCGAGGCAGAGCCCGAGGGGCCCCAGCGCCTGGCGCGCCCACCGCCAGAAGTCGAACTCGTCGCGCTGCTCGGCGATGAGGCCGTTGTCGAACCGGAACGAGGAGTCGACCAGGTTCACGACGCGCCGCCCGGTCTGGGAGAACGTGTACGTCGCCCGCCAGGTGGCGGCGCCCCGGTCGTCGCGGGTCGAGCGATCGAGGAGCTCGACCTTGAGGTCGGTGGCCTGGGCGGTGAGCATCCGCCACATCGCGCCCGGCTCAGCGCCGTGCAGCCCGACGAAGACGGGGTCTGAGAAGGTGGCCGCCGGCGCGTAGCTGGCCGCCATGCGGTCGCCGTCCCGCGCGGCGAAGGCCGCGTAGAAATCCTGGAGCAGCTGGTCGTTGCGCACGTTGGTCACGGTTGCCCTCCCCCGGCCTGTTGCCCCGCGCGCTACGCGCCCGGACGGCCCGCCGCCACCGCCTCGGGGCGCGGCTCCAGCGCGAGCTTGTCCATCTCGAGCTGGACGGGAACAGAGACGGGGTACTCGCCGTCGAAGCAGGCGAGGCAGAAGTTGTCGATGGTGTGGCCAACCGCCCGCACCAACCCGTCCATCTGCAGGTAGCGGAGAGAGTCGGCGCCGATGATCTGGCCGATCTCATCCTCGGTCCGCCCGACCGCGATCAGCTCCTTTTTCGAGCCGATGTCGATGCCCATGAAGCACGGGTAGTGCAGGGGCGGCGAGGCGATCCGCATGTGGACCTCGCGGGCCCCGGCCCAGCGGAGGAGCTCGACGATCTGCCGGCTGGTGTTGCCGCGGACGATCGAGTCGTCGACGAGGACGACGCGCTTGCCCTCGAGCACCGGCCGCACCGGGTTGAACTTGAGGCGGATCCCGGCCTCTCGCAGCGACTGCGACGGCTGGATGAAGGTCCGGGTGATGTAGCGGCTCTTGATCAGGCCCTCGCGGAAGGGGATGCCCGCCTCCTCGGCGAAGCCGTGGGCCGCCGGGGTGCCGCTGTCGGGGAGGGAGATGACGACGTCGGCCTCGAGCTTGCGCCCGGCCGCCTGCTCCTGGCGCGCGAGCTCGCGCCCCATCCGGCGGCGCGCCTCGTAGAGGTTGCGACCCATCATCATGGAGTCCGGTCGGGCGAAGTAGATGAACTCGAACATGCACGCCGCGGTGCGCAGCGAGAGGCGCGGCGTGAACGAGCCGATGCCGTCCTTGCTCAGGACGACCGCCTCGCCCGGCTCGACCTCGCGGATGAACTTCGCCCGCACGGTGTCGAGGGCGCACGTCTCGCTGGCGATGACGTGGCCGCCGTCGGCGAGCTCGCCCAGGCACAGGGGGCGGAAGCCCAGTGAGTCGCGGACCCCGACGATGGCGTCGCGGCTCAGGATCACCAGCGTGTAGGCGCCCTCCAGGCGCGGCAGGGAGCGGCGCAGCACCGTCTTCAGGTCGGCGCCGGGGGTCTGGCTCAGCAGCTTGAGGATCACCTCGGTGTCGCTGGAGGTCTCGAACTCGACCCCCTTCTGCTCGAGGTCCTGGCGCAGCTGCTGGTAGTTCGTCAGGTTGCCGTTGTGGCCGATGGCCAGAGGCCCGACCTGGGGGTGCTCGCCGACCATCGGCTGGGCGTTGGCGAGCTTGTTGGAGCCTGTCGTGGAGTACCGCGTGTGGCCGAGGGCGATGTCGCCCTTCAGGCCGGAGAGGATCAGCGGGTCGTCGAAGACCTGGGCGACGAGGCCGACGTCCTTGACGGTGCGCAGCTGCCGCCCGTCGCTGACGGAGATCCCCGCCGACTCCTGCCCGCGGTGCTGCAGCGCGTACAGGCCGAAGTAGGCGATGTTGGCGACGTCCTGTCCGGGTGCGTATATACCGAAGACGCCACATTCGTCATGTGGCTTGTCCCCATGGCCGGGCGAGTACACGCTCACCTTCTGTCAGTCTACCGGGCCGGCCCTTCCGTGAAACCCCCCTGGCCGGCGGCAAGGCCGCCCTCCCAGGCCGCCGCCGCCTCGTCCAGGGAGATGCTCAGCCAGCGCCCCAGCGAGATGGTGTCGCCGCCGACCAGGCCCAGCACCTGCGAGGGCACGCTGTGCTTCTTGGCCAGGTCACGGAGGCGCGGCACGTCGCGGGGCGCGCACGAGACGATGAAGCGGGACTGGCTCTCGGAGAAGAGGACGACGTCGGGATCCGCGCCGTCCTCGGCCACGGCGTCGCAGTCCGCGCCGAGCCCCCCGAGGAGGCAGCACTCCGCGAGGGCGATCGCGAGACCGCCGTCGCTGACGTCGTGGCACGAGCGGAGCAGCTCGTCATCGGCGGCCTCGAGGACGACCGCCTGGGTCCGCTTCTCGAGGTCGAGGTCGAGGCGCGGCGGGGCACCGGCGATGCGACCGACGCAGGTGCGCAGGAACTCCGAGCCACCGAGGTCGAGACGGGTCTGGCCCAGCTGGACGACCATGTCGCCGTGGTGCCGGAAGGCCGGCGTCAGGCGCTTCTCGACATCGTCCAGCAGGCCGACCATCCCGATGACGGGCGTCGGGTAGATCGAGGTGCCGCTCGTGTCGTTGTAGAGGCTGACGTTGCCCGACACGACCGGCACCTGCAGCGCGGTGCACGCCTCGGCGATGCCGGCCACCGACTCCGACAGCTCCCAGAAGACCTCCGGCTTCTCGGGGTTCCCGAAGTTGAGGCAGTCCGTGACGGCCAGCGGCCGCGCCCCGGTGGCGACGATGTTCCGGGCCGCCTCGGCGACCGCGATCCGCGCGCCCGCGCGGGGGTCGAGGAAGCAGTACCGGCCGTTGCCGTCGGTCGTGACCGCGATCGCCTTGCGGGTGCCCTTCACGCGCAGCAGGGCGGCGTCGCCGCCAGGGTGGACCACTGTGTTGTTCTGCACCTGGTGGTCGTAGGTGCGCCACACGCCACGGCGGCTGGCCAGGTTCGGGGAGGCGAGGAGCTTGAGGAACGACTCCGGCGGCGTCAGCTCCGTGTGGATGATCAGCTTCTCCGTCGCCAGGTCGAGGCGCTCCTTCGGGGCGCGGCCCTCCGGGTGGCGGATGGGCAGCTCGTCGGTCAGCAGTCGGAGCGGGATGTGAGCCACCTGGTCGTCCCCGTCGAACACGCGCAGCTCGCCCGTGTCCGTGATCTCGCCGATGTCGTCGGCGTGCAGGTCGTACTTGCGGAACACGCGGTTCACGTCGAGCTCGCGCTCCGGGTCGACGACGATGAGCATGCGCTCCTGCGACTCGCTGAGCATCACGTCGTAGGCCGACATGTGCTCCTCGCGGCGGCTGACGCGGGAGACGTCGATGTCGATGCCGACGCCACCCCGCGAGGCGCACTCCACCGCCGAGCTCGTCAGGCCCGCGGCGCCGAGGTCCTGCATCGCGACGACAAGCTCCTTGTCGACGAGCTCCAGGCAGGCCTCCATGAGCAGCTTCTCGAGGAAGGGGTTGCCGACCTGCACCGCCGGGCGGCGCTCCTCCGACGCCTCCGTCAGCTCGACCGAGGCGAACGTGGCCCCATGGATCCCGTCGCGCCCTGTGTCCGCGCCGACCAGCATCACCTTGTTGCCCGCGCCGCTCGCGCTCGCGCGCATCAGCCGGTCCTTGCGGATGAGACCGACCGCCATCGCGTTGACCAGCGGGTTGTCGGTGTAGCAGTCCTCGAAGTAGATCTCGCCGCCGACCGTGGGGACGCCAAAGCAGTTGCCGTAGTCGCCGATGCCGCCGACCACCCCGCCGAAGAGGAAGCGGTTGCGCGGGTTGTCCAGCGGCCCGAAGCGCAGCGAGTCGAGCGTCGCCACCGGGAAGGCGCCCATCGTGAAGACGTCGCGCAGGATGCCGCCCACGCCGGTGGCCGCGCCCGCGTGGGGCTCGATCGCGGAGGGGTGGTTGTGCGACTCGATCTTGAAGACCACGGCCCAACCGTCGCCGATGTCGACGGCGCCCGCGTTCTCACCCGGCCCCTGCACGACCCTGTCGCCCGTCGAGGGCAGCTGGCGCAGCAGGGGCTTGCTGGTCTTGTAGCTGCAGTGCTCGGACCACATCGCGCCGAAGATGCCGAGCTCGACATGGTTGGGCTGGCGCCCCAGGAGCGCCACGATCTGCTCGTACTCGGTCTCGGTCAGGGCGACCTCGTGGAGGACCCGCGGGTCGACGATCGCGGTCAACGCGCCAGCACCCGCTCCGCCGAGCGGATCACGCCACGGAAGATCTTGAGCCCGTCCTCGGAGCCCAGCAGGTCCTCGCAGCTCCGCTCCGGGTGGGGCATCATTCCGAGGACGTTGCCGCCCTCCCCGAGGATGCCGGCGATGTTGTTGACGGAGCCGTTCGGGTTGGCCTCCGGCGACGCCTCGCCGTGCTCGTCGACGTAGCGGAAGACCACGCGGCCATCGCCCTCGAGGCGCGCCACCGTGTCAGCGTCGGCGTAGTAGTTGCCCTCGCCGTGCGAGATCGGGATGGAGAGCCGCTCCTCCGCGGCGCAGTCGACGGTGAACGCCGTGTCCGCGTTCTCCACGCGCAGCAGGGTGGGCACGCAGCGGAACTCGCACGACGCGTTGCGCATGAGCGCGCCGGGAAGAAGGTGCGCCTCGCACAGGACCTGGAAGCCGTTGCAGATGCCGAGCACGAGGCCCCCGCGCCGGGCAAACTCCACCACCGACTGCATCACCGGCGAGAAGCGCGCGATCGCGCCGGCGCGCAGGTGGTCGCCGTAGGAGAAGCCGCCGGGCAGGACCACGCAGTCGAGCCCCGACAGGTCGCGCTCCTTGTGCCAGATCAGGCGCGCGTCCTGGCGCAGCCGGTCGTGCACGGCGTAATAGCAATCACGCTCCGACCACGTGCCGGGGAAGACCACGATCCCGAAGCTCGCCATAGCTAGGCCTGCGGCGCCGCCTCCACCTCGCGCACGTCGAAGCGGTAGTCCTCGATCACGGGGTTGGCGAGCAGCTTCTTGCACATCTCCTCGACGCGGTACCGGGCGTCCACCTTGTTCTCCGCGTCGACCTCGATCACCAGGTACTTGCCCGCGCGCACGCCGTCCACCTCGTGGAAGCCGAGGTTGCGCAGCCCGTCGCGGATGACGAGACCCGCGGGGTCGTTGACCAGCGGCTTGAGGGTGACGTGCACCTCGGCGAGGTAGCTCACGCGAAATCGCGGCCGGTGATGCGGCGGTAGGCGTCGATGTAGCGGGCGCGCACCTCGAGGACGACCTCGTCCGGCAGGCGCGGCCCAGGCGGGTTCTTGTCCCAGGCGAGGGTGTCGAGGTAGTCGCGGAGGTACTGCTTGTCCATCGCCGGCTGCGGCTCGCCGGGTTTGTAGGTGCCGGCGTCCCAGTAGCGCGACGAATCGGGGGTGAAGCACTCGTCGATGAGGTGCACGCGGCCGTCGATGTAGCCGAACTCGAGCTTGGTGTCCGCGAGAATGACGCCGCGCTCCAGCGCCTTCGTGGCGGCGGTGCTGTAGAACTCGATCGAGAGCTGCTGCAGCTGCGCCGTGAGCTCGACCCCGACGAGCTGCGACATGCGCGTGATCGAGATGTTCTCGTCATGGCCGGTGTCGTTCTTCGTCGAGGGCGTGAACTGGGGCTCCGGCAGCCGTTCCGACTCGCGCAGGCCCGGCGGCAGCGGAAGCCCCGCGAGCGTGCCGTGTTGCTGGTACTCCTTCCACCCGGAGCCGGCGAGGTAGCCGCGGATGATGCACTCGATGTCGATGCGCTCGGCCTTGCGGACCAGCATGCTGCGCGGCTCCCACTCGACGCGCCGGTCCTCGAGCTGGGCCGGCCACGAGGCGTCCCTGTCGATGTGGTTGGGACAGATCGACCCCAGCTCGTTGAACCACCACAGCGACATCTGCGTCAGCAGTGTGCCCTTGTCCGGGATGCCGTTCTCCATCACCACGTCGAACGCGGACACCCGGTCGGTCGCCACCATCAGCAGGCGGTCGCCGAGGTCAAAGGTGTCGCGCACCTTGCCACGGTTCAGGAGCGGGAGGCCCGGCGCCTCCGCGCGCAGCATGGGCTCGTGCAGCTCAGCCAGCTCAGTCATTTCTCCTCTCCAATGTGCACGCGGTCGTACGTGACGTCGATGTTCTTCAGGTGCCAGCGGGGGTCGAAGATGTCGTCGATCTCCGCGGCGCCGAGCAGCTTGCTGACCCGCTCGTCGTGGCTGAACAGGTCGCGAAAGCTCTCGCCCTCGTCCCACGCGGTCAGCGCCGCCGCCTGGACGATGCGGTAGGCCTCGTCGCGGCCCATGCCCTTGTCGACCAGCGCCAGCAGGGCGCGCTGGCTGAACACCAGCCCGCCCCCGAGGCTTAGGTTCGCCTCCATGCGCTCCCGGTTGACGACCAGGCCCTGCACCAGGCGGGCGGCCTCCGTCAGCAGGTACCCGGTCAGCTCGCATGCGTCGGGGAAGATGATCCGCTCCGCCGAGCTGTGCGAGATGTCGCGCTCGTGCCAGAGGGCGGTGTTCTCCATCGCGGTGACCAGGTGGCCGCGGACGACGCGCGTCAGCCCGCAGATCCGCTCCGCGATGACCGGGTTGCGCTTGTGCGGCATCGCGCTGCTGCCCTTCTGCTTCTCGCTGAAGGGCTCGCGCACCTCGGCCACCTCCGTGCGCATCAGGTGGCGCACCTCGGTGGCGAGACGCTCGAGCGTGCCGCAGACCTGGGCCAGCGCGTACATGAACGCGACGTGGCGATCGCGCGCGATGACCTGGGTGGCCGCGGGGTCGGGACGGAGGCCGAGCTTGGCGCACACGTAGTCCTCGACGCGCGGGTCGACGCTGGAGTGCGTCCCGACCGGCCCCGAGACCTGGCCCACCGCCACCTCGTCGCGCGCCGTCAGGAGCCGCTGCCGGTCGCGCTGCAGCTCGGCGACATAGCCGGCCAGCTTGAAGCCGAAGGTGATCGGCTCGGCGATGATGCCGTGGCTGCGCCCGACGGCGACCGTGTCGCGGTGCTCGAGCGCCCGCCGCTCCACCGCCGCGGTGACGCGGTCCAGCTCCTCCAGCAGGATGGCGGCGCTGTCGACCAGCTGGGTCGCGAGGCACGTGTCGAGGACGTCGGAGCTGGTGAGGCCCAGGTGGACCCAGCGTGACTCCGGCCCGAGGCTCTCACTCATCGCCGTCACGAACGCGATGACGTCGTGGCCGACCTCGCGCTCGATCTCGTCGATCCGCTCCAGCTGGTACGAGGCGCCGCGGATGCGGGACAGGTCCTCGGCGGGGATGACGCCGAGCTCGCCCCAAGCCTCGGCGGCGAGGATCTCGATGCGCAGCCAGCGATCGAACTTCGACCTATCGGCCCAGATCTCCCTGATGCGGGGATGGGCGTAGCGCGCTATCAAGTCAGCCGCGAAGTGGTCACCGGCGTCGAGAGTCTAGCGAACGGGGGCGCCCGCCTCCCTCTGCGCGAAGACACGGTCGATCTTCGCGGCCATCACGAAATCACTCTCCGTCAAGCCGTCGATCTTGTGGGTCCAGAGCTCGACGCCCACCTTGCCCCAGGTCACGTGCAGGTCCGGGTGATGGCCCTCCGCCTCCGCCACGGGGGTGATGGCGTTGACGAAGTCGACCGCCGCGAGGAAGTCCTTGAGCCTGTACTCGCGGCGCAGGTGGCCGGCCTCGACCCTCCACTCCGCCAGCTCCCCGAGCAGGGGCTCGACCTCGGGCTGGGTCAGGGGCGGCGTGCCGCCCCGGCACGGGACGCAGTGCCTATCCGCCAGCGCCATGTGGTTTGATCGTACCGCCATGGCAGAGCCCACCGGCCAGGACGCCCTCCTCTACACCCAGCTGCTCGCCATCACGCAGACCGAGCACCACGCCCGGGCCCGCCGCTGGGTGCAGTTCGACTTCGACGCCGGCAGCTACCGCGAACTCGAGCAGAAGTACCCGCCCGGTTCCGAGGAGCGCGACCGGCTCGTGGTCGTGATGGGCTTCTACGAGAGCGCCGGCGTCCTCGTCTCGCGCGGGCTGCTGCACGAGGATGTGTTCTTCGACGCGCCGTACAACTTCGACACCGTGTGGCCCAAGCTGAAGGCGATCGTCTCCGAGTGGCAGGCGGCCGCCGAGGACCCGGCGGTCTGGGAGAACTTCAACTGGCTGGGGCTCCGCTACGACGCCTGGCTCAGGGAGCGCTGGCAGTCGAAGCTGGAGATGATCCCCCCGGACAGGAGCCCGGCCCGGCCGGAGCCCCACGTGCGCGGCTTCTCGCATTCGCGGGGAGAACCCTAGAAATGGAGCGAGGCCACAAGGAGGACAGATGGCGCGCGTAGTGCATTTCGAGATCACCGCTGACAACCCCAGGCGGGCTGCCGAGTTCTACAGCAAGGCCTTCGGTTGGAAGATCGAGGACGGCGGCGCGCCCTTCACGTACCTGCTAGCCGAGACCGGGCCGAACGACGGCATGGGCATCAACGGCGCCTTCATGGACCGCAACGACACGAAGCAGGCAGTCATCAACACGATCTCCGTGGACAAGTGGGAGGACGCCGCCCAGGCCGTCAGGGATGCGGGCGGCGAGGTGACGATGGAGAAGACCGAGGTGCCCGGCATCGGCTGGTTCGCCTACTGCAGGGACACCGAGGGCAACTTCTTCGGGATCCTGGAGTCGCTGCCCATGCCGGGACCGGGTGCCGGCGAGGCGGAGCGGGGCTAACCGACTGAGGCGTGGTGCAGGGCCGCGGCGACAGCCGCGACCCGCGCGGCGTCTGACGCCCCGAGCTCGAGGGTCGGCCCCGCCGCGGCCAGCTCGGCGGCGCGTTCCAGCACCTCAGGGTGGTCCGGGATGAAGTGCGTCGACAGCTTGCCGGCGCGGAAGTCCGGCGACTCGATGATCGCGAGGTGCAGGGGGATGTTGCTCTTGACCCCGCCGATGACGTACTCCTGCAGCGCCCGCCGGCCCCGCTCCACCGCCTCGTCGCGCGTGGCGCCGTAGGCGATCAGCTTGGCGATCATCGAGTCGTAGTACGGCGGGATGGTGTAGCCGGAGTACACGCCCGCGTCGACGCGCACGCCGAGGCCGCCCGGCTCGTGGTACCTGCCGATCCGCCCCGCCGCGGGCATGAAGCCCTGCGCCGGGTCCTCGGCGTTGACGCGGAACTCGATGGCCCAGCCGGTCTGCTTCAGGTCCGCCTGGGTGAACGGCAGCGGCTCGCCCTGGGCCACGTGGATCTGCGTCTTCACCAGGTCCACCCCCGTGCACATCTCCGTGACCGGGTGCTCCACCTGGAGCCGCGTGTTCATCTCCATGAAGTAGAAGTCGCCGCGGCTGAAGATGAACTCGATGGTGCCGGCGTTGAAGTAGCCGCAGGCGCGGGCGGCCTCGACCCCGGCGGCGCCCATCTTGGCGCGCAGCTCCGGGGTCAGCGCGGGTGAGGGCGACTCCTCGATCAGCTTCTGGTGGCGGCGCTGGATGGAGCACTCGCGCTCGAAGAGGTGGACGAAGTTGCCGTGCCGGTCGCCGACGACCTGGATCTCGACGTGGCGCGGCTCGTCGACGTACTTCTCGATGAACACCGTGTCGTCGCCGAAGGCCGACTTGGCGGTGGACTGGCAGCTCTCGATGGCGGCGAGGAGCTCGCTCTCCTCCTGCACGACGCGCATGCCGATGCCGCCGCCGCCGGCGGCCGCCTTGACCAGCACCGGGAAGCCGACCTTCGCGGCGAAGGCCTCGCCCTCCTTGGGGTCGCGGATCGGCGGCGTGCCCGGCACGATGGGCACGCCCGCCTGGCTCACCGTGTTGCGCGCCGAGACCTTGTCCCCCATCGCGTCCATCGCCGCCGCCGGCGGGCCGATGAAGGTGATGCCGGCCTTGTCGCACATCCGCACGAACTCGGCGTTCTCGGCGAGGAAGCCATAGCCCGGGTGGATGGCGTCGGCGCCCTTCTCCTTCGCCACGGCGATCAGCTTCTTCTTGTCGAGGTAGCTCTGCGCCGCGGGCGGCGGGCCGATGTTGACGGCCTCGTCGGCGTACAGCGCGAACAGCGCCTTCTCGTCGGCGTCGCTGTAGACGGCGACGGTCGCGATGTCCATCTCCTTGCACGCGCGCATGACGCGCACCGCGATCTCGCCGCGGTTGGCGACGAGGACCTTGCGGATCGGCTTGGGCTTGCGGGGCGCCACCCGCTACTCGATGACCATAAGGACCTGGCCGGGCGTCACCACTGTCCCCTCGGTCACGTAGACATCGCGCACGGTGCCCGACTTCTGCGCGGTCAGGTCGTTCTGCATCTTCATGGCCTCCAGCACGGCGACCACCTGGCCCAGCTTGACCGCGTCGCCGGCGGCGACCGAGACCTTCAGGATGAGGCCCTGCATCGGCGCGGTGAGGGCGCCGTCACCGGCCGCCGCGGCGGGCGCGCCAGTCGCGGCGGGCGCCGGTGCGGGTGCGGCTTCGCCCGACGCTGCCACCGCGGGCGAGGCGGCCGGGAGCAGCGCCGCCCCGCCCGTGGGGAAGACGCGGACGGCGAAGCTCTCGCCGTCCACCTCGACCCGGTACTCGGCGGCGGTCGCTGGGGCGGGCGCGGGCTCGCGCTTGGCCGCCTTGCGCTGCTCGATCTTCTCTTCGCCGCCCTCACCGCGGAGGAAGCGCAGCGCCGCCACCGGGAACAGCACGAAGCTCAGCAGGTCGTCCGGCGAGTCGGACTTGATCCCGGCCTTGCGCAGGTCCTTGCGGGCGCGGTCGAGCATGGGGTCGATCAGGTCGGCGGGACGCACCGTGATGGGCTCCTCGCCGCGCAGGACGGCCCTGGCCACGGACTTGTCGACGGGTCCTGGCGGCTGGCCGTACAGGCCGAGGACGTAGTCGCGCGTCTCCGGCATGATGTCCGAGTACCGCTCACCCGACACCACGTTGGCCACGGCCTGCGCCCCGACCACCTGCGACGCCGGGGTGACGAGGGGCGGGTAGCCCAGCTCGGCGCGCACGCGCGGGATCTCCTCCAGCACCTCGGGCAGCATCTTCTCGGCGCCCTTCTGGCGCAGGTCGGCCTCCAGCCGGGCCAGCATCCACGCCGGCACCTGGTAGTGCGCCACGTTGGTGTCGGTCCCCTGGGCGTTGGGGTCGAAGTACTGCGCGTACTTGTCGCGCAGGGCCTCGAACTGCGCCTTGATCGAGCTGAGCAGCTCCGGGTCCAGCCCGGTCTCGTTGCGCGTCCCGGCGAGGGCTGCGACCATCGACTCGGTCGGCGGCTGCGACGCGCCCCAGGCGAACGGCGAGATCGCCGTGTCGACGACATCGGCGCCGGCATCGACGGCGGCGGTCGCCGCCATCGGGCCCATGCCCGACGTGCAATGGGTGTGGAACGCTACCGGGAGATCGGTCGCCTTCCTCACGGCGGCCACGACCCGGGCGGCCTCCGTCGGCGTGGCCAGGCCGGCCATGTCCTTGACGGCGAGGGAGTCGCAGCCCAGGCCGGCCAGCTCCCTCGCCATCGCCGCGTAAGCCTTGACCGTGTGGACGGGGCTGACCGTGTAGCAGATCGCGCCCTGGACGTGCCGCCCCGCGACCTTGGCCGCCTTGATCGGGACGACCATGTTGCGCACGTCGTTCAGGCCGTCGTAGATGCGGAAGATGTCAACGCCGGCGAGCGCCGCGCGCTCGACGAACAGGCGCACCACCTCGTCCGGGTAGTTCTTGTAACCGACCAGGTTCTGGCCGCGCAGGAGCATCTGCAGCGGGGTGTCCTTGACCACCTTCTTCAGCTGCCGCAGCCGGTCCCAGGGATCCTCGTTGAGGTAGCGCAGCGACGCCTCGAAGGTGGCGCCGCCCCAGACCTCCAGCGAGTGGTACCCGACCTTGTCCATGTCGGGCGCGACGGCGACCATGTCCTCGGTTCGCATGCGCGATTGGATGAGGCTCTGGTTGCCGTCGCGGAAGACCGTCTCGGTCAGCCGCGTCCGTGGCATCCGGGGAATTGTATGAGGGCGGGACGCGAGGCTCAGCCCAGGGGAAGCCTCAGGATGAAGCGGGTGCCACGCCGGGGGACGGAGCGGACGCTGATGTCACCACCCTGCATGCGGGCCAGCTCGCGCGAGATGTACAGGCCGAGGCCCGTGCCGGAGATGTGGCTGTTGTCGCTGGTCACGAGCCGGCCGAAGCGCTTGAACAGGCTGGGCAGGTCCTCGCGCGCGATGCCTAGGCCCCGGTCAGAGACGTGGACCCGGGCGAAGCCGCTCCCGGTGGTGAGCGTGCACCGGACCTCGCCCCCGTCAGGGGAGAACTTGATCGCGTTGTCCAGCAGGTTCGCGAGGATCGTCTGGGTGCGGCTCTCGTCCAGGTGCGCGAGGACCGGCCGGCTCGGGACGCGGACGCTCAAGCTGTGCCTCGGGGTGAGCAGGGCCTCCGCCGAACGGGCGGCCGCCTGGACGATGAGGCGGAGGTCGACCCGGCGCGCGTCGAGCGCCAGGCGGCCTTCCTCGAGGCGGGCGGTCTCGAGCATCTCGTTGATGACGCGGTTCATCTGCTCGACCCGGCCCTGGATCACCGGGATGGTGCCCTCGAACGCGGGACGGTCGAGGCTCCCGTCGGCGACCATCTCGAGGTAGCCCTTGACCAGCGCCAGCGGCGTGCGCAGCTCGTGCGACGCGAGCTTGAGGAAGTCCGACTTGACCTGCTCCAGGGCCGTCATGCGGTCGACGTGCTCACGCAGGCGCCCGGCCTCGTCCTCGCCGAGGGCGCGGATCCGCTCCTCGGCCGCCCGCAGCTGCGAGACGAGCCCCGACGCGAGGGCCGCGAGTTGCAGTACCCAGGCATCCTCGGGCGTGAACCCGCCGACCCGCGTGGAGTCGTACGCGCCGAGCAGCCCCAGCCTGACGTCGCCCGCGCGCCACGGCACCAGCAGCACCTCACGCACCCCGGCGCGCAGGAACTGCCTACCCTCGCGGGTCGAGAGCGGCGAGCCGGGCGTGAGGGTGCGGTGGTTCACGCCGTCACGGAAGAGGACCTCGTCCATCACCGTCGCCCCGGCCGGGTCGCAGGCCACGGACCGCATGCTCGAGACCAGGTCCTCGCCAAAGCCGTGGGCGTTCGCGACCATCTCGATGCTGCGTTGGTCCGGCGCGAGGCGCCAGAACGCCACCCGTCGCGCCGACACGAGGCGCGCGATCGTGCCCGTGACCTTGCCGAGCAGCTCGGGCAGGGCGTCGGTGGATTCCACGTGGCGGGCAATCTCGTTGAGGGCGGTCAGGGCCTCGTCCTGGGAGTGGCGCCGGTCCGCGTAGAGCTCGGAGTTGCGCAGGGCAAGGGCGGCGCGCGTTCCGAACTGGTTCAGGTCCTCGACGTCGCGCGGAGTGAATACCTCGTCGCGCCGGCGGCTCATGGAGAGGACGGCGACCATCGTGCCCCGGACGGCGAGAGGCAGCGTCACCCGATGCCGGACGTGGGCCACCTGGCTCTTCATGACGCTCGGCAGGCCCTTGACGTCGGGGGGGCTCTCGACGTCGGGCTTGCCGGCGGAGATGACCCGGCGCAGGTGGGGCGTCAGCGCGAAGCGGAACCCCGGCGCGGGCGCGTTGCCCCCCGCGTCGTACGCGCCCACCACCTCGACCTCGTCGCCGTCGACCCGCAGGAGGATCGCGCGCTCCGCCCGCACCAGGCCCGCCACGCGGCGGATGATCGTGTCCACCACCGCCTCCGGCTCGAGGGAGGCGGCCAGCTCCTCGGCGATGTCCGCGTTGACCTCGAGCCGCGTTACGAGGCGCGACGTCGCCAGCCGAGCCTCGCTCCGAAGGAGGCTGAGGCCGATGAGGCGCGCGTAGGTGTCGATGACGGCGCGCTGCGTCGCGGTGAACGGCACCGCCTCGGGCCGCCAGAAGCTGATCACGCCCATGCCGACGCGCCCGTCGGGAAGGGCCATCCCGGCGGCCACCGGCACCAGGCGCCCCGCCTTCATCTCGCCGAAAACGTCGGGCAGGGCGCTCTCGCGCGGGCCGTCGAGCGTCTCCAGCGCGACCTGCTCGAGCATGGCGCGGCCGTGCAGCATGCGGGCGTTCAGGGGCCACTCTCGGCCGCGCAGCGCCTCCGCCCACGGCCCGGCGGCGCCGATGCAGCGGAACACGGTGGGGCGGTCGCTGGGCACCACCGAGAGCACGACCTGCGTGCCCTTCACCAGGCGCCGCCCCTCCTCGGCCAGTATGCCCCCGACCTGCTCCAGCGACGCCTCACCGTCAGGGTCGACCCGGGAGAGGGAGAGCAGCCGGCGCACGGCCTGCCCGATGGCGCGGTCGACGTCCTCCTCGTCGACCTCCGCCGGTGGCGTGGGGGCGGTCGCGCTCCGCGCGCCGGCACGCCGCCTGGGTCGCTCCGCGGTGGCGCTCACGCGCTCACTCCTCTGTCGCGGCGGGACCGGTCTCGGCCAGGAAGCCCGTGATGGCGGACGCCACGAGGCCCGGCTGGTCCTCCTGCAGGAAGTGCGAGGCCTGGGGGATCACGGTCAATGGCCGCCGGGCACCGGGGATCCGCGCCACGAAGTTCTCGCCCACGCGCGTCGGGAAGATTGGGTCGGAGTCGCTGAAGGCCACCAGCGCCGGCTTGGTCCACTCACGGAGGCGTCCCGCGGCCGCGATGGCGGCCGCCCCGCCCGGGGACTCGGCCGAGGTCGGGACTATGAGAGGGAACGCGGACACCCCCCACTTCGCCTCGGGCTCCGGGAAGGGGGCCTCGTACGCCGCGAGCACCTCCGGTGCGGGCGGCGTGAAGCAGGCGCCCTGGATGAGCATGCCGACGGGCACGTCCGGCTTGACCTTGTCGACGAAGTTGCGGAAGGACCACCATGCCTCCGGCATCCGGTTCTCGCCGCTGGTCATGATCCCGGTGTTCAGGATGACGAGGCGCGCGAACCTGGCCTCGTTCTCCATGGCGAGGCGCAGCCCGATCGGCCCGCCCCAGTCGTGGACGACGAGGGTGATGTCGCGGAGGTCGAGCTCCTCCACGAACTTCCGCATCGCCGCCACGTGGTTGTCGTACGTGTACCAGTCGAGGCCGACGGGCTTGTCCGAGCGGCCGCAGCCTATGAGGTCCGGCGCGACCACCCGGTGCCCGGCGGCGACGACGGCGGGGATTACGTTGCGGTAGAGGTACGACCAGGTCGGCTCGCCGTGCAGCATGAGGACCATGGGGCCCGAGCCCTCGTCGACGTAGTGCTGGCGCAGCCCGTCGAGCTCGATGTAGTGCGGGGCGAAGGTGTACCCGGGCAGGGCCGCGAAGCGGTCGTCGGGCGTCCGGTACGCCTCCACCGCCGGCCCTCTACCCCGAAGCGGCCTGCGCGTCGGCGACGAAACGCTCGCGGAGGGAGGCATAGCGCTCCGCCACCTCAGGCCTGGAGAGGCCGATGATCTGCGCCGCGAGGTAGGCGGCGTTCTTCGCGCCGGCCTCGCCGACGGCGACCGTCGCCACCGGCACTCCCGGCGGCATCTGCACGATGGCGAGGAGGGAGTCGAGCCCGTTCAGGTGGCCGGACGCGATCGGCACGCCGATGACCGGCAGCGTCGACCACGCGGCGCAGGCGCCCGGGAGGTGCGCCGCCATGCCCGCCCCGGCGACGATGACCTTGAGACCGCGGTCGCGCGCGGACTTCGCCCACTCGGCCAGGAGCGTCGGGGTGCGGTGCGCGGACAGGACCTTGGTCTCGCACTCGATGCCCATGTCCGCGAGGGTGTCGGAGCACTTCTGGATGACGGGCAGGTCGGACTTGCTGCCCACGACGATGCCTACTTCAACCACGGTGAGGGAGTTTACGCGGTCGCGTCCGCGGCGATGTCGCGGCGCGAGAAGGCGCCTTCGAACCGGACCCGGGCGACGTTGTCGTAGGCGCGGCGCCGCGCCTCGTCCACGGTCGCGCCGTGGGCGACGATCGTGACCACGCGGCCGCCGGAGGTCGAGTAGGCACCCGCCTCGAACGCGGTGCCGGCTTGGAACGCCACCACGTCGGCGTCGAGCGCGTCGAGCCCCGTTATGGCCTTGCCCCTCGCATACTCGCCCGGGTAGCCACCCGAGGCGAGCACCACGCCGACGGTCGCGGCGGCGCTCCACGCGAGGCTCACCGCGCCGGCGTCACCGGCGGCGCACGCTCGCACCACGTCGACCAGGTCCGACTCGAGCCGCGGCAGGACCACCTGGGCCTCGGGGTCGCCGAAGCGGGCGTTGAACTCCACCACCTGCGGGCCGGACCGCGTCAGCATCACCTGGGTGTAGAGGCAGCCCCGGTAGGGCGTGCCCCGCCGCGCCAGCTCGTCGACCGCGGGCTGGGCGCAGCGCGCGACGACCTCCTGCACGACTGCCGGCGTCGCGTCCGGCGGCGGGCTGTACGCGCCCATCCCGCCTGTGTTCGGGCCCGTGTCGCCGTCGCCGGCGCGCTTGTAGTCCCGCGCCGGGACCATCGGGATCGCGCGCCGGCCGTCGCAGAAGCACATCACGGACAGCTCCGGCCCGCTGAGGTGCTCCTCCAGCACGACGCGCGCGCCGGCGCCGCCATGAGCCCGGTGCACCATCACCCGCCGGATCGCCTCGACCGTCTCCTCGACCGTGGCGCAGACGTGCACGCCCTTGCCGAGCGCCAGGCCATCGGCCTTGACGACGAAGGCCCGGCCGGCCTCGCGCACATGGGCGATGGCGGCGTCGGCTTCGTCGAACACCTGGAACGCGGCCGTCGGGATGCCGGCCGCGAGCATCACCTCCTTCGCGAACGCCTTGCTGGACTCGATCCGCCCGGCGGCCGCCGTGGGGCCGAACACCTCCCGGCCGGCGGCGATGAGGGCATCGGCAACGCCGGCGGCGACCGCGTCGTCCGGCCCGATGACCGTGAGGTCGACCCGCTTCCGGCTGACAACGTCCAGCACCTGGTCCGGGTCACGCGGGTCGAGCGCGAGCGCCATCCCGGCGGCCTGCGCCGCGCCGTTGCCGGGGCCGACCCACGCCTCGTCGACCTGCGGCGACTGCCGCAGCGTCCACCAGAGCGCGTGCTCGCGCGCCCCCGACCCGAGCACCAGGACCTTCACGGGCGCCAGTCGCCCCCCACCTGCACCTCCCCCCGCGAGCGGGGGGAGGACGTCCCGGCCGCGACCTGCACCTCGCCCCGCACGCGGGGGGAGGACATATGAGCCGGGGCTACTCCCACTCGATCGTCGAGGGCGGCTTCGAAGAGATGTCGTACACGACGCGGTTGACGCCCGGGACCTCGTTCACGATGCGCGACGAGATGAGCCCGAGGACGTCGTAGGGAAGCTTGGCCCAGTCCGCGGTCATGCCGTCGTCGCTCGTGACGACGCGCACCGCGACGACGTTGGCGTAGGTGCGGTAGTCGCCCATCACGCCCACCGACGAGATCGGCGTGAGGATCGCGAAGCTCTGCCACACCTGGCGGTACAGGCCCGAGCGCTTGATCTCGTCGATGACCACCCAGTCGGCCGCGCGCAGCGTGTCGAGGCGCTCGCGGGTCACCTCGCCGATCACGCGGATGGCGAGCCCCGGCCCCGGGAACGGCTGGCGGAACACCATGTCCTGCGGCAGGCCGAGCGACAGGCCGACCTGGCGCACCTCGTCCTTGAAGAGGTAGCGCAGCGGCTCCACGAGCTGGAACTTCAGGTCCTCGGGCAGGCCGCCGACGTTGTGGTGGGTCTTGATCTTGTGCGCGTGGTGCGTGTCGTGCGACGTCGACTCGATGACGTCGGGGTAGAGCGTCCCCTGCGCGAGGAACCTGACGTCGCCCAGCTTTCTCGCCTCGGCGGCGAAGACGTTGATGAACTCGCGGCCGATGATCTTGCGCTTGGCCTCCGGGTCGGTGACGCCGGCCAGCGCGTCGAGGAAGCGATCGGAAGCGTCGACGTAGCGGAGGTCGATCTTCAGCCCCTTCGTCATCACGTCGATGACGCGCTCGCCCTCGTGCAGGCGCAGCAGCCCGTTGTTGACGAAGACGCAGGTCAGCTGGTCGCCGACGGCGCGGTGGACCAGGGTCGCGGCGACGGCGGAGTCGACGCCGCCCGAGAGCGCGCAGATCACGCGTCCCTCGCCGACGCGGGCCCGGATCTGCGCCACCGTCTGCTCGATGAACGAGTGCGGCTCCCAGGTCCCGGAGCAGCCGCAAACGTCGTAGAGGAAGTTCTTGATAATCTCCTTCCCGAGCGGGGTGTGCACCACCTCGGGGTGGAACTGGATCCCGATGCGCCCCTGCGCGTCGCCCATCGCGGCCACCGGGGAGGTGCCGGTGTGGGCCAGCACGTGGAACCCCGGGGGCGGCTCGCTGATGACGTCGCCGTGGCTCATCCACACGGGCATCTGGTCCGGCATGCGGCCGAAGATCGCCTTCTTGTCGTCGACGGTGACGGAGGCCGGGCCGTACTCGCGCTTGTTGGAGGGCTCCACCCTGCCGCCGAGTTCCTGGGCCATCAGCTGCATCCCGTAGCAGATGCCGAGGACGGGGACGTCCAGCGCATAGATGCCGGGGTCCGGGTGCGGGGCGCCGTCCTCGTAGACCGATGCCGGCCCGCCGGAGAGGATGAGGCCGCGCGGGCGGCGCTCGCGGATGCTCTCCAATGAGGCGGTGCCGGGGATGAGCTCGCAGTACACCTTGGCCTCGCGCACCCGCCGGGCGATGAGCTGGCTGTACTGGCTGCCGAAGTCGAGCACCAGCACCGTCTCCGGCGACGCGGGGACCGGGCGGGCAGGGACCGCGCCCGGCTCGACTGTCCCCGGCTCCTCGGTGGTCTCGACAAGCGGCACCGACAGCGGCGCCGCCGGCTGGTCGACCTGGGTGCTACTCAGCCTTTCGCCCCCATGCCGACGCGCTGCGCGGTCTGGGCCTGCTTGCCCTCGCTCGTGATCGCCGGGGCGATGACCATCTCCACCTGCTGGAACTCGCGGATGTTGCGCGCCCCGCAGACGCCCATGCACGAGCGGATGGCGCCGCTCAGGTTCTGGCTGCCGTCGTCGACCCGGGCCGGCCCCACGAGGACCTCGGCCAGCGTCGCCCGGGTGCCGACCTTGATGCGCGTGCCGCGCGGCAGGTTCGGGTCCGGCGTGGCCATGCCCCAGTGGTAGCCGTGACCGGCCGCCTCCTCGGTGGCGGCGAAGATCGAGCCGATCATCACCGCGTCGGCGCCGCTGGCGAACGCCTTGCAGACGTCGCCGCCTATGCGCATCCCACCGTCCGTGATGATGGGCACGTAGCGGCCGGTGCGACGCTGGTAGTCGTCCCGCGCGGCGGCCACGTCGCTTGTCGCGGTGACCTGGGGCACGCCGACGCCGAGGACGCCGCGCGTGGTGCACGCGGCCCCCGGGCCGACACCGACGAGGAGGCCGGAGATGCCCTCCGCCATCAGCTCGAGCGCGGTGTCGTAGTCCACGCAGTTGCCCACCACCACAGGGATCGGCGACTTCTCGGTGAACTCGCGGAAGCTCAGCTGCTTGTACGCCTTGGAGACGTGACGCGCGGTGAGCACCGTGCCCTGCACGAACACGATGTCGGCGCCTGCCTCCACCATGACGTCGAGGCGCTGCTCGGCGCGCTGGGGGATCGTCGAGACCGCGCAGAGGACGCCCTCCGCCTTGATCTCCTGGATGCGCCGGGCGATGAGCTCCTCCTTGACGGGCTCCTTGTAGATCTTCTGGATGACGACGTTGACGACCTCGGGTGAGGCGTCCGCGATGCGGTGGAGGACGTCACTCGGGTCCTCGTAGCGGGTCTGGACGCCGTCGAGGTTGAGGACGGCGAGGCCGCCCAGCTTGCCCATCGCGATGGCGAAGTCGACGTCCACGGCGCCGTCCATCGCCGACGCGAGGATCGGGATGCCGAGCTTGAGACCGCCGATCTCGCTCGAGATGTCGATCTCCTCCGGGTTGATGGTCACGCGCCCCGGCACCAGCGCCACCTCGTCGAAGCCGTAGGCCCGGCGGGCACGCTTGCCCCGGCCGAGCGGGAGGTAGTCCGAGGGGGCGGACGCGGGCTCGGCCCGGCCCATCGCCGGCTCGGGCTTCGCGTGGACGGCCGCGGTCGTTTCGGTTTCGGTGTCTATCGCCAAGAGTCCATCCCTGAATACAAAAAGACCCCGCGAAGCGACATCGCGGGGCCAGGCTCAGGCGCCATCCGCACGGCGCCGGACCCGGGAATCCGGGTGGCGGTGTGCTCCATCGCTTTGCGGGGGTGAGTGATGAACGCCTCCAATCGGGGTTTCCCAGATTGTAACGGCGGCCCTGCTCCCCTCCAAGACTCTTCGCGCGGGCGATGGCTGCGCCCGGGCACCCGCGTACCATTGCGGACAAATGACGCTGTCGGCCAGGCGCCTCGAGGTTCGGAGACCGGGCGTCGACGCCGCGCGCGCGTTCCTGCTCCGCGACCGCACATGGAACGCCTACGCGCTGGGCTACCTGGAGGGCGGCGCCGACGAGGTCGAGCTCTGGGCCGCCGTCACCGACGGTGACATCCAGAGCCTCCTCCTCCGCGCCGGCCTCGTGCGCCTCCACGCTCTCTTCGCCAGCGGCGACCCCGCCGGCCTGCTGGAGGTGGCGACCTGGATCGACCGCCTGCCGGCCTCGGGCGTGTTCAGCGCCACGGGCGCGGGCCTCGAGAGCCTCAGCCGGCGCCTCCGCGTCGGGACCTCCTACGAGATGACGCGGATGACCGTCGGTCGCGGCGACTTCCGCCCGGTCGATGCGGCCGCGGTGCGCCGGCTCGGGCCCGCGGACCTGGGCGCCCTGCAGCAGATGTACGGGATGTGGACCGACAGCCAGCAGCTGCCGGGCCAGCTCGACCGCGGCGTCTACTACGGCGTCTTCGAGGGCGCGCGCCTCGTGGCCGTCGCCGGGACGCACTGCGTGGCCCTCCGCAGCAGGGTCGGCGCGGTCGGGAACGTGCTGACGCACGCCGGCCACCGCAACCGGGGATTCGGCGCGACGACGACCACCGCCGTCGCGCGCGAGCTATTCCGCATGGGCTGCGACGAGGTGGTGCTCAACGTGCGCGTAGCCAATGACGCCGCTCGCCGCGTCTACGAGCGCCTCGGCTTCCGGACGCACTGCACCTTCGTGGAGGGCGTCTTCCACACCTAGGTGTGGGCCCGGGGCGGGCGGAGGCTACGCCGTCTGGACGAGGTGGAGGCGGAAGATCATCCGGTTGTAGTCCTGCCAGACCGGGTCGCACGTGATCAGCGTCAGGTAGCGGTTGCCGTCCCTCGTCGGCTGCAGCAGGTCCGTCTCGCTGGGGCGGACGATGTGCACGAAGTCGACCAGGTAGCGATAGATCCTGCCGTCCGCCGTCTGCACCTGGACGTAGTCGCCCGCGCCGACCTGGTTGATGTCGTTCCAGTGGTTCTCGCGGTGGAACGCGATCAGGACGTTCCCCGGCTGGCCGGGGGCCGGCGAGTCGTGGTAGTGCACCATCGTGGCCGAGTGCAGGTTGTTCCAGTCGCCGTCCACGGCGATGCCGTTCTTGCTGAGCTTCTCCACGGTCAGCTTCAGGTAGACGGAGCCGCCGAAGCCGGTGTCCGTGGCCGTCCCGCCGTTCCCCACCGCGGGCACGGAGTTGGCCGCAGTGGACGGGCCTTCGGCAGCCTGCATCAGCTTCTGCCACTGCTGCTCCTGCGCCGTCTGCGACGTCGCCTGCAGGAACGAGATGACGGCGAACTTGCCCACGAAGAAGACGCCGGCCAGGATGAGGGACACGGCGACGAGGCGCGTCCCGGTGCGGATCATGCACCTATATAACGGCATCCGCACTCGGGGCTTGCGGCGCGAGATCGGCGCGCCGCCACCCCGCCGGGCGGGCCGGCTACGGGTAGATGCCTCTGACCTCGGTGGCCCGGGCCACCTTGTCGACAGCCAGGACGTAGGCGGCGGTCCGCATCGTCAGCTTGCGCTCCTCGCTGATCTTCAGCACGTCCCGGAACGCCCGCGACATGATGTGGCGGAGGCGCTGGTTGATCTCGGCCTCCTCCCAGAAGAACTCCTGGAGGTCCTGCACCCACTCGAAATACGACACCGTGACGCCGCCGGCATTGGCCAGGATGTCCGGGATCACCATGACCCCGTTGGCGCTCAGGATGTCGTCCGCCTCCGGCGAGGTCGGGCCATTGGCGCCCTCGGCCAGGATCCGGGCCTTGACCTTGTCGGCGTTGGCGGCGGTGATCTGGTTCTCGAGCGCCGCCGGTACGAGGATGGTGCACTCGAGGGCAAGCAGGTCCTCGTCGGTGATGAGCTCACCTCCCGGGTAGCCGGCCAGCCTGCCGTGCTCCAGCTTGTAGCGTTCGACCTCGGCGATATCGAGGCCGTGCCCGTTGAAGATCGCGCCCGACGAGTCGCTGACGGCGATGATCGAGACGCCGGCCTCGCGCTCGAGCAGCCGGGCCGAGGTCGCGCCGACGTTGCCGAAGCCCTGCACCACCGCGGTGGAGCCGGTCCCCTTGATGCCGAGGTGCTCCATCGCCTCGAGGACGCAGAACAGGAGGCCGCGGCCGGTGGCCTCGGGCCGCCCCTCCGAGCCGCCGACGGACAGCGGCTTCCCCGTGATCGTGGCGGGCACCGAGTACCCGGTGTGCATCGAGATCGTGTCCATGAACCACGCCATGTGCTGCGGCGTGGAGCCCACGTCGGGCGCCGGGATGTCGGCCTCCGGCCCGACGATGATCGAGATCTCGGTCGCGAAGCGACGCACGAGACGCTGCTGCTCGGTCATGGACAGCTGCTTCGGGTCGCAGATGATCCCGCCCTTGGCGCCGCCGAAAGGCAGGTTGACCACGGCGCATTTCCACGTCATCCACATCGACAATGCCTTGACCTCGCTGAGGTTGACGTCCGGGTGGAAACGCAGGCCGCCCTTGGCCGGGCCGCGGGCCAGGTTGTGCTGGACGCGGTAGCCCGTGAACATCTCGATCGACCGGTCATCCATCAGGACGGGGAAGTTGACGATCAGCTCCCGCTTGCACTCGCGCAGGACCTTGCGCATGCCGGTGTCGAGGTCGAGCGCGTCGGCGGCCCGGTCGAACTGCTGCTGTGCCATTGCAAAGGCGTCGCTGCTCATTCGTGCTCCTGAACTTAGGCTCGCGTCGCCGCCGGCGTGTTCATCCCGGCAGCAGGGCGCTCATACGCCTATCATCCCCTACCTCGCGGTCCAGATGAACATGAGCACGCTCGCGCGCGTCGCGCCCTCACAGTCGCAGGTCCGGTTGCTCACGGTGGTGGCGGTGACCTTCCTTCTGGCCGCCGCTGTCACGGCGCAGGTCAAGGCCGAGCTGGTCCCGGCGCACAACGGCGTGGCCCGCCAGGAGGCGCTGGTGCAGAGCGCCCAGGGCCTCGAGAACGACAACGGCGTCCTCCGCTCCCAGATCGCGTCCCTGGACCAGCAGGTCCAGTCCCTCAACGCCGACCTGGCTCGCCGTTCCACCGCCGCCGCCCAGGTCCAGGCCGCCTACCAGACCGAGAAACAGCTGGCGGGGCTCACCTCCGCGCACGGCCCGGGCGAGGTGGTGACGCTCGCCGACGGGCACGACCCCCACACCCCCAACGACACGGCCCGCAACTGGCAGGTCCGCTACGTCGACATCCAGGACGTGGTCAACACGCTGTGGGCGGCGGGCGCGGAGGCGATCTCCGTCAACCAGCAACGCGTGGTGCCGCAGACGGGCTTCTACGTGGCCGGCAGCGACGTGCTGATGAACGGCGTCCACATCAGCTCGCCCTACTCGATCGCCGCGATCGGGGACAGCACCCAGTTCGACGCCGCGCTTTCCCAGGACGGTGGCCCCCTGGCCGAGCTGAAGGATCGCCAGGGCCTCTACCAGCTGGTGTTCACGTGGAGCTCTCAGCGCGACGTCCGCGTGCCGGCCTTCACGGGCGGCGTGGTCGTGAGGTACGCGGTCAGTGGACGATAGGCGCGCGCTACCCCGGCCTGAGCTCATCGCCATCGTCCTCGTGACGCTCCTGCTCGGGTTCCTGTTCACGATCCAGGTCCGCTCGCAGGACACCGTGCAGACGTACCTCCAAGGCCAGGACAACGTCAGCCTCGGCCTTCTCATCACGGCGTTGAGCCAGGCCAACAACCGCCTCGTGCTGCAGCGGGTGGACGTGTCGCAGCAGGTCGAGCGCCTGCAGGCGGACCTTGCGTCCGGCTCGTCCGCCGCCCCGGCCTTGCAGGCGCAGTTGACCGACCTCGAGGTGCTGGAGGGCAGGCTGCCGGTGCACGGCCCCGGCGTGCAGATGACGATCGGGTTCAAGCTGCAGGCGTTCGAGCTCGAAGACCTCGGCAACTCGCTGCGGCAGCTCGGCGCCGAAGCGGTGCAGGTGAACGGACGCCGCGTCACAGCGCGAACCGTCTACGCGGACCGGGGCAGCGGCGTGGCCATCGACGGCCGCGCTGTCAGCGCGCCGTTCACCGTGCTCGCGATCGGCGACCCGGCGACGCTCCTCGGCGGCGCCCAGGACCTGGTCACGCAGCTGAGCCCGCGCGGCTCCGTCACGCTGACGCAGCTGGCGGACGTCGACGTCTCCGCGACCGCGCCGCAGCGCCCCGCGGTCTACTCCAGCTTCGGGAAGTAGCCCCCTCCCCCTAAGCCGTCAGGCGGTACGCCACCTCGCGGTCGAGGAGCTCGAGGGTGCTGGCCAGGCGGTCCCAGCGCGGGTGGCGCTCGCCGACGTTGAGCGCCCCGGCGGTGCGCGACTCGAGGATCTTGGACACGACCTGCGGGTCGTACTCGGCGCGCCTGATCCGGCGCAGCTGTTCGCGGACGAGGGACCGGCGCGCGGCGATGCCGTGACGGGCGAGGACGGTCTTGTGCTGCTCGTACTGCTCCTCGAGCTCGACCACGGCCGATTCGTACCCGTGGCGCGCGATGTGCATGCGCGACGAGAACCGCATCGGGTTGTTGAAGAACATGCGCGCGTCCGTCCGCTTCGGTTCGATCAGCACGATGTCGACCTCGGGGTGCGCGCGGCGAACCTGCTTCAGGTGGTACTGCAGCCCCGAGTGCAGGGCGGTGCGCGTGACCTGGTTGATGATCGCGGAGAGACCCTTCTCGCGCACGCGGCGGGCGTCCTGGCCGAGCATCGGGATGTTGCGCGCGGTGCGCGCGGTGTTGTCGAAGGGCACCAGCGGGTTGACGCAGATAACGAGGTCGGCCCCATGCTCGATGGCGATGTCCACGCTCGCGGTGCCGCGCAGGCCGCCGTCGATGTAGTCCTTGCCCTCGATCCGCATCGGCGAGTAGAGGACCGGGACCGCGGCCGACGCCGCCGCCGCGTTGGAAACCGGCACGCGGCTGTGGTGGTGCTTGCCGAAGAGCACTCGTTCCGCGGTGTCGAGGTCGGTGGCGACGAGGGTGAGGTCCTTGCCGATGGAGTCGAAGTGGTCGTGCACGCCGTTCAACGCGAAGACCCGCTTGATGTAGCGCGCGGAGGCGGCGCTGTCGAAGATGCCGGAGGGGAGGGCGTCCTGGAAGAGCATCACGAAATCGAGGAGGTCCATGTCGCGCAGGTGACGCAGGTAGTGCCACACAGCCGACGCGGACATCCCGGGGAGCCCGAGCAGCTTCTCCCGCACCTCGCGGTAGTTCGGCTGGAAGACGTCGGAACGCCGGAGGCTGGCTTCGCCCGCCGTCCCCGAGACGGCGCGCATCAAGTCCTTCGTCCTGATCCCCGCGGCCACCGCCGAGGCGATCACCGCGCCGGCGCTGGTGCCGACGTAAACGTCGAAGTCGTTGACGGAGCGGTCCAGCAGGTAGTCGTTGAGGGCGCGCAGCACGCCGATGTGGTACACGGCGCCGGCGACCCCGCCCCCGCTCAGGACGAGGGCGGTCTTACTCAGGGCGCTTCCGGGTCCGCTTCCGCGGGCTGCGGGGAGCCTCGGCGCGGGCGTTCGGGCCGGCCTGTGCCGACAGGTGCCGCGAGAGGGCCTCGACCCGCTCGTTCAGCTCCCGAAGCTGCCGGTCGAACCGGCTGAAGTCCCGCTGGGAGGGGATCTTGAGGCGGCGCAGGGTCCGCTCCAGGGCCTCTTCGAAGGCCATCTCGGGCGGTCGCACGACGCGCTCCTCGACGCCGCGGATGAACTCCTCGCCGGCCGTCTGCGCCTGGCGCACGGCGCCCCGAAGGGCCTCGCCAGGGCCCCGGACGAGCTGCTGGAGCACCTTCTCCGAGACCGCCCCGTTGCGCCGCCGCTCGTTCTCGAGGACGACCTGGGACAGGGTGATGGCCGTCAGGTCCTCGCCGGTCGTGCGGTCGACCACCTGGATGTTCTCCCCGTCACGGACGAGCTGGCCGATCCGGTCCAGCGTGATGTAGTGCCGGGACGTCGTGTCGTAGAGCTTCCGGTTGGAGTACTTCTTGATCAGCCGGGCGTCGCTGTCGACCGTGCGGGCCGGGCGCGAGCGGCGGTCAGCCACGTTTGCCACGCGACGCCGTCGGGCGGGAGGCTCGCGGCGGGCGCGCGTCACGCGCCAGCAGGGTCTCGACCTTGCGGGTCAGGACGTCCACGCTCCGGTTCAGGCGGTCGATGTCCGAGCGGGAGGGAATGTTGAGGCGGTTGAGGATGTCCTCGATGCGCTGCTCGAGGAAGCGGTCGAGGCGGTCGGCTTCCCGCTGCGCCCGCTGGCCCGCCTGGGTCTTGGTGTGGAGGAGTTGATGCTGGGCGCTGCCGAGGCCGCCCTGCACCAGCGAGAGAGCGAGCGCGGGCCAGCGCACGGGCATGGGCGGGCGCCCGGGCCGGCGCCGGGCGCGCGCCGGGACAGGCCGTGAGGTCGTCGCTTCAGGCATGCCGCGCATCCCCCTTTACGCGCATGACGCAATGCATCAACACCGCGCCCGGATTATAGCGAGGGACCTGTCGCGGTGGAACCGTTCTACACTGGCGGAATTCCGCTAGGGCGAAGGAGGCGATGATGGCAAAGAGGAAGTCAGCCAGGAGGGTGGGGACCGGCGGCCGCGCCGGGGCGGCGAACCTGCAGGACCTCGTCCAGGGCGCCTCCGGGCGGGCCGAGGACGCGATCCGGCGCGGCCGCGAGTCGCTGCAGCAGACGTTGCGCTCCTTCGAGAAGCGGCGGGACGTCGAGCTGCGCAACCTCCAGGGACGGCTCAAGGACCTGAACACGACCCTCGGCGGCCTCGAGCGCCGCTACCGCCAGCTCGAGAAGCGGATGCAGCGCCAGATCGAGGAGCTCTCGCGCGGCACAGTCAAGGCGAGCGACGTCGACCGCCGCCTCCGCCAGCTGGAGGCCGAGATTCGCCGCCTCGCCGGCCTCGGCCCCGCGCGGAAGCCGGCGGCACGGAAGCCGGCCGCGCGGAAGCCCGCGGCACGGAAGCCGGCCGCACGGAAGGCGGCGGCGCGGAAGCCGGCGGCGCGGAAGCCGGCCCGCAAGGCGGCCCCGAGGAAGACTCGCACGGTGCCGGCGCCCCCGCCGGCGAGCGGCCCCGCGGCGACTGGGGGGCCGGCCTAGCGGGTCAGGCGATCAGGCGGCGGACCATCGCCTCGAGCAGCCGGTACGCAGTGTCGACCGAGTCCGGGTCGACGTTCTCGTAGGTGTCCGTCTTCCAGTGCCAGTTCAGCGGCACCCCGTCCGGCCCGGCCGCCATGAGTGAGATGGCGTCGTAGCCGCGGACCAGGGCCGGCTCGGCGTCGGTGCTCATGAGCCGGAACCCGTGCGAGCCGACCCCGAGGCCGCCGGCGACGCTCTTCGCCACCTCTGAGATCTCGCGTCCCGACTTGTGGCGCAGGAGCATGCCCTCGGCGCTGGTGCAGAAGACCTTGCCCGCGCCGACGTTGTCGACGTTGATGATCCAGGCCCGCTGGAGCTCGTCCTTGTGGTGGTTGAGGAAGCTCTGCATCCCCCAGAGCCCCGACTCCTCGCACCCTGTCGCCACCGCCACCACCTCAGTGTCGGCGGGCGCGTCCATCGCCAGGGCCTCGCCCAGGCTGAGCATCACCGCCACCCCCGACGCGTTGTCGTTGGCGCCCGGCACGTGTTCGAAGGCGAGCTCCCGGTGCACCAGCAGGCCGAACGCGTAGAGCACGATGGCGGCGAAGGGGATTGACGCATACCAGAAGAGGCGCAGCTTCGTGACCGCCTCGGCGGCGTCGAGCAGGGCGACGGCCAGCATCGCCGCCAGGACGAGGAAGAACGTCAGCCGGAAGCTGCGCACGAGGCGGGGATGCCACATCAGGCCGGAGCGGGTCGAGTCGTAGTGGGCGCAGAGCACGAGGCGCCGGCGCGGTAGGTTGCGGGGCGCGAGGCGCGCGACAACGTTCTGGCTGCGGCCTCGCGGCACGACCAGCGCGGCGATCCTGAGCGCCGTCGTGTTCTCGCCGAGGAACGCGACCACCCCCACCCCGGCGAGGAGCAGCCCGATCGCGGCGCGGTCGAGGGCGCCGGCGACGAACCCGGCCAGCACCAGCGCCTGCGTGACCATGTACGCGTAGCCGAAGCTCGCCGGCGCGCGGAAGGCCTCCGTCTTCACGGTGTAGCCGAACCCCTCGAAGCGCTCGGCGATGTAGGCCGCGGCGCGCCGCTCGCCCTCGCCGGTGGAGGGACGGGGGCCGATCTCCTGGGCCAGCCGGCGGATGTGCTCGAGGGGGTCTGTCATCGCGGCAATTGTGCGCGATGACCGCAGGTTGCCAGCAGGCGGCCATACTGCGAAGGGCTACGCTAGGTCGCTGTGCGCGTCCTGGTTGTCGAAGACGACCTGCGCCTGGCGTCGGCGCTCCAGCGCGGGTTCGAGGATGCCGGGATCGCGGCGTCGCACGTCGCAGACGGCACGCTCGCCGTCGCGGCGGCGACGGGGACGGCCTTCGAGGTGATCGTCCTGGACGTCATGCTGCCCGGGCACCTCGACGGGTTCGCGGTCGCCAAACGGCTGCGGGAGGAGGGCATGGCGTCACCCATCCTCATGCTGACCGGGCGCGACGCGGTCGCCGACCGCGTGAAAGGCCTCGAAGCCGGGGCGGACGACTACCTCCTCAAGCCGTTCGCGTTCGAGGAGCTGCTGGCCCGGGTCAGGGCACTCGCGCGCCGGCACCTCCCGCAGAGGACAGCCGTGCTCGAGGCCGGCGAGATACGCCTCGACACAGCCCGGCGCACCGTGTCGGTGGGCGCCCAACCCATTCGCCTGACGGCGCGCGAGTTCGCGGTCCTCGAGTACTTCCTCCTGAACCCGGGGCGGGTGCTCAGCCGCGAGCAGATCCTCGAGCATGCCTGGCCTGACCGTTCAGCAGAGCTAGTGGAGTCGAATGCGGTGGAGGTGTACGTCGCCCGTTTGAGGCGGAAGCTTCTTGCCGCTGGCGGTGCGGACCCCGTCGTCACGGTGCGTGGTGCCGGGTACCGCGTGGACGCGTAGCTCTTGAGCAGCGTCTTCCGGCAGACGCGCGTTCGGCTGGCGCTCGCCTACGCCGCCATCTTTGGGTTCGTCGCCGCGGTCGCAGCAGTGGCAGTCTGGCTTGCCCTGGCCGAGGCCCAGTACTCGGCGCTCGACGAGAGCCTCGCGTCGGAATCTCGGTCCATCGCGCTCGTGGTCTCGCGTGGCGAGGTCGCGGGCCTGGCGCAGTCCGGCGGCAGCTCGCAGTTTGGGCTCCTGCTGTTCAGCACTGACGGTTCCCTGGTCGCGAGCGCGTGGCAGCCGCCCCCGGCAGCGACGCTGCAACCCATCGTGCAGCGCGCCGCCGCGTCGGGAAGCAGTGTCTTCACCACCCAGGCGATCGACGGCGTTTCGCAGCGAGTCGACGCCACGAGCGTCACTGCCTCGGACGGCAACCGGCGCATCCTGGTCCTGACCCGCAGCACCGCCGAGGCCGACAAGCTGCTCGGCACCGCGGCAATCGTGCTCGGCGCGGGGACGGTGGTCCTCATCATCGCCGCGAGCGTCGTCGGTTTCGGCCTCGCGGGGACTGCGTTGCGCCCGGTCCGGGAGATCACTTCCGCGGCTCGCACGTTCAGCGAACACGACCTGCACCGGCGCATCCAGATGGATCTTCCCTCGGACGAGCTGGGTGAGCTGGCCCGGACGTTCAACTCGATGCTCGATCGACTCGAGCTCGCCTTCGAGAGCCTGCGCCGTTTCACCGCGGATGCGGCACACGAGCTTCGGGCTCCGCTCGCGCTGATCCGCACTGAGGCTGAGGTGGCCCTCCGCCGGGAGCACACCTCGGCGGAGTACGCCGCGAGCCTGTCCACCATCCTCGAGGAGGGCGAGCGGTTGAGCCGCCTGGCAGAGCAGCTCCTGCTCCTGGCGCAGGCCGACGCGGGAGCGCTCCTCACCCGGAGGGTGGCCCTGGACCTGGGCAGGATCGTCCGCGACGCGGCGGAGCGCTGGCAGCGTGTCGCCGCCGGGCGAGACGTCGTCCTGACATGCGAGGTCACCGGCCAGGCCCCCGTCCGGGGTGACGCCGACCTTCTCACCCGCCTGGTGGACAACCTCGTGGACAACGCACTGCGGTACGCCCCCCCTGCAACAGAGGTGACGCTCGATTGCCGGCGCGCCGACAAATCCTGGGAGGTCGCCGTTGTCGACCGGGGCCCGGGCGTGCCGCCGGAGCTCCGCGAGACCCTCTTCGAGCGCTTCTCGCGTGGCGATCACGCCCGGCGGCGGGAGACGGGGGGAGCCGGGCTCGGCCTGGCGCTGTGCGCCGCCATCGCGCGCCTCCACGACGGCACCATCACGCTGGACTCCGCGGAGCCTTCGGGCGCACGGTTCGTCGTGAGCCTTCCCGCGCTGGTGGATTACGGTTCCATCTCGGTCGGGCTGGATTGGGCCGAACGGTCGACGGCCGCGGTGCCGGACGGCTGACCCTCGGACGGCCGTCCGGGCGATAATCGGCCCGCAGCATGCCTGAGTTCCTGCTCGCGTTCAACGACGGCGAGGTCATGGCGGCCGAGACCGACCTGATCGACTTTCAGCGTCCCGTCCTCACCGTCAACGCGAACGAGCCCGGCGGGAACAACCGCGAAGTGGTGGTGCCCCTCACCAGCCTCAAGTACGTGGTCTTCGGCGGCGAGGAGGAGATGGTCGAGTCCGAGGAGGCGCTCGGCAAGGTCGTGATCCATTTCACCGACCACGAGGTGATGCGGGCGTACGCGGAGCGTGAGACGCTGGGCGGCCCCCTCGGGGTGATCTACACCCTCGTCGACCCGGAGCGCCGGGTGCGCCGCCGGATCGGGATCCCGTACACGTCGGTCAAGGCCATCTTCCGCGTCCAGCAGTGGGACAGCCGGGGCCGCCGCACCGCCCTCACCTACCAACGAGTGGCGCAGATCCTGGCCCGCCGGGACGACGCAGCCCGGGTCGAGCGCGCGGGCCCGCGCGCCGCCGGTCAGCGCACCCGCCGCCGGCCGCTTCTCGACCGCACCCGCGGCGCGTGAAGGTCCTCGTCACCGGCGGCGCCGGGTTCATCGGTTCACACCTTGCCGGGCGCCTGGCGGAGGAGGGCCACCAGCTCGTGGTCCTGGACGACCTCTCCAGCGGGAAGCGCGACCAGGTCCCGGGGGCAGCGAGCTTCTACCAGATGGACGTCGCGAGTCGATGGACGGAGCGGGTCGTCGCCCGGGAGAAGCCGGAGGCCGTCTGCCACCTGGCGGCGCAGATCAGCGTGTCGCGGTCGATGCAGGACCCTCTCTTCGACGCCCACGTCAACATCCTCGGCAGCCTCGGGTTGCTGGAGGCGTGCCGCCGCCACGGGGTGCGGCGGTTCGTGTTCGTCTCCACCGGCGGCGCGATGTACGGCGACGCCGAGACGATTCCCACCCCTGAGTCCTACCCTGCGGCCCCCGTGTCGGCCTATGGCGCGAGCAAGCTCGGTTTCGAGCACTACCTCCACGTCTTCCACTCCGTGGATGGCCTCTCCTATGCCGCCATGAGGCTCGCGAACGTGTATGGCCCGCGCCAGGACCCGCGCGGCGAGGCCGGCGTGGTCGCCATCTTCTCGCAGGCCCTGCTGGAGGGGCGCACGCCCGTGATCAACGGGGACGGCCTGCAGACGCGCGATTACGTCTACGTCGGGGACGTCGTCAACGCCCTCGTCGCGGCGCTGACCTCGGACGCCGTCGGCGCCTTCAACGTCGGCACGGGCCTCGAGACGGACGTCAACACCCTCTACGCCCGGCTCCGAGAAGCGGCAGGTAGCGAGGTCGAGGCCACCCACGGGGCGCCGCGGCCCGGCGAGCAGCGGCGGAGCTGCCTGGACGCGACCCGCGCGCGCGAGACCTTCGGCTGGCAGCCTCGCTTCATACTCGAGGAGGGGTTGCGCGAGACGGTGGAGTACTTCCGCGGTCAGGTGGCGCTGGGTGGCGCCGCCGCGTCCTGAGCGGCCGCCACCGGGGGAGTCAGCCCGACCAGTTCGAAACGGGCCTGCGCGCACAGCTCGTCCCCGCTGGAGGCGAGCGATTCAAACGCTCGCCGGAGTCCCTCGTTCTCCAGCAGGTCGGTCGTCTCGGCGATCCGCGCCGCCCACTCGTAGTCCTCCATCGCCTGGCGTAGCCGCCCCCTGATCCCATCGAGGAATTCGCGCGTCTCCTCCGCCAGGCCCGGCGGCACCCCGAGGCGATCCAGGTTCGAGATGTTGGCGTGGATCCGGGAGCGGGCGGCGGCGGCGGCGCGCGCGAGCGGCTGCGGGTCTCCCTCGCGCAACGCGTCGCGCAGCTCCTCCATCCCGGCCCCGGCAGTGTCCAGCACCGTCCTGAAATCGACGCCGTAGTCGACCGCCTCCTCGTGGTAGGCGACCTGGTTGCGCCGGAACGTGAGGAGGACCAGGGCCAGGATCACGAAGCCGATGACGAAATAGCCCCAGCCAGGCACGCTATCTCCCCGCGAAGCGCGGGTCGCGCCGCTCGAAGAACGCCCGGAGGCCCTCCGCCACGTCCTCGGACGCGTGGCACTCTGCTGCCAGCCGGTCCAGCTCGGCCACCGTCGCGTCGTCCATCTCCGAGTCCCGGGCGTCGACGCGGAGGAGGGTGTTGGTGATCCGCTTCGAGTTCCTGACCGTCAGCGGGGCACCCGCCAGGATGTCGTCGAGCAGGTGGTCCACGGTGGCGTCAAGCTCGCCGCGCGGACACACGTAGTCGGCCAGGCCGCGGCGCAACGCCGCGTCGCCTGCGAAAGACCGCGCAGTGAACATCAGCTCGCGCGTCACCTGGGGTCCGAGCTGCTGCAGCATCCGGCGGTGGTGGACCCACCCGGGCAAGAGCCCGAACCGGCTGGCCGGCACGCCGAGCCGGGCGTCGTCGACGGCGACCCGGAGGTCACAGGCCAGGGCCAGCTGGTAGCCCGCGCCGAGGCAGTGCCCCTGGATGCGCGCGATGACGACGGCGTCCGACCCCTCCATCGCCGCCTGCGCCGCCTCCATCGCCTCGCCGAAGCCGCCCCCGAGTCCCTCGCGGTTCGCCTGGCTGAGCTCGCTCAGGTCGGCCCCGGCCGCGAAGACGGCCTCCCCCGCCCCGGTGAGGACGACCGCGCGGGTATCGACGCCCAGGCCCCGCAGCTGCGCCTCCATCGCGCGGAAGAGCTCGCTGGAGAGGGGGTTGTGCCGTGCGGCGTCGTTGATGGTGAGGCGCAGGACCCCGGGGCGCGGCCGCTCGGCAACGAGAGGCACGGCTTCAACCATCGCGGGGGATTATGCCGTTATCACGGCGGGAGCCGGGTCCCGCCAGGGCTCAGTGAAGAATGACTCCGGTGGCGGTTTGGGTCAGGTAGAGACAGTGGTTACTGCCGTTGAGGCAGTTGTTGCTGAACAGGACGGCGATGGGGGCGGTGTAGGGCGTGAACTGGAAGACCACGACTGTTTGCAGCTGGTAGTCGCTGCCGTCGTACGGGCGGTTACGCCAGTCGCTCCACGTCTGGCAGATGCCGTTGTACGCGGTCAGTGCCGCCTCCGTCTGCGTGCACATGCGGACGGCGAAGCACGCCACCACGCCGTTGACGAAGACAGACGGCGTGGCAGGGTCTGACAGCGAGCCCGGCGGGCAACCGTGCGGGTCCCCACATGTGGCGTCCAGGGTGGAGGAGGACGTTTGTTGCGTGCCACATACCCCATTGGACTGGCCCTTCCAGTAGGGGCCCCAGTTCGCCTGGTTGTTCGCGACGGCCGTGTTCGGCTCGTCGCGAATTGCCGCTGCGATGTCGTTGGACATGCCGGCCGTGCCCGTGATCATCCCCTGGCGCGCCGCACCGTTGATCTGGATGCTCTGGTAATAGGCGCGGCCGAGGTCGGCGCCCAACGCCAGGAGAAGCATGAGGATGGGCGCCACGAGCGCGAACTCGGTCGCGGACTGACCTCGCTGTCCGTGGTGCTGCCACCGGGCTCGAAGAGCGCTGAACAAGCTATTCCTCGAGGAGCACGGTGCCGGTTGTCGTCGTCGGCCCGGCCACAGAGCCGGGATTGGGGTAGCTGAACGTCAGGGTCTCACTGTCCCCGCAGTGGTCACCGTCGAGGATGAACATGGTCCCTGAAAGGGTGGACGCGCTCGGCGTCGGGAAGAACAGCACCATGCTCGTGGTGTAGTCGCCTTTGATCGTCTTCAGCGGCGCGAAGTCCTTCTGGTGACCGAATGCCCAGTGGCCCCCAACGTTGGTGCCGGCGCCACCCGTTGAACTGCCGGTTGGCTGAGCGCTGTTGCCGGCGGCGAGGGGCAGGATCGGGCCGCCCATCTCGAAGTAGATCGGGTTCGCCTGGCCACTGGGTGTGAAACCGTAGACCCAGTCGGACGGTTGTGAGTCTGAGGTGCCCGTCAGGTGCCGGTTGTAGAGGCCGAACCGGTCATCGCCGGACGCCGGCCAACCGGGTCCGTACGTCGTTCCGCCGGACGTGCGGAAGAAGTCGTTCTTGCCCAGTTGGTACACCGTCGTGGCGTCCTCCGGGGGCAGGGTGGGCGAGCTGCCGTTGTACGTCCCGGAGCTGGCGTGGGCCGAATCGTTGGGGTTCCAGATGCCATTGGAGAAGAAGAACTTGTTGCCGTTGTTGACCCCATTGATCTGGAACCACGCGTCATAGGCGTCCAGCGACCACTCGTCGATGTAGTCCAGCTCCATCGCGACGTAGTTCTGGCCGTTGATCGTGGTCGCGACAGGCAGCGGCTGGCTGCCCTTGGGCACGAGGCCCGCCTCTGTGCCCGTCGCCGTTGCGCTCGCGGCCGTCGGGCCGGCGAGGCCGTTGGAGAAGTCGACGGCGGTGCCCGGGTTACCAAAGGTGGTGAGCGAGTACGCGATGACCTGACCCGACAGCGCCGCTGTGTGGTTGCCGCCGTTCAATCCCGGATCTATCTCCACGCCGCCGCCGACCGCGTCATACGGGCTGGCGTCGGCAGAGCTCAGGGCGCCCTGGTAGATGATCCCGGAGAACCCGTCCTGGGATGTGGATCCTTTGTTGGCGTCGAGGTGGATCCAGCCGCTGTTGGTCATGTCGAACAGGATCGGCAGGTTGCCGACCGCGGCGTTGCCGCCCAGGTCGGGCGCGGAAATGTCGACGTCCGCCTTCGAGGTGGAGACGAAGCCGCTCTTCTCGAGCAGGAACGTCGTGCTGTCGCCGGTTATGTCAGTGGCCTGTCCGCCGCCACCCTGGATCGACTGAGCGGCGGTGCCGCCGCTGCATCCGCTCGACGAGGTTGTGCCGGCACTGGCCGGGGCATAGCCGGCGTTCCCCTGCGTGATCCAGACCGCGGCCGTGAGGTTGCAGTTGGGCGGCGACTGGATCTTGGCGCCGTTGCAGAGGTCAAAGTCCGTGTTTGTTTCGGGGGTGTGGTCGATCCCGTTGGCAACCGTCGAGTTATTCACTGAGACGGTGTCGGTCGCGACCGGGGCCGTGCTGGTGATGTCGAACAGGCCGCCGTCGAAGACGTAGGAACCGTGGTTGACGGCGATGAACGCGTACTTCGCCGGCTTGACCGTGTAGGGCTCGTCGACTGCCGGCAGGCACGCGTTGCTCGGTGCCGAGGTCGGGCTTGCGCCGGCGCCGCTGCCGGCGGCGTCCCAGAAACTGTGCGTCACGTCATCGCCGTTCAGGATCAGGCCCACCTTGCCATCGGTGCCGGTGCAGTCGATGACGTTGCTCGTGTCAATGTTGGGCTTCCAGTTGTAGGGCGGCAGGAAGCTGGTCTCGTTGCCGTAGATGTCGTCCTCGCTGCCGGGGGGGTTGGTGTTGCTGCAGCCCTGCAGGCCCGTGGGGGGCGCGCCGGCGGTGGCGCTGGGAGGGACCGTGCCGTGGTAGTTGTGGCAGTAGAGGGTGGCCGAGCTGGGCAGCGAGAACCCCTTCTGGCCCGTGGTGCTGATGGCCTTCGGGAACGGGGCGACGCCGGGGCTGGGGCATTTGACAGGCGATGGCGACGCCAGCCCGCCGTCGTAGGTGTCGCACAGCTCGGCGACCGCCTGGATCGCCATGTCACCGTTCGACTCCACGCCGGTGGTGTCGCCCTGGTTGGGCTTCAGCTCGGCCAGGCTCCCATCGATGCCGGCGATCGCGGTCTGCACGGTCGGGATCCAGAATGTCGGGCAGAGCCCGGTGCCGCAGCTCAGCGACGTTCGCTTGGGCGCGGCCGTCCGGTCGTAGCACTGCTGCTTCGAGTCATCGCAGCCACCCGACCCGATGCTGGGCTCGTACACCCAGACGGCCTGCGGCGGCGGGATGTTCGGGATCACCCCCGGCGGGACCGCGTACGTAACCGCCCGCGCCGTCACCGTCGTGAAGGGGGTTCCGAGGGCCCCAAAGAGGTAGTTCTGGATCCTGGTCCAGATCTTCACCTCGAAGCAGAAACGCTGGCCGTTCGCGCAGTCCTGGCCGGCTTCTCCCACGTCGGCATCCAGCATCGGGTAGTACACGGAGACGCGGTTGACGAAGCCGCTCGTCTTCTCGCAGTCCGCCCTGCTTTGCGGCGTGTAGCCGGAGTACCACGTCGCGTTGAACACGGCAGGGGGAGTCGCGCCCGCCTGGGTGCCTGCGCCCGGGTGGTCGTCGCAAGTGGTGCCAATCAGCGTGGGGAAGCCGTTTGCCTGCGCCAGGTCGTGGGCCACCTGGACCGGGGGGCTCGTGGACGAGGTTGGCGCCACCGCGCTGCCCGAGATGAGCCGCTTGCCACCGCCGAGCGCGGCGGCGTCAGCCGCGATCTGGACCTGGCGGCTCACGAGGTAATCGTGGCCCGCGTCAACCGCCAGCCCGACCATCCCGATGATCAGGGTGAAGCCGAGCGCGATGATGATGAGGGCCTGGCCCTCCTGGAAGTTGCGGATCCTGGTGATCATCAGTAGGCCACCCGTGTCGTGCTGACGGTATAGACGCGGAAACCGGGGATGAAGGCCGACACGATCGGCGTGATCGGGACGAACTCATAGGTGATCTCAACTTCCACGTCACGGGCCGTGGAGGCCGTCAGCCTGGGATTGCCGTCGCCACCGCAGTTGGCGGCCGCGTCCGGAAGGCCGGGATTGGGCGACCCGAGCGCCACCGCGGGGTAGATGTAGATCAGCCCCTGGCCGGGAGTGGGCGTCGTCGGGTTCTGGTTGGTCGGCCCCGGGGTGTAGTCCGGGGGCGGGTTGGGATCCCCGTTGCCGGTTGTGGACGCCGGGTCAGGTCCCAGGGGGAAGGCCTTCCCGACGGATTCCATACGCTGAAACGCCAGGCAGTCGCTGGACTGCTGGGAATGGAGTGACACGATGCGCGCGCCCTGCTCCGCCGCCGACGCGATCGCCCCGAAGGCGTAGATGAGGCGACCGAAGTCGATGAGCAGGGCCATCATCAGGAACAGCAGGGGCGATATCAGCGCGAACTCGACCATCGCCTGGCCCCGGGTCTTCGGCTGCATCAGCTTGCGGAGACGGAAGCGGCGTCGGACTCGCGGACGCGACGAGCTCGGCTGCGGTTGCAATTCACTCACCCTGAGGCCTCAATTCGGCCCAGTGGAACAGGATACGGAATTCGTACCCTCACGCCGAGAGTATTGGTCGGCAAGATGTATGGCGGCTGAACGAGTGCGTGTCATTCTCGTTACAAGTGACGGCCCTACTCGACGATGGCTACCGTCTGGCCCTCCTGGACCACCTCGCCTTCCTTCACCAGGATCTCCTTCACCGTCCCGGCGACCGGCGACAGGATCGGGATCTCCATCTTCATCGACTCGAGGATCATCAGGGTGTCATCGGCCTCGACCTGCTGACCCACCTCGCTGGTGATCTTCCACAGGTTCCCGACCAGCTCCGCCTTCACTTCGGCCAAGTCACTTCTCCCATCGTTTGGTTCCGGCAAAGAGTAGTCAGCGGCTGAGCAGGCTCAGGTCCGGGGTCGGGTTCTCCTCCGCCGGGTCGGGGGCGTAGTCGGCCGGGACGTCGCGGGGCTCGCCCGGCAGGCCCAGCATCTCCCTCGCCTCGGCGATCGTCGCCACCGGGCGCCTCGCGTCGCGGCACATCTCGGCGGCCTTCTCCACCAGGTACGAGGAGCCCTTCGCCATCTCGCCGCTCGGCAGGTAGAAGTTGTCCTCCAGCCCCACCCGCACGTTCCCGCCGAGCGACAGCGTCGCCGCCAGCAGCGGCCACTGGTCCTGGCTGATGCCGACCAGCTTCCACGTCGACCCCGGCGGCAGCGACTCGGCCTGGAACACCAGGGCGCGGGTGGTCGAGGGGATGCCGCCGAGCACGCCCATCACCAGGGAGAAGTCAAGCGGCTCGTGGAGGATGCCCTGGTCGAGCAGCGGGCGCGTGTTGCCGATGTGGCCGTTGTCGAAGCACTCCAGCTCCGGCTTCGTGCCGGCCTCGTTCATCTTCTCCAGGAGGTACGCGATGTCCTTGAACGGGTTCGAGAAGACGAAGTCGAAGTAGAAGGTCTTCTGTTTGCGCGAGTAGATCGCGTAGTTCATCGAGCCCATGTTCAGCGCGCCGATCTCGGGGCGGAGGCGGTGGATGTGGCCGACGCGCTGCTCCATCGGGATGCCGACGGCGCCCGTGGAGAAGTTGATGATGATGTCCGTGCGCTTGCGGATCTCGGCCATGATCTCTGCGTAGCGGCTGACCCGGAAACTCGGGGCGCCCTCGTCCTCGCGGGCATGGATGTGGACCACGGCGCAGCCGGCGTCGGCGCAGCGCCGCGCCTCCTCGGCGATCTCCACCGGTGTGTACGGGATGTACTCGCACTGCCGCCGCGTGGTCAGCGCGCCCGTCAGCGCTGCCGTGATGACAACTTTCTCTGGCCTGAACGTGTCCACCCGCGAGGGCCCTCCCGACTCCGGACGAAAGCGACCCGATAGCCTAACCTGACCTCGCCGTGAACCTCCTCGACGTCATCATCCTTGTCGTCCTCCTGCTCGGCTTCTACTTCGGGCTGCTGCGCGGGCTGCTGCGGCCGCTCATCGCCGAGGTGGGCGCGATCGCCATGCTCGCCGTCATCGCCGCGAACCCGGGCGCCCTCGACAACTTCGTTCCGCACGCGATCCCGCGGCCCCTCGCCGTGCTGCTGCTACTGGTGTTCGGCGGGTTCGTGTTCGGGTTCATCGCGCGGGTGGTGGTCGGCGCGGCCTACCACATCCCCCTGGTCCGGCCCCTCGACCGGATCGCGGGCTTCTTCTTCAACGGGCTGCTGACCTTTGCCCTCGTCTATCTCGCGCTCTCGGCCCTCATCGCGCTGGACGGCGCGCTGCAGCCGATCCGGGGACTCAGCGAGCTGGGCCACCAGCAGGTGCTGGCGCTCCAGCAGAGCCTGGCTCGGAACCCGGGCGCGGCGCTCTTCGTCGACCGCAACGCCTTGCAGCAGATGGAGAGGGACAGCAGCAACGGCCCGATCCCGGTCTCGAGCCTCGGCGCCTACGACGGGTACCTGCAGTTCTATGAGCAGGACGTGCGCCCGGAGCTGGTCGGGAGCTCGCTCGGCCCCATCGTGGTGAAACTCGGCGAGCGGCTGCCCCTCGTGGGCCACCGGCAGGCCTACCCGGCGCGTTAGCCCCGGGGAGTCCTCCCTCCACCTCCCCCCACCGTTATTCCTCCCCCCGCCTGCGGGGGGAGGGTTGGGTGGGGGGCAGTTGGCGGCCGGCCTCAGCCCGGGCGCAAAGCCTCCACCACCGCTTCGGGCGCCTCGAGCTGCGGGTAGTGCCCCACGTCGGCAAGCTCGACGATGTCGGCGCCGGGCCGGCGTTCCCTGATGACCTCGGCCATGTGCGCGCCCGACACCGGGTCGGCCATGCCCCAGACGAAGCGGATCGGCGCCGACGTCTTCTCCAGCGCCCCCTCCCAGCGCGCGGCGTTGGCGCGACGCTCGGGGATGTACTTGATCAGGCGGTGGTAGTTGCGGCCGCCCTGGCGCCGCGCCACCGACTGCCAGTGTTGGTGCAGCTCGGCCGAGGTGGGCTGGTGCGCCGGGCCGAAGACCTCCGCCAGGGCGGGGCCGAAGCGCCTCTCGTCGAGCATCCTGGCGATGAGCGCGCCTATGACCGGGCGCTGCAGCAGGACCTGGATGCGCCGCGGCCGGTGGAAGCCCGCGTACACCCCGCCGTTCAGCGCGGTGAGCGACGTCAGGCGCGCGCCGAGCTTGCCCTCCTCCTGGCGGGCCAGCAGCTCCAGCGCCACCGTCAGGCCGACGTCGTGGGCCAGCACGGCGGTCTCCTCGATCCCGAAGCGGCGCCAGAGCGCCTCGACGATGTCGGCCTGCTCGAAGGCGCTCCAGTCGTGCCCGGCCGGCTTGTCCGAGTCGCCGAAGCCGAGCAGGTCGAAGGTGAGCAGGCTGTAGTGGTGGCAGAGCTCCCGGGACACGGGCTCCCAGTCCCATGACGAGGTGGGGAAGCCGTGGATCGCGGTGAGCCAGGGGCCCTCGCCGAGGACGCGGGCGAAGACCCGCCACCGGCGCCCGCCGGCCTCGACCTCCACGCGCTCCCCCCGCGACCACCAGGTCTCGAGGTCCTCGGGCTCGGCCGGCGGCGGCGGTGGGGCCGGCTCGGGCGCGGCCGGCTCGGGCGCGACCGGCTTGACCACCGGCACCTCGGGCACCTCCTCCGGCGCATCCGCGAGCACCGCGTCGGTGGTCGCGTCGAGCTGGCCGGTCTCGGCCCGGACGCGCGCCGCGCGCTCGAACCGGTCGACCAGGGCGTCGAGCTTGTCCTCTGTCTCCCCCGGGCCCTCAGCCATGTCGCCCAAGGCTAACCCCGGTCTTTACAACCCTTGCTTGCGGCGTGGCTCGGGTCGCCGAATACTGGCCGCACCACTGCTGAGAGGAGGATCGCGCAGATGGGCGGGGACAACACGCAGGGGACCATGGCCAACACCGCCGTGAACGCCGAGCGGCAGCTCGAGACCGCCGGCAACGAGCTCGTCAAGGCCGCGCGCGACCGCGCCGCGGCGCTCAAGAAGAAGGACGCGAAGGCGGCCGCCGCGGCGCAGGCCCGCTACGACCAGGCGCTGGTGCAGGCAGGGGCCGCCGAGGTGCAGGCGGCGGTGGCGGGGGCCGGGAGCAGCAGCAACCCGCGGGTCTTCATCGAGCAGCGCATCACGGACCTGCAGCAGCAGGTCCAGCGCGCGGTCGATGCCGCCGCCAGCGCCGAGACGGTCGAGGACGCGGCCGCCGCGGAGAACCGCATCGCCCGGCTGCAGGCCCAGCTCGACGGGCTGCAGGACTTCTGGCTGCTCGCCAACCCCGGCGCGCGCGCCGCCCTCCTGCAGCAGCTCGACTTCCTCGTCAACGGCGCCCCCAAGCCCGGCGAGACGCTGAAGGTCATCGGCACCGACGCCGCCAACAACCCGGTCATGGGCTACACCGCCGAGACCAAGAGGTACCCGGGTCTGCTCGCCACGAGCCAGGCCGGCATCGGCACCGGGGTCACGCCGGCGCAGAAGGCCATCGCCGACTTCAGGCTGCAATGGGCCCAGCGGCGCCAGATGCAGCTCGTGCTGACCGATCCCGCCCTGTCGCCGGTGGAGCGCATCCAGAAGTGGATCGACATGCAGGAGGCCGTCGCGAAGTACTGGCAGCAGCTCGGCAACACCAACCTTCCGTGGTTCCTGGGCTTCGCCGACGTCGGCAAGGGCGCGAGGGACCGCGCGAAGGGGATCGTCACCGAACTGAAGATGCACGACGTGCCGGCGCTGGTGAACCAGCTGGCCCACGCGGGCGTGGACAAGCCCCAGGAGTTCTTCGGACTCCTCGGCCAGCTGATGCGCGAAGACGTCGCCCGGATGTGGTCGACATACCTCGGCTACGCGGGCACCGACAACTGGAACCGCGGCCTGACCCAGGCCTACCGGCTGACCGTCGACCTGTACCTCGGCGGCACCGGCGGCTACACGCACGCCGACGAGATCGCGCGCCAGTCGGACGCTATCCAGGCGCTTGGGCACGCCCTCCGTTCCGCCGCCACGACGCCCGTGCAGGAGCTGTCGGTACAGGACCGCGCCATCCTCCGGGCCAAGGGCTTCATCAACGCCGGCGGCAACTACGTGGTGCCGAAGGAGTACGTCTACGACCCGACGACGGAGGCGGACACCTTCACGCAGGTCGGGATGCTGGACGACGTCACGCTGGGCGCGATGGTCGAGACCATCGCCACGGTCGTCATCCCCGGGATGACCGCGGCGAAAGTCGGCGAGCTGATCGCCAACCCCATCGGCCGGCTGGTCGTGGAGCAGCTCCTGTTCACGTACCTCTCGACCGGGGCGCAGTGCGTACTGAGTCGCGACAAGATCGCCAACCTGACCCCTGAGCAGTTCCTCGTCGAGCTCGGCACCAACCTCGGCACCGGGGCCGCGCTCGGCACTTATGGCGCCCTCTCCAAGCGGCTGGAGCAGCGGATCCTCGGCCAGACCATCGAGACGCTGGGCAAGAAGGCCGCCATCGGCCAGCTGACCAAGAAGGAGCTGGCCCAGTACCTGGCCGGCAAGGCGATCCACGGTGGTGTCGAGGTGACCGTCCTCGCCACCGTCAACGCCCTGCAGCAGCACCGCACCGTGACCATCGAAGACCTCATCAAGACGGCCATCGCGCTGGCCCCGATCAAAGCCGTCGGCCTCCTCACCGCCGAGACGTACGTCACCACCGGCGAGACCCCTGTCGCCACCGAGGAAGGCTCCACCCGGTGGACCGAGCACCTCGACAAGCCCGGCGTCGTGGACGCGATCAAGGCCTGCGGCGCGGGCACGGCAACCCCCGCGCAGGAGCAGCTCGTCACCGACTTCCTCAAGTCCAGCGACGGCTGGAAGAAGATGTCGAAGAGCTTCGAGGCCGCGCACCCCGACCTGGCCAAGAGCCTGTGCGACTGGCGCAACGCGTTCTGCAACGCCATCGCGAAGCAGTACGGCCTGAAGATCACGGGCAGCGCCGGCTCGATGCAGAACGACATCGACATGAGCGCCATCGGCAACGACCCGGGCAAGAGCGCGCGCGAGGCGAAGCAGGCGCTGGCGGCCAAGCTCGGCACCACCGACAGCGAGGGCGTCATCGACACGAGCGTGTTCATGGACCCGACGCTGATCCACATCTACGACCGCATCACCGACCCCGCCGTGCGCCAGCAGGTCATCGACGCGGCCACCGCCACCGGCATGAAGCTCCTGGTGCAGAAGCTGCGCGGTTACGGCTCGGGCGCGCTGAGCGGTGTGGTCGACGTGTTCGGCGCCGGCAGCGTCACCGACGGCGGCGCGACGCACGACGGCCACGGCACCGTCGACTCGAAGCCCTACCAGGACAAGATCGACGCCGCGGTCAACAAGATCAACGAGGTCCTCGGCCGCACCGACCTCACCACCGCGCAGAAGGACCAGCTGGTCAAGGAGCAGGCGCTCATCGCCATCGAGCAGCAGATGACGCTGAACGCGCTGACCCCGGGCGCCTACATCACGCCGGGCGCGGTGAAGGTGACGGTGACGATCAAGGAGATGATCGAGAACCCCGCCTACCAGGCGCTGCAGAAGGAGCTGAAGGAGGTGCGCGGGAAGCTCGGCGACGAGTCGCTCCCCGCCGCCGACCGCGCCGCGCTGGAGCAGCGATACCAGGCCACGCTCGACAAGATGGCCGAGCTCAAGAACGCAGCCATGTCAGGCCTCACCGCCGGCGAGGTGCTGCAGTCGCTGATGGGCGACATCGACTTCTTCGAGCACATGATCGTGGAGTCGAAGGAGAACGCCCTCAAGCAACTCACCCAGGAGTCGCAGGGGATGAGCGCTGGAGACGCGAAGGAGTTCATCGACGCCAACCTCGAGGCACGCACGCTGGAGGAGACGGCGAAGCGCTACGAGGCCTCGAAGTACGCCGACCGCATCCTCGAGATGGCCGAGCAGTTCGGGCTCAACCCGATGACCGGGAGCTTTGGGCAGGCGTGGCTGAAGTTCCGCAAGTACCGCGCGATCGCGCACGACATCTACAAGAAGCACGACTTCGCGTCGCGGCTGAGCGCCGGCGACATCGGCCTGCTGCGCGAGTACGTCGCGGTGCAGCGCGAGCTGATGATCGAGGTGCTGACGCATGTCAACGACGCGGTGGCGCACGCGCAGCCGCTGGACCACACGCCCCTCGCGACGCCCACCCCGAAGGCGCCGAAGGCGCCGGAGGGCGCCTCCGTCATCGAGGGCGTGACGCCTGGCGAAACCGGCGTGCGGGTGACGCCGACGCCGGCGCAGACGTTCACCCCCGAGGAGCGCAAGGAGCGGCTGCAGGACAGCATCGGCTGGCTCCAGGGCGCGATCGAGGACGACAAGGCCCAGCTCGCGGAGCTGCAGCAGCAGGCGAAGGACGGCGCGGACGTGACGCCGCAGGTGCAGCAGGCGCAGGCGATGCAGGCCAGGCACGAGGCACAGCTGGCGAAGGACCAGGCGGAGCTGCAAGCGCTGGAGCACCCGGCGCCCGCACCGGCGCCGACGGAGTCCCGCGTGGCCCCGACGCCGGCTGCGGGGGTCTCGACGGACAACCTGCTCGGCGCGTTCGGCGAGCTGATCATGAACCGGGCGGCCCAGGTCGCGCTGGCTGCGATGGTGGTGCTGGGCGCCGCCATGGGGGCTCAGTCGAACGCCGGGGAGACGCAGCGCCTCGTCGGCGGCACAGCCCTGCAGAACCCAGGCACCAGCACAACGTCGTCGCAGTCGGTCTTCGACCCCTGCAAGCTCGTCACCACGGCCGAGGCACAGCAGATCCTCAACAACACGCCGGTCAGCTCGAACAGCGGCGGTAGCACGGAGTGCGCCTACAACGTCCAGGGGAAGGATGCGGCCTGGACGATGTCCTGCCCCACCACCAGCGGTCAGCAGGGGGATGTCGTCGTCCCCGGCGAGACGCCGGGCGTGTGTCCGACGTTGAACATCAGGTCGGTTGGCGTCACCTACGCCTTCGGCGCTGACGCGGCGCGCTTCTTCCAGCAGGACCAGCAGCAAATGGACGCCCGGCGCGCGGCCGGCGGCAGCAGCCAGGACAACGATGGATCCTACTCATACGCCGGCGCCGAAGGCCTCTACCAGGGCGGGGCCTACGCGCTGCTGCAGGGCGCGCGATACCTGGCTGTCAGCAACAACGCCACCATCAGCAACCCGCCCGGCGACGAGCAGGACAAGACGGTCCTGCAGGCGTTCGTAAAGCTCGCGTGGCACCGTCTCCTCGCCGTGCCTGTGCCGGGCAACGCGGCGACCGCCGTCACCGAGCCGAACCAGCCCGCGGTGGCGGTCGAGACGGTCGGCCCGAACCGGCTGGCCAATGCACTCCAGGGTGGCATCCTGGGCGGGCTGCTCGGGGGCCTGGGCCTCCTCGGCCTCGCCTTCCTGCGGGCCCAGAAGGCCGCCGCGGGCCAGCCCACCCCCGCGCCGGCCGGCGGGCCGACTCCAGCCCCGGGGCCCACCCCCGCGCCGAACCCGCCTCAGCAGGTGCCGGGCAACCCACTGAACCCGTTTGCGCCACCCTTCCAGCCCCCGGAACCGATCTGGAAGTTCGCCCCACCGCCGCCGGAGGACCCGCCACCGCCGGACCACAAGAAGGCGGTCCCGGACCCGCGGGGGCCCCGGCCGCGACCGCAGTCACGCCCGGTGGGGCCGGCGCCTCAGGGCGGGGGGGAGCCGCCGCAGCAGGCGGCCCAACCGGTTGCGCACGGGCGGGCCAAGAAGCCCAGGCCCTAGCTGCCCCCCACCTAGCCTCCCCCCGCGCGCGGGGGGAGGAACGGCGAGCCCCCACCTGACCTCCCCCCGCAGGCGGGGGGAGGACACCCAACAAAACTAGACCGGGATGTTGCCGTGCTTGCGCCAGGGGCGCTCGACCTGCTTGCGGGACGCGATCTCCAGGCCGTCGATGATGACCTTGCGCGTGTCGGCCGGGTCGATGACGTCGTCGATCATGCCCCAGTTGGCGGCGACGTACGGGGTGATCTGCTGGCGGATGGCGTCCTCGAACATCTTCCGCGTGGCGGCCGGGTCCTCGGCCGCCTCCACCTGCTTGTTGAAGATGATGTTGACCGCGCCCTCGGGTCCCATTACCGAGATCTCGGCAGTGGGCCACGCGACGATCAGGTCGGGGTAATAGCCCTTCCCGCACATGACGTAGTAGCCGGCGCCGTACGCCTTGCGCACGATGACGGTGATCTTCGGCACCGTCGCCTCGCTGACCGCGTAGAGCATCTTCGCGCCGTGGCGGATGATGCCCTGGCGCTCGACTTCCTTGCCGACGATGAACCCAGGCACGTCCTGCAGGAACAGCAGTGGCACGTTGAAGGCGTCGCACATACGGATGAAACGCGCGGCCTTGTCGGCGGAGTCGTTGTCGAGCGAGCCGGCCTTGAACATGGGCTGGTTCGCGACCACGCCGACGCTGCGCCCGCCCATCCGCACGAAGCCCACGACGAGGTTCTTCGCCCACGCGGGCTTGACCTCGAAGAAATGCTCATCGTCGGCGATCTTCTTGATGAGGCGGCGCATGTCGTATGCCTGCCGCATGTTGGTGGGGACGAGCTTGTCGAGACCCTCGACCTTGCGGTCTGGCGGGTCGTCGGTCGGCTTCACCGGCGCCTGCTGCTGGTTGTTCGAGGGCAGGAAACTGAGGAACTCCTTGACCGTGGCGATGCACGCGGCGTCATCCTCGACCTCGTTGTCACCGACGCCGGACTGGTGGCAGTGGACCTGCGAGCCGCCCATCTCGTGGTCGGTGACCTCCTCGCCCGTGGCGGCCTTGACCAGGCGCGCGCCGGCGAGCGACATCGACGACGTCTCCTTCACCATCGGCACGAAGTCCGACAGCCCCGGGATGTAGGCGGTGCCGGCGGAGCAGGGCCCCATCATCGCGGACACCTGCGGCACAACGCCGCTCATGTTGACCTGGTCCCAGAACAGGAAGCCGGTCTCGGCGAACGTGCTCCCCGTGGCGTCCTGGATGCGCGCGCCGGCCGAGTCGAGCAGCCAGACGATCGGGCACCGGTTGCGCAGCGCGAGGTCGCGCGCGCGCGTCGTCTTCTGGCGCTCGCCGACGAACCCGATCGACCCGGCCATCACGGTGAAGTCGTAGGCGATGACGTACACGTCGCGGCCGTCAACCTTGCCGTGGCCGGTGATGACGCCGTCGGCGGCGGTCTTGTCCGGGTCGTAGTCCTCGCCCTTCGTCGACTTGCCGGTGGCGAGGAGGCCGAACTCGACGAAGGTGCGCTCGTCGAAAAGCAGGGCGAGGCGCTCGCGCACGGAGAGCTTGCCCTTCTCGTGCTGGCGCTCGACCTTGTCGGCGCCCCCCATCTGGAGCGCCTTCTCGCGCTTCTGCTTGAGGTCTTCGACGAGGGCGGCGAGGCCCGTTTGCTCGGTGGGGGTGTCGGCGATGGGCGGCGCGTCCTGGGTTTCGGTCATAGGGCGTTCATGCTAGCGCGACACCTGAATTACTCCTCCCCCCGCCTGTGGGGGGAGGTTGGGTGGGGGGCACCGCGGAGCGCCCTTCGCTCCCTTATCTACCCGCCGGCAGTCGCCGCCTTGCGCCTCTCGGCGAGCTGCGCGAGGAGGCTCGTGTCGTACGCGCCGGCGCGGAACTCGTCACTCGCGAGGACCTCGAGGTGCGCCGGGATGTTGTGTTTGACACCCTCGATCTTGAAAGCGCTGAGGGCGGCCTCGCTGCGACGGATGGCCTCCTCGCGGTCCCCGCCCGAGACCACGAGCTTGGCCAGGAGGGGGTCGTAGTAGTGCGTGACGCGGTACCCCGCCGCGACCCCGCTGTCGAGGCGGATGCCCTCGCCCGACGGCGGCTCCCAGGTCAGGATCTCGCCCGGCGAGGGCAGGAAGCGCACCGGGTCCTCGGCGTAGATCCGGAACTCGATGGCGTGGCCGGCGCGCGGCGGCGGCGCCGCGATCCCACTCGGCTCGCCCGACGCGACCCGCAGCATCGCCCCGACCAGGTCGACGCCGGTGGTCTCCTCCGTGATCGGGTGCTCGACCTGCAGCCGGGTGTTCATCTCCAGGAAGTGGAATTTGCCCTCGCCGAAGATGAACTCCACCGTGCCGGCGCTGCGGTAGTCGACCGCCTCCGCCGCCCTCACCGCCGCGGCGCAGAGCTCGGCGCGCATCGCCTCGTCCAGCACCTGCGATGGCGTTTCCTCGATCACCTTCTGGTGGCGCCGCTGCACCGAGCACTCGCGCTCGTACAGGTGGATGACGCGACCGTCGGCCTCGCCCAGGACCTGGACCTCGATGTGGCGCGGCTGGTGCACGTAGCGCTCGAGGAACACCGACGCGTCGCCGAAGGCCGCGCCGGCCCGCGCCCGCGCCGTCTGGAGGGCGGACTCGAGCTCGGCGTAGTCGCGCACAACGGTCATGCCGATGCCGCCGCCGCCCTTCGCCGCCTTGACGATGAGCGGGAAGCCGAGGCGTCGCGCGTCCGCCAGGGCCGCTTCGCCCTCGACGGGACCGTCGGTGCCCGGCACGATCGGGACCCCGGCCTTCGCCACCAGGTTGCGCGCGTCGATCTTGTCCGCCATCGCGCGCATCGCCGCGGGCGGAGGCCCCACCCACGCCAGGCCCGCGCCTTCGACCGCCTCGGCGAACGCCGGGTTCTCCGAGAGGAAGCCGTAGCCGGGGTGCACGCTGTCCGCGCCGCTCGCGCGCGCCGCCTCGAGCAGCGCAGCGATGTTGAGGTAGCTCTCCGCCGGCGGCGCGGCGCCGATGGCGAAGGTGGCGTCGGCGCCCTCGAGGAAGGGCGCGTCCACGTCCGCCTCGGAGTACACCGCGACCGCCTCGGCGCCGGCCGCGTGGCAGCCGCGGATGAGGCGCGCGGCGATCTCGCCGCGGTTGGCGATGAGGACGCGCTTCAGCACGAGTCGGGATTCTGCCAGACCCTGCCTCTGCGGAGGACGCCGCGCTTGCCCCCCACCTAACCTCCCCCCGCGAGCGGGGGGAGGGAAAGACTGCTCCCCACCGAACCTCCCCCCGGAGGCGGGGGGAGGGATACCTATGCGGAGCGGTGGAAGCGGTGCGAGATCACCGAGACCAGCTCGTCGTCGTCGGGGATGTAGCTGAGACGGCGGCGGCGCGGCCCGGTGCGGCGCTCCTTGAGCATGTACTGCTCCTGGGAGCTGAGGACGAGGTCGATGAGGTCGGTCACGCTGGCGGCCGTGGTGACGGGGATGCCCTCCACCAGCAGCCGGTCGCGGAGGCGGGACGGGATCTCGCCCTGCTCGCGCAGGTTGAGGTCCTCGAGCGCGTCAAGGATGTCGTCGAGGCGGCGCAGACGGCCGCGTCGCTCGCCTTCATCGAGCGGCGACCAGTACTCGCGGTCGCTCGAATTGCGCATCCTCTCTAGCTCCCTTGGACGGACAGGGTAGCCCGTCTACCCGCTCTTTGCCACCGCTTTTGCGCCGACTTGGGCGGTGCGGGCGACCCAGAGATGAGGATCGCGGATCTCGGCGAGCGTCGGCAGCACCTCGGGTGAGTCCCAGACGCGCATCAGGGCAGGCATGCCGGCGGCCTCCAGGACGCTGTCGCAGAAGCGTTCGCCGAGGACGTACTGCTGCATCTTCAGGTCGAGCCCGGTGATCTTGAAGAACGCACGCTCGGCCGGGTTACGGCGCCCCTGGCGGCGCTGGAACTCCTCGTCGATGACGTCGAAATGCTCCAGGTGCGCGCGGCCCACGCGCCGCATCATGAAGTTGCTGAACCCCTCGAGCAGCGACATCACCGCCTGGATCTGGTTGACCGCCGCCCACTGCGAGCGCGCGCCGATGGTCAGGGCGCGGAGCACCTCCAGGCCGCTCGGCTTCTCGGCCGTGAAGACGCGGTTGGCGATCAACTCGCGGATGAGCCCGTTCATGTGCTCGCGCAGCCAGGGGTGGGCTTCGAACTGCCACGCGTGCGTGCATTCGTGCAGCACGAGCCACTGCCGCACGGCCGTCGACGGCACCGACGCATTCGCCTCCCAGCGCTCGATGTTCGGCTCGACGAGGTAGAGCGCCGTCGGGCCCGCCGCATCCGTGGCCAGAAGCACCGGGTCGTACTGCCCGAGGACGCGCTGCGACAGGAACCCCAGCAGCACGCCGAGGTAGCGGCTGAGCCCCGCGCGGCCGATGTCGGTCAGGGCGCTCGCCGGCACCATCTCCTCGACGCGCAGCACCGGCCGCAGGAGGTTCTGGAACAGCTCGATGTTGACGTCGACCCAGTCGCGCCGGTCGACGACCTGGAAGCGCGGGAACGGCTCCGTGTACATGTCCACGCCAAGCGCCTCGCCAATCCACGGGCGCAGCTGCTCCGCCATCTCGTCGTACTGACGCCCGAGGTCGGCGGCGCTGAACACGAGGTGGGTCGGCCCGGTCTCGCCTGACGCGCGGAGCGCGGTGCGCCGGACGGCCGCCCAGTCGATGAGCCGGGCGCGCTCGTCCGGTCTGGGCCGCGCCAGCTCGCGCACGACCACGGCCCCCATGGCGAGGGCGGCGGCCGCGGCCACGCGCGGCAGCGGTGAGCGACGCGCTTGACGGCGTGCCATCAGCCGACACTACCAGCAGGTTGCGGCGGCGCCCCTTTCTGCCTTAATGGTCGCGTGGCGCGGGTGCCTGTGGTGTCGATAAGGCGCGCGCGCGAAGGGGACGCGAGGCTCCTCGTGCGCTGGCGCGTGATGGACGAGCTGCGCCGGTACCAGCCCCTGGCCCAGGTGCCGGAGGCCGCCATGCGCCGCGCCCTCAAGGCGCGCCAGCGAAGCTCCCTCGAGGACGAGCGCGGCCACGACCTGGTCTGGATCGTGGAGGCGGACGGCGACGCCGTCGGGTGGGTCTCCCTGAGCGTGCGCGACTGGGAGCACCGGAATGCCAGCATCGCGTACAGCCTCGACCCGGCCGCTTGGGGGCGCGGCATCGCCACCGCGGCCGTGCGCCTCCTGCTCGAGCGGGCCTTCGGGCCGGGCCGGATGCGGCGCATCGAGTGCACCATCATGGTCGACAACCAGCGCAGTCAGAACGTGGTCGAGCGGCTCGGCTTCACCCAGGAAGGGCGCCTCCGCTCGCTGGCGGAGATGCCTGGTGGCCGCCGCGACTTCTACCTCTACAGCATCCTGCGCGAGGAGTGGAGGGACGGCGACAGGGCCTAGACGCAGGTATGCCCCGGATAGGGCGGGAACCGATCCGGGGCTCAGCTACCCTGCAATGGACAGAGTCAACTGTCGTGATAGTAGCGCTATAAAGATAGCGTTGTCAACCTCTGTGGGCATTACCGGTCACCAGTAGCGCTGCTCGCGCCAGGGATCCGCCTCGTTGTGGTAGCCGGCGCGCTCCCAGAAGCCCAGTTGGTCGTGCTCGACGAACTCGATCTCCTCCACCCACTTGGCGCTCTTCCAGAAGTAGCGCTTCGGCACCAGGGCGCGGAGGGGGAAGCCGTGCTCCGGCGCGAGCGGCTCGCCGTCATGCTCCCAGGCCAGGAGGACGTCCTCGTCCAGGAGCGCCTCCAGGGGCAGGCTCGTCGTAAACCCGGAGTAGCAGTGAAAGATGACGTAGTGGGCGGACGGCTTCGCGCCGGCCAGCCTGGCGACCTCGGCGAACGGTGTCCCCTTGAAGTCGTTGTCGAAGCGGGACCACGTGGTGACGCAGTGGATGTCGCAGTGGACCGTCGTGGCGGGGAGGGTCTTGACCTCGTCATACGTGAGCGACTTCTCGGCCTCGACCTCGCCGTACAGGCGAAGGCGCCAGCGCTGCATGTCGTAGTGGGGCACGTTGCCGTAGTGAAGGACGGGCCATTTCTCCGTCAGCACCTGCCCCGGCGGAAGGCGCTTCGGGTTCTCGACGACGCGCGGGTCGGGCGTGCGGCGGAAGAAGCTCATCTCAGTTAAAGGGTACGAGCCGGGGGCGCCTGTGGATTGGTTTCTCCGGCAGTGGGGAGCCAGTCGAGCATGAGCCGGGCCACCGTCTGGGGCACCTCGAACAGGGGCTGGTGGCCGACGCCCTCAAGCCAGTGCAGGGGCCAGCTCGGTTGCAGCGCGGACAGGCGCCTGGCCGCAGAGGGCGGGACGACCGGGTCGACAGTGCCGTGCAGGAGGAGGGTCGGCGAGGTGATCGCCCGGACGGCGGCCTCGAGCTCGGCCGCGTGGGCGAAGAGATAGTCGATGTCCCGCCAGGCGCGGAGGTAGCCCTCGTACGGGCGCGGCGAGCGCCGGCGCCCGCGCTCGTGCTCGAGGTGGGCTTGGATCACGTCCTCGGGGATTTGCGCGCCCGGGCCGCAGGCGCCGACGATGGTGCCACGCACGATGTGCTCGAGGTTGCGCTCGCGCACGACGAGGGGGGTGAGGAGCGCGGCCGCGCGGGGCGCTCGCGACATCGCACCCAGCAGCCACCTCGGCGTTCCCTCGGCGGGGCTGCGCTCGGCCTTGTGACCGGGCTCCGCCGGGAAGGCGGGGTCGAGCAGGACCAGCGCCCGCACGGCTTCGGGGTGGGCGCTGGCGACAAGCATCGACGTCAGGCCGCCCATCGAGTGGCCGACCAGCACCGCCGGCTCCCGCGCGACGCGGTCGATGAACTCGCGCACGAGGGGGACGCTCGGGCGGGGACCGGCCGGGCGGCCGTTGAGGGGTGAGTGGCCGAAGCCGGGCATGTCCAGCGCATACAGGTGATAGCGCGGCTGGAGGTACGGCGCCAGCTGGCCCCAGTTGAGCTTCGCGCCGCCGATCCCGTGCAGCAGCAGCATGGGCGGGCCGTCACCTCCGTGGTCGTCGTAGGCGACCGGGCCGCCGCCGAGTTCGACGAATTGCTCGCGCACCGCCCGAAGGTTACGCGGCCGTGGCCTGACCGTTTGAGTTACACAGGACTGTGTAGTAACATAGAACATGTGTTCGCGGAGGGGATGGGGCGGGCTGAGGCGCTGGCTGCGGTGCGGGGTGGGCTGGCGCGGGTTGGGGAGCTGGGGCTGGATGGGCTGGGGCACGAGGAGCTCTCGGGGCTGCAGCGCGAGCTGCGCTCGGTCATCGACCAGGCCGAGCTGCTGGCGGCGCGGGTGCTGGCGGCCGTGGAGCGCTGCGGCGGCTACAGAGCGGATGGGGCCGGGGACCTCACCGCGTGGATGGTGCAGACCTGCCGCATGACACCCGAGGCGGCCCACGACCGGGTCACCGTGGCGCGGTCATTGGAATCGCTGCCCGCCACCGCGGACATGCTGGCGCATGGCGAGCTCAACTTCGAGCAGGTGACGGTGGTGGCGCGCTCGGCGGAGAAGGTGCGGCCGGAGGATGCCCCCCGCGTTGAGGGGATGGTGCTGGCCAAGGCTTTGACCACCGACGCCGGGCAGCTGCGGCGCCACGCCGCGGCCGCGGTGGCGGAGGTGGACGGGGAGGCGCTGGCGCGGGATGCCCGGCGGGCGCGGGAGAAGCGCAGCTTCAACATCGGGCCTGACGTGGACGGCTCGGCGCGGGTGTCGGGGGATCTGACCTCCGAGCTTGCCGCTGTGCTCCGCCTGCGCCTGGAGCCCTTCATGGCGCCGGCCGGGAAGGACGACCCTCGCACCGCGGCGCAGCGCCGCCACGACGCCCTGCTCGAGTGCCTTGGCCGAGGCGACGGGGGACGGCAGGTGCGGCAGCTGGTGGTGGTGGCGCCGCTGTCCGCGATACGCGGGGAGGACGGTCCCCCTGCCCTGCTGCAGGGGCTGGTGCCGCTCAGCCAGGAGGAGCTGGCCGAGGTCGCCTGCGACTCAGCCCTGTCGGTGGTGCTGAAGGATGCCCGGGGCAACATCGCCTGGGCCGGCAAGGCGGCCAGGACGTTCTCCCCGGCCAAGCGGCGGGCGATGCTGGCGAAGCAGCCCAATTGCGCCTTCCAGGGCTGCAACCGCCCCGCCATGCACTGCGACGGGCACCACATCAAGGAGCGCTGCCTGGGAGGCGAGACCACGGTTGAGGACGAGGCCCCGCTCTGCCCCGCGGTGCACCACCCGATGGTGCACCGGGACGGGTGGGCGGTGCTGCCCGACGGCAACGGCGGCT